>Ga0180215_1001028_pt1 | contig 31944 bp, 32 predicted proteins | sample eDN3rd37CBELigBY_FD_128871 | JGI IMG/M metagenome (GOLD analysis project Ga0180215, IMG submission 128871) | Enriched backyard soil microbial communities from Emeryville, California, USA - eDNA 3rd pass 37_C BE-Lig BY (version 2) (version 2) | ecosystem: Environmental > Terrestrial > Soil >...
ACCCCTCCTGCCGGTGTAAACATGAAGTTCTGTCCTGAATGCGGAAGCAAATTTTAGGAGGATAAAGAGGTGAATGGGCATGGGTGTGATTGTTTACAAGTGTATTAATTGTGGTGGTCCACTGGCATTTAAGGCGGAATCGCAAAACTGGACTTGTGATTATTGTCTAAGTGAATTTAGGGAGCAAGAAGTTTCTGATTTTATCGTAAATGAAAAAGCACAAGCAGAGGCTGAAACAAGTTCAGCGGTGCTAGAAGAGCATCAGCTGAAAGATCAGGAGTTCCAGGAGAAAGCAATGGGGTATACGTGTCAAAGTTGCGGTGCGGAAATTGTGACAGATGATACGACTGCGGCGACGTTCTGTTATTATTGTCATAATCCAACGATTCTTCCACGCAGATTGGAAGGAGAATATCGTCCGGGAAAAGTGATTCCGTTTAAATTCAATCGCGAAAAAGCGACGGAACTGTTTGTGGAATGGTGCAAGAAAAAACCATTGCTTTCGAAACAGTTTACCTCATCCTCAGAGCTTGAGAAATTGTCAGGTATATATGTTCCATTTTGGTTATTTGATTGTCATTCTGACGGCAAAATCAGTGGAACTGCAACGAAGGTTCGGACGTATACGAGTGGTGATACACGCTATACAGAAACAAAACATTATCGTGTACTTCGTGAAGGAAACGCGATCTTCCAGGATGTTCCTGCCGATGGCTCGAAAAAAATGGATGATGACCTAATGAGTATTCTTGAGCCGTATGATTACAAGGACCTGACGGACTTTTCGATGTCGTATTTGTCGGGGTATTTAGCGGAGAAATATGATATGGACCAAAACGATGTATATGGCAGAGTGTCCGGGTTGATTCGCGACAACATGAGTTCGTTGTTGCGGGAAAATATAAGAGGCTATAGTACAGTGAGTATCGAGGACTCTGCTATTAAAATGAAGAACGTTGGCGCAACGTATGTGCTGTTACCGGTATGGATGTTCACGTATCAATTTAAAGGGAAAACATATATGTTTGCGATGAACGGGCAGACAGGGAAAATTGCCGGTAAATTGCCAATTAGTCCAGGGCGAGCGGCTTCATGGTTTAGTGGCGTGTCTGCGGCCACATTTGCGGCGTTGGCGATTGGAGGGCAATTTCTATGGTGAAAATGAAAAAATCCTTCCTCCTGCTGCCGTTGTTGCTCATGCTATTTTTTTGGGTTAACGGCCCTGTGTTCGCTTCTTATGAAAAAGTCTATGATGAGGCTGGGTTATTTTCAGAAGAAGAACGAGCGGACATCAATACACAAGCAATTGCTTTAAGCGAGCAAACGGAAATGGATATCGTAATTGTCACAACGAATGATAGTCAAGGGAAACCATCAAGCGATTATGCGCTCGATTTTTATGATGAGCATGGGTTTGGCTATGAAGGCTCGCTCGATGGGGTTATGTATCTCTTAAACATGGAAGAACGGGAAGTTTATATTTTTACAAGAGATAAAGGAACAGATTATATTGATGCAGGTCGGGTCGAAGAATTGCTCGATGTCGTTTACCCTCCCTTAGGGGGTGAAAATTACCGCGAAAGTGTGCAATTTTTTCTTGATGAAGTCGAGAGCATGATGGCGTCAGGTCCTCCAGTGTATGAAACAGGAGATCGTTCTGATGCAGGATATGCTTATACTGAGGACGGAATTTCAGATGAGTCCAGCTTAAGCATGGTTGAAAAACTAGGAATCTATTTGCTCATTTCGCTTGCGCTTGGCGGGATTGTCATTGGCATTATGATGATGGGCAATAGAGGACGCTCGACCGTCAACGCCCGAACCTATCTGCAAGACAATTCCTTCGCCGTTACGAAAAAACGTGATCAGCACTACAATACCATTGTCACTCAACAGAAAATCCAACAAAATAACAACAGCGGTGGAAGTAGTATTTCCGGCGGTGGTGGCGGAATCGGCGGCGGTGGACGGAAGTTTTAGGATCTCAATCTAAGGTGTAGAAAGGGGGAAGTTGTGTCTAAAAATAAAGATGAAAAGAAGCCCAATTTAGGAAACTATCTTGCATATGGAATGACTTTTGGAGTATTAACTGGGGCACTTTTGAGTGCAGTAGCTATGATGATGGAATTTTCCTTTCTTCAAATTGCTGGCCCTGGAATAGGGTTATCAATCGGCATCATCATTGGTGCTTTGGTTTACTCTTTGAAAACAAAAGATTCGTAAGGACATCGTTGGCACACTAAGGGATTCACTCCCCCAATATAAAAACACGCAGGCTCATCTTATTAAGGATGAGCCTAACCTTCGTTTTCATGAATAGATTGTGGCCGAGATTAATAAATTGAAGGGGGAAGTGAGGAGATTGGATGCCACCTATTTTGCAAGTTAGTCCTATTGATTCCTATATTGACGAAGAAATAAGGATAAAGGTAAAAGATTGTTCCGTTGATTCAGAAGTCACGTTACAAGCAGTAACGCATGATGAATCGGGAAAAAAGTTTTGTTCATATGCTACGTTTATTGCCAATGAAGAAGGTGTGGTCGATCCTTCATTACAGAAGCCGATTTGCGGTACTTATGGTGCCGTAGATGGTTCTGGTTTGTTTTGGTCGATGAAACAAGCAGATTCAAAATGGGATGATTATTATGAGAAGCGCACCACTGAAAAGGTTAGAATTGTTTTGACAGTAATCGTAAACGGTGAAAAACTAGATTCAGAGAGTATCACCCGCTATTTTTATAGTGATGACGTAAAGAAAGTAGAAATTGAGTTTGACGAAGTAAAAGGAACTCTCTTTCGGCCTGCAGAAGAAGGGCGTTATCCTGCGGTCATTATATTGAGTGGCTCGGATGGTGGAATGCAGGAACATGCGGCTGCTTTATTAGCTTCGAAAGGATTTGTCACCTTTGCTTTGGCGTATTTTGGTACCGAAGGAGTACCGCGGGATCTTGAGAATATTCCCTTAGAGTATTTTCAGCGTGCAACAGTTTGGTTGCTAGAGCAGCCTTATGTAAATGGAGAGGTAAGTTTAATCGGGTATTCTCGAGGGGGCGAGCTTGCCTTGCTTTTAGGAGCAACCTTTGATTATTATAAAAAAATCATCGCGGGTGCACCGAGTGCTTATCTCACTCCGGGAATGAAAAATGGAATCTTCGCTCCTGTAAAGTCGTGGGTAGTGAATCAGCATCCCTTACCATATGTAAAGTTAAAATACCCTTTCTCGACTATGTTCAGGATGTTTAAAAATTGGATGCTAAAACAACCAATTAGCTATCTCTCGATATGGGATTATACCTTGAAAGACGAGGAAGAAAATCGAGAAGCTAGTATTCCTGTTGAAAAGATAAAAGCTAGAGTTCTATTGATTGCGGGAGGCGATGATCAATTATGGCCTTCTGAACACTCGGTAAAAATGATGGAAGAAAAGCTTAGAAAAGCCCATTGTGATTCTCACCAAAACCGTTATTTATATTATAAAGATGCTGGTCACTTTTCAGCGTTCCCATATAGCTTTGTCAACCTGCCTGCGAATGTGTATATGAAGGTCGGAGGGGGCATGACAATGACCTTCGGGGGTTCGAAATCAGCAAATGCAGCTGCGGCAAGGGATTCGTGGAGGGAAATTCAAGAATTTCTTAAGGAGAGATAGATGTTGAATGATTGCATGAAAATACTGGGAATGTAGCATGAAACTGGCTTTCATAGACGTAGATTCATCGTTTTGTAGAGTTCAAGCAAAAGGTGCCTATGATAGTGATCAGGAAAGAAAAAAGGATGATTGCGGAGAAATGGTTTAACGAATATTTTACTAATGGCAATCTAGACATTTTAGATGAGCTAACTTCGGATGACTTTGTTTACCATGCAAGAAATGGAGACAGTTCCAGGGAAAAGATGAAAGCATTTATGCAGTGGTTTCATAGTGTATTCCACGACGATGAATGGGTTCTGGACGACTTGATTGAACAGGGTTCTAAATTAGTCGTTCGCTATACCGGGTGGATGATGTATAAAGGTGGCTGGTTCAATATTCCGGCTGAAGACCAACGAGTAAAGGAAACAGACATCATGATTTTTACCATTGAAACGGAAAGGTGAGAGAACTTTGGTGTGAGAATAGCGATGCCTCAATTTTGTTTGAACTAGGGGCTTTACCGAAAAATAGCCACCAAGCGTTTGTTAAATTACATTGATTGAAAGACTTAGGGAAAGACGCTTGGAGAAATCGATCCAAGCGTCTTATTGTAATCATCAACAATTTTTTTATAAAAGATGCAACGAAACTAGTGCATTTACATAATTCATAATCGGAATTTTTAGACTAATTTAGGAAAATTTTAAAAATAGTGCTTGCTTTTTTCAGAATTGGTTATATATAATGAAATTGCACTTAGAATGATAATCATTATCAGTTAACCGAGAAACTAACAGATGTTAAGAGGATGAGTATGAAACTTTGGATGCTAACTGTTGCTGCTATCGTCCTATCTTTTGTATCTTTATTTATCGGTGCGATTGATATTGGAATAACAGACTTGTTCGATTGGGAGTCGGATAAGACACAAATTTTCTTGATCAGCCGCTTGCCGCGCTTATTGGCGATTATTTTGGCTGGGGCCGGAATGAGTATTGCCGGTTTAATTATGCAATCTTTAAGTCGAAACAAATTTGCTTCACCGACGACGACGGGAACGCTGGATGCTGCGAAACTAGGAATCTTAATTTCGATGTTGTTTTTTACAAACGTCACCTATATGCAGCAAATTGTTTTCAGCTTCGCATTTGCGTTACTGGGGACATTCGTTTTTATGCAAATCCTTGACCGGATTAAGTTTCGAGATGTGATATTCGTTCCGTTAATTGGGATCATGTACGGAAATATTTTATCTTCGATTACGACGTTTTTTGCGTATGAAGCCGATTTGATTCAAAATATTTCTGCTTGGTTAATGGGAAGCTTCACCTTGATTATGTCTGGTCGATATGAACTCTTGTACATAAGTATTCCAGTCGTGATTCTCGCTTATTTGTATGCCAATAAATTTACCGTCGCTGGCATGGGGGAGGATTTTACAAAAAACTTAGGATTAAGTTATAAACTTGTCCTCAACATCGGTCTTGTTCTCGTATCAATTATTTCAACAACCGTTGTTTTAACAGTCGGGATTATTCCGTTTCTAGGGTTGATTGTTCCGAATATTGTTTCCATTTATTTGGGCGACAATTTACGTAAAATTATTCCGCATACTGCGCTTTTAGGTGTGGTGTTTCTATTAATCTGCGATATTATCGGACGTATTTTGATTCACCCTTATGAAATTCCAGTCAACATTACGGTCGCTGTAATCGGTAGTGCTATCTTCTTAATTTTGTTATTTAGGGGGAAAGCATATGCGAAGTAACCGAACAAAGTTGATTGTGTTAGTGGTGCTGGCCGTAATTAGTATTCTATTCTATGCGTTCTATGATATAAAAGGTGGATTTGACTACGCATTTCCAAAACGGTTGGTCCGAATTGGTGCGATGGTCGTTACTGGGACCGCGATTGCCTATTCGACTGTAGTATTTCAAACGATTACTCATAACCGAATTTTAACGCCTTCGGTCATGGGGATTGACTCGATGTATGAAGTGGTCCAAACGTTCATCTTCTTTTTTGCAGGTTCGATGTCTGTTTGGGTACTCAATAAATATTTAAATTTTGGGTTAGCGATTGGGGCAATGATTCTCTTTGCGCTTCTCTTATATCGGTTGTTATTCCGCGCCGATAAGCACCCGATTTACTTTTTGTTAATCGTTGGCCTGATATTAGGCACGCTCCTTGGTAGTTTTGTCACGTTTTTACAAGTCTTAATCAGTCCTACCGAATATTTGAGTTTGCAAACTCTCTTATTTGCAAGTTTTATTAATGTAAAAGCAGATTTGCTGTATATTGCGATGGCCATTTTGCTGATTGCGTTTGTTTATGGGTATTTCATCATCGATCAGTTAGATGTCATGTCACTCGGTCGGGAAAATGCGATGAATCTCGGAATCAATTATGACCGAATGGTGATGAATATTTTGATTTTATCATCTGTTTTGATTGCGACTTCAACTGCTCTCGTGGGGCCGATAACGTTCCTAGGGTTAATTGTCGCCAATCTTGCTTACCAGTATCTTAATACCCATAAGCATTCATTGTTAATTTTATGTAGTAGTTTGATTAGCATGATTGCTTTAGTCGGAGGCCAGTTTCTTGTTGAGCATATCTTTGAGTTACGGACAACACTAAGTGTTATCTTTAACTTCATCGGTGGGTTGTACTTTATTTACTTATTACTAAAAGAAAGTAGGGCAGCAGGATGATTGAAATCAAAGGATTAACGAAACGATTTGGGAATAAGCCTGTTGTGGAAGATGTATCGGTTACAATTGAACCGAAAACCATTACGTCGTTTATCGGGCCGAATGGGGCCGGAAAGTCTACGCTTCTTTCAATGGTGAGTCGGTTATTAGAGGCAGACACAGGTGAAGTGCTGGTGGACCGAAGCGATGTGAAAAAATGGAAATCGAATGAGTTTGCAAAACGTGTCTCGATTTTAAAACAGTCCAATCACTTGAATGCTCGGTTAACAGTGCGTGAACTCGTTTCCTTTGGCCGCTATCCCTATTCAAAGGGACGTCTAACCCAAGAAGATCTACAATTTGTTGATCAGGCACTTGAGTATATGAATCTAACTCAAATGCAGGATAAATTTTTAGATGAGCTTTCTGGTGGTCAAAAACAACGGGCGTTTATTGCGATGGTGATTGCGCAAGATACAGAATACATTTTGTTAGATGAGCCATTAAACAATTTAGATATGAAGCATTCTGTGCAAATCATGAAAATTTTGCGTCAGCTTGTTGACGAATTAGGCAAAACGGTTGTGATTGTGTTGCATGATATTAATTTTGCATCCTTCTATTCCGACCGAATTGTCGCATTGAAAGACGGAAAACTGGTGAAAAACGGACCGACACATGAAGTCATCCGCTCGGATTCCTTACGAGAAATCTATGAAATGGATATTAACGTACAGGACCAAGATGGTTGTCGCCTTTGTGTATATTTTAATTCTCGTTCAGATGTAGCGAACTGATCCTTACTGCAAGTCTTAGCCTAGAGGATACGAAGTAGAACACTTTGTATTCTCTAGGCTATTTTTTTGAAGATTTTAAATTATTTTATAAAAGGTGTTGACGGAAAAATTTTCTTATCCTATAATGAGAATGGTTATCAGTGATAATGATTATCATTCCCATTAAAAGTGCAGAAAGAAAATAATACAGTAGGGTTTAAAGGAGAGGGAAACACATGAAAAAATGGAAAGTCGCAAGTGCATTCTTAGCTTTATCATTGATGCTAGCAGGTTGTGGAACAGACGAGGAAGTTTCCACAAAAGAGGAAACCAATGCAACTGAAACGAAATCAGCAGAAGCTGAAACGGAAAAAGCGAGCGAAGCACCGGCTTATCCAATGACCATTTCGCCAACAGTTGCTTCAACTGAGAATCAAGAAAAAGGGACGATTCAATTTGAGGATGTTACATTCGACTCGATGCCAGAAAAACTTGTCGTGTTCGATTATGGATTTTTAGATACGTTAGATGCACTAGGTGTTGAAGGGGTAGTAGGAGTTGCCAAAGACTCAAGTTTACCTGCCCATCTTGAAAGTTTTAATAGCGATGAATATGCCAGTGTAGGAACATTAAAAGGGCCTTTACTTGAAGATATCGCTGAATTAGATCCAGATGTTATTTTCATCTCTGGTCGTCAATCTGCCTTTTATGATGAGCTAAAAGAAATCGCTCCTGTCTTGTTCGTCGGAACACAGCAAGATGATTACTGGAATACATTCGAAGCTTCTGTCGATACAGCAGCGAAAATGTTTGGCAAGGAAAAAGAAGCAGAAGAATACTTAGCAAACTATGATACAGCACTAGAAGAAATCAATCAGCTTACCGGTGGTTTTGAGAATGCACTCGTGACGATGTATAACGAAGGAAACCTATCTGGGTTCGCAGCAAACTCTCGCTTTGGTTATATCTATGATATCTATGGCTTTAAACCAGTGACGGATAATATCGAAGCCTCTTCCCATGGATCCAATTTCGGGTTTGAAGCCATCTTAGAATTCGATCCAGAAGTATTGTTGGTGATTGACCGTACTGCTGCTACTGGTGGAGAGTCTAATATCGAAAAAGACATGGAAAACGACATCATCAAGAAAACAACTGCTTTTAAAAATAACCGCATTGTCTACTTGGATGGTCCCCTTTGGTACCTTGGCGGCGGCGGATTGCAATCCGAACTTGCTAAGATAGAAGAAATTTTAGCAGAAATAAAATAATGGTTGATTGAGTAGAGAAACCTTACCCCCTTGGTTTCCCTATTATAATCATAGATAAAAAAGTTGGCTCCTAGGGTAGAGGAGCCAACTTTTTCTATTTAAATGGCGTTATACATGAAAAAGTCTGGTAAGAATAGGAATAATACGATTATTAAAGGAGACTGTCATGAAGAGACCGTTTGATTATAACCAGATTTTTTATAATGAAGTCATTTATTATTTGGAACAAAAATGGAATCGCCCTCTGACTGAGCATGAACAACATGTGCTGATTGAAGGCTACAAATATGGAAGATTGGTTGAGACTGAAAACCAGGCACAGATAGGCTTCCTAAAGTAGGAAGCCTATTTTTAATGGATTGAAAAAAAGTAGAGATACCTTTTACGCACATGTGTATAATAGAAGGTGCTAATATTTTCCATGTGCGAGTGAAGGGAGAGGTGTTATGAACAATTCGCCAATTACAGGGAAAGATCGAATCTTTACCATTGACATCATACGTGGTTTCGCCTTGTTCGGAATTTTCTTGGTGAATATGCCAGCGTTCCATTCTCCGGTATTTATGAAGTCTTTCTATGGGCAGGGAGTGGAATATTCAGGGGTTGATTACTGGATTGATGTGTTTTTTTCATTGTTTGTTGAGATGAAGTTTTTTACAATTTTTTCATTTTTATTTGGACTTGGGTTTTTTATTTTTATGAGTCGTGCAGAGGAGAAAGGCCTCGGTGTAAAAGCACTTTATCTTCGGAGGATTTTTGCTTTGCTTTTGTTTGGTGTGATTCACGTAGTCGGACTATGGTTCGGTGATATCTTGCACACCTATGCGGTAGCTGGGTTGTTTCTATTATTCTTTTATAAAAGAAAGATCAAAACCATTCTGATCTGGGCAGTTAGTTTGTTGGTTGTACTGAATCTGTTATTTTTGCTTAATGTATTGATTCCTAGTGAGATTTTAAGGGAGATGGAAGCAGCAAATGCGCAAGGCTTCGCGAGAGATTTAGCGGTGTATATGGGGATTTATACACAAGCGGGATATGTTGAATGGGTCTCCTATCGTTTAGGAACGGAGGTAGGGTTCGTTGCGGCGAATCTAATCCCAGCGTCCATCCCGGTATTCGCAATGTTTCTCTTTGGGTTAGCAGCTGGAAAAGCAGGAGTGTTTCAACAGGTAAGCAACCATCTGAATTTCTTTAAAAAGCTTAGATGGATTACGTTTTTGATTAGCCTTCCGCTAGTTGTCATCCTTGGGTTATTGAAGATGGATATTCTTGATCTCGGTGTTAAACAACTCTATGCGATTCAATTGTTTAAGAGTTTAACAGGTATATCACTATGTTTCTTGTATATCAGTACATTGACATTAATGCTGCGAAAAGAAACTTGGCAAAAAAGGTTACGTCCGCTTGGCTCCGCAGGGCAGATGGCGTTAACCAATTACTTAATGCAAACCATTGTTTCAACGGTTATTTTTGTTGGCTTTGGTTTTTATGGGGAGGCTAGTTTACTAATAGGAACGATTCTTTGTTTTGTTATTTTTGCTTTGCAAATGGCGTTTAGCACATTCTGGCTCAAACAATATCGTTTCGGTCCATTTGAATGGCTATGGCGATCGTTTACTTACTTAAAGGTTCAACCTCTTAAAAAAGCAGATAAAGTGACCATTCATCAGAACCATCATACACCGATGTAAATTTCAAGGCTCCCTTAAGTTCGTACAAAGTGCAGATCAGAAGTGAATGAGGTTTAAAGGAGGAAAAAAACTCACCAATCTTACGGTGAGTTTTTTCGGTTCTTCATATTCGATTATCATCAGTCTTCTTTTATCTGGATTTTTCGGTTCTTGAAAGAACCCGAATGTTCCAGTGTGATATGCGCTTCAATAGACATAATACTGTCTTCGCGGAGAAGGGAATCACTATTTTTGAGTTTTTTCCAGTCATGATGATATTTTCGATAAAGCTGGTGTTCTAGGTTTAGAAAATCAACATGATGTTCTAAACCTAATTGATATAATTGCCTCACTTCAGAAATAATCCCTTTTTGAACGTAATCCTCCATTGCATCCACCTGAATGGTGTTGTTTTTCATTCGATTACTTACAATCCCATTGGCAAGGTAGAGGAGGTTAAAGCGAAAATTTCCGTTTTGTTTCTCAGGTGAAATCTTTACGATTTGATCTTCAAGTACCGTGATAAATTCAGGGTCTTTCTCGGTTGGCAGTAGGATAGACGCACGAATGGTTTCTGGCGTAATCCAACGCATCCCTTTTAATTTATCATACGGAAAATAGCCTTTGTATTTTTGATTCGCTAGAAAATAGGCTCCATCAATCGTTAAGGTTCCTTCATTCTTGGTATTCTTCTTCCATTGTGTATCATTTATCGAGAGCGAAGGGATATAAGTGGTTCGTCCTGGGTCAAAGAACTCCCGAGCAAACTGGTTTAATTTTATCGGTTTAATGGTCGAGCTTTGCTCATAAGAACTTTCGGGACTATGTAGAATCGTATCCAACGAGCTTTGATTGAAAAACCCTTCGGTAGATAAAATTTCGACCATCGGACTTTTCGTCGCGAATATCCATGGAGTTGGCCGAAACTCATAATACCGAGTCAAGCCATCAAAGACACTCCCCATTCCTTTTTCTAGCACAGATTCATTTAACACAATTGCGGTAACATGTGCCCAAAGGATGCGTTCTTGTGCGGTATGATACGCCTTAAAAAACGCATCAATAAATGTTTTCCCACTTGTCTCGGAAATATAAACAACAGGTGGCGCTTTATCCCCACCTTCACTTTTGGCAACAGAACTTAAGCCAAGCAATTGAATATAAACAAAATATTCCCCATCTCGATAATCGACTCCAATGGCAGTGGCAAAATTTTGGTTTTCAATTTCGCCGATATCATGGTTGCAAGCTGTAGCAGTTAAAAGAAAAAGGATGATGAAACTTATAATTGATATAACTTTCATGCTATTTTCTCCGCTTCTGAATGAATGAAATCCCGAATTTTTTTCGATCAAAGGGGTTTATAAATAAGGCCGCTAAATATTCCTTGAATGTTAATGAAGCAATAGGTTCCAGATAGGCCACTTTAAAGGAATGTAAAGTTGAAAGATAAATGAGAATACTAAAGAAGCATACAAAAAGTCCGTATACACCTAAAAAAATTGACAGGATTAAGGTGAAAAGGCGTAGGATGCTGACGGTTCCAACCAAGGATTGATTGACAAGCGTATAGCTTGCAACCGCCGTTAACGCAATGACGACAATCATCGTGGGGGAAGCAAGTCCGGCTCTGATTGCCGCATCCCCAATAATGATACCTCCGACGATGGACACAGTTTGGCCTACCACGGTCGGCATTCGAACGCCTGCTTCCCGTAACAACTCAAATAACCCAAGAATAAAAACCGCTTCGAGACCAATTGGTAAAGGCAGGCCTTCACGCGAAACAACAACAGTGGCGAGTAGGGCGAATGGGAGCTGATCAATATTCACAGATGCGAGTGATACCCAAAACCCCGGAAGGAAAATCGCCACCACTAAGCCAACAATTCGAATGGACCGTCCAAACAGAACAAAGTAGTAAGGGAAGTGTACATCCTCAGGCGACTTAATCAGTTCAAAAACATTGATTGGTCCAATTAAGACAGAGGGAGATCCATTCACGATTAAAATAAATCTTCCGCGTAACATCGATTCAATGACATAATCAGAGCGCGTAACATAATCGAATAACGGAAACAAAGAAAAGGAGCGATCTGAAAGCCATTGTTCTAATTGACCACTGCTGACAATATTTTCACCTTGAAAATCATCAAGGCGTTTCCTCACTTCATTAATGATTTCCTTATTGGCTTTATCATGTAAATACAGCAGGGAGACCTCAGTTTGAGTCAGTGAACCCAAGGTAAAAGACTCGCAATAAAGCTGTTCTGTCTTCATTCTTTTCCGAATCAAGGAAATGTTTACATACATCTCTTCGGTAAAACTGTCTTTCGGTCCTTTAATCGAAACTTCTGTTGTTGATTCTTGTGGGTTTCGTTGTGGTACCTTGCTAATATCAAACACATAGAAAAAAGGAGTACCTTCGCGAAACACAATCAGTGAACCTGAAAACACTAGATTCACGATTTCCTTCATATTTTTTATATGCTGAACGGGTGGAAGTACTTCGGAATGATTTCGTGATTCCTTCTGACTAATACTGAGAAGGATTCGGTTAAAATACTCATTAAGTTGGGTTGAATCTAGCATCCCTTTACAGTAAAAAGCTTGTAGATTCTTATCCTCTTCAATTGGAATAAATTCAATATCCGCATAATGACGAAAAAAGCTTTTTACTTCATCACGGGTCAGTGTTCCTTTTGCTAAAAACTGATTGTAAAGGTTCAGGTTCATAGATTTTGGGTTCCTTTCTTCATTGGCAGATAACTAATAATGAATAAAACCAATGAAATGAATACCGCAAATAAAAAGGCAAGTGGATAAAAATATTTCCCGACCATCGTTTGCACCCAGATGTCACTTAGTGGAATTAAAGATAAAAACCCTAAAAGAAGCGTAGAGACAACAAACACGTGCTTTCTTTTAGAGGGTTGCGCCTTATTTTTTATCATATTCCCTATCAAATAGAGGCCTAAGGCAACCCGAATGATCTCACCACTTAGTAATTGAAATACCGCTAAGAAATCGACATGGGAAATATATTCTCCCAAGGTAATGAGGCGCCATTGCTCAAAGGCAGGAAAACGCATATCAGAAGCAACTGCTGGACCGAATGAAGACAATGTCCCCATTGTGGGTCCCATGATTAGACCAACTAATATGGTAATCAGAACAAACAGTTGAATCAGCGTAAAAGATTTCTTTAAATGGTGCTGAAGAAGCAAAAGGACAAGCAAATCCGCACTCCCCCCAAGAATGATAATGGTTCCTTTTAGTATCGGGTGATACCCGTTCACAAGGACAGGGAAAAGATAGGAATAATCTTTCTCAGGAAAGGTAAACAATGCCACAAACATCCCGAGTAGCCATACAATCGGCAGTAAAACGGCTGAAACATAAACAATCGATTTTAAGCCATTATACGCGGACCAAGCACTAATCAACAGAAAGGGTACCATCACAACAAAAGCTGGGGTTCGCGGCAAAAAGTAAATTTGCACAGATTGAATTAAATCATAAAAAGAAATCGCACTAATGACGAAAACAAAGGCCATAAGTACGCTGATTAAAAGACGGGAAATGAGACTGCCTGCACGTGCTTCGATCCAGTCAGAAAGACGAAGTCGCTGTTGATTTTTTTTCATAATTAAATGAAGGATGTAGCCCCAAACTAGTAAAAATCCGTAAGCAATCAATACGCAGATCCATGCATCACGCCTTCCTGTAGTAAGCAAATGAGGCAGGATAAGCACATGATTGGATATCCCAATAAAAAGAATGAGAACAAAAAATAGTTGAGCCCGAGAAAAATACATGTAAACACCACCAAATCCATACCCAATAGTGTTAGGTTTTGTTAGTATTTCCAAATTATGCATAAAGAAAAGGCCTTTTTGAATGATGAAGTGCGAAAAGCTGAAGAGTGGCAGTGGTGTAGGGATACGATCATGAATGAAAATGATGGTGGAAAATAATAATAGACTTTCACGGAACGTAGACTTTTTAAATAGAAGAAAGAAAGTGTTATACTGTACTGATACTAGAATACTAGTTTGAAAGTTGAGATCATATTTGAAATGAGTACAAAAAAAGATATATGGAGGATAGGTTAGTGCGTAAGTTCGCTTTTATTTTTATCATCTATGCGGCCTTTATCAGTTTAGGGTTACCTGATTCGCTTTTAGGGGTAGCTTGGCCGGAGATGGTAGGAGAGTTTCATGTGGCCTATAGTGCCGCTGGGATAATTTCCATGACCATTTCAATTTGTACGGTAATTGCTAGTTTGCAGACTGCGAGAATTACAAGAAAAATGGGCACGGGCAAGCTCGTTTTAGGGAGTGTCTTGCTTACTGTAATAGGGTTGATTGGGTTTGCGTTCACTCAAAATTTTTATCTGTTGATCCTAGCGGCATTGCCTTTAGGTTTAGGAGCTGGGGCCATTGATACTTCCTTAAATGATTACGTGGCTGTCAATTTGAAGCCACATCATATGAACTGGTTGCATGCCTTTTGGGGAGTAGGAGCAACAATGGGACCGATGATTATGGGAGTGGTTTTAAATAATCATTATTCCTGGAGAAACGGGTATATGATTATTGGCGGCATTCAATTGATGCTCGTGTTAATTCTTTTCTTTTCACTCCCTCTTTGGAAGCAGAATAAACAAAAAGCATCTAAAGAATCTGATGACAGGACGACTTCCTTTGGAGCAGTAATAAAACAAAAAGGAGTTTTCTTTGCTTTATTATCCTTCTTTTTTTATGTAGGGTTAGAAGGGGTCATTTTTTTATGGGGAAGTAGCTACTTAATTGAAGTGAAATCGTTATCCGTAGGAACCGCTAGTTTCATCGTCTCGATCTTTTTTGCAAGTTTAACGATAGGAAGAATGATTTCTGGCTTTATAACTTTCTGGCTATCCAATCAAAAGTTGTTGCTCTATAGTGAAATCGCTCTTCTCTTAGGAATTTTTATCGTAGCTTTTGGAGCAGGCAGTGTTTTATTCGCTGGGTTTATCCTCATAGGACTAGGATGTGCAGCTATTTACCCGACAATGATGAATGAAACCCCGCGGAGGTTTGGGGAAAGGAATTCAAGTAGCATTATTGGCTTTCAAGTAGCTTTAGGTTCGGTGGGAATTATGGTTATACCTCCGTTCATTGGCGTGATTTTTCAAAGTTTCACTATGAGTCTTTTCCCAGTCTTCCTTATGGTCTTTGCCTTCATTTTGCTTGGAGCGACGATTGTGATTGACAAGGGGAGAACCGCAACAAACCAAATCAGATAAAAAACGAAAAGACTAATACTAAGTAATCTAGGACCTCTATTTTTGAGGTCTATTTTTCTATCATTTTAAGTGTAGGTTCTTTTCTTAAGCATATTTCACTGTAAGATATTTTCTTCCTTTGAGAGGGGACATGCAAACTCAAAATAATGTAAATTTTAAATAATAGCTGAATACTACAGTGAAAGTTTCATGCCCGTTTAACAAGCACGGAACAGAAAAAAATAAAGAGAGGCTATCCAAAAAGCTCAGATATCTGACTTTCTGAATAGCCCCAACATAATTGGAAAACTAGTATGCCGTCCATCCTGCATCAGCAGCGATGACTTGTCCATTTATGAAGCTTGATTCATCGGAACCTAAGAAAACAGCGAGATGAGCTACTTCAATCGGTTGGCCCATACGTGGCATGGTGCCGCTTCCTGTCATTTGGCGACCATAGCCAAATTCGGAAATGCCAGTCATTGAAGCGCCGATGTTCGTTTCTACACCACCAGGTGCAATTCCATTACAACGAATACCAGATTGAGCATACATATAGGCTGTGTTCTTTGTTAAACCAGTTACTGCGTGTTTGGATGCTGTATAGGCTGCACCTGCACGTGACCCACGCAACCCACCTGCTGAAATATTATTGACGATGACGCCATGACCTTGTTCTAAGAAGATGTTTGTTGCGATTCGCATGGCACGCATGACACCTGTCGTGTTAATAGCAAATACACGGTCCCATTTTTCATCGGAAATTTCACCTACTGGTTCCATTCCATCCATAATTCCAGCGTTGTTCACTAAGATGTCTAATTTACCAAATGCGTCTTTGGTCTCTGCAAATAATTGTTCTAGGTCTGCTAATTCTGCCACGTTTGCACGATTGGCAATCGCAACCCCACCATTGCTGGTAATAGCCTCAGCTACTGCTTGAGCACCTTCAAAATTATAGTCAGAAACCACAACCTTTGCTCCTTCTTTAGCGTACAGTTCCGCTATGGATTTTCCCATACCTGAAGCAGCGCCGGTTACAATGGCTACTTTATCTTTTAATCTCATAGTCAACAACCCCCTTGAGTTTATTGTACATTTGTTCAATAAAATAATAATATTAAATGTAACCCTATTCAATAATCAAAAAATGATCGATTTGTACAATATTGAACAGAAAAAACGAAAGTGTACGATAGAGGAGAAGGTCCATTGAATAAAAATGATTTACGTGTTGTAAAAACCAAACAAAACGTACATGTAGCCTTAACCAAGTTATTGAAAGTAAAACCTTTATCTCAAATTAAGGTAACAGAACTTTGCTTAAAGGCAAAGATCAATCGAGGTACATTTTATTTTCATTATCAAGAAGTGGGGGATGTCTTTAAGGAGTTTTTTGAAGAAATTATGGTTGATTTAAAAGAATCCTATGATGAACCTTACCGACACACGGATATCCTTGATGTCGAACATTTAGATCCCAAAACTGTTCGTATTTTTCACCATATAAAAAAATATGAGGATTTTTATAACATTATCCTATCCCATGAAGTATCAACAGAGTATTACTATATGCTATTCGATGAAATACGGAAGATTTGCATAGAAGATAAAAACGCAGTCCCTACTGGAAAACCAAATGAGTATTTGTATTCCTATTCAGCCAATGCCATTCTCGGGTTGATCATACAGTGGTATCGTCACGACTTCCGAGAATCCGCTGACGAAATGAATGTTCATTTGGTTAACATCTTAAACCGAAAAATATAGGTCTGGTGACTAGGGTTTGGTGACAGGTACCATACAGATTATGGGAACGGAGCGTGGTCGGGTGACAGGCACCACCCAGGATTTGGAATGTTTGAAAAGGGCAGACAACAAATGTATAAGGAAAAACCTGGATGGGGACAGGCACCATCCAGGTTTTTTGCATTAGATATTCTCTTGCTTCAAGCTGTCGATGATGTTTTCCTTTTTAATTTTTGAAATCGAATAGAGCATGGCGGATCCGACGATTAAGAAAATCATGACAACTACGAATAGAATGCTCATCCATGGAAGCTGGAATCCATATTCAAAGGTGTTACCAACTGAAACGTGGATGGCAATCATCACGAGGACGCTGATGGGCAGTCCATAAGCAAGTGCTTTGACTCCATAAAAGATACTCTCATAATTGATCATTTTATTAAAGCCTTTTGGTGTCATCCCAACGGATCGCAGCATCGCAAATTCACGTTTGCGCAGTGAAATGCTTGTTGAGATGGTATTAAAGATATTGGCCACCGAGATTAATGAAATCAGCGTGATAAAGCCGTAGGTAAAAACGGACATAAGCAAGATCATTTGCTCTTCCTGTTGACGTTGTTGATAGACATTGTAGGTAGAAATGTTCGTCTCTTTTCGGTCTTCAATGGCTGTTTGTGTGGCCATAGGGTCGGTACTATTTAGATAGACAGAGGTGAACAGTTCCGTTTGGGAAACCCCCAATTGATCCAAGGTTGATTCAGGGACGATGATGTTCAAACTACCTAGGGAACCAGGATAGATGCCCATAGGAACGATATCGGTCAGGGCACCAATTTGCACACTGCTTACTAGTTCTCGTTCAGGCTGTTCGTTTTCCTTCATTTCTCCTGTTCCACTGGTCAATAGGTCGATCTTATTCCCAACTTTTGTTTCAATCGTTTTGGATTCAATCAATTTTCCAGTTGCGTAGTTTTCATAAGTGGTTTGGTCAATGACAATACCTGTTGGAATGTCTTGTTGGGTAAAATCATTAGCTTCCACACCGACTTGTTTGGCATATGCATTAAAACTCTCTTGATCGAGTGCATGCAATTCAATATAGTAAACTAGTTTTCCATCTTCAAGAGCATAGCCGTTTGTTTCGATTTCCTCTTTTAATTGAGCTGGGATTTCATCCATGCTAATGAGCGCTTCAAATTGTGTTACTTCAATAATAGAACTTTTTGTGACATGATCGAGCCTGGTATAACTTTTTAACTCTTCACGGCTTAATGAACTACTGTTTATTCGAATATCAAACTGAAGGTCATCTTGCGACATTTCCAGTGATTTTTTCAGGTTATCGGTAAAAAAGTTGACTGTTAAAAACAGAACAATGCTAATGACGAGGGAAAACACAGTAGCCAAATATCGTTTTTTATTTCTTTTGACATTCTTTAGTCCGATTTCTGCTTCCATGCCAAATAGTTTACGAACAAATTTGCTTGTTTTCACACTTTTCCCAGACAATTTAATATCATGTGTTTGGCGGATGGCATCAATGGCAGTAATTTTTGATGCCTTTTTTGCAGGGATATATGTGGAAATAAAAATCGTTAAGATTGAAACTCCACAGGCGACCAGCAGGGAAGAAGGGGTGACAACCAATTCTAGATTTTCAGAAACTCCTAGTGCACCTTGTAAATACTTATTAATAAACAAAAAGGTGATCCCAATTCCCGCAAGGCCAGCAAGAATCCCAATCGGAATACTGATTGCTCCTATCACCGCTCCTTCAAAAAAGACGGAATTTCGTTTTTGCTTTTTCGTTGCACCCACACTTGAAAGCATACCTAGATGTCTCGCTCTTTCCGAAACACTAATTCCGAACGCATTATAAATCAAAGCAACAGAACCAATGATGATGATGCCCATGATGATGCCAGTTAAAGAAAAGAGGGTAGCACGCAATTGATCATTTTTTGTTACCCCATAGTAGCGTAGTAAATCAGAATTATATTGAACGGTTTCGATTCCTAGGGAGTCGGCGAGACTTTTGGAGTGCTCAAAGAGGGAACCTTTCACTTTTTGTAACACCACAAGCGCATCTATGGTGTTGGTGTCACTTTCGCTTAATGACGTTTCATCTACATAACCGATGACGGTATAACCGGGGGACCATGTTGGTTCCCAATCGGGGCGTTCAATTACTCCTACAACAGTAACCGTTTTTGTCTCTGTGATGTTTAGTTCTTCGTTGACGGTTTCGTCGAGCCTTTCTAGGGAATGCGTCTGCGTTAGTTTCGATCCTTCTGTTTTATGCAGTCGTTCTCCTAGGTCAACCGTAAGTTGATCGCCGATTTTATAGTTGACCTGCGCATTGCTTTCAATCGTTTCAGAAATGGCAATTTCATTTTCGTTTTCAGGAAGCCTCCCGTCGCTGACTTCAATCGGAAATTGCTCCATACCAGTCTTATTATAGTTTTTAAAATATAAATAAGGTTTATTATCATTGTTTGATCCTTCTAGGAGTGCATATGCATCACTAGTAAGACTCAGCTTTTTCGTATCACTGTCTTGCTCAATGGCTTTCACTTGGTCTGCTGTGACATCTTTATAGCGCACATGCCATTCGCCATTGCTGTTAATGTCTTGGCGAATCATTAAGTCTAAAAAAGAAACGCCAAGGGTTGCCACGGCAGTAATCATGGCAACCGAAATAATGACGCCGATAATCGTTACGAGAGAGCGGCGCTTGTTCTCTTTTAAATGCCTGATGGTGACTTTATTGATGATATTCATGGACGAATGACCTCATCTTTGGCGACCTTCCCATCTTCAATTGTAATGACGCGATCCGCCTGAAGCGCAATACGCTCATCATGGGTGATAACAATCAAGGTTTGATTATACGTTTTATTAAACATTTTCAACAGTTCCATGATTTCTTTACTGTTTTTACTATCGAGGTTTCCTGTTGGTTCATCGGCAAGCATAATTGCTGGATTGCTAATAAGTGCTCGTCCGATTGAGACCCGTTGCTGCTGACCGCCGGATAATTGGTTCGGCAGGTGGGAAAGGCGTTTGTCCAACCCTAAGACGTCAACAACCTTGTTAAAGTGAGCTGGATCTACCTTTTGTTCGTCTAACAGCATTGGTAAGGTAATGTTTTCTTCAACTGTTAAAATCGGAATCAGGTTATAAAATTGATAAATCAACCCAATTTGTCTGCGTCTAAAAATCGCCAATTGAGTTTCATTCAGGTCATATATATCGGTTTGGTCAATCAGCACTTTCCCACTCGTTGGTCGATCGACGCCGCCAAGCAAATGAAGGAGTGTAGATTTTCCTGACCCAGATGGCCCGATAATGCAGACAAAATCCCCTTTTTTAACTGAAAACGAAACATCATCGAGTGCTTTAACCGCCGTTTCGCCCTTCCCATATACTTTGGATAAATTCTTTACTTCTAATATATTCATAAGAAAACCTCCGTTGTTTTTCATCTTGAGGTTAGTATAAGGTGCTAGTATGACTTTAAAGTGACTCTAAAGTGACAATTTATTCACTTAGGGACAGAGGGACAGGTACCTTGTCCCAAAAAAACTGGGACAAGGTGCCTGTCCCCTCGTCCCACTTAGATGATCTGTTTGTAAAATTTTATTTGAAACCTTGTGCCAATCCCAGGTTGACTTGTTACTTCGATGTCGCCTTGTTGACGGGTGATGATGCTGTGGGCCATGGCAAGGCCGATGCCAACACTGTCATCACTTGCATTTTTTCCTTTGTAAAACCGTTTAAAAATATAAGGAAGATCGTCCCTTGCGATTCCTTTTCCATTGTCAGCAATCGTGATTTCGGTATATAAAGGATTCTCTGAAAACTGTATGGAGATTTCGCCACCTTCAGCTGTATGCTCGACACAGTTTTTTATGATATTGATGAGCGCTTCTGTGGTCCAGTTGATGTCACCGAAAAAGACTACTGTGTCATCACCTTTGATGTTCAGACTTTGCATTTTAATGTCCATCGGGACTAGTAGGGGTTCGACTGCATTTTGAACCAAAGAATGCACCATGACTTTCTCTTTTTTAAAGAAAATCGTTCCTGCATCAATTTTCGAAAGCTTTAATAATGAAGAAACCAGCCATTCCATGCGTTCGAGCTGGACTTGAAGGTTTCGAGTAAATTCGGCTCGCTTGGCATCATCCAAGTTTTTATCACGTAACAAATCGGCCATGACCATCATTGAGGTAAGCGGAGTTTTTAATTGGTGGGAGATATCGGAAATGGCATTGGTTAGTTTTGCTTTATCTTCATGCAACATCGTTCCTTGCTCCGTTAGCATTTTTGTTACTTTAAAGATTTGACTTTTTAAGATGCTTAACTCGCCTTCATGGTTATCTCGGACATCCAACTGAAAGTCGCCATTGCTAATCTGCTGTAAATAACCTGAAAGTTTGTCGATCTCTTGATAGCGCCATTTTGTGAAAAGTAAGGTAGTGGCGATCAATAAAATCGAAACGCTGATCATCATTCCTACCGCAAGCGTAGAAATGAAAAAGCCCGACAACGCAATGCCAATGATGCTGATGAGCAGCTGAACCGTAAGGAAAATTTGAACTTCTCGATTACGAAACAAATTACTCACCAACCTTATAGCCCATGCCTCGTACTGTCTTGATCAAGGTTGGGTTTTGCGGATCGTCTTCTAACTTTTCACGCAATCTTTTAATATAGACCGTCAATGTGTTGTCATTGACAAAATCACCAGCAACATCCCAAATGCGGTCAAGCAACTGTGCTCTTGTAAGAACTTGTCCAATGTGATTGGCAAAAATCAAAAAGAGTCGATATTCTAATGCAGTCAACAAGACTTCATTGCCTTGTTTATACACTTTTCCTTCTAGGGTGTTTATTTGAATATTTTCAATTTCAATGGTAGTTTTCTGCTGAGTATGGCGATTGTAGCGGCGGTAGACGGTTTTAATTCTCGAAAGGAGTTCACGGATTCGAAACGGTTTGGTGATATAATCATCCGCTCCCATATCAAGTCCCATGACGACATTTACTTCATCATCATAAGCGGTTAAAAAGATAACTGGAATATCATGCTGTTTTTTCACGAGTGCACATAAGTCATACCCGCTGCCATCAGGTAAATTCAGGTCAAACAAACATAAATCGATTTCACCGAGTTTGGTTTGGATCACTTCTTTTGCAGTAGCGGCATTATGACAAAGCACAGTTTCGTAATCCTCTTGCTTTAAGGAATATTCTAAACCAGATGCGATGGTTCGATCATCTTCAACTAATAAAATTTTCATTCTTTTCACCCTATCAAACAGAATTATCTTTTATCTTGGCTGTTTTCGCATAGTATGTGGCTTTCTTGCCTTTAAAAACATAAAAGGGTATCAAAAAAAGCCATAAAACTTTTATGGCTTTTATTAAAATTACTCTCGTTCAAATGACCATCTTACTTCATTTGAGGTTAAACCATCACCGAATGCAAGATGATAATCTTTGTCTTCTAAAGCATCATAAACAATTTTCATCGTAACAGTTTCATTTGGCTGAATTTCTTGAACTTCGTTTGTAATATGTACAGCAATAGCGTAAACTGCTTCATCCGATAAAGGAATGATTTTCCCATCACTATAAAGAATGGAGGATGTTTCAATTGCTTTGTCCGAAACATTTTTAAAATGAACAGTCGCTTCAATCAGTGTCCCATAACTTGATGTTTTTCCTTCAATTGTATCGATAAAATTTACACTTTCAGGAGTTACTTCATAACTTCCAATAGTAGATTCAATTAAACCTGTTTCGCCAATCTTCAGGACAGGTGGATCACTTTCTTCGCTTACCGTTTCTTTTTGAGTGTTAGAACTTGTTTCGTTGTTGTTGTTGTTGTTGCCACAAGCAGTTAAGGTAAACATGAAAACCATTAATACTAGTAAAATACCTTTTTTCGCCAACAGATGCACCTCCTTTAACCTGTCTACTATAAATCACATATTCGAATTTATCAAGAGAGTATTTAGTTGCAAAAAGCAACGTCTCTTCGGTATGAGCCTTTATTTTATTGGGAGAGTTCGTCATACTCTAAAAGCAGTTGCTTTAAGGATGATGCAAGGGAAAGAATAACCGAACCTTAGCGACAATAAAGAAGGAGTCTAAAGGGGAAATACAATGAAATATCTTGATAATGAGGTCGTTTTTTTTTATAATAAAACCATAACGTTTCACTTTGGAGGGGACATCTTGGGACTGAGAAATTAAAAATTGGTGAATTAGCTGAAAGAACAAATGTTACGAAGAGAACGATTGATTATTATACACAACTGGGGTTATTGAAAGCAGAACGTTCTGCTTCGAATTACCGATACTATGACCATTCTTCTATAGAGCGAGTTATGTTTATTGAACAGCGAAAAAAAGAAGGCATTTCCTTAGAGGAAATTAAGCAAGAAGTGAATGGAAATGACTCCGAAGAGATTGATGTAGCAGAATTGCGATTAAAAATAAAGAATTTGGATAAGGAAGTTTCTACTATTCTCGGGCATCTTGAGAAAACGAGTCAAAAAAAACATGGTGAAGTGAAACAAAAAATATCTCAGGAGAGTTTATCATTAATCCAAACATTGCTCTTGTTTCTTAGTTAACCTGGTAAATCATAGTGTCGAGATCCTTGTGTATGAAATCGGTGAAGTAGGGGAAGTTGCATTTTTTTTCGACCAACATAGAGATACAGCTAGGTTGAAAAGAATGATCCAATGTAAAGAAACAATGTAGGTTGCTTGAACGATTTCTGGAGGTGAATCCCTCGGGGAGAGGGAAATAATTGGACATATATACGATATCGAATATTTTTTTATTAACAATCTTACTTGCTTTGACGGCATTCTTTGTTGCTGTTGAATTTGCCGTTGTGAAAATCCGAATGTCAAGGATTGATCAATTAATTGCGGAAGGGAACAAAAAAGCTGTTATCGCTAAGAAGGTTGTAGCTGATCTTGATTATTATTTATCTGCCTGTCAGCTTGGGATTACTGTAACGGCCTTAGGTTTGGGTGCTTTCAGTAAGCCTTTTGTACAAGAATTAATGCGACCCGTGTTTGAATGGCTAAGCATATCTGATGGAGTTGCTTCATTTATTTCATACATGGTTTCTCTTGCTGTTGTCACATACCTTCACGTAGTAATAGGGGAAATGGCACCAAAGACACTTGCGATTGAATTTTCAGAGAAAGCAACATTGCTTTTATCGGGCCCACTATATTGGTTCGGAAAAATTATGTACCCGTTTATCCAAGTGTTAAATGGTACATCTCGTTTGTTCCTTCGGATGCTGGGTGTTCCTCCAACAGTTCATGATCAGGCTTTTTCGGAGGAGGAACTAAAAATTATCATGGCTCAAAGCTTCCGAGGTGGAGAAATTGATCAGACGGAGCTAGAGTATATGGAGAATGTTTTCTCTTTTGATGAGCGTGTCGCAAAAGATATTATGGTACCGAGGACTGACCTTGTCGCAATAGATAAAGAGATGAGCTACGAAGAAATTATTCGTATTCTGGATGAACATAAATATACACGCTATCCGGTTGTAGAAAACGGAGATAAGGATCGGATTATTGGCATTGTGAATGCTAGGAAAATGTTAACTTATATTGTTGCAGGTAGAGAAAGCAAATTGGAAGAATTTATTCGTGATGTGCCATTTGTGCTTGAGGCAACGAGTATCCAAGACATCTTTTTAAAGATGCAGCAGGACCAAGTTCATATGGCTGTTGTGATGGATGAATATGGCGGGACATCCGGTATATTAACGCTGGAAGATGTGCTAGAAGAGCTTGTCGGAGAAATTCGAGATGAATTTGATGCCGATGAGGTACCCGATATTCGTATCGCAGGCGAGAATAAATATTTCATCAACGGTCGAGTCCTTCTTTCTGAACTAGAAGATCGATTTGGTTTGACATTCGAGGATAGTGAAGATCTTGATACAATCGCCGGTTGGATTCAATTGAAAAATTTCGAAGTTGCACAAAAGGGCGATGAAATCAAGCATGGTCGCCATGTCTGGACGGTCGATCAAATGGATAACTATCAAATAAAGCAGGTTATCTTTCATCAAAATGTAGAAAAAGAATTAATGGACGAGAATGAAGCGTCTCTCCCCTTAACGGGAACAACTTGGAGGTGAATCCCTCAGAAAGAGGGAAATAATTGGACGGATTGATAACGTTAAATTTATTTTTGATTGTTGTATTCATCCTGCTAACAGCATTCTTTGTTGGAGCAGAATTCGCTATTTTAAAGGTTAGAATGTCAAGAATTGATCAATTGATTGCTGAAGGAAATAAGAAGGCCATGTTAGCTAAGAAAGTGGCGAAGGAGTTAGACTATTACTTATCTGCATGCCAGCTTGGGATTACGATTACAGCTCTTGTCTTAGGTGCTTTAGGTGAACCAACCGTACAAAAAATCCTACAACCTGTGTTCGAAGAGTTCAATATCCCTTCTGCGATAGCAACAATGCTTTCATACTTCATTGCATTGAGCATTGTTTCACTCCTACACGTCGTGATTGGAGAGCTTGCTCCCAAAACATTAGCCATCCAATATTCAGAAAAAATGACGTTATTACTGGCACCAGCACTTTATTGGTTTGGATTTGTCATGAGCCCAGTGATTCGTGTCCTTAATGGATCTGCCAGACAGCTTCTTAAACTATTTGGCGTAAACCCATCCGGTCATGATACGGTCCATTCAGAGGAAGAGTTAAAGCTGATTGTTGACCAAAGTTATAAAGGCGGAGAAATCAACCAAACAGAGCTTTCTTATTTAAAAAATATCTTTGCGTTTGATGAAAGACAGCTAAAGGATATCATGATTCCTAAAACCGAGATGATTACACTAGAAAAGCATCAATCCTTAGATGAACTGATTGCAGTAATTGATAAATATGATTATACTCGCTATCCAGTAAATGATAAGAGGAATAATGCAGAAAACTTTATTGGATTTATCAATACTAAAGAACTGTTGACAAGTATTGCGGCTGGAAGAAAGGGTGAAGTGGATGACTTCATTCATGATCTTCCACGTTTTATGCAATCGATCTCGATTAAGGAAGTTTTTCTAAAGATGCAGCAATCCCGTACTCATATGGCAATAGTGACAGATGATCAAGGTGGTTGCGTCGGTCTTGTTACAATGGAAGATATTTTATCTGAAATTGTTGGAGAAATTCGTGATGAATTAGATGGAACGGAAATGGTGCCCACGACATAATAAGTTTTAGTGGATAATCAAGATAGTTGTGGATAACACACGTTCTAAAAGATGAATCCGTGGTTCTTGACCCATTTCGATAGAAAATAAACTCAATTATCCTTTATACAAGGAATGTCCATTGTTAATTGGACATTCCTTGTTAATTTTTTAAAGACATTTTTCGAATGAATATGATATAATTTTAACTTCCGTGATGTTATATCAAAATATAAAGGAGGGGATCCTCAGGTGGAAGCTCTAATTTTGCAAATGATGGAAACGTTCAAAGAGCTGTCATATTTCGGTATAATGCTTGCATTAACTTTTGAATTTATACCAGCAGAACTTGTACTCCCGTTGGCTGGTTTTTGGGTATATGAAGGAGACATGAACTTATTTGGAGCCATTTTTGCAGGTTCTATTGGCGGTGTACTTGGTCCACTTACCCTTTATGCATTAGGTCGTTATGGTGGGAGAGTCGCGATCCTAAGGTTCGGGAAATATTTTTTCATAAATGAAGAGCATATTGAAAAATCAGATCAATTTTTTGAAAAATATGGCGGTGGTGTTGCATTTTTAGGTCGGTTCGTTCCAGGAGTTCGGACAGCAATTTCGATTCCTTGTGGGATGGCCAAGATGAATGTATGGAAATTTATTATTTATACATATCTAGCCATGCTTCCAGTTACAGCAATCTATGTCTATTTAGGATATAGTCTTGGACCTCAGTGGGAAAAAGCTGGTGAATTATTTAGTCAATATGCAAACTATGTGTTAATTCCAATTGCTTTACTTATTATATGGATGATTGTAAAAAGAAAAAGAACCAAATTAAACGTACAATAGCAAACTATTCTCAAATAAAGAGACTGACTCAAGGTTGTCACACAACGTTAAGTCAGTCTTTTTTTTGTTGTACTTGATAAGGATAGTGGGATCGGTTAGATGCTACCCATTCCTCAAGTTGTTCTACGGGAACGGGTTCAGGCAATGGGGAAGGGAAAAAATGGTATAAATAATCTGAATATTCGTATGATATAAAGAAATCTTCCAAAATCAGAGGTGGGCGAATGAAAGCCATTGTATACTCAAAGTACGGTCCTCCCGACGTTCTTCAACTTAAGGAGGTAGAAAAGCCAGTTCCTAAAGGAAATGAAATTCTGGTAAAGGTTAAAGCGACAACCGTATCAGTAGCAGATATTCGGTCACGTAGTTTTACCGTACCACGTATTTTTTGGCTACCTGCTCGAATGACACTTGGATTCAGACAACCGAAAAAAGAGATATTAGGTATGGAGCTAGCCGGTGAAGTTGAGTCCGTTGGGGAAGAAGTTAAAAGGTTCAAAGAAGGGGACCAGGTTTTTGCAGCATCTCTAATAGGTTTTGGTGCTTATGCTGAGTATCTGTGCTTGCCAGAAGATGGTCCTGTTTCAATAAAACCTGATAATATCACCTATGCAGAAGCGGCCGCGATTCCAATTGGAGCACGCACGGCGTTGTTTTTTCTTAGAAAAGCGAACCTCCAAAGTGGCCATAAGGTTCTCATTTATGGTGCTTCAGGTAGTGTAGGAAGCTATGCGGTACAAATTGCTAAATATTTCGGGGCATATGTGACCGCAGTATGCAGTACGGCCAATATGGAATGGGTCAAATCGTTGGGAGCCGACAAGGTCATCGATTATACGGCCGAAGATTTTTCTAAGAGTGGCCCCATGTATGATGTTGTCTTTGAAGCAGTTAACAAAAGCTCTTTCTCAGCTTGTATGAAAGTGTTAAAGAAGGATGGAATCTATATAAATGTCACTGAACCGTTCCCAAGCGTTCACATGCTATGGACGCAATTGACTAGCAGCAAAAAATTAGTATTGAGTCGAAATTCACCTGAAAGTTCGGAGGCACTACACTTCCTTAAAGACCTTGTTGAGAAAGGGAAGTTAAAAGTGGTCATTGATCGATCCTATGAATTTAATGAGATTGTGGAAGCCCATCGCTATGTTGAAAAGGGACACAAGAAGGGAAATGTTGTCATAAAAGTTGAACATAGTAACAAATCCTAAAAAGTGATAAAACAAATGGAGGATTTTTGGTAGTAGTTCATACATTATTGGCTATAAAGACAAAACTTAAAATATTGGTTAAACGAACGAGGCGATGCTTGAAAAATGGCATCGTTTTTCTTTTTATAAAAGGGAGACTTAAAATCGGGATTAGAAGGTCATATTGAAAATAGTTACAAAAGAAATATAAGAAACTTGTATCATGGAGAAGAGGTTAACCATGATTATTTACACCAGCGGAAAATTGACAGGTACATATGCTTGTAAGTGAAAAGTTCGGAGTGGTACTGATTCTTACTGCGTTTGTAGGGAGACTAGTAGGACAATTCGTTCCGATTATGTCCGTATGAAATATATCGAGTAGATGATCATTATTAACGATATGATGGATTCGTAAGGGAGGGAAATGGATGTTACAGGAATTCAATCAGCTCATGGAGTATATTGAAGAACATTTGACAGAAGAGATCTCTGGGAAAGAAATCTCACAAATTGTCGGCCTTTCTGATTATCATTTTAAACGAATGTTTTCGTATATGGCGGGGATGTCATTGAGTGAGTATATCAAAAATCGGAGATTATCATGTGCGAACGTTGAATTAATTAGCGGTGCAAAAGTGACTGATCTTGCTTTTAAATATGGCTATCAATCGATCGAAGGATTCTCACGGGCTTTTCGTGATTGGAGTGGATTTTTACCTTCTGAAGTAGCGAAAAACCAAATCCAAAAATCGTTTCCCAAATTTACATTCTATATTGATATTAAGGGAGGAAAATCAGTGGAATTCAAAATTGAGAAAAAAGCAGAGTTTCAAATCGTAGGAGTATCAAAACGAGTGCCCATTCAGTTCGAAGGAGAAAATAATGCAATTATCGAGCTCGCACAAACGATCACGGAACAACAAAGAAAGGAAATGCATCAATTAGCTGATTTATATCCTCATCAAGTCTTGAATGTTTCTTTTGATTATGATGATGGGTACTTAGAGGAAAAAGGCTATCTAACTCATATGATAGGGTTTGCAACAACAAAAGAAAATCCATTTGAAGATTTAGAGCAATTTTCGATTGAAGAAAGTTTATGGGCCATCTTTCCGAATCAAGGACCATTTCCTGCTACGCTTCAAGAAACATACGCAAAAATTTATTCAGAATGGTTGCCTTCTTCTGAATATGAAGTAGTAGATTTACCTGGAATATCGTTTACAAATTTCAATGGTCCAATGGAAAATAGGTATAGTGAGATTTGGATGCCAGTAAAGAAAAAGGATTGGAATTAGGATTTGGAGAAGCATCATATATAAAAGCAAGTATAAAAGCAGTAGATTTCATAGCGAAAACTACTGCTTTTAAATTTGTAGGTTGGTAGAGTCCGAACACAGTTATTTTGCTATTCTAGTTTGTCAGCCCAAGCATTGTTAATAGGTATATGATAAGAAGAATCAAGATATCATTTTTGTTTTGCGATACCTCACCTTTTTACGCCATCTAAAAATTAAGTAGGTCGACAAAAATAAGATAAGGCCAATTTTATTAAACTGGAAATATACTTTTAAAACATCTTCGAAAGAATGTAGTTGATAAAAACCACTCAGTAGCAAAGTTGGAAAAACAGTCATCAGCATGACTAAATAATGTACAAGAATTTGTTTAGCAAAACTCCATTGTTTGATTTCGTACAAGACGCTTGCTCCCCCTAAGAAAAATGCGATTAGGCCATAAAATAAGAAAATGTCCACATTAGCCACTAACCCTTGAAATTTATTGTATAGAGAGAGTATGAGCAATAAACTTAATGGGATAACTCCTCTAATTAAACCTTTTAACAATAACTTCATATACATTTCCTTTCTATATTTCTACTATTCTTCCTTTTAGCTTCATTTTATAGGATATCATAAAAGGAAAATTATCCCTTGCCCTTTTCCCTTAAAACAAATCAAAGAACACTTATGTTAAAATAGGAACCATTATGAAAGGTAAAAGGGAACTATTTTGCTAAAAATCTTACAGGTGACGTTCGCAGTTGTTACAATATTCTTTGTATTCGTAGACATAGTTAGTGAAAATATTGATTCCCAAACACCTATGATTCTTTTCTTAGGTCTTACTTTGTTGATTATGGGGGTACGTGTTTTCCAACAGAAGCTGAAACTAGTTTCTTTGTTTTCAATCTTAGGATCAATTCAGGGGTTTGTGTTTAACTAAAATGAATCATGGAGTCTTTCGGTGAGTTTCTTTGTCTAACCTCCTAAAACTAGGGTGATGGGCAAAGAAACATGCTGTACCTTTTCAAAAATTTTGCGTTCTGATATTTCAAAAAATAAATAAGGGAGCGGGGGAGTTAGGGTGAAAGCGATAATCCAAAATGAATTTGGGGATGCCAATGTACTTACTTATACAGAGATTGATCGGCCAACCATTGGAGAGCATGAGGTTTTAATTAAGGCAGCTTATACGAGCGTGAATTATGCAGATATTAAAAAGCGAGTAGGGAACAAGGGGAAGGGGAAGTTTCCACTTATGCTTGGCCTAGATGTTGCCGGCGTCGTTGAAGAGGCTAATCCTCGTTCTACCTTTTCAGTCGGAGACCGGGTAATTGCGTTCCCTAAAAACGGTTCCTATGCTGAATATGTTGTCGTAAAGGAATCGTTAGTGTTTAAAATTCCAGACAGTTTAGCTTTTGAGCAAGCTGCAGCAATGCCCACAGTTTCAATTTTATCGTATATGCTTCTTCATGAAATCGCCCAGGTAAAACCATCCGACACCATCGTGATCCATAGTGCGGGTGGTGGAGTGGGTTCCATGTTAGTTCAATTAGCCAAGCACGCGGGTGTGGATACAATTATCGGGACTGTTGGAAATCTCGCCAAAGCCTCTTTTGTGAAAAAGTTAGGAGCTGATGTGGTTTGCACATACGAAACGTTTTCAGAAGAAGTTTTAAAAGTAACCAATGGAGACGGAGCAGATATAATCTTCGATAGTGTTGCGGGAGAAGTGACCAGTCAGAGTCTAGAATGCTTAGCGTTTTACGGTACGCTCGTTCAATTTGGGAACAGCAGCGGGAAAGTCGGTACCATTCTAACAAGTGATGTCCATAGTAGTTGTCGGAACTTGAAGGGTTTTAGCCTAGGAACAACGAGGGAACGTGATCCAGAGCGGTTAAAGCCGGTGGCGGAAAAGGTGATTGAACGATTTGCTTCGGGGGTAGTTTCAATCCCGATAGCACAAGTATTTCCCTTAAAAGATGCTGCTTTGGCTCATCAATTAGTCGAAAGTAGAAAGTATCATGGGAAGATTTTAATTAAAATGTAAAACAAGAATGTAGGAAACTACTACTTCTTAAGGGAAAATAAGAGCATGCTATTGAGGGGGTAGATGATGACCTTTCTCAGTCATTCCCGAGAGGTAATAGAGGCATTCAGTGTCGAGACATGATACGACTATCACTGGAATATTAATGGTAGGAGGAATAATGATGTCCGAAAACGGAGCACCAAGAAGAATTCTTTTAGATTTAGCAGTGACTTTAGATGGTTTCATTGAAGGAAAGAACGGGGAAATCG
>Ga0180215_1001030_pt1 | contig 31925 bp, 37 predicted proteins | sample eDN3rd37CBELigBY_FD_128871 | JGI IMG/M metagenome (GOLD analysis project Ga0180215, IMG submission 128871) | Enriched backyard soil microbial communities from Emeryville, California, USA - eDNA 3rd pass 37_C BE-Lig BY (version 2) (version 2) | ecosystem: Environmental > Terrestrial > Soil >...
GGGTCGCGGTGGGCACCCGCTGGCTCGACGACCACTGGGAGCCTCTGCCCTTCTCTGGCCCAGGCGCGTTCTCGCCGATCGGCGGGCTCTTCAGCACCATCACCGACCTCACCACGTGGGCCGGCTGGCTCTCCTCCGCATTCGATCCGCAGGCGACGGATGCCCACGAGGCGCTGCTCTCGCGGGCGTCACGCCGCGAGCTGCAGCAGGTGCAGCGCTTCGTCACCGAGCCCGGCCACCCGGGCGGCTACGCCCTCGGCCTGCACACCAACCACTACCCGAGCGGCGACATCGTGACCAACCACTCCGGTGGCTACCCCGGCTTCTCCGCGCACATGCGCTGGTCGCAGCCCAGCGGTGTGGGGCTGGTCGCATTCGAGAACGCCACCGGTTCACGCGTGCACACCGCCGTCACTGGGGTGCTCGACCAGCTGCTCGACCGTCGCAAGCCGCAGCCACTGCACAACCTGCTCCCCCAGACCCGCGACGCACAGCGCGAGGCAACCGAACTCATCCGCGACTGGTCGGATGCTGCGGCGAGCGCCCTCTTCTCAGAGAACGTGGCGATGGACAACAGCTACGACAGGCGCCGCGACGCGATCGCTGCTGCCGTGAAGGCCGTGGGCGGTCTCGACGCGGATGCGCCGTTCCGCGAGCAGGACGAGCAGTCGAACTCCCCGTCTCACTTGGTCTGGTACATCCCCGGCAGGGCAGGGCGGCTGCGCGCCGAGCTGCAGCTCACGCCCGAGAACCCGCCACGGGTGCAGTGGCTGCAGGTCACCACCGACAAGGGCTAGCGCCGCACGTCCCACAGGTGGTGCACGAGGTCGTGCAGGTAGTAGCGGGCGAACGAGACGAGCGTGAAGGTCGCACCGTCTGACCTCGACGCGGTGCGCGTCCAGTCATCCGGCAGCACCCCGTCAAAGCCCGCTGCCGCGGTCTCAGCTGCCCGCACCAACTCGTCCGCGACCTGCTCCGGGTCCTGCTCGTTGTACCGCTGGGTCTCTGCAGCGGCATCCTGATCCCAATTGGGGAACACGGGGTCGTTCTCGTTCAGAAAGCGCTGCAGTCGCTCCGCATACACGTGGTGCACGTCGCGCACGTGCGCCGCGTACTCGAGCGGCGACCAGGTGTTGTCATCCGGCCGGATGCGCACCCCCTCTGCCCTGAGCACCGCCGGCCAGCTGGCAGCGTTCGCCCGCACTCGCGCGGCAACCGTGTCGACTGCGACCGTGGATGCGTCGAAACCGCACTCCGGGCATTTCTGCTCGGCCGTCCACGTCCAATCCTTGGTGTCTGGGATGATCGCCATGACTCCATGGTGCCTCATCAGCTACAACAGGTACGGTGGGTGACGTGCCAACCTTTTCGCCAGACATCGTTGCCGCCGTGCTCAGCCACATGAACGGTGACCACTCAGACGACAACCTGCTCATCGCCCGCGCCTTCGGCAACCCCGATGCCACCTCCGCAACCATGATCGGCCTCGACGGCGATGGTGGGGAGTGGACCTACACGGTTGGCGGCCACAGCGAGCAGCTGACGGTGCCGTGGCCGTCCGGCCCGATCACCGAGCGGCCGGAGATCCGGCGCGAGGTGGTCGTGCTGTACGACCGGGCCTGCGAGAAGCTCGGCGTCACCCCCAGACCCCACTGATCTGGGGCCATTCGGGGATCGACCGGCGCAGATGTCATCCGCTAGAGTTAGGTAAACCTAACCGAACCGTGAGGCAGAATCGTGACCGTCATCCCCTTCTCCCAGGCGCTCCGGGAGCGCACCTGGAGCAGCCACGGCGACAGTGAAGGCGCCACCTTCATGACCGACCTCATGCAGGGCAAGGGAACCAAGGATGATTACATTGCCCTGGTCGCCCAGCACTACTTCATCTATGAGGCGCTCGAGGGTGCAGAGAAGAACTTTGCAGACGACGCGGTCGCTGCCGCGTTCATCACCCCCCGCCTGACGCGACTCCCCGCGATCGAGGCTGACCTGCAGTTCTTGCTCGGGGATGACTGGCGGGAGCAGATCGCCCCCCTGCCCACCACCGTGAGTTACGTGAAGCGCATCAACGAGGTTGCAGCCACCTGGTGCGGCGGGTTCATCGCCCACCATTACACCCGCTACCTCGGCGACCTGTCTGGTGGCCAGCACATCCGTCGCCTGATGCAGCGCCACTTCGGGTTCGACACGAACGGCGTCGGCTTCTACTTCTTCGACGAGATCGCCAGCCCCAAGGACTTCAAAGACACCTACCGCAGCGAGCTGGATGCCGTGGAGTGGTCGGCCGAGGAACGCGAGCGCGTGATCGACGAGGTCATCATCGCGTACCGCTTCAACACGGAACTGTTCCACGACCTCTCGGCCGCTAAGGCCGCTGCCTAGCGTTCCCCGTGGCGCGCTCCTGAGCGCAGGCCTAGCGGCTCAGGTCGATGGAGCCGTCTGCCGTGATGGTCCAGAACGGGTTGTGCGCGACCTCCCAGGGATGACCGTCGGGGTCGAGGAACACGCCTGAGTAACCACCCCAGAAGGTTTCAGTCCCCGGACGACCAATGGTTGCGCCAGCTTCTGCGGCTTCGCTCAGCACAGCATCCACCTCTTCGGGGCTCCGGGCGTTGTAGGCGAGTGTGACACCTCCCCAGCCGCCGGCATCCGTCACTGCCGAGTCCGCAGCGAGCTCATCGCGCCCCCACAGGGCGACCACCATGCCGCCCGCCTGAAAGAAGTAGACGTCGTCGCCGCCCTCCCGCTCTGTCGGCCGCCAGCCGAGCGCCTCGTAGAAGCGTCGCGAGCGCTCGAGATCGGCAACACCGAGAGTGATCAGGCTGACGCGCTGTTCCATCACCCCATCATGCTCCCCGAGCGCCGGGAGGTCGAGGTCAGACGGCGGCGATACCCGGGATGGTTGTGGCCTGGCTCATGAAGCGCTGCACGTTCTCGTCGACGATGATGTCGGATGGCCGCAACGGCCTGGTGAGATACAGCCCGTCGAGCGCGGTGATTCGGCTCAGCGCCACGTAGGTCTGCCCGGGCGCGAACGAGCGCTGGCCCAGGTCGACGATGGCGCGGTCGTACGTCTTGCCCTGCGACTTGTGGATCGTCACCGCCCACGCCAGTCGAAGCGGGAACTGCGTGAACTCTGCGACGATGTCTCGGCGAAGCTGCTTGGTGGCGGGGGAGTACGAGTACTTGAACTTCTCCCACACGGCAGGCTGCACCTCGTGCTCCTCACCGTCGATCTCGACCCACACCGTGGTGTCGATCTTGGTGACCGTACCCACGCTGCCGTTCACCCAGCGCTGGTCGGGGTCGTTGCGCAGGAACATCACGCGCGCCCCCACCTTGAGCTCGAGATTCTCGTCTGCCGGGTACGCCCTGCCGCCGAACTCCCCACTGATCTCGGCGCGCGCGGTGAGCACGCGACCGGGCAGCTGCGCCAGCTCCCTCGCGTTGATGCGGTTGACAGTGTCGTTGCGTGTGGCCAGCGTCATGGCGCCGTCGGTGGGTGCTGGCCGGGCACCCGTCTCGTTGAGCCGGCCCGCGATCTCAGCGGTGACCTGGCCGTGCCGCACCGCGTTGAGCATGGCCTTGAACTCTTCCTCGTGCTGCCTGTGGATGGTGTTCAGCTCGAAGATGCGAAGCTCGGTGTCGTTCCACACCTTGGCGTCGAAGAACCACATCGATCGGTACTGGTCGGTGAAGTACGCGCGCTCATCGGCATCGCCGGGAACGGGGGCCAGCTGGTACGGGTCGCCGAACAGCACCAGCTGCACGCCGCCGAACGCCTCGTGCGGCCTCTGCCTCGCCTGCCTGAGGCTGCGATCCATGGCGTCGAGCAGGTCGGCGTTCACCATAGAGACCTCGTCGACCACCAGCGTGTCGATGGTGTTCAGCAGCTTGCGCACGTCGCCGTTCTGCTCGATCTCGTGGTCGGCGATGACGCCGATCGGCAGCCGGAACAGCGAGTGGATGGTCTGCCCGCCCACGTTCAGCGCGGCGACGCCGGTCGGCGCACAGATGACCACCTGCTTGGAGGTGTTCCAGGAGAGGTGGTTCAGCAGGGTCGACTTGCCGGTGCCTGCCCGACCGGTGACGAAGATGTTCTCCCTGGTGGTTTCGATCGTCTCGTAGACCGCGGCCTGCTCGGCCGAGAGCTCGAGTTCACGCATCCATCCAATCTAGTTGCTCGCCGCCTTCAGAGCCGCCGAGATGCGGCCGCTTAGGATTGCGTCATGGCTGCGCGCGCTGGGGTGGGTTCACGAAACGCGCGCAATCGGCTCACCGCCACCTGGTTGATCATCTTCGGGGCGCTCCTGCTGGCGTTCGCGGGCACCGTGGTCACCCTCAATTCCACGCTGTACAGCGCCTCGGGCTTCGTGTCGTCATACCTCGACGCGCTGGCACGGCACGATGTTCCCGGCGCGCTCGCGATGGCGGGCGTCGAGCATCCGGATGCTGCAGAAACCACCCTCCTCACCCGGGACGCCCTGGGCGAGATCGACGGCTACTCTCTCGTGTCTGACGACTCGTACGGAACCGTGCACGTGCTGCGCTTCGAGGTGCGCTTCGAGCAGGGGGCGAGCGCTGAGGTCGAGTTCTCGGTCGAGCACACGGGTGCGCGGTTGGGAGTCTTCTCGGGGTGGAGCTTCACGCGCAGCCCCATCGGGGTGCTTGAGGCGACCCCGCTGCACGCGGCAGACTTCGAGGTGAACGGCGTGCCGGTGCGAGCGGAGAGCCCCGGGCAGCCCACTCGACTGCAGGTGCTGACGCCCGGCGTGTACACGCTCTCGCACGACTCCACCTACCTGGTGGGGGAGCCGACCAGCGTGCTCGCGGCGGACTCGCAGCAGGTCACGCCGGCGGAGCTCGACATTCAGGCGAGCCAGGCGTTCGTCGATCAGGTGAACCTCGAACTCGCCGAATACCTCGACGACTGCACCACGCAGCAGGTGCTGCAGCCCACCGACTGCCCGTTCGGGCAACGCATCAACGACCGCATCGACAGCCTGCCGCAGTGGTCGATCTCCCACTACCCCGAGGTGACCATCGAACCGGGGGGCGAGCCGGGCACGTGGGTGGTTCCCGAGACCATCGCTGCCGCCCACCTGGTGGTGCAGGTGCGTTCACTGTTCGACGGCTCCGTGTCGACGTTCGACGAGGATGTTCCGTTCACCGTCTCGTACACCATCACCTTCCCGGGTGATGGCGGCCTTCTGATCACTCCCCGCTGAGGTGTATCGACCACATGACCCAGCGGTTCGATACACGCCTGGCGGCGGCACTCAACCCACAGGACCAGCGGCACTCAACCCACTAGCGATCGCGCTCCGCGCGCTTCGCCAGCATCGCGTTGTAGGCGGCGAGATCGGCATCGCCGTCGCGGTCAGCCTTGCGGTCGAGGCGCTTCGACACCTTGTCGTCGCTGCGCGCCCACGAGATGGCCACGATGATGGCAAGGATGATGGTGGGTATCTCACCGATGCTCCAGGCGATACCACCACCGGCCTGCTGATCGGCGATTGCACTGAGACCCCAGTCACGGCCCATCGCGCCGTACCAGTCGGCAAGGAGCAACCCGCTGCCCGTCATGAGCGACAGCCCGAAGAAGGCGTGGAACGCCATGGTGCCGAGCAGCAGAAGCAGGCGCAGCGGGTACGGCGCGCGGTACGGCACAGGGTCGATGCCGATGAGCGCCTGCACGAACAGGTACCCGGTCGCCAGGAAGTGCACAACCATCCACACGTGGCCGACGTGGTTGTTCGTCGCCCAGCGGAACAGCGGTGAATAGTAGAAGATCCAGAGCGATGCGGCGAACAGCACGGCCGCGACGATCGGGTTGGCGAGTACGCCCGCATACCGCGAGTGCACCGCGGCGAGAATCCACTCGCGCGCCCCCCGGCTGCCGTCTGTGCGCTTGCGGATGGCGCGCGCGGCCAGCGTGATTGGCGCGCCGGGCACCAGCAGCACCGGAATCATCATGGTGAGCAGCATGTGACCGAGCATGTGCGCGCTGAACAGGTACTTGTCGTAGACGTACAGCGCACCGTTGGTGACATAGAAGAGCAGCACGAGACCTGCCATCCACGACACCGTGCGCAGCACCGGCCAGCGGTCGCCCCGCCGGTGCAGCCGCCACACGCCCGCCAGGTAGAAGAACGCCAGGAAGCACACCACCAGCGCCCACAGGATGTCGAGCTTCCACTCCGAGAGAAAACGGATCGCCGTGAGCTCCGGCGGCAGCGGCTCTCCGGTGAGGATGAACGCCGGTGTCGCGGTGATGAGTTCCTGCGAGACGGGCGTCGCGGTGCGCGCGAGGGCTGCAGCGACCCCGGATGCGAGGCCCATGAACCCGAGTTCCGCCACCACCAGCCACCAGAAGTACCCGCGTCCTCCGTTCTCGGAGCGCTGCATCCTGTCGATTAGGAAGCGCCTCTGCACCAGGCCGAAAAGGCCGAGCCCGAGCAGCGCGACCACCTTGGCGGCCACGAGAATGCCGTACGGGGTGAGCAATTTGTCGAGCTCACCCACGCGCAGTGCGGCGTTCACGTAGCCGGAGACGGCGACCACCACGAAGCTCACGATCGCGAGCGACGAATAGCGCGAGATCACCGGTCCGATGCGACCGCCCGCCAGGTGTCTGCGCAGCAGCACGATGGCGAGCAGACCCCCCAACCAGACCGAGGCGAAGACAAGGTGCAGGCCGAGCGACGAGACCGCGGCGTCGTGACCTGACGCCCCCGCTGCGTGCCCCATCTCGGCCAGCGGGATGATGGCGACGCCCGCGAACACGGTGACGAACATGAGCACGGTCGAGTTGCGCACGGCGAAGCAGAGTACGGTCACGGCGGCGGCGATCAAGGTGATGAGCACCCAGAACCGCCCGACCTCAGTGTCGGAGATGAACTGTCCGAGCGTCTGCCCGAACGCCGGGTCGAAGGTCACGGGGCGCTGATAGAAGCTGAGGAAGGTGAGAAAGCCGGTTGCGGCGGATGCGACGGTCCAGATCGCTGCACCGGCAGCGGCGAGGTCTACCGCACGCCCGTAGGCATCCTCGTCCATCGACAGCGAGAAGCAGGTGAGAACCAGCGTGCCGATGGTGAGCGCCATACCGAGGTTGAACACCAGTTTGACGAGGGGGAGCCCGTAGCGCACGATCGGGCCGGGGTCGCTGATCAGCGGGGCATCCGCGCCTCCGCCGTAGGCGAGCGCTGCGAACAATGAGGCCAGCGCAACGGCCAGCAGGAGGGCTGGCCCGGCGATGCGTACGAGCCTGGTCACCGTTCCAGCCTATTCGAGTCTGGGTGGGCGAACGCCGGTCGACCGGTGCGGCCGGCGGCGAGGCGACCTAGTGTCTGGTGAGTGAAGCACTCCGCAGTGGAGCAGTTCAGGTCGGGCTCCGGCCTCGCCTACCGCGTGCACACCACGCGCGCATCGAGCCCGGGCTCGCCCGTGTTCGTGCTGCTGCACGGCATCGGCATGTCTCACCGCTACCTCGCCCGGCTGCACGCCGAACTCGCATCGAGTGCCACAGTCATCTCGTTCGACCTCCCCGGGTTCGGCGGAACCCCCAAACCCGCACGAGCCGTGCCGGTCGAAGAGTACGCCCAGCTGGTCGGGCATGCCCTCACTCGCGCCGGGGTGCGATCGTACGTCGTGGTCGGCCACTCGATGGGTTGCCAGTTCGCGGTCGAGCTGGCCAGGCAGCGCCCGGCTCTGGTCTCACACGCCGTGCTCATCGGAGCCGTTGTCGACGCTCGCAGGCGCAGCGCCCTGCGCCAAGGGGTAGCACTCGCGATCGACAGCCTGGGCGAACCGCCGTCTGTGAACGCGATCGTCTTCACCGACTACCTGCGCTGCGGGCCACGCTGGTACCTCACGGAGCTGCCCGAGATGTTCGCCTACCCGACGGAGCAGCGGATCAGCGAGCTGCAGGCACCAGTGCTGGTGATCCGGGGAACCCGCGACCCCATAGCGGGGCGCGCCTGGAGCGCCGCGCTTGCGGCTCGCGCTCCGCGCGGGCGGATGCTCGAGCTGCCGGGTGCCCACGTCGTGCAGCATCGCGTGCCCTCGCTGGTGGCCGACGGCATCCGGTCGTTTCTGGGCGCAGAGCTAATGCCAGACCCGCCGGCCGTCACCCCCCTCACACCTCAGGAGCAGTGGGAGCAGCGTGGTTCCCATGAAGACTGACCCGAGCACATCGAAGAAGGCGACGGCCCCTCCCGCCGATGACCGCCGGAAGCCGGACAACCCGACCGAGATCAGCCGCACCGCGTGGAAGTTCGTCGTCAAACGCACCCTGCACGAGTTCATGTGGGACCAGTGCACCACGCTGGCCGCGGCCCTCACCTACTACGCGATGCTGTCGCTCTTCCCGGGACTGCTCGCGCTGATCTCGGTGCTCAGCCTGTTCGGGCAGGCGGATGCAACGACCGCGACCATCATCGAGATCCTCCGTGGAGTCGCAGACCCCGCCGTCGTCGACGCCGTGCGCGAACCTATTGAGCGTCTCGCGAACGCCCCGGGAGCCGGCTTCGCCTTCGCGCTCGGGCTGGTGGTCGCGATCTGGGCAGCGTCGGGCTACGTGACCGCGTTCTCGCAGGCCATGAACCGCATCTTCGAGGTCGACGAGGGTCGGCCGATCTGGAAGCTCCGCCCCATCATGATGGTCGTCACGATCGCCATGCTGCTCATCGCGATCGCGATGGCGGTTCTACTGGTGGTGTCCGGCCCCGTGGCACAGGCCATTGGCGATGCAGTCGGGCTGAGAGACGTGACCATCACGGTGTGGAGGGTCGTGAAGTGGCCCGTACTGGTGGTATTCGCCGTGGTGCTGGTCGCCCTGCTCTACTACGCGACCCCGAACGTGAAGCAGCCGCGGTTCCGCTGGCTCAGCGTCGGATCTTCTGTGGCCCTCGTTGTGCTCGCGCTGGCCTCTCTCGGCTTCTTCTTCTACGTGGCCAACTTCTCGAACTATGACAGAACCTACGGCAGCATCGGCGGGATCATCGTGCTGCTGCTGTGGCTGTGGATCGCCAACATGGCGTTGCTCTTCGGCGCAGAGTTCGATGCGGAGCTCGAGCGTGCCAGGCAGCTGCAGGGCGGCATCAAGGCCGAGCGCACCCTGCAACTGCCCCCTCGTGATGACCGCCAGAGCCGCAAGCGTCAGCGCGGGGAGCGCAAAGACATGGAGGAAGGGCGGCGGCTGCGCGAACAGCATTCCCGCCGAAAGGGCTGATCACCCCGGGAAATGCGAAGAGGGATGCTCACCGTCGCCGGTGGCATCCCTCTTCGTAGAGAACGTGACTACTTGGCTGCAGCCTTCAGCTTGCTGCCAGCGCTCACCTTCACGCCATAGCCGGCCGGGATCTGGATGGCCTCGCCGGTGGCGGGGTTGCGTCCTGCGCGGGCGGCACGGTGAGTGCGCTCAACCGAGAGCCATCCGGGGATGGTGACCTTCGTGCCCTTGCCGACCTCGGTGGCGAGGGTGCTGAAGAGGGAGTCAAGCATCCCGTTGACGGCGGCCTGGCTCTGGCCAGAAGATGCGGCAACTGCCGCGACAAGCTCGGTACGGTTCATCTCGAAGTCCTCCTAGGACGTTGTGAAAACGTTCACGCCTGCTGGTAGACCAGCGTGGATGTTGTTCAGTTGAGCAATTGAATTATTTTCGAAGCTCCGGTCGGAGCCCCGTCATTGCAACGAATTTACCAGCTTGACTTGGTAATTCCGGGCAATTCTCCCCGGTGAGCCATATCGCGGAAACGCACACGTGAAACCCCGAACTGCTTGAGGAAACCGCGGGGGCGACCGTCGATGGCGTCGCGGCCGCGAACGCGCACCGGCGAGGCGTCGCGGGGCAGCTTCTGCAGGCCGACGCGAGCGGCTTCGCGCTGCTCGTCGGTCGAGTTCGGGTCGACCAGGGCCTTCTTCAGCTCAAGACGTTTCGCGGCGTAACGCGCCACAATCACCTTGCGCTGCTCGTTCTTGGCAATCATGCTCTTCTTCGCCATGGTTAGCGCTCCTCGCGGAATTCGACGTGCTTGCGGATGACGGGGTCATACTTCTTGAGCACGAGGCGGTCTGGGTTGTTGCGGCGGTTCTTGCGGGTCACGTAGGTGTACCCGGTACCGGCGGTGGAGCGGAGCTTGATGATCGGTCGTACGTCTTGTGCCTTGGCCATCAGATCTTCTCCCCACGAGCGAGAAGGTCTTTGACGACCGACTCGATGCCACGCGCGTCAATCACCTTGATGCCCTTGGCGCTGAGCGTCAGGGTCACGTTACGGCGGAGCGACGGCACGTAGTACGTCTTCTTCTGCACGTTCGGGTCGAAGCGGCGCTTCGTCCGGCGGTGCGAGTGTGAAATGTTGTGTCCGAAGCCTGGGACGGCCCCGGTCACCTGGCAGGTTGCTGCCATGGTTATCCTCTTCTCAATACCGTAGGGCGATCTGCCCTACCCAAGATCTCTTGTCGGCACGCACAACCCACCGAGACTTGCGTGGGGGTTTGCATACAGGCGCACGGAGATATCGCGCGCGACGTTCTACTTTACGCGATCGTGGGGCATGCAGCAACCGCGCAGGTGGCCTCACTCCTCGCGGGGTCCGATCTTCGACCAGATCCGCACCAGGTCGCGCAGATCCTGCTCGTCGAGCCGGTCGAAGAAGATCCGGCGCAGGTCGGAGTGGTGCTGATTCCAGGCCTTGCGCAACAGTGCCCGCCCCTGTGGCGTGAGCACAGCGACGAGCCCTCGTGCGTCTTCCTCGGCCTGACGGCGCTCGATGAGCCCTCGCCTCTCGAGCCTGTCGGCCAGCCGAGTGAATCCGCCCGTCGACATCACCCGCCGACGAGCGAGCTCCGACATGCGCATGCCCACCCTGCCCGCTTCACCGAGCAGCGCGAGAACGCTGTACTCGGCCATGGACACGTTCAGAGAGGCAAGCCCTGCCTCCACTTCACGCCACAGGTGGTCGTGCGTATAGAGCAGACCCCGCCAGGAGTCATTCTCCAGCGCGTTCAGACGCGGTGCGACCATTCGCAGAGTCTATCCCCGACGCCATTCGCAGCGGAGTCGCATCCGGAGGGAATAATTGTCTGCGCAGCTAACTTTCTTCTTTATGAGCCACTTGGCCCGAAGAAGAGAATCCGAGGAGAGCACCATGAACACACCCGCATCGCACACCGCCCCTCCACCGGCAGCATCGGAGCGATCCGCGTTCGAGATCGGCCACATGACGTTCGTCGAGCTCACAGCCGACCCGATCAGCGGCGCCATGCCGTCGCCAGCGCAGCGCACCCGGGAGACGATCGAGCAGGCACGGGTTGCAGACCAGGTCGGGCTCGACCTCTTCGCCGTGGGCGAGCACCACCGCACCGACTTCGTCGGCTCGGCGCCCCACATGCTGCTCGCGGCTGCCGCCGAAGCGACCGAGCGGATACGCCTGACGAGTTCGGTCACCGTGCTGAGTTCGGATGACCCGGTTCGCGTGTGGGAGCAATTCGCCACCCTTGACCAGCTTTCCGGAGGTCGAGCCGAGATCATCGCGGGCCGCGGTTCGTACACCGAATCATTCCCGCTCTTCGGCTACGACCTCGAGGACTACGGTGACCTGTTCCGCGAGAAGCTCGACCTTCTGCTGAAGATCCGCGAGCAGAACCCGATCACCTGGCAGGGCAGGCTCCGCCCCTCGCTGGTCAACGCCGACATCGGGCCCCGGGCCGTGCAGAACGAGCTCCCGGTGTGGGTCGGCGTCGGCGGAAGCCTGGCATCCGCGGTCAGCACGGGTCGGCTCGGACTACCGATGGCGTTGGCGCTGCTGCTCGGCCCGATCACCCTGCACCTGCAAACCGTCGAGGCCTACCAACAGGCTGCTGCCGAGGCCGGTCGCGACCCGGCTCGGCTTCGCACGAGCATCAACCTGCACGGCTACGTGGGCAAGACCAGTCAGGGGGCGCGCGACACGATGTACCCCTACTTCGCGCAAGGGATGATGGACAACAACCACCAGCGCGGCCAGGGCTTTGCGCTGCCCCGTAATGCGTTCGACGCTCAGACTTCGCCGAACGCGGGCCTCATCGTCGGCAGCCCGCAGGAAGTCATCGACAAGATCCTGCGCTACAACGAGCTGTACGGAATGGACCGTGCCCTCATCCAGATCGGATTCGGGGGCATGCCGCAGAACGACGTGCTCGAAGCGATCGAACTGCTTGGAACCGAGGTGGCCCCCGTCGTGCGACGTGAGGTAGCCGGTCGACCGGCGGTGGCGGCATGACCGCACAGCTTGTTGACGCCGCGGTGAAGGATGCGGCGGGCGCCCCGGCCGGGCGCGGAGTCCTGAACGTGGTAGTGGTGAACGGCAGCCCGAGCGCGAAGTCGAAGACCGCTGGACTCGCGAAAGTCATCGTGGACACTGTCTCGACAATTCTCGCCGGAGATGGGGTCGCGGTGCACAGCACCAGCATCGACGTGTACCGGCTGGGGCCCGGCTTCACTGGCGCGATTGAGCGCGAGGGAATCGCATCAGACATCGAGCTCACTCTGCGTCAAGCCGAGGAGGCAGACCTGCTCATCGCGGCCTCACCCGTGTTCCGCGGCTCGTACACGGGCATGTTCAAACACTTCTTCGACCTCGTCGATCAGTACGCCCTCGCGAACAAGCCCGTGCTGTTGGCGGCAACCGGAGGCGGCGATCACCACGCCCTGGTGCTCGAACATGCCCTGCGGCCACTGTTCGGCTTCTTCCAGGCGATGACTGCACCAGTCGCGATCTATGCCTCCTCGACGGATTTTGACGGAACGATCCCGCTGACTCCCCGCATCCATGGCCGCATCGAGACTGCGATCCAAGACATTCGCAGCGTGCTCACCGATCGGGCTGGCGATGCCTCCCGCGCCCTTCCCTAGTCGTGGGTGGAGCACCGGGCGCAGAGTCCGAACACGTCTACCACGTGCTCTGGCTCGCTGTACCCGTGCTCAGCGGCGACCGCTCGCGCCCAGACCTCGACAGCATCCGCCTTGATCTCCACTGCGGTTCCACACTTGCGGCAGATCAGGTGATGGTGATGCCCGGAGGTGCAGGCGCGGTAGAGGGTTTCGCCCTCCTGCTGGAGAGCATCCGCCTCGTCTTTCGCTGCAAGATCTGCGAGGGCGCGGTACACGGTTGCCAGGCCGATGGGGGAGCCGTCATCGCGCAGGATGGCGTGCAGCGACTGGGCGCTGACGAAGCCTTCCTCCTGCCCGAGCGCCTGGCGAACCGCCTCACGCTGCCAGGTGTTGCGCTTCACGCCGTCACCTCGATTCTGCGCGTGCCGGAGCGCTTGCGACCGAACTCGACCCCGCGGCACACGAGGTAGATGAGGAACGAGATGGTGGTGACGAACGGGCTGATCGGCAGTCCACCGCCCAGTGAAAGCATGATTCCTCCGACCACCGAGACCACTGCGAAGACGACACTCAGAAGAGGCACCAGCAGCGGCGACGCGCTCACCCTCATGGCGGCCGCAGCAGGCGTCACAAGAAGGGCGAGCACGAGTAGCGCCCCCACGATCTGGATGGAGATCGCTGTTGCCAAGCCGAGCACCACCATGAAGCCGAGCGAGATGGCCGTGACCGGTAGCCCCTTCGCCTGGGCGACCTCGGGGTCAACGCTCGTGAAGGTGAGTGGCCGCCACATCAGCACAAGGCCGACGAGCACCACCACCGAGACCGTGATGAGCATGGTCAGCTGCGGGTTGTCCACCGACACGATCTGCCCCGTGAGCAGCCCGAACTTGTTGGCGCTGCGCCCCTTGTAGAGGGAGAGGAACAGGATGCCCAGGCCAAGACCGAACGGCATGAGCACGCCGATGATGGAGTTGCGATCGCGCGCCCTCACGCCGAGGATGCCGATGAGCAGCGCAGCGAGCAGTGAGCCGACGATCGACCCGGCCACCACGTTCGCCCCGAGCAATAGGGCTGCCGCCGCCCCGGCAAACGAGAGCTCGCTGATGCCGTGCACAGCGAACGGCAGGTCGCGCATCATCACGAACGGCCCGACCAGGCCGCCAACCACGCCGAGGATGGCGCCGGCGATGATCGAGTTGCGCACCAGGTAGAGCAGGTCGCCGTAGTCGGTGAAGTCGAACAGGGTCGACCAGAAGTCGGGGCTCACAGCTGCGGCCTCCGATCGGGCAGGTGGTGTTCGAGGTGGTCGTGCACCCCGTACCCCTCTGGCGCTCCGAGCACCGCCACGCGCCCGCGGCTGCGGATCACCTCGACGGGCGTGTCGTACATGTACGACAGCACCTCGGAGCGCAGCACCTCGTCTGGCGTCCCCACCCGAAAGCGTCCGCCGGCCAGGTAGAGCACGCGGTCGACCATTCCGAGGATCGGGTTGACGTCGTGGGTCACGAAGATGACGGATGCGCCCCGCGCCTTCGCCTGTTCGTTCACCAATTCGCTGATGACCTTCTGGTGGTGCAGGTCGAGCGACGACAGAGGCTCGTCGCAGAGCAGCAGCCCCGGGTCGCCGACGATCGACTGCGCGACCCGGATGCGCTGCTGCTCCCCGCCTGAGAGCGTGCCGACCGGTGTCTTCGCGTAGTGGGAGGCCCCGACTGTCTCGAGCGCAGCATCCACTTCTCGCCTGGCCGCGCGGGAGGAGCGCGGTAGCCCCCAGCGGTGCCCGTCCACTCCGAGCGCGACGAGGTCGCGCGCCCGCAGGGGGGTACCGTCGTCGAGCACGCGCTGTTGCGGGATGTACCCGATGCGCCTGTGCCCGTTCCTGACCGGGCGCCCGAAGAGTTCGACGTCGCCCGAGGTGAGCCGCTGCTGACCGAGCAGCGTCTTCACCAGGCTGGTCTTACCAGACCCGTTGGGGCCGAGCACGGCCAGGAATTCCCCCGGCTGCACCTCCAGATTGAGGTTGCTCCACAGTTCACGATCGCCGAAACGCAGGGTTGCGGCTCTCAGCCGGAGCACCGGCTCGTCCGAGCAGCTTGTTCGCGTCGCCGTCATGTCAGACCGCCGCCAGCGCGGACTCGAGCTCATCGAGCACGGCGTTCATCCAACTCACGTAGTCGACCCCGTCCGGCAGGAGCTCGGTCACCGAAACGATGGGCGCCCCCGCCTTCTGCGCAGCGGCCTTGAGCGCCTCGGTCTCCGGGCTCGTGGTCTGATCGTTGTAGACGAGGATGCGCGCTGCGCCGCGCTCGAAGAGCCGCAGGGTCTCGTCGAGGGTGGCCGCTGACACCTCCACACCTCCCTCGATCGCTGCGGAGAAGGCCGGTGGAGTCTCGTTGTGCAGGCCAATGGCTTCGAGCAGGTAGAGCGAGACGGGTTCCGTCACAGCGACCCCCACCTCGCCCGCGGGATGCAGTCTGTGTGCGCGCTCCCGCAGCGCGTCGAGTTCCGCCACCAGGGTGGCTGCGTTCTGCTCGTACTGCTGCTCGTGCTCGGGGTCGAGCTTCGCGAGGGCGTCGCTGACGCCGGATGCCACGGCGGCCATGGTCGGGAAGTCGTACCAGACGTGTTCGTTGGCTGAATGGTCATGGTCGTGCTCGCTGTCTGGGTCGAGGTCGAGCGGGCTGAGCTCGACGGCACTCAGCGTCATCGGCTGGTCGTCGAGGCTCGAGAGCAGTTGACCGACGAAGGCGTCGTACCCACCGCCATTCTCGATCACCAGGTCTGCCCGCGAGAACGCGAGCTGCACTCGGGCGTCCGCCTCGAACGAGTGCGGGTCTTGCGACGGGTCGTCGATGATCGAGGTGACCTCGATCAGACCCCCTCCGATCAGTTCAGCGATGTTGCCGTACACGTTGGTGGACGCGACCACCGAGATGGTCCCGTCGTCACCCGCTGGGGCCTGCGGAGCGCATCCGGTCACGACGGCAGCCGTGATGAGAGCGGTGAGGGCGATGCCCGTCTTCTGGCGAAAGCGCATGGAGTGGTTTTCTAAGCGAGGGAGTCCTGCTAATGAGACTCGTTATCAATTAGTAAACCATACGACAGCGGGCGACCGCTCGGCCAGCCTCAGTCGAGCAGCAGTGCCGGTTCCTCCACGATGCTGGCGACATCTGCGAGAAAGCGGCTCGCGACATCCCCGTCGACGACGCGGTGATCGAAGCTCGCGCCCAGCGTGGTCACGAAGCGCGGCCGCACCTCGCCGTCCACCACCCACGGTTTCTGCTTGATGGTTCCCAGAGCGACGATCGCCACCTCCCCCGGGTTCAGGATGGGCGTACCGGTGTCCATCCCGAACACGCCGATGTTGGTGATCGTGATGGTGCCACCCGCCATCTCTGCCGGCTGGGTCTTGCCGTCACGCGCGGTGACAGTGAGCTGCTCGATCGCCTTCGCGAGCTCCAGCAGAGACATCTCCTGGGCGTCCTTGATGTTGGGCACGATCAGGCCGCGCGGTGTCGCGGCGGCGATGCCGAGATTCACGAAGTGCTTCACGATGATCTCGTCGTCGGTCCACTGCGCGTTCACCGTGGGGTTGCGGCGAACCGCCCAGATGATCGCCTTCGCGATGATCAGCAGCGGCGAGACCTTCACCCCCACGAAATCCGTGGACGCCTTCAGTCGCTTCACGAATTCCATGGTTCGCGTGGCGTCGACGTCGACGAACACACCGACGTGCGGTGCGGAGAACGCGCTCGACACCATCGCAGACGCGATCGCCTTGCGGACCCCCTTCACGGGCACCCGCTCCTCGCGCTGGGCTGACCACTCCGGGGTCTGCAGGTTGCGGAACACGCTCACCTGCGACGCCTGCCGAAGCACGTCTTCGCGCGTGACGTCGCCGACCGGACCGGTTGCGGTGACGGTCGACAGGTCGACCTCGAGGTCTTTTGCGAGCTTGCGGATGGGCGGCTTGGCCAGCACGGTTCCGGATGCCTGGGGCGGCACCGCGCGCGACTGCGCCGCCCGCCGCGCACGCCGAGAGACCACGTCACCGGTCACCCCGTAGCCGACGAGCACAGCACCCGGCTTCTCTTCGGTCGTGATGGTTGCCGCCGTGTCGTCTTCTGCGGTCACTGCGGTCGCAGAGTCTGGGAGCGAGGCTTCCGTCGCGACCGAGATGATGGGGGTGCCGACGGGAACCGTCACACCCTCCTGCACGAGGATGGCCTCGACGGTGCCCTCGAACGGCGAGGGCAGCTCAACGAGAGACTTCGCGGTCTCAATCTCCACGATCACCTGGTTGACGGCCACCGTATCGCCGGGAGCCACCTTCCACGACACGATCTCGGCCTCGGTGAGCCCCTCACCGGCATCCGGCAGCAGGAATTCTGATGTTGGCACGGTGTCCCCGTTCAGTACGTCATGGCCCGGTCGACCGCCTCAAGCACACGATCGACATCCGGGAGGTAGGTGGACTCGAGCTTCGCCGGCGGGAAGGGCGCGTCGAACCCGGCGACCCGCAGCACAGGCGACTGCAGTGAGTAGAAGGCGCGCTCGGCTACGGTAGCCGCGATCTCGGAGCTCAGGCTCACGAAGCCCGGCGCCTCAGACGCCGTCACCAGGCGACCCGTCTTCTCCACGGAGGCGATGATCGGCGCGTAGTCGATGGGGGAGAGCGAGCGCAGGTCGACGACCTCAACACTTGTGCCCTCGGTTGCCGCGACCTCAGCCGCCTGCAGCAGCACGCTCACCATCGCCCCGTGGCCGAGCACCGTGACATCCGTTCCCGCACGCACCACGCGGCTGGCGTGGAGGGGCAACTGGGTGGCCCCCAGGTCGACGGGGCCCTTGTGCCAGTAGCGGCTCTTCGGCTCGAAGAACATCACGGGGTCGTTGGAACGGATGGCCTCCTGGATCATCCAGTACGCGTCATGCGGGGTGCTCGGGCTGACCAGTCGCAGACCCGGCGTGTGCGCGAAGTATGCCTCGGGGCTCTCCTGGTGGTGCTCAACGGCCCCGATATGGCCGCCGTACGGAACCCGGATGACCACGGGCATCCGCAGGCTGCCCTCGTGCCGATTGGTCAGCTTCGCCAGCTGCGTCGTGATCTGGTCGAATCCGGGAAAGATGAAGCCATCGAACTGGATCTCGCAGACGGGGCGGTACCCGCGCATGGCCAGGCCGATCGCGGTGCCGATGATGCCGGACTCCGCGAGCGGGGTGTCGATCACGCGGCGACCGAACTCCGCCTGGAGGTGCTCGGTGACCCGGAACACACCGCCGAGCGGCCCGATGTCCTCACCCATGAGCAGCACCTTGGGGTCGTCGGCGAGCGCCCTGCGCAAGCCAGCGTTGATCGCCTTGGCCAGGGGGAGTTCCACGGTGCTCTGCTCGGCCTCTACGGCCGGCACCTCGATCGTGCTGGTGGACTCGGTCATGCGACACCCCCGAACGACTCCTCGTACGCGGCCAGCCACTGCTTCTGCGCCTCCATCACGGGGTGCGGCTCGCTGTAGACGTGGTCGAAGATCTTGTCGTTGCTGGGCGGGGGCAGCTCCAGTGTTCTGCGCCGGATGTCTGCGGCAAAGTCCTCCGCCTCCGTCGCCACATCTGCGAAGAACTGGTCACTCTCGCCGCGCGCCCGCAACCACGCCTCGAACCTTGTGATCGGGTCCTTCGCCACCCACGACTGCAGCTCGGTGTCTTCGCGGTACTTGGTCGGATCGTCCGATGACGTGTGGGCACCCATGCGGTAGGTGAGCGCTTCGATGAACCGCGGGCCACCACCGCTGCGCGCCTCGTCGAGATTCTTGGCCGTCGCCGCATAACTGGCGAGAACATCGTTACCGTCGACCTGCACGCCCGGAATGCCGAACCCTGCTGGACGCTGAACCAGCGGGGTGCGCGACTGTACCGCGACGGGCACCGAGATGGCCCAGTGGTTGTTCTGCAAGAAGAACACCTGGGGTGTTTGGTAGCTCGCCGCAAACACGAGGGCCTCACTCACATCGCCCTGCGAGGTCGACCCGTCGCCGAAGTAGACCATGACCGCCTCGTCACGGTCGAGGTCGCCGGTCGCACACTTGCCGTCGAACACGACGCCCATCGCATACCCGGTCGCGTGCAACGTCTGCGACCCGATCACGAGCGTGTACAGGTGAAAGTTGCCCGTGACATCCGGATCCCAGCCGCCGTGCGTGTTGCCGCGAAGCAGCTCGATGACCCGCAACAGGTCGAGTCCGCGCACCATGCCCACCGCGTGCTCGCGGTAGGCGGGAAAGAGGTGGTCCTGGGGCCTGCTCGCGTGTGCCGAACCGACCTGGGCGGCCTCCTGCCCCATACTCGGAACCCACAGGGCCATCTGCCCCTGCTTCTGCAGGTTCGTCGCCTCGAGGTCGAACCGTCGCGTCACCACCATGTCTCGGTGGAAGCGCCTCAGCTGCTCGTCGCTCAGACGGTCGATGTACTCGCCGTACTCGTCGGCACTCTCGCCCTCGACGGCGCGGCCGTCTGCGTCGATCAACTGCACCGGTGCATGCTGGTCTGCGCTGGAATCCACTATCGCCTCGCAGTCTCGTTGACAGGATCAGGTGCCCGGACGCCGCGAAGAGACCGCGGTCGGCACACGGGGGCTGTCATGCCCCACACACCAAGGTTCTAATCTAACCGGGCAGGCTAGGCGCGAGTTGGTAGCTTTTGGACAACCTCTGCCGCAGCCTCTAGGAGCTTTTCCACAGACTCTGGTTCGCCTATGGAGATCCGGATGCCCTCGCCGAGCGCGCGCCCGACGATGCCGTGCTCCAGGAAGATTTCGGCCGCATCCGGGGTGAAGTCACCCGTTGCGAGCCACACGAAGTTGCCTTGGGGGCGGGGAACATCCCACCCCTGTGCGACGAGCGCCTCCCAGGTGGCGTCGCGCTGTGCGACGATCGCCGCCACCTGCTCGAGCAATTCGCTTTCGTGGTCGAGGGCAGCCATCGCCGCTCGCTGTGCCGTCTCGGTGACAGAGAGGGGGATGGCCGTGTTGCGCGCCGCATCCAGAATGTAGGGGGCGCCGAGGGCGTAACCGATGCGCTGGCCTGCGAGCCCGTACGCCTTCGAGAAGGTGCGCAGCACAACCACGTTGGGGTACTCGGACAGCACGTCCGTGCCCCGCACGGCCTCCGGGTCTGTGACGAACTCGGCATAGGCCTCGTCGAGCATCACGAGCACCGTCGGCGGCACCTTCTGCATGAACTCGGCGAACTCGGCCGCCGTCACGATGGTTCCCGTGGGGTTGTTAGGGGAGCAGACGATGACGGCCCTGGTGCGGTCGGTGATGGCGGCAGCCATGCCCGCCAGGTCGTGGCGGTGGTCTGGCAGGTTCGGCACCTGCACGCTGCTTGCACCCGCAACGGTGACCAGGCCGGGGTAGGCCTCGAACGAGCGCCACGCGTAGACGACCTCATCGCCGGGGCCGGCGACCGCCTGAATCAGTTGCGCGAGAATCGCCACAGAACCCGAGCCGGCGTGCACTGAGTCAACCGGCACGTCGAAGCGCTCGGCGAGGCGTGCCCTGAGCACGGCGGCGGATGCGTCTGGGTAACGGTTGGTGGTTGCGGCCGCGATCGCCTCGGCGACGGCCGGAAGCGGCGGGAACGGGTTCTCGTTCGACGACAGCTTGAACGCGTGCTCCGGTGCGGGCTTCCCCTGGCGGTAGGCGGCGATGGCCACGATCTCGGGCCTCAGTCGAACGTTCTGGTCGGCTTTGCTGTTCGGCTCGTTGATGCTCACCCACTCACCTTAAGCGATGCCGCGATTGCCCGGGTTCGCTCACGGCTGCAATAGTTGGAACATGACACGTTTTGTGGTGCGCCTTCTCATCAACGCGTTCGCGCTCTGGTTGACGACCCTCCTGGTGGCGGGTGTCACAGTGGTGCCCTACGAGTCGGGCGACACCCTTTCGCTCGTTCTCACGTTCCTCCTGGTCGCGGGAATCTTCGGAATCGTGAACGGCGTGATCGGCAACTTCATTCGCATCGTCGCCTTCCCGCTCTACATCCTCACGCTCGGTCTCATCGCGCTGGTGGTGAACTCTCTGCTTCTGTTGCTTGTCGCGTGGATCTCCGACTTCATCGGGTTCGGCCTTGAGGTGGATGGCTTCTGGTGGGGCGTTCTCGGCGCCGTCGTGCTCGCGCTGCTGAGCTGGTTGATCAGCATCGTGCTGCGCCCGGTTCTGGGCAAGAACGCCAGGCGCTAGCCCACTCGCCTGGCGAGGTAGGTGGTGCTGGTGACGCGGGTCGTGCCTGCGCTGATCTCGTTGAGTCGCTCAAGCATCCGGTCGCTCCGGCCGTCACTGCTGCCGTCGAGCATCGCAGCGGTTTCTCTGTAGCGGCTCAATTCGTGCGCGGGCAGCAGGCTGTCTGCGGACACCGGGCTGCCCGCGAACACTTCGCGGCGCACGAGCACAGCGTCTGGCGCGTTGCGATTGCCGCCGAGGGCGGGCATCACGTCGTCGCTGTGCTCGATGGCGAGCCAGTCAACGCCCTGCGGCACCAGGTCTTGGCTCACCACCCCGCCTACCGTGAATATGCCCTGCACGTTGTATTCGCCTGACCCGGCGAGCGCGGCTGCGATGAGTCCGCCCTGCGAGTACCCGACCAGCTGAACGGGGGCGGATGCGTCGATACCGGCCAGCAGCATCGCCTCCTTCGCCGCCCGGTAGGAACCTGCGTCGCCCATTGCCATCGCGTTCACGTTGCTGGTCATGTCCCACGGCTGGCTCATCGCCGTGAGACCGAGATCCTTGGTTCCACCGAGGTACACCGTGAAGCTGTCTGGCCTGCCCTCTGCCTGATGCCGGTCGATGCGGATCTGGGCGTCGCCCAACGGGATGCGCTCGGCGCGTGCGGCGTAGCTGAGCGCGGCCCCGGCGTCTGTTCTGGTCGACACCCGGGCCACGCGCACAGGGGTTTCGGCGAGCGCCCCGGTGGGGCGGGCCAGCAGCACCGCTGCGCCTGCCGCGCTCGTGAGCCCGAGCAGCCCCAGCCCCTCGTCGCCCAGAATGTGCATGAGGGTCGGGTTCACGGCCGCGACACCGGCAGCGAAGTCGTCTGCGCCCATGACGCCCAGGCGAACGAGCAACACGGTCAGCGGGTTGGTGAGCGCCTCATTCTGGTCAAGCAGCCAGGCGGCCAGCTGCTCTCTGCTGTGTTGTGGAGCGTCTGCCAGAGCGACCGCTCCGCCTGCGACCGTACCTGCAACCGGGGGCCCGAGTACGGCAGCCAGACGGGGAAAGATCAGGCCGAGCGCGTAGGCGAGCTTCGCCGAAATTCCCTGCACCAGGTGCTGCGCGCCTCGCTCGGTGACTCCGTACGCCTCTGCGGATGCGAACAGGGAGATGGCCAGCGCCCGTGCCGTGTTCGCGGCCAACCAGATCGAGGTGCGCACCTGCGTGAGCTGCCACTCCGCGGCGAGCGCGAACGGCGCGGGGACCGCCCACACCAGGTCGGGGAGCGAGACCGAGTGGTCGATGCTGTCGATGCGGGTAACGCACTGCTCCAATTGGACGACCACGACGCACAGTGCCTGCGCCGTCTCGAAGAGCTCCACCGTGGCGACCGCGGTTGACCCTCCCCCTGAGACCACCAGGTCATCGTGCATGCGGCCCCCAGTGGTGTGCCAGCAAGATGGTGTTCTTCACGGAATGGGCGAGCTGTAGCGAGGCGTCGGCGAGCTGCTGGTGCAGGTTCTCGGTTGCGCCCCGAAACGCATCCGCTGCGAGCCCGCGCCATCCGCCGTCACCGCCGCGCAGCGACTCAACGCCAGCGGCGGCCCGCGCAAGCAGGTCTGCCACCTCCCTCAGGTGCTGCTCCTGGTCGCGCAGGCGCGCGAGAAGTTGCTCGTCCATGCTGCTCATCCTGAACGCTGCGATCCCCTGGTGAGCAGGTCGCTGTCCAACCGGTGCAGTCCGAGCGACTTCGGGGCAGGGGGAGGAGAGGAAGAACGGCTACGATGGTTGCGCCATGAGCCAGCTGCCCGCGCAACCCATCAGCCCTCTCGACGGCCGCTATCGCGCCGCCGTGACAGACCTCGGCGACCACCTCTCAGAGGCGGGTCTCAACCGGGCCAGAGTGCACGTCGAGGTGGAGTGGCTCATCTACCTCACCAGCAGGGGGCTGTTCGGCTCGAGCCCCCTGAGCGATGGCGACGTGAGCGCGCTGCGGGCCGTGGCTGCTGACTTCGGTCAGGCCGAGATCGACCGGCTCGCCACCCTCGAGGCGACCACCCGCCACGACGTGAAGGCCGTGGAGTACCTGGTGCGCGAGAAACTCGCAGACCTGGGCCTCGACTCGATCGCCGAGCTCACCCACTTCGGTTGCACGAGCGAAGACATCAACAACCTCTCGTACGCCATCACCATCGGCGACGCCATGCGCCACGTCTGGCTGCCCAAGTTCCGCAGCGTCATCGCCGCCCTCCGCGAGCGCGCAACGCTGCACCGTGACCAGCCGATGCTCGCGCATACGCACGGGCAGCCCGCGACGCCCACCACGGTTGGCAAGGAGTTCGCCGTCATCGTCTACCGGCTCGAACGCATCCTGAAGCAGATCGAGGCCGTGGAGTACCTCGGCAAGTTCAGCGGGGCCACCGGAACCTTTTCGGCGCATCTGGCAGCGGATGCCACGCAGGACTGGCCAGCTATCTCTCGCGAGTTCGTGACCTCGCTGGGCCTCGTGTGGAACCCTCTCACCACCCAGATCGAGTCTCACGACTGGCAGGCGGAGCTGTACCAGCGCGTCGCCCACGCCTGCCGCATCCTGCACAACCTGTGTACCGACGTGTGGTCGTACATCTCGATGGGGTACTTCGCCCAGATTCCGCAGGCCGGTGCCACCGGGTCGTCGACCATGCCGCACAAGATCAACCCGATTCGGTTCGAGAACGCCGAGGCGAACCTGGAGTTGTCGTGCGCGCTGCTCGATTCGCTCGCGCAGACACTGGTGACCAGCCGGCTGCAGCGCGACCTCACCGACTCGACCACCCAGCGCAACGTGGGGGTCGCACTCGGCCACTCACTGCTCGCCCTCGACAACATCGAGCGCGGCCTGGGCGAGATCGCTGTTGACGCGGCCAAGCTCGACGCCGACCTCGACGCCAACTGGGAGGTGCTCGGTGAGGCCATCCAGACGGTGATCCGTGCGGAGGTGGCTGCTGGCCGCAGCAGGATCGCCGACCCGTACGCCCTGCTCAAGGAACTCACCCGCGGCAAGCGCGTCGGCCAGGCCGAGTTGGTGCAGTTCGTGAACGGACTCGACCTCGAGCCCGAGGTCAAGGCGAGGCTCGCCGCCCTCACCCCCGGTGGCTACACGGGCTTGGCGGGTTCGCTCGTCGACTACCTCGGCTAGCGCCGAAGGGGTTCGGCCTCAAAGCACCGTTCGGTTCTGCTCATCGAGGTCGTGCTTTTCGTCTTCGCTGGGCTTGGTGGCCAGCACGAGAAGGGCGATCGTCACGAGGGTGATGATGAAGATGATGCCGAAGAAGATCAACGACAAAACGACGTCTCGCGTCGACATGAGCGTGACCAGTCCGCCGAACACTCCGATGACGGCGGAGAGGGTCACCAGCTCCGCCGGGCGGTAGCGATCGCGGCGAGTCGGTTCGGTCATTCTGATGCCTTCCCTTCGTCAGCCGCGTCTGCGTCTGACGGTTTGTCGTTTGCCCACTTCTGGGAGAGTCCGGCGATGGTGAGGAAAACGCCGAGGATTGCCGTGTAGGCACCGATCAGCCCGGTCGTGAGAATCGCATCCGGGGGTATCAGCACGAACACGATAGCCGCGACAGCCGTGTAGACGCCGACCGTCAACCAGTCGCGCGCCGGCAGGAGTCCGCGGGCGCGGAGGCCGGCGTAGGTCTCAAGCGCGCCCGTGAGGGCGGCGAACACGGTCACGACGAGCAGAAGTACCGCGATTCCAGCGCCCCACAGCACCAGCGCGGTGGCTCCGGATGCCACGCTGATCGCCCCCTGCGTGATGAGAACCCCGCGCACGACTCCGCTTCTGAGGGTGCGCAGCGCACCGACGAGCAGGATTGCCCCGCTCGCAACGGCGAAGGAGCCGAAGGCGATCAGCCCCACCTGGGCCGAGTGGTTCTGCATGAAGGTGATGATGAGGCCAACCGCAAGAGCGGGGAGGGCTCGAAGCACGGTCACCAGCCAGTGAGAGTCGCCGATCACCTCATTGGCACGAACCCCGCGCTGCTGCGCGGGCAAGCCTTGTGCTGCAGACACGGTGCCTCTTTCTGACGGTTCTCTCCGGCCAGTTTAGCCGCGTGCCGTTGTGCACAGAATTGCGTTCGCCAGCAGCACCCGCGATGCGGAAGTCGCAGGGTGAGGGGGTCTTCGATCAGGCGGGCGCCATGTCGGTGAAGCGTGAGAAGTGGCCCTGGAACGCCACCGTCACGGTGCGCGTCGGGCCGTTGCGGTGCTTCGCCACGATGAGGTCGGCCTCGCCTGCGCGCGGGTTGTCTTTCTCGTACGCGCTCTCTCGGTGCAGCAGCACGACCATGTCGGCGTCCTGCTCGAGCGAGCCGGACTCGCGCAGGTCTGAGAGCGCGGGCATCTTGTCTTGCCGCTGCTCCGGGCCACGGTTCAGCTGGGAGAGCGCGACCACGGGCACCTGCAGTTCTTTGGCGAGCAGCTTGAGCGCACGCGAGAACTCACTGACCTCCTGCTGCCTCGACTCCACCCTCTTGCCCGAGGTCATCAGCTGCAGGTAGTCGATGACGACCATCTTGAGCCCCACCCGCTGTTTGAGCCTGCGGCACTTCGCCCGAATCTCGACGAGGGTCATGTTGGGGCTGTCGTCGATGTACAGCGGTGCGTCGTTGATGCGTCCGCGCGTCGACGCGATGGTCGTCCAGTCCCTGCTGTCCACGGTTCCCTTGCGCATGCTCTGGAGGGGAACGGATGCCTCGGCAGACAGCAGGCGCATGGCGATCTCAGAGCGCCCCATCTCGAGCGAGAAGAAGATCGAGGGAAGGTCGTGCTTGATGGATGCAGCGCGGGCGAAGTCGAGTGCCAGGGTCGACTTACCGAGGGCTGGCCGCGCGGCGATGATGATCAACTGGCCGGGGTGCAGGCCGTTGGTGAGCTCATCGAGTTCGCTGAAGCCCGTGGGAACCCCTGTCATCGAGCCGTCGCGGCCCTTGGCGGCCTCGATCTCGTCGATCGCTGTGGTGACCGCCGCCGTGAGGGGGATGAAGTCTTCTGCCTCTACTCCGCCCGTGACGCCGTAGATCTCTGCCTGGGCATTGTTGACGAGGTCGACCACCTCACCCTCGCTCGCGTAGCCCATCTGCACGATGCGGGTTCCCGCCTCGACAAGCCGGCGCAGCACCGCCTTCTCCGCGACGATACTGGCGTAATACCCCGCGTTGGCTGCCGTGGGAACCAGCCCGGTGAGGGTGTGCAGGTATTCGGCCCCGCCGGCGCGGGTCAGCTCGCCGGTCTTCGTGAGTTCATCGGTGACGGCGATGACGTCGGTGGGCTCCCCGTGCGAGTACAGGGTGAGGATGGCGTCGAAGATGATCTCGTGCTTGGGGATGTAGAAGTCGATGGCTCGCACCGACTCGATCACGTCTGCGGTCGCATCCTTGCTCAACATCATGCCGCCGATGGCGCTCTGCTCTGCGAGCAGGTCGTGCGGCGGGGTGCGATCCGCTGGGTTGCCGCTACTCCGGGTCTCCTGCTGTCCGGCGATCCCGAGATGGGCTATCGACACCGACCCACCTCCCCTTCTGCGCTCCCGCGCACAATCGTTGTCTTCTGGTTCGCGCGAACGCCCGCTGCGACACCACCTCGCATCCACTTTCTAGCCCGTGCCACAGACATCGCGACCGCGGCCGCAGTGCTCCGATTTCCAGCGTGCGCGTCGGCCGACGTCGTTGTCGGCAGGCGCGCCGCTGGGAGTAAATCGGGGCCCCGGGGCGAGCGTGAATGGGTTGCTGCTACACCCTAGGAAGCCGATGCCTCCAACCTCAAACCACCCTGTGGATAACGTTGTGGACGAATTGCGCGAAACGCCGAGAAGTGTGTGGGGAAACTGTGGATTATCTTGTGAACAACTTGCGAGATTACTCGCAAAAGTAGCCTCTGACCTGCATTTTTATATTTCCCCAACTGTGTGTAGAAACATGTTTAGAGTTGGAGTTGAGGGTTGGTACCTGAGAATTGCCTCTGTGCACAAACCCGGGGTCGAAGGCCTCCAAAATGCTTGACAAGCGGCCTTAAAACGCGATAGCGGCGAGCCGAAGCCCGCCGCTATCCGAGGCGCCTGGTTGGGCGCCAAAAGCGCTGCTACTTTGCTGCAACCACCTGAACGGTGATGGTCGCCACGAGGTCGTCACGGAGGCGAACAGTGGCCTCGTGGTCGCCCACGGTCTTGATGGGGGTGGTGATCTCCATCTTGCGCTTGTCGAGCTGGCCGAGGCCGGCTTCGGCGACAGCATCCGCGATGTCGGAGGTCTTCACCGAACCGAACAGGCGGCCTTCCTTGCCTGCCTTGATGGCGAGCCGAACCTTGGTGGCCTCGAGCTTCGCCTTGAGGTCCTTGGCCTCTTCAACGGTCGCGTGCTCGCGTGCAGCACGAGCCGCCTTGATCTGCTCGATCTGCTTCTCGCCACCACGGCTCCACGTCACCGCGAAGCCCTTGGGGATGAGGTAGTTGCGGGCGAAGCCGTTCTTGACCTCGACCACGTCACCGGGGGCACCGAGGCCGGTCACCTCGTGCGTCAGAATCAGTTTTGACATGTCTGTGGCTCCTTAACGGCCTGAGCCTGCGTAGGGGAGGAGTGCCATCTCGCGCGCGTTCTTGACTGCGCGGGCGATGAGGCGCTGCTCCTGCACGGAGACACCGGTGATTCGGCGAGCGCGGATCTTCCCACGCTCTGAGATGAACTTGCGAAGGGTGGCGACATCCTTGTAGTCGATGACACCGACGCGAATGGACTTCGCGGGGGCGACGTTCTTGCCGCCCTTCATGTTGCGGAGTGGCTTGCGGCGGTCGCCGCTGCTCTTTCCAGCCATTGTTTCCTGCTTTCGATATTTGTGGAGGTCTGTGGGTTGAGTGGGCCGTGGAGCGTTCGTGTCGAAACCTGATCTCGACATCGGCGGCGCCGACACTCAATCCGCAGAGCGGAATCTTGTTTAGAAGGGGGTCTCGTCGCTGTGGCTGCCCGGAGTGTTCCAGACGTCGCCACCTGCGGAGGGGGCAGCTGCCCACGGCTCAGCCTGAGCCTGTCCACCGCGCGAACCACCATCACGTGACGAGGTGCGCGTCACCTGGGCGGTGGCGTACCTCAGCGAGGGGCCAACCTCGTCGACCTCGAGTTCGATCGAGGTGCGCTTCTCGCCCTCTTTCGTCTCGTAGGAGCGCTGCTTGAGCCGGCCCGTGGCGATCACGCGGGAGCCCTTCGTGAGAGACCCTGCAACCTGCTCGGCGAATTCGCGCCACACACTGGCGCGCATGAACAGCGTCTCGCCGTCTTTCCAGTCGTTGCTGGCACGGTCGAAGGTGCGCGGGGTCGACGCGATGGTGAAGTTCGCCACCGCGAGCCCGTTCTGCGTGTACCGCAGCTCGGGGTCGGCCGTGAGGTTGCCCACGACGGTGATGATCGTCTCGCCGGCCATGGCTACTCGCTGCCTTCGGCGTCTGTGGCTGCAGCCTTCAGGGCTGCGGCTACTTCGGCAGGCTCAGAACGGCGCTTGCGTGCGGCCTTCTCGGCGGAGCGCTTCTCGGCCTCAGCGACCTGGGCGATCGCCTCCTCTGCACGCAGCACCTTGGTGCGCATGACTGCCTCGCTGAGCTTCAGCTGGCGGTCGAGCTCCACGGTCGCAGCGGCGGTCGAGGTCATGTCGACGACGGCGTAGATGCCTTCGCTCTTCTTGTTGATCTCGTAGGCCAGGCGGCGCTTGCCCCAGATGTCGACCTTGTCGATGGTTCCCCCATCGTTGCGGATCACATTCAGGAACTTGTCCAGACTGGGTGCCACGGTGCGCTCATCGATCTCCGGATCGAGAATTACCATGAGTTCATACTGATGCATAACTAACCCACCTCCTTTGGACTAAACGGTCACAGACTTTCTGTGACAGGAGGGTCTTGGCATCTGTTGGCTGGAGGCGCAAAAGAGTATTGCGCACAGACAACCTGCCTAGTGTAGTCAGTGTCGTCCACGTGAATCAAGGAGCAATATCTCAATGAGCCTTCGGGTTGCCATCGCCGGTGTCGGAAACTGCGCCAACGCGCTCATTCAGGGCCTCACGTTCTACCGTGACGTCGATGACAGCGAGGTGATCCCCGGCCTCATGCACACCCGCTTCGGCCCGTACGCCATCCGTGACATCGAACTCGTGGCCGCCTTCGACGTCGACGCGGCGAAGGTCGGCCTCGACCTGTCTGATGCCATGTGGGCCGGCGAGAACAAGACGCTTCGGTTCGCGGAGGTTGCGGCATCCGGTGTGCTGGTGCAGCGCGGGCCGACGCTTGACGGCCTCGGCGAGTACTACCGCGCCACGATCGAGGAGTCGGATGCCGCGCCCGTCGACGTCGCGCAGGCCCTGCGCGACTCCGAGGCGGATGTGCTGGTCTGCTACCTGCCGGTCGGCTCTGAGGAGGCGGTACGGCATTACGCGCAGGCCGCCATCGACGCGGGAGTGGCGTTCGTCAATGCGCTGCCGGTGTTCATCGCCAGCGACCCCGTGTGGGCGAAGAAATTCACGGATGCCGGCCTGCCGATCGTGGGCGACGACATCAAGAGCCAGCTGGGGGCGACCATCACCCACCGCGTGCTCGCCCGCCTGTTCGAGGAGCGCGGCCTGGTGCTCGACCGCACCTACCAGCTGAACGTGGGCGGAAACATGGACTTCAAGAACATGCTCGAGCGCAGCCGTCTCGAGTCGAAGAAGATCTCGAAGACTCAATCGGTGACCAGCAACATCCACGCCGAACTGAACGCGCGCGACGTGCACGTCGGCCCCAGCGACCACGTGCCGTGGCTCGACGACCGCAAGCTCGCGTTCGTGCGCCTGGAGGGTCACGGCTTCGGCAACGCGCCGACCTCGCTCGAGTACAAGCTCGAGGTGTGGGATTCGCCGAACTCGGCCGGCGTGGTGATCGACGCCATCCGCGCCGCGAAGATCGCACGGGATGCGGGCCTCGCGGGCCCGCTCGAGGCGGCGTCCGCCTACTTCATGAAGTCGCCGGCGGTGCAATACCCCGACCCGGTCGCTCGCCAGATGCTTGAGCAGTTCATCCGGGACCACGCAGCGACCGCGTGACCTCCGCCCGGGCATGGTGAATTCGGCCCGGGAAGCGTAAACCTGTTCCCACAGAGAACAGGAGAGTGCCATGTCTGAAACCGGGCAGAATGAGGCGGTCATCCGCCGCCTGATCGACTGCATCAATGCGCGCGACATCGACGTCATGGATGAGCTGTTCCACGACGACGCCGTCATGCACTGGCCACAATCGGGCGAGTTGGTGAGCGGGGCGGAGAACCGCCGCAACATCTACCACGCGTTCCCCACCCTGCCCACCATCACCCCGAGGCGGATGCTCAGCGCGGGCGACCTGGTGATCGCCGAGGCGACGCTCGACTACGACGGACCCGTCTTCGAGACGGTGTTCATCTTCGAGTTCTCCGACGGCAAGATCTCCAGAGAAACCGCGTACTGGGCCGAACCATTCGCGGCGCCGGAGTGGCGCTCCGAATGGGTGTCGCTCGAGCTGGGTGACTAGGTCAGTCGACCGACCAGAGCCTTCCAGGTTTCGATACGGTCGCTTCGCGACCTACTCAACCCGCAGAGGCGGAGTACAGCGTGAGCCTTCCGAAACCCCCAGAGGCGGGGTGCACTCAACCCGCGGAGGGTCGGGATGCCCACCACTCAAGCAAGCGCCGCGTCGCCTCCTCCTCGCCGAGAGGACCCTCATCGAGGCGCAGGTCGAGCAGAAAACGGTACGCCTCACCCACCTCACGGCTCGGCTTTAGGTTGAGCAGCGCCATGATCTGCTCCCCGTCGAGGTCGGGGCGCACTGCCGCGATGCCCTCCGCCTCAGCGAGCTCGGCGATCCGCTGCTCCAGGTCGTCGTAGGCGAAGGCCAGCCGGTCGGCTTTGCGCCGATTGCGAGTGGTGACATCGGCCCGGGTGAGGATGTGCAGGCGCTCGAGCAGGTGATCGGCGTCGCGCACGTACCGGCGAACGGCGGAGTCGGTCCACGCGCCCTCGGTGTAGCCGAAGAAGCGCAGGTGCAGTTCGATCAGGCGCGAGACATCCGTGATCGTCTCCTTGTCGAACCGCAGCTCCCGCAGCCGTTTGCGCGCCAGCTTCGCCCCGACGACATCGTGGTGGTGGAACGTGACCACCCCCGGCCCGTCCGTGCGCTTGGTCGACGGTTTTCCGATGTCGTGCAGCAGCGCGGCCAGGCGCAGGATGAGGTCGGGCTCAGACCCGGGGTGCCGCTCCTTCTCGAGGTCGATCGCCTGCTCCAGCACCGTCAGGCTGTGCTGGTACACGTCCTTGTGGTGGTGGTGTTCGTCGATCTCGAGGCGAAGCGCGGGGATCTCCGGCACCACCAGCTGCGCCAGGCCAGTGTCCACGAGCAGCTCGATGCCGGCGCGCGGGGCATCCGTCTTCAGCAGCTTCGCCAGCTCGTCAGAGATGCGCTCGACCGACACGATCGACAGGCGGTCTGCGAGCGCCACCATGGCCTGCCGCACGTCTTCGGTCACGGTGAACCCGAGCTGCGAGGTGAACCGCGCCGCCCGCATCATGCGCAGCGGGTCGTCACCGAACGACACCTCCGGCGCGGACGGTGTGACCAGCAGCCCAGCCAAGAGGTGCTCCAGCCCGCCGGACGGGTCTACGAGTTTCGGGCCCGGCAGCCGAAGCGCCATCGCATTCACGGTGAAGTCACGCCGTGTCAGGTCACCCTCGAGGGTGTCGCCGAACTCGACGACAGGCTTGCGCGTCTCCCCGTCGTACGCGTCGCTGCGGTACGTGGTGATCTCCA
>Ga0180215_1001031_pt1 | contig 31920 bp, 38 predicted proteins | sample eDN3rd37CBELigBY_FD_128871 | JGI IMG/M metagenome (GOLD analysis project Ga0180215, IMG submission 128871) | Enriched backyard soil microbial communities from Emeryville, California, USA - eDNA 3rd pass 37_C BE-Lig BY (version 2) (version 2) | ecosystem: Environmental > Terrestrial > Soil >...
CGGTTAATCGGTTAAAAAGGGAAATTCAGACCAAAATAAGCGGAGTTTTTCCGATTAAACTTGGAAAAACGGACATTCTACGCAATTTTCTTGACGATAATCGGAGATTCTCCGCCTCCTAAGCCCGAGTATTGGAATAATAGGCGGAATTTCTCCGGTTAATTCATAATAAATCTACAGCTCCGTAAATCCCAATCCCCCTATTTTCGAAGGCTCACGGACAGACGTTCCTAAAAATGAGGGTTTTAAGGGATCTTCGGTCCGTCAAGGTGTTTAGACGGAGGGAGAACCGCCATTTAAATAAGAAACGAGGTAACCCTTTTGACAAAAACAATTCGCCATGGCTCCATTGCTATCGCTGTTTTCCTTTTTATCAGCATGCTTCACTGGATTGGCTTTTTTCAATCGCTGGATAATATAAGTTATGACCTGCGATTGAAATGGTCCAGTGCACAACCGCCAGACCCAGCCATTGCCATTATTGCTATTGATGATTCATCGATCAATGAATTGGGACGCTGGCCCTGGAGTCGGGAAGTCCATGCAAACTTACTTGAAACGCTTGCCGCCTCGCCACCGCGCGTGACCGTGTTTGATGTCTTATTTTCTGAGGCTAGTGAGAATCCCGAGCAAGATAAAAGGTTGGCGAAAGCTATGGAGGAACTACCCGGTGTTGTATTGGCTGAATATGCCCAATTTTCGACCCACTCGGAAAACCAGCAGATTCAGACAGAAAATATCGTTCAACCGATCCCGGCTTTTCAGTCTTTTGCACAGGGTCACATCAATGTGATCCCGGATAACGATGGAAGTCTAAGAAAAGCATTGCACCACTTTTCCTACCAGGGAACTATCATCCCTTCCATTGACCAGGTCGCCGTCGAAAGCTATACAGGATTTCCCTTGGATAATGCATCGATTCCCTTAGATCCATTAAACAGATGGTTGATTCCTTATTTGAAGGCATCTAGCTATCCGATATACTCCTATGTGGATGTACTGAAAGGAAGGGTTCCCGCGGATCAACTCAAGGACCGCTTGGTGATCATTGGCCCAACAGCAGTTGGACTGTTTGATCATTATCCGACCCCTGTAGCAAGTGCAATGGACGGAGTTGAGGCCCACGCCCATATTATGGATGCCCTGCTGCATGACCGGTTTATCACTCCACTTGGGTGGGAGTGGGTTTGGATTTTGTTGTTCATCTTAATAGGGCAGTTTTTTGCCAGCCGTTTTCCTTTGAAATATGGGATATCCCTGGCCCTGTTCGCAGCGGCAGGATATGCCTTCATTGCTCTTTACCTGCTTGAATATCAGTATCTTGTGCTTACAGTGGCTGCGCCTCTGTTCGCCCTGTTACTCTCTTTTGCCTCGCAAATTGGCTACCATTATTATGTGGAACGAAAAGAACGGCAGCAAGTGACAAGATTATTTGGGCGTTTTGTCGCCCCACAGGTCGTGGAAGAAATCTTGCGTGTCGGTGAGGAAAACATCAAATTAGGCGGGGTCAAACGAAACATATCTATTCTCTTTTTGGATATACGCGGATTCACTCCATTGTCTGAAAAACTATCACCTGAAGAGGTTGTCGATGTGTTAAATAGTTTCTTTTCGGAGATCACAAGAGCTATCTTTGAAAATGGAGGAACTTTGGATAAATTTATTGGCGACGCCGTGATGGCAATCTTCAATGCCCCGCTACCCGTGGAAAAACACGAACTCCAGGCGGTAAAGGCAGCCATGCAAATACAACAAAGTGCTCTTACTATTCAAAAGGAAATCGAAAAAAAGTACGGGAGAACTGTAGCCTTTGGGATCGGGATTCATTGTGGCGATGCGGTCGTTGGAAATATCGGAGCAATGCAGCGCCTCGATTATACGGCAATCGGGGATAACGTCAATCTTGCCGCACGTCTAGAGTCAAACGCCAAACCGAACCAAATTATGATTAGCCAGCAGGTTTTTGAGAAGGTTAGCGGCACAGACGACAAGATTTCCATGTCTTCTCTCGGAAAGATTACCGTCAAAGGGAAAAGCCAACCCATTGACGTTTTTGAAGTTCACTATTAGGAGGAAAGGTTGAGGGGTTAATGATTTTTTTTCTTCTACTTTTTGCTCACCTGTTAGCAGACTACCCTCTACAAGGGAGCTTTCTTGCCACGATGAAAGGAAAAAACATCATCCTTCTGGCCAGCCACGCTGGTATTTGGACTGGAACGATTCTTGTTGTTGCCTGGTTTGCCGGGATTTCCAGTGATATCTATGATGTGCTTTTCCTCTTTCTAGTTCATGCAGTGGCAGACTATGCGAAGGCCAAACCACTTGGAATCTATAAAAGGTTACATCCTTTAGGATGGGGGTTATTTCTTGACCAAATGATCCATGTAGCCCAGATTCTTGTGTTTATGTATGTAAAAGGTCTTATTCTTTGACTAATTTGTAGGATAAAAGACCTGTGAAAATAAGAGATAATTGGTTGATACTGCTATTATTTTACTATTATAATGGTGATAATTGGTTAAATATGTCGATATAGTTCGAATTTTACTAATGGATACAAAGAGAAAGATTTGTCAATCAAGTTTCCCACCTCCCTGAAAATGATACTTAAAAGTAACATTATTTTATAGTATGATATTTTTAGTGTTTTTTTAGATTGGGAGGTATGACTGTGGCAAGACCTGGAAGAAGAGTGGGGGCTGTTGGGGAGAAAAGCCGTGAATTAATCATCGAAGCTGCTATAAGGGAATTTTCACAACATGGATACCATAAGACAAAAATAAGCTCGATTGTTAGTCAAGTTGGACTTACCCAACCATCTTTTTATTTATACTTTGAAAGCAAAGAAGCGATTTTCAAAGAATTAGAGAATCTCTTCCAATCCCGCTTGCAGGATCTAACAAAGAAAAGCCGCTTAGAGCTGGGAATCCATTTCAATGAGTTATCGACCCGGATCCGCGAATCGCTTAAAAATATATTTCAATTTTTCTTGGAAAACAAAGATTTAACCCGAATTGGCCTTTTTATATCCCCAGAATCCAAGCTGATAAAAGAAAAATTTACGATCCAGATTACAGAGAATCTGTTGGCTGAACAATCTGCCGGCTATTTTCGTACCAATGTGGATATGGGGTTTGTGGCAAAAAGTCTAGTTGGTGTCATTATGCATGTAACAGAATCGCTGCTTCTATCAGGGCAAAAAGATCCCGAAAGTCTGGCTGCACAAATTGTTGACCTTTTCTTAAACGGGTTATCTAGCAACTCTGAATAATATAAATGGAGGTTTAGGATGAAAAAAATGGCTTTCCCGAAATTAGTTAGTACTGCACTTCTCTCCACCCTTATTGCCACTGCCACGGTTACTCCCGCGTTTGCGGGAGTTGATGAAGGAAGTGTTTCAAAGATTATCTCAAACCCGCTTGAATTGCGGATTAATGTGAATGAGGTTATTTCTTCTGACCTTATTTCACTCACATGGGCTGAAGGCACTAATGCGGCAAAAGAGATCAACACCCGTAAAAATAAAATGGAATCGGTAACTGTATCGGTTTACCAGGGGTCAGACATTGGAGAGGTTGGAGAACCGGTCTCGTTTGGCGTTGTGCTCCAAGTTCCAAAAGATTCGAAAGATAAAATCGGGAGTCTTCAAGTAGACGGGGAGAATGCTCCTGTCATCGAATCCTCAGATGGAGAATATTTCTATTATGTTTTAAAGGATGGCCTCGTGATGACAGATGACTCCGATACGGAAGAAGTTAGCTTTGACATTGCATTTAATTCATTAACTGCAGGAAGGTCGATCAGTGCAAACATCTTTGCTGTGAAGGATAATGCAATCCCAACCTTGGCTCCCGAGTTTTACGCTGACTATTATGATGGAGGGGTATATATTCATGTTAATCCCCAGGAAGATCTAACGGATGGGACACTTGTGGTTCATTTGCCTGAAGGGATTCATGCCACAACAAACGACATCTATTGGGTCATTGAAGATGATAACAACCTAACTGAGGATATGATCAGTGATGACGGTAGAACGATAACTATTCCCAACATTACACTTTCTGCTGATAACGGATTCATGGTTCAACTTCTCGATCAAGAGCTATCTGAAGATACACCATATATACTAAGTGTGCAAATCGATGACGATGGAGATGGAACAGTTAAGTCTATGTCACCAAAAGTAACCTATGAATTGCTATATTCAGTGCCCGTACTAGTATCATTACCGGATCCAGAATAAATTTCGATTTAAATTACCCTGATGATTTATTTCCTTTTATCCAGGGAAAGTTCTTGTCATTGGTAGGCGCCTCTCCCCTGCTAAGAAACGAGGTGGTACACAATGCCCCCGCTTTCGATAGCAGTAAGTTGCTGTATAATGTTAGCATCCAAGAATAAATGTAGAAGAAGGTGCAGTTGTGACCAATCCAATCGTTTTGTCCATTCAAGTTGGCAAACCAAAATCCATAGGAATTTCAGAACATGCTGCAAATCCAATGGATCGTACGTGGTCAAGTGCGATTTTCAAAGATGTAGTTAAAGGTCCAATCTGGCTAGGGGAAACCAATCTGGAGGGGGACGAGCAGGCTGATTTGAAACACCACGGTGGTCCAGAGAAGGCAGTATTGGCCTATGCCTCTGCCCATTATCCCTTTTGGCAAGGTGAGTTAGGGTTGCCAGATATTCCATTCGGCGGATTCGGAGAAAATCTTACCGTTGAGGGCTTAACAGAAGCGAATGTTTGCATCGGGGATACCTATGAGATTGGTGAAGCGGTAGTCCAGGTATCACAGCCTAGACGTCCCTGCTGGAAGTTAGCTCGTCGGTGGAAAATCAAAGACTTAACGTTGCGTGTTCAAACCACTGGCTATACCGGCTGGTACCTTCGGGTGCTTAAAACAGGTCATATAAAAGAAGGGGACACGCTTAAACTAGTCGAGCGCCCCTATCCGGAATGGACAGTTGAGCGCTGCAACCGACTCATGCACGGCAACAAAAAGCCTGCTCTGAAGGAAGTAAAGGAATTAGCCAGCTGTACCCTGCTCTCCCAGAATTGGAGAGATACTTTATTTGAGATCATAGCTAAAGGGGAAAAACCAGATTCCCAAAATCGTGTGATTGGACCAAATAAGTAATGTGTGTCAGATTTTATGGGAGTAGGCGATCCATTGATTTTAATCCGAATTATACGCAGGTATTTGACCCCTTACAAATTCCTGTACCTGTTATTTATAGCAAGTATTCTAGTTGAAGTGGGTTATGCCGTTGCGGCTCCATTGAGTCTAAAATATTTGGTTGACTATGCTTTCGTTCCTAAGGATGGACAGGCCTTTATCCTCATCTTGTCATTGCTCATTTTCGGTGGTCTATTCAATATTGCGGCAGGCGCCGGTGGGGATTACTCCGTAGCTAAGTTAGGCGGACATCTGTTGCGAAAACTCCGCATGGAGTTATTTTCACAGTTACAAAAGCAGAGTTTGGATTTTTTCTCCCGCCATCGGGTTGGGGATATTACGACAAGATTTACTTCTGACCTCCTGTCTATTGAGCGTGTCATCGGGGCGATCTTTCCCCTTGGTCTAAAGGAAGGTATCAGCGTTTTCCTTGGTTTGGGTTTGCTGTTCAGTTTACAGTGGAAGCTGGCTTTGGCTGTTCTAATCGGCTCAAGTTTATTATTCATTGGTCCCCGGATCCTCCAAGGAAGGGCTGAAACAGCTAACCGCGCGGTGAAGGAGGCTGAGGGCGATTTTGCTAGTACGATTGATGAATCACTGAAAGGGCATAAGACGATCAAAGGTTTACATCTTCAGGACATTCTCATCGAGCGATCGCGCAAACAAATCTACGCTTTATTTACGCTGGGTCTTCGCAAACACTTGCTGAATTCGCTTCTGGAACGTGTTCCTATGACCTCCCTTATGATATTGAATGCCATTATAATCGGTTTTGGGGGAGCACTCATTTTTAAGGGTGAACTTAGCATTGGTGAATTTGTGGCCTTTTTTACTTTGTTTATGAGCGTTGGCCAATCGGTGTTTCACTTAACCTTTTTCATACCCGCAATGATTGAATCCAACATCAGCTTTGAACGGGTCAGCGAACTTTTGGATGAATCTCCTACTGTATCGGAAGTGGACCATCCTGTAGACATGCTCCCACTTGTTGGCCAGATTTGCATGCAAAATGTCACCTTCGGATACGGAGATGGCCCAGATATATTAAAGGATGTTTCCTTTCATATTCCGGCTGGTAGTTTTGCCGCCTTTGTTGGAACAAGCGGCTCGGGGAAAAGCACTGCCTTACAGCTACTGATGAGGTTTTATGATCCAAGGGATGGTTCGATCACCTTCGATGCGGTGGATTTACGGAAGATTAGTGAGAAAAGCCTGCGACAGCAAGTCGGTGTCGTTTTCCAAGATACCTTTCTCTTTAACACCACAGTCCGGGAAAATCTGCAAATGGGTCAACCGGATGTAACCGAAGAAGAGTTGTTGGCCGCGGCGAAAGCTGCCAATATCCACGAGACCATTTCTGCTTGGCCGCAGGGATACGATACACCGATTGTTCAAGAAGGGGCCAGCCTTTCGGGAGGCCAGCGACAACGCTTATCGATCGCCCGGACATTGCTTCGCAAGCCAAATATCCTTCTCCTGGATGAGGTCACTTCAGCATTGGATCCGGCAACAGAGGGTCATATTAATCATACGATCGAGCAACTCAAAGGAAAAACGACGATCATTTCTGTTACCCACCGCTTATCCTCCATTGTTCATGCGGACTTCATCTTTGTTTTTAGTGAGGGACGAATCGTTGAATCTGGTTCACATGAGGAGTTGTTGGATCTTCGCGGAATATACTTCGAAATGTGGGAAAAACAGGCAGGCTTTAGCTTTTCACTGGATGGCATGCATGCGAAGGTGGATATACGGCGATTGGGCAAAATTCCAATCTTTCAAGGGTTGGAGAAAGAACCTCTTCTGCACTTAGCAACCTTGCTCACATCCGAAACGTATGAACGTGGGCAAATGATTGTGCGCGAGGGGGATCAAGGAGACAAATTTTATCTCATTGCAAGGGGAAGTGTTGAGGTGAGAAAGCAATTCTCGGATGGGGATCGCCGCGTCGCTGTTTTACAGGAGGGCGATCATTTTGGTGAAATTGCTTTATTGAAGAACATCCCTAGAACGGCAAGCGTGATCACTACCGAAACCACCGTGCTGCTTTCGTTGCGCAGGGAATGGTTCCTTGAGTTGACAAAAGACTACCCGCAAGTGATGGAAGCAGTGGAACAAACGCTCACCCAACGAATGAAATAGGGGGAAATAATGAACTTAGAATTTATAAAATGCACGACAGACGATGATTTCGCCAAAACGAGCATTTTCTACCTGGAACACCGTCTGGATCTTCGGCGTGATTTAGATACAATCGAGGCTGTTACTGCACTTCATGGTTACATTACCAATGGCCACTTGGTCCAAATCACGGATGATTTGAGCAATATCGTCGGGGTCGTCGGCTACTATTATGGGACGCCAGAGAAAGAGTTTGAAGACAAGCATATCGTTCTTATTGAAGCGGCGATACTCGCCCGCAAGAATCGAAAAACGGCTGCTTTTGTCCGCGGCTTTCAGCAACTGGTTGATACAATTAGGCTGGAGGCTTCGGATGTTCGGTTGTTTCAGTTCAACGTTTCTGCTGATAACCACTACTTGCTGAAATTGTACTCGAAGTTTGCCGAACCTATTTCAACAGAAGGCAGTTTTCATAGATATAGTGTCGAAATAGAAAGATTAAAAGAATTTCTTGATCGATTTTCTTAAGGTAAAAACCATGAAAATGATTGTTTGGTAATAAGTGGTATGGTATATTACTCTTAAGTAACTTGAAAAGGAGGAAAGAATATGATCGTTATCCCACCAAGCTTAAAGGACATCAAAAAAGGCAGCGGTTTTGGAAGAATCGTTAAAGTCTATGACCTCTTAAGAGTACAACCGAAATAAGATGTCATTGCACTTTTTCGTATGCGAATATTCGAGCACATTTGACAACTATCTTAAGTTTTTACTAGAACATCATAGCGAACTAAATTTACCCTATGATTTCGCTATGAAACTTAGTTTTATCAGCAGTCCCATCGTATTTGGTAAAGTTATTGTCTGTGTAGATGAAGAGGAGCACTCTTTGGAAGGGGTACTCGGTTATGTGTATGGAACAGGTGCAAATGATTACCAAGACCAAGACGTATGCCAAATTGAAGTCGCCTTTTGCAAAAGCTCCCTTCGAAGTACTCCCTTATTTCTACGGGGGTTGAAGTATTTCACGGCCTTCGTTTCTGAAGACAATAAAGAGGTTAAGCAGGTCCAATTCTGGGCATCCGCCGAAGATCAACGCCTACGGCGATTGTTCTCGAAAATAGACGCCATGCAGCGAACAGAAGTGGGACAGCTTGATTTTTATCAAGTTAGTTTGGATGCATTAAAAAGCTATTGTAATCGTTTTTAGAAAAGGATAATACTAGTTTCATATTTACCGGCTGCTTTTTGCCTGGGCTTTGTCCTTCATCTGCCTTATGAAGGACATTTCTTTCAATTTTTGAGTGCATTTTGATCTTCACAGCCTTATGATGACCATTTCTCTCGATTTTTAAATCCGTTTTGGCCTTCATCAGCCTTATGATGACCATTTCTCCCAATTTTTAAATCCGTTTTGGTCTTCATCAGCCTTATGATGACCATTTCTCTCGATTTTTTAATGCGTTTTGGCCTTCATCGACCACCTAATGTCTTGGTCCCCACAATATAATAGATACCCCAAATATACAGATGCCAGCTCCAACCCAATCATAGATATCCGGTGTCTTCTTATCAACACCCCATCCCCATAGGACAGAGAGAATAACAAATACACCGCCGTAGGCCGCATATACCCTGCCAAATGTGGGGAATTTCTGAAGGGTGGGGATGATACCATAAATAACTAAGATCACACCCCCAATGACCCCGTACCAATACGGTTTTCCTTCACGAATCCATAACCAGACTAGATACCCTCCCCCGATTTCAGCAAGCCCGGCAACAATGAATAAAATTATCGCATTAATCATGTTTCACAACGTTACCTACCATCCACAATTTCTTTAAAGATTTCATATGACCGTATTTGTTTCGCTTGATCATAAATGTAAGTTACAGCCATAATTTCATCGACATGAAACATCTCCTGGAATTCCGTTAGCTGCTGACGCACAGAATCTTTACTTCCTATAAACGTCATGCTACTCATCGAGGTTGCGACTGCTTCTTCTTGCGGACTCCAAAGATTGTCCATATTCTCGACCGGTGGACGCAAAAACGTTTGTGTACCTCTCACCACATTGAGGAAAAATTGCTGTGTGGTAGTCATTTCACGTTTTGCCTCTTCGTCCGTTTCAGCTGCTATGACATTGAGGCATACGATCATATATGGGGCATCCAAGTATTGAGAAGGCTTAAATTTTTTACGGTAAATCGAAATGGCTTCCCTCATTAATCTAGGTGCAAAATGGGAAGCGAATACATACGGTAATCCTAATTCTCCCGCCAAAAAAGCGGAATCCGTCGAAGATCCCAGGACATAAATTGGAATTTCCGTTCCAACACCGGGAAAAGCTTTCACAGAACCTTGCTCATCTTCAGGTCCAAAATACCTTAACAGGGATTTGATATCTTCCGGAAAAGTATAGACAGACTCGTGCTGGGCTCTCCTAAGTGCACTTGCTGTCCTCATATCTGTACCCGGGGCTCGTCCAAGTCCCAAATCCAGCCGATCGGGATAAATAGTTGCCATCGTTCCAAATTGCTCTGCAACGACTAAAGGGGAATGGTTCGGGAGCATTATTCCTCCAGATCCAACGCGGATATGATTTGTATGTTCCAAGGTATGTTTGATCAAAATGGAAGTAGCGGAACTGACAAGGGTCCGGGTATTGTGGTGCTCAGCAATCCAATAACGTTTATAACCCAATTTTTCTGTTGCTTGTGCCAAACCAACCATGGCATCAATGGCTTCCTTCGGCCCCTGCCCTTCACGGATGGGAACCAGATTTAGCACGGAGACGGGAATTTGTATATTCGACATATCGTATTTCTCCTTTCAAAATGAAATGGATCATTCTTATCGTAGCCTTTTCAAATTTTCTTTTCAAGGAGAGTCCTCTCTCTTTAAACCGATTCCAACAATCCCATTTCCAAACAGGCCGAAATAGATAGCGCCTTTTCTTTTAATTGAAACTGGACTAGTAGCTACTCTTCATTTAGTCCTACATATTGAACCCTTTTTAGGAGTAATAAAGAGTCACGATATTTCTAGTATCAGCCGAAATTTTAATCGAAGAATCCTTGTAGTTTCTAGATAGGTGATTTCTTATGTCCCCAAATAAGAAGGAATCAAGTGAACTTCATTTAGTCACTTGATTCCTTTTATTTTGTACTAAATTCATCTACCCTTGCTTTCATCGATGTAATAACCGTCCTTTTATAACGTAGGGCTAGAAGGAGCACTCTAAGTTGCTGGCTGTAGGGCAATTTGAAAAATCGGGGGTCTTGCTTTAAATAAGATTGAATGATTTTTACGCTTGCCGGAACCAGCTGGTCTTGATCAATACCAGGGAAACGGTGGATTAACGATTTAACTCCCTTGGAAATCTTACCTTCATCAACAATACAAGGTACATATTTATTTGTCGTGTGGTTTTTTAGATATTCATATCGGTCATGTCCACCAACAACAATATATTTGCCGCTTTTTTTATTTTTCTTAACCGCAACAATGTACATGCAGTCTAACATTAAATTTCTTAGCCTTTGAATGCTCTTACTCATTTTATATGACCCATCAAGTTTAAGCTTTTTCAGAGGTATATACTGAACGTTGATCATTCTCATGGCATCCTCTCCCTAATGGGAGTATATGAAGGGAATTGGGTCCATGATATAGGTGAAAAGACGCAAATTCCCATAGTTTCTTATCAGGGGGCCACCATACATGTCACAAAAGCCGTTTTCTTTTCTTGTAGGAGAGAGCGTTTTTTATTATGCTGTTACCGATGCCTTTAAATAAAATGGTTTTTCCTTCACTTCTGGGTAAAAATAAGAAAAGCTTGGTAATACTTTTTTCCAGTCTAAATAGAAAAATATCGGAGGAGGCAATTATGTTATCCGAACGATTAAAAGCAACTGTTTTACATGATAAAATTGTTTCAGCAGATGAGGCTGCAACATGGATTCAGGATGGAATGACGCTCGGGCTAAGTGGGTTTACTCGGGCGGGAGATGCCAAGGAAATTCCGCTTGCGCTTATTGAGCGAGTCAAAAAAGAACATCCATCACTAAAGGTGAATGTGATGACGGGGGCTTCCCTCGGTTCTGATATTGATAAATTAATGGCTGAAGCCGGAATTATAAATAAAAGGCTTCCTTTTCAGGCTGAACCGGTCATGCGTAAAAAAATCAATGAAGGGGAAATTCTCTTTGTAGACCAGCATTTGTCAATGACCGCCGAATACATAAGGGATGGTGTTTTTCCTCCGATTGATTTTGCCATTGTGGAAGCAGTTGCAGTAACCGAAGACGGTCTCATCATTCCCACGACATCTGTGGGGAATTCCAGCATTTTTATTGAATATGCCAAAGAAGTCATTATTGAATTAAACATGAAGCAGCCATTGTCCCTTGAAGGCGTTCATGATATTTATAGTGTTGGAAAACACGAAGGTCGGCAGCCCATTCCTATCCTACGTGGAAATCAGCGCTTAGGCACCATTGGAATCCCCGTCCCCTTTGAAAAAATACGTGGTGTTGTTCTTACTGATCGCACCGATTCGCCGTCTACGATCGCGCCACCGGATGAAGAAACCAAACAAATGGCCAACCATCTCATCTCTTTTTTTCGGGAAGAAATCAAAAAGGGCCGATTAACAAAGAAACTAGCACCACTCCAAGCTGGAATCGGGACGATTGCCAATGCGGTTTTAGGGGGCTTGATTGATTCGGAGTTTGAAGAGCTTGAAATTTATTCAGAGGTGCTGCAAGATTCGGTTTTTGTTTTGCTCGACTCGGGCAAAGCGCTTTATGCTTCCGCAAGTTCTATTACATTATCGGCGGAAAAAGACAAAGAGGTATATGAGAACTTTGACCGGTACAAAGATCGAATCATTTTACGCCCCCAAGAGATCTCAAACCATCCTGGAATTATTCGCCGATTAGGGATTATTTGTATTAATACAGCTCTTGAGGCTGATATCTATGGTAACATCAACTCGACCCATGTGTTAGGAACACATATGATGAATGGGATCGGGGGATCCGGTGATTTCGCCAGAAACTCAAAGATCGCTGTATTTGTCACCAAATCAACGGCAAAAGGTGGGAAAATCTCTAGTATCGTACCTTTTGTTTCCCATGTGGATCATACAGAACATGATGTAGATATATTAGTCACAGAACAAGGCTACGTCGATCTTCGGGGACTAGCACCTAGAGAACGAGTGTACCAAATCATCGAAAACTGTATGCACCCTCAATATCGGCCACAAATGTACCAATACGTGAAAGAAGCTTTTGAACGTCAAGGTCAGACCCCACATGTACTGGAGAAGGCCTTTTCTTGGCATATGAATTTTAAAGAAAAAGGAACTATGTTGCTGGGAACGTAAATCATATAAAAAGGAATCAAGTGAAGGGAGACTTTATCACCTGGTTCCTTGCTTTTACCCACAGTTTATTAACATTTAGCCCACAATTTACTTTTCTAATTAACAAACTATCCACATTGCTCTTGAGAGTTCTCATATCTGAATAAATAACGGAAATTTTTTCCGCTAACCTGAAAAAGTCTAAAGTATTTGGCTAAATAACGGAACTTTTTTCCGTTAACCTATACTTTCCGGACCAAACTTTAGTGTTTACACAGAATTAGCGGAAAAATATTCCGTTATTCAAGAGAAAAATGAGCACATCTCCTTCATAATGGAAAACTTTTCCGTTATTCTTTAGTTATTCTTCCAGCAAATGACCTTTGTTCTTTTTTGTAGTCCAAGTTATAATCATTCTTGTTGGGATCTCGAAAGGACTCCAAAGTATTAAGTAGTACCACCATAGTATGGGGCTGTAGCTCAGTTGGGAGAGCGCCTGCCTTGCAAGCAGGAGGTCATCGGTTCGATCCCGTTCAGCTCCACCAATGTTTATCCTACTTTGTCGATTATATTTCTTGTTGGATTGAAATTAGAAGTCCTTTAGGGCTCCACCATACAAAAAAAAGCTGTTTTCCTTAATTAAAGGATAACAGCTTTTTTTAATTGTTTATAAAACTATTGCGGTTCTTGGCCTGACGCCTTACGCAACTCGTTGGCAAGTCGATTGAATTCTTTTCGTGCTTCAGGATACTGTTCAGTCACCTTCCAACCCGCTTTCAAAAAATCAATAATCTTGTTTGCATCCTCAACTTTTAACATATAATCTTCACTCCGCTTGTCGTAGTCTTTCAGGTTGAAGTTTCTAATCAAATTTATAATTTTTTGGTGGTATGCCGGATCCGTCGCATAACCACTCTTATATAGCGCTACCGCTTGATCTTCCGGAGTAGTGGCTTCCTTCACTTGCTTAAATCGTTCGGTATCGAACAGAAGGTCTTGATCACGAAAACAGTCCTCTATGGTATCGTATACACGGAATGCTGCTCCTATATTAGTACGTTTATCATCGTACATCTCCCATGTATCCTTCATTATATATCTACCATGCCAATAAGGGTTCGTCTGACCGTTGCCGATTTTCCTGCCGACTAGATTATTGGAATCAGGTATTTTCCAACCTGTTTCAAGCGCTGCCTGTGCAATTCGTACACTAGGGAAAATAGGTGAACCTTCTTTTCGCAGCAAAACAGCAATAGGAGCAATGATGTCAATAAACTGTTGTGGGTTCATTTCAATTTATCTCCTTCAAAATTTTCTCCTTTATTTACTATACTCGCCTGGTTGCCTATCTGCTTTAGGTTTTCTGCGGAAAAACTTAGATTTAGGTAAATGTTGATCCTCACTGCCGTATACTAAAGGATCGGAAAATACTCTTGTCGGTGGTTAACTATAAGGCTGACGCTCAGGTGCCACGGACGACAGAAATAATTAATTAAAATACTCATCTTCCACAGTTGGCAAAAAGCTCTTTAGTATTTGATCCCTGTTTCTTACATCCGTATGGATATTCTCAAACACCTCAGCGATTGATTCTTGAATCTGTTTCTTAAGTAAAACCTGGACATGAGGTTTAAAATAAAGGTACATGGGAAATCCGCCATGATTCGCCGGGAATTCATAGGGGATATGTAGGCGTTTAGCCCCAAGTCTTTCGTAAAAGTTGATTCTTCTTAATTGATTTTCCTTTTCGGGTCCATCTGTAGGAATTTCAACCTCAACAAATAAACCGAGTCCATCTTGATTATACTGAACAACTTTATTAAACAAAGTTGTCCCATAGCCTTCATTTCGGAACCTTCCAATGATTGCCATATAATCAAGCCAAATCGCTTTTATTTGTTGCAGCTCATATATAAAGGCATATCCAATGGTCTCATCTATGAGTCTGTCTTTTGCTAACAGCAATTTGTAACTCTTTCCGGTCATTAAGAACTCAAGCTGTGCATAACTTTTCAATTCATCCACAGCGAAGTCTTGTATCAATTGTTGATATACGTCCCTTAAATCATTTATGCTACCTACAACCAAATCAATGTTATCCACAGTTTACTCACACACGCTCCACAGTTATTCTATAATTATCAACAATTTACACATAACACGCCTGCTTTTATTCACCTTTTTTTAAAAATGAAAGAATTAAAAAGTTAATCCAAGTGATAATGGGAATAGCAAAAATCAAGCCATAAAGACCTGACTGCCCAAACCCAAATATTTTTGCTTCATCATTCAAACGATATAAAACCCATGTAGCTGCAGATAAAAACAACGTATTTGAAAGAAATGCTGATAACAAGCTTAACCATTTTTTGTTTTCCTTTTTTAATATTCGAACAGATACAACCGTTGAAAGCAGAAATGCTAGTGAAATGGTAACGAACAACATAGTCAACCAATAATCCCAGAAATACTATAAGGAATGGCCAATTTGATAAATTCCTCCGGTGATAGATTTTGACTATTTCTTCTCCATTCTACTGATGCACCGTAAATTCCCCAGCTTAAAATAACAGCTGCAATTTTTAAAGATTCATCCGCTTCCGTTGAGTTTTGTTTTTTCAACATTTTATAAAAAATAACTTCCAGCTGTTCCCTAATAATACGGGCAATGGTATCTTCGTAACCTCTATGACAACGAGTAGACAAAGATTTTTGGAAGTTGGTAATGGCTATAAATATACCAATAATGGAATCTTCATTTAACTCGCTTTTCTCGTAGACATTACCATTCAGATTGATCAATAGTACCTCTGACAATACCTTTTCTAGTAAGTCATATATATCTTCAAAATGGTAATAGAATGTTGCACGATTGATCATTGCTTCTGTCGTTATATCCTTAACGGTAATATCCTTGAATTCCTTTTTACCTGAAAGTTCAATAAAGGACTCCATAATTAGTTTTCGAGTACGTTGAATTCGAGGATCAATCTTTGTTTCAGTCATTTTGTTACCACCCCTACTTTTTAAACAATTTCTTAAATGTGTTGTATAAACGACAAATCCACAGAACTATTGGTGTTGATCATTTTCATTATGGCCTAAAATTCAATTGTAAAGCAAATAAGTATACATTGCCTCTTTGAAAAGTAAAGCGAAAATAACACGTTTTGTTAAAACAATTTTAGGAGGAATAAATATGGTTAATATCGGTATTATTACTGGGAGTACATGAGATTCAAGAGTAAATATACAAGTTGCAGAATGGGTGAAATCAATCGCAGACAATAGAGCGGATGCTGAGTTTGAGTTGGTAGATATTAATCTCTAAACCTGCACCGTTTCATGAAGAAACTGTTCAAACAATGTTGAATGAAGTCGTTGCTTGGTCTACTGCATTAAAAACAATTAGAAAATAATTTAATTCTAATCTTGATAATAAATAGAAATGAGGAAATTAAATTGACGAACAAAAATAATATGATTTGTGATTTAGAAACTGGTGTATGTGGGGTTTCTGGAGGAGAAGAGATAGAGATGATTGATTTTAATCAACCCAAAAAATCCATTGACGTTTATTACGTGACAGATCCCATTTGCTCTCATTGCTGGGCGATTGAACCCGTTCTTCGTCGTTTTAAAGAACAGTATGGGCACTATTTTACCTTTCATACAGTTATGGGGGGCTTGCTGGAAAAATGGCATGATGGACCCATCGATCCTGCAAACGGAATATATAAACCAGCCGACGTCGCTGGGCACTGGAGGGAAGTCGGGGAATACTCCCGCATGCCAATTGATGGGACACTCATGATTAATAATCCCGTTCAGTCCTCCTACCCGCCCTCGCGTGTATTTAAAGTCATTCAAAAACATCACGATGATGCAATAGCGTATGATTTTTTACGACGTGCAAGAGAAGAACTTTTTGTATTTAATCGAAATATAGCGGATAAATTAGTCATGATTGACATTGTAAATCAAATTGGACTTAATGGCGAATCTATTGTAAATGAAGCAGAAGAACATTCAGTAGGTCAACAATTATTAAATGAGGATTTTAGCCTTGCCAGAGACCTTGGGGTTAGAGGTTTCCCAACGATTGTCATGATCAATGAGGAAAAGAAAGGGGTAAAAATCGTTGGTGGCCGTCCGTTTGAATCCTATGTCGACGGATTAAAACAAGTGCTAAATCTGGAAGAATTACAACCAAAACAACAACCATCTCTCTCTAACTTGCTTCAAAGAGAAAGACTTCTATTTTCAAAGGAAATTGAAGTAATGTATGATGTTGAAAAATCGGAAGTGAACGCTTTTGTTGAAAGGGAGCTTTCACCAAATCGTTATCAAATGGAAGAAATTTTAGGGGAATCCTATTTTACAAAGACAAAATAATAAAGGAGAAAAACAATGGCGTACGTATTACAAGTGGATTTTAAAATGAATGGACCATTCGGAGATGAAATGGCAGAGGCCTTTTCTGATTTAGCGAAGCGTATCAATGAAGAGGATGGCCTAATATGGAAAATCTGGACAGAAAGTCCCGAAACAAATGAAGCCGGGGGAATTTATCTTTTTAAAACAAAAGAAACAGCGGAAAAATATATTGATATGCACACGAAAAGATTAGGTCGTTTTGGAATAACAGGTGTCAACGCAAAGATCTTTGGCATTAATTCGAAACTCACAAAGATCACGAATGGTCCAGTTAAATAAAAAGCCTATATTCTCAAGTGTTTTGTAAAGTCATAATAAATAACGGAAAAGTTTTCCGCTAACCTTAAAAAACCAAAAGAATTGGATGAAATAGCGGAATTTTCTTCCGTTAACACGTACTTTGACCCCAAAATCTTTGTGGTTACACAGGAATAGCGGAAAATAGTTCCTTTATTTAAAAGGAAAATGAGAAATTCCCCGACATAACGGAAAAACTTTCCGCTATCCTTTGTTTCTTTTGCCATAAAATTACCCCTAACAGGATAAAGTCATCATCTTTTCAACAATTTGATATTTCATCTGTTCCTCTCCCTGATATATTTAGACCCTTAGCGAACCACGGAACCCCCTGGCAGCATAGTAGGAATCTGCTCCGTTGTGGTATACAAAGACAGTGTCATAACGACGGTCACAAAAGATAGCCCCGCCGAGTTTTCTAATATTAGCGGGAGTTTGCACCCAGCTCGACGTTTTCAAATCAAAATTCCCAAGTTTCTGCAGTTCCCGGTATTGATCTTCCGTTAAAAGTTCAATGCCCATGGCGGTTGCCATATCCATAGCGCTAGTTTCCGGCTTGTGTTTTTTCCTTGACTCCAAGGCTTCACGGTCGTAACAAACACTTCTGCGGCCTTTAGGGCTTTCCGCCGAACAATCATAAAAAATGTATTCGCCCGTCTTTTCATCAAGGCCAACAATATCCGGTTCCCCACCGGTATCTTCCATTTCTTTGAGCGACCACAATTTTTCAGTATTAGCTTCGAGCTTAGCTTGTACATTAGCCCATTCAAGGCCGATATGGCGGTTCATGTTTTTATTAAAACGGGCTTTCAAAGTTCTTAATAGTTCATCGCGTTGTTCTCGTGTCAAATCCTTATTTCCCTTTGTCACATTAGTTCCTCCTTATTGTTTTTATGTAAACGGATAAGAGTTATAGCGATCAAGCCTTAACCTTATTCGGCTTGGACTTTCCAAGTTTTTTCTAATTCAGCTAACTGCTGCCCGATACTGCTGTTCCTGTCCCTATGCAATCACTCCCCATTCAAATGATATATGAGTTGCACCACACCAGAGGAGAAGGTTCTTGTATTAACTAATTTTAAGTTCAACCTGTTTTTGATATCAATAAACAACGGTTTTCCTTCTCCCAAAATAACAGGGTGAACAGATAATCTAAATTCATCAACAAGCCCTAAACGGATAAAAGTGGTAATAAGACTTGCCCCGCCATATAGCCAGATGTCTTTACCAGGCTTACTTTTTAATTTATGTACTTCTTCAGGAATATTATCATTTATAAATATTGCTTTATCATTCGTATCTTGTTGCGTTCTGGAGAACACATATTTTTCTTTTCTATGAACTAAATCCCACATTTCCTTTTCAGTATCAGTACCTTCAACTTCCGGAAAAAATTGTCCCCATAAATCGTAGCTTTTTCTTCCATATAAAATAGTATCAATCTGATCCAAGAAATCAACAAAGCCCATCTCAGGGTCCATGATACACCAATCAACTTCCCCATTTTTTCCTTCAATAAAACCATCTAAAGTTACCGCTAAATCTAAAATTATTCTTCTGGGTCTTATGTTAGTGGACATAATTCTCCCTCTCTTTAATTATATAAAACATTATATCTCCTTCTGGCACCCAATAACAATTTGAATATTCATTTTTTAATTAGAGCCCTATTATTTGATTATTGTTTTGATATGGTTTACGATTATATTAAGTTAGAGAATCTCGAATTCGAGATTATTTAACTTAATACAACTAGATTAAGGAGATGTATAAAAATGGCTAACCAAAAAACAGCAGTTATCACAGGTGCAGGTCAAGGAATTGGTAAAGCGATTGCCAAAAGATTGGCTAATGATGGGTTCGCAATCGTATTAAGCGATATGAATGAAGAAGTACTTAATGCTACTGTTAAAGAATTTAAAGATCAGAACATAAATGTAGCTTCATTCGTAGGAAATGTATCCAAATCAGAAGACCAAGAAGCACTAGTTAAAACAGCTGTTGATCATTTTGGAAGCGTAGATGTTTTTATTAATAATGCAGGTATTGAACAAGTGGCACCTATTGAAAATATCCAGCCATCTGATTTGGAGAAGATCTTCCAAGTCAATGTGTTTGGCGTAGTATATGGCATCCAAGCTGCTGCCAAACAAATGAAACAACAAGGAACAGGTGGAAAAATTATTAACGCTTGCAGCATTGCAGGACATCAAGCTTATTCGATGTTAGCTGCTTATTCGGCAACAAAATTCTCTGTTCGTGCATTCACCCAAGCTGCTGCCAAGGAGTTTGCACAAGATAAAATCACAGTAAATGCTTATTGCCCTGGTATTGTCGGTACAGGCATGTGGGATCGAATTGATGCGGGCATGGTGGAATACATGGGATTGAAAAAGGGAGAAGCCTTTAAAAAGTTTTCAGAAGGCATTGCATTAGGACGCACCCAAGAACCAGAAGACGTGGCAAACTATGTTTCCTATTTAGCCTCTTCAGATTCAAAGATTAATGCCAAAAAGGGCTGCATAATTTCCTCATAAAGTCCACCTGCAAAAATGTTTTTATCTTTTCAAAGGTATCCTTGTTCTTTATTTTTTTATTTGGATGATGATACTCCACGAAGGCATAGGCACACCATGCGAGAGCCCTTAAATATAGGTAGGGAGTATATAACTGAACTCTCTCGCGAATGTTCTTATCCGTACCTTTTAAACCTTCAATATAGGTTTGAAAGAAAAGTTCTTTTTCTTCTTTACTAAGAAGATAATCTGTTTTCCACAAGGTGGTGGTTGGGGCCATAAAATGCGTTAAGTCCTGAGCCGGGTCAGAAATGACTGGTTTTTCCCAATCAATTAAGTAGGATTTTTCCTTCCCTATAATAAAATTATGAGAATTCACTTCGGTATTATTGATAACCTGCCACGGTTCATTAATAAAATATTGCTCCTTACTTCTATTAACCTTTGTCCAGTCCAAAAATCGATCAAAAAAGCTTTTGATCTCCCTGCTGACATTCGGGCATTCCCAAATGTTAGCAAGAAGTCTTTCCCCTTCTTTAATACGATCACTAAAAATACGGTCCTCCACTTTAAAATGAGTGTGATTCTTCTGAACATCCAATGAATGGATACTTGAAAAAATAGCAGCAGCTTTGGATAAATCCTTTTCATATTGGAGTGGCTCCCCTTCGAGAAATTCCATGATCAGAATGCCATATGGAAAAAAGGATAACGAATCGTCAAGAAAAAATACCTTTGGAGTAACGCCTGATGGTTCCAGATATTTCATGGAATCATATTCATACTTTATTTGGTTTTTGTTTTCCATTTGGCTGCCAGTGTTTACTCTAAAAACATATGTATTTGGGGAAGAATCCAAAAGAAAGTTTATATTATATTCGCCTTGAGCAAGAAACCTGACTTGAGTATTTCTATTTAATTTAAAATGACTTAATCTTTGTTTATGATTAATGTATTCTTTAATCAGTTCTAGTAACCTGTCTTTTAGCATATTTACTTCTCCATTCCTGAATCCATTTCATTGTATAAGCGGCTTTTGAGTCTTTATTCCTTCTCTCAAATATGAATAGGTCCTCTTTTGTATCAATATCCCGATATTTCGGCCCTAGCCCAATGGTTAAATTCTGCTCGTTGCCAATATCAACAGTTGTTTCCAACACTGATTTTTCGCCCCATTTTTGAGGGATACAGAATATCTTTTCGTGGGACTTTTTCATTCCGACCAGATAATATCCTCCATCATATGTAGGTCCTAATACCACATCGCACTCATCCAATAATTGAAAAGAGGTTTGGATATCCTTTGCTGACAAATCTGGTATGTCTGAACCAATTAAAACAACCTTTTTATAGCCCTTTAGTAAAACCTGATTTATAGCATTAAACATCTTTTCACCCAAATCCTCTCCCATTTGTGGAAAGGAACTCATCGACCCCGGAATAAGACTTTCAAGAATAAACAAGGAATCTTCAGGCGTATAAGTCATACAGAGATCGATATCCTTTAACTCGGTAAAAGTGTTTAAAAGATCCTTCAAGAAAGCCATGTGCAATTGTGCACATTCATCGCCTGTCAGTAAATCCATTAATCTTGTTTTTGTTTTTCCCGGTATAGGGATTCTCGTCATCAGTATTAAAGCGTTCATATTATCTCACTTTTCTATAGATCCTGTTTAGTTTTTCCGGCGGTGTTCCTAATAAGTAAAGGATCTTGATTTTATGCATCTTGAGCAGGGTTTTTAGCTGCCCGTCCCTTTCGAACCGTCTAGCTGAAGTTCCAATATTTTTATCAATCATTTTCATCTTTCCAAGTCGGTGGATTCTTCGGGAAAACTCCCAATCCTCCATGAGCTCTATATCTTCGAATCCCCCCAGCTTTTCAAAGATATCTCTTCTCATGAAAATACCTTGGTCCCCAAAAATCAACTTTAAATATTTTGCTCTTAGATTAGAAGAATTAGCAACAAATCGCATAAACTTTGTATCCAGATCGTAGAAATAGAGCCTGAAGCAACCCCCGATATATTTTTCTGCTATGGCATTTTCCATCTCAAAAATACTGCTTAAATGGAGCTTCGAATCAGAATGGACAAACCAGAGAATGTCTCCCTTTGCTACCTTTGCGCCACCATTCATCTGCTTGGCTCTTCCTTTCGGACTAGTGATTACCTGTGCATAGCGTCTCGCTATTTCAACTGTTTTATCGTGGCTCCCCCCATCGACAACGATCAATTCTTTTTGTCCAGGAAGCTCGATTATGTTTTTTATACACTTTTCGATTGTCTTTTCTTCATTGAGTACTGGAATAATAATCGTTACCATAGCTTCCCTTCCTTGAACGATTCTTCAAATATAATTGGATCACTTATGTTAACTTTGTATATAGTTATCAGACCGCTACTACCCTATTTCTTCCGTTGTTTTTAGCACGATATAGAGCTTGATCAGCACGTTTTACTAAGGTCTGGGGTTCATCATTTGGCTGAAAGCAAGAAACTCCAAAACTGGCAGTTACATGGTCGATATAACGAAAAGAATGATTTTCAATGACTGTGCGAAGTCTTTCAGAGAATTGTATTGACTCATTTAAAGTTTGGTTTGTTAAGATAATTATAAACTCCTCCCCTCCCCACCGTCCAAAGAAGTCACTTGTCCGAATATACCCCTTCACTAAGGAAGAAAATTCTTTAAGAACGTAGTCTCCAACATCATGACCGTGTTCATCGTTAATTCTCTTAAAATGGTCGATATCAAAGTAAATAATAGAGAAAACACTATTCCTCTCATCACATCGTTTAATCTCATTTTTTATCCAAGTATCCACCGACCTCCGATTTCCTATATCGGTTAAAGAGTCATAATAAGCATTTTTCTTTAACATATCTGATTCTATATAAGTGGAAACAATTCTTTGGAAATAAAAGAGGATTAAGGTATATAAAATAGTACTGATATAAAATTGAAGAAGAGTGTCGTTGGCTCTTTGATTATCAAAATGGGAAATTCCCATTACTACAGTGATAAAAAAAATCAAGAGGGAATATCCAAGTGCCTTTTTCCTCTCAAGAACCATAAAAATATAAACAAAATATATAGGAGACCATAACACATAGACATTAATAATCCCCTCCTCAAGTTGGGCAGTCAAATAATAAACTCTAACCAGATGATAAACACCAAATACACCTAAACTAATCATTTCGCAGGTACGCATCAAACGCTTGTAATAGATGAGCACCCAAACGATCGCAAAAAATAAGCATAAATAAGGCAAAACTAATCCCATAAAACGATCAACATAAGGTGAAAATAACCAATATGAGGCATTTGTAATAAAAAGCAATGGGAAGATGATAAGATATATCCTGCGTTTGAGTCTTACATATTTGTTATCCCCTGTAGAATCCATGAAAATCACCTAACTTCTTGCGTTATTCAATCCAACATACGATCTCGATTCGCTAATTGTTTCGCTCTTACAATTCTATGATTTTTTTACTCAATTCCACTTGCTCTTTTGTTCCTTTTTCAATCAATTGAAGATATTTCATGATATTCCACAAAAGTATAATCATGATGAAAATACCTATGCCAATTCCTCCACCCATGTTCATATTTCCCCCAAAAAAACATGACTCAAATTTTAAAAAAGTCTATACCTTTCATTGTCTATAACAAATGAACTGAATAAGGAAAGATCGATGTATAATTACCATCAATATCATACTGTTTTCCTAATCTTTTCAATGATACGCTATTATTTAGGTGATCATGATGTTATTTACTCAAGTGAAACCAATGCTTCTTACAAGCCAAAACGAGGCCTTTGATGATGATGATTTTATCTTTGAACCCAAATGGGACGGTTGGAGGATCATTATTCACAAACAAGGTGATCGCATTGAAGCATATACTAAAAACGGCGTGTGTGTTACTGAACAATTTCCTGAACTTCAACAAGTGGTAAAAAGTATTCATACAAACACAGCCGTAATAGATTGCGAAGGGGTCTCGATAAAAGACAGGCGACCCAATTTTGATGACTTTTCTTATAGAGGAAGGCTTCGGGTTCAATCAAAAATACAAAACGCAATAAAAAAGTATCCAGCAACTTTTATTCCCTTTGACGTTCTTTATACAAATAAGGATCATACCAATGAACCATTAATGAATAGAAAAAGCCGTTTGGAAGAAATGATTACACCAAATGAATTTTTCATGCCTACTATGAGCGTTATAGGAAAAGGTAGACAACTAAAACAATTAACCATTGAAAAAGACTTAGAAGGAATCGTAGCCAAGAGAAAAGAATCTAAGTACCTTACTAATACCCGTTCCATTGATTGGATTAAGATAAAAAATTATAAGCTCATCGATACCGTTATCCTTGGGTATAGAACCTTGCCCCATTTTCAATTAGTTGTAGGTGTTCATTTCCGAACGGTTCCAAACAAACCTGTCGCCACCGTTGAATGCGGAATAAAACCTGAGGAAAGAGAAGCTTTTCTAACGATTGCAAAACCATTGCATTTAAACAAAGAAAAACTTACTCAATGGATAGAACCAAGATTATGTTGTAGAATTCAATACCAGGATCGAACGGACACTCATCATCTTAGGAACACAAGTTTCAAGGGGTTCTTGTTTGATAAAAGGCCGGAAGAATGTAATTGGACATATTGAATAACCTTGATTCTTGGTTTGAAAAATATAAAAGCCCTGGGTCCACCTAGGGCTTTTACCCCCAATTTATTTTACATGTCTCCAATTAGATGATTTTTATATTCTAAATGTTACAAGCCTTCCATGCTCGGTCAAGCCTTTTCGGGCTTTTCTCCTCACTTTTATTCGGGCATGAAGAAGGATGGGATTCCTGTTCCCACCCTCTTTATACTCCATTATATTCACCATTTTAACCACTAGTTTTTCACAGGAATATCAAGACTTTATTTTACTTTAATATGAGTTTGTTATAGATGTCAGGAGTTTATTCTGGCATTACGATTTCCCAACCAACAGCGTACAGCACTCTACATGCGCCGTCTGCGGAAACATATCCACAGGCTGTATCCATTTCACGTCAAAGGCCTTGCGCAATGTCCGGCAATCCTTAGCCAGTGTTGAGGGGTTGCAGGATACGTAGACGATGCGTTTCGGTTTGATCTCAATTAGGGTTTGCAAAAGTTTGTCGTCACAGCCGGTTCGGGGTGGGTCCACGACAACAACATCAGGTCTAAGGCCGCTCTTCACCCATTTAGGCAGGAGTTCTTCTGCTTTTCCGGCGAAAAAGTGGGCGTTGGTGATTCCGCTGCGGTCGGCGTTTTCATTAGCATTTTTGACAGCATCAGGGATTACTTCGATCCCTCGAACCTCTTTGGCAGCTGGGGCTAACCAAAGTCCGATGGTCCCGACTCCGCAGTAGGCGTCGATTACGTTTTCTTTTCCTGTTAAAGCAGCTGCCTCCCGCACATAGTTATACAATTTAATCGTTTGTTCCGGGTTCAATTGAAAAAAGGCCCTAGGTGACAGAGAAAACTCCACTTCCCCAAGTTTTTCATCAATGGCTTCTTTGCCCCATAATGTCTTAGTCTTCTCTCCGAAAATCAGCGAGGTTTTCTTATTGTTGATGTTTTGCATAATACTTTGCACATAGGGTAACCTGTTACGCAGCTCCAAGATAAGCTCCTTCACCCGAGGGATCTCATCAACTGCTGTTACGAGGGTGATTTGCGCTCCTTCTGTTTCAAAGCCAACCCTCGCTACTACCGTACGAATGACACCGGTCCGTTTTCTTTCATTATAAATGGGGATGTTTAGCTGCTGTAAAACATCCCTGGTGGTCTTTACCATTTCATTTGTTTTTGGATGTTGGATTGGACAACCCGAGACATCAATCAACTGATGTGTGCCTGCGGCATAAAGACCCGTCACTACTTTTCCGTTTGCCATCCCGACTTGAAGCTGGGCCTTATTTCGATAGCTCCAGGGATGTTCCATGCCAACCGTGTCACGGATCTCTGGAAGCTTGTCCGAACCGAAATATTTTTGAAAGGACTCGACTACGATTTCCTTTTTTCCGCGAAGCTGTGCTGGATAGCTTAAATGCTGAACTTGGCACCCTCCACATTGTTCATATACAGGGCAGTCCGGTTTTACGCGATCCGCTGATTTCTCTTTAACCCGTACTAACTCGGCGGTAGCGTAGCTTTTTTCAACTTTTTTGATCTCGGCGACAACGACTTCACCGGGAAGGGCTCCGTTGATAAAAACGACCTTCTTTTTATAATAGCCGACCCCTTCCCCGTTGATTCCAAGCCTTTTAATCGTAACAAGAATGACCTGACCTACTTCCATTGACAACTCACATCTCTTTCACATGGGTATTTTCATCCCATTGTATCATGTTCAAGGTTGCAGGCAAAAAGCGAACGTGCTAATAATTCATTCCAACGTGCGAAACGCCTAAAGCACCTCTATTTCCGAAAAACACTTTTCAATACAAAGGCCACATTTGCAGGGCGTTCTGCTAATCGGCGCATGAAATAGCCATACCAATCGTTTCCAAAGGGGACGTAGACTCTCACGCGGTAGCCTTGTTTAGCTAACTCAAATTGGGTGGCAGCACGGATCCCATAAAGCATCTGGAATTCAAATTGATCGAGCGAATACCCCTTTTCCTTTTGCAATGCTTTGGTATATTCGATAATCGCATCATCATGTGTGGCAACAGCTGTGTAAGACCCGCTTGCGAGGTGGAGGGAGATTAACCTTTTAAAGTTTTCGTCAACATCTACCTTATTCGGATAAGCCACTTTGCTTGATTCCTTGTACGCCCCTTTCACCAGACGTAGTCCAATCCGTTCTTTACCGAGCTTTCGTACATCTTCCTCACTTTTATATAAATAGGCTTGGATCACCGTTCCAACATTTGAATAGTTGCGTCGGAGCTCCCGCAAAATATCTAATGTCACCTGGTTATGGGCGTAATCTTCCATATCAATCCGGACAAAAATATTTCGTTTCTTCGCTGCCTGAAGAATCCTTCGCATATGTTTTAAACATAAATCTTTATCTAGATCCAACCCTAGCTGGGTTAACTTGAGCGATAAATTACAATCTACTTTTGAATCATCGATTGCCTGTAATGTCTGAATACAATAATCTGCTGCCTCACCCGCTTCCTGTTCACTTAGAACAAATTCACCCAAATGGTCTAGCGTGCAGCATACCCCTTTTTGATTCAGCTCACGCACCTTATGGATCGCTTCCTCAATCGTTTCTCCGGCTACGACCCGATTAGCTCCAAAGCGCAGACCCCATTTTTTGGCCAACTTGTTTAATCTTTGATTTTTTGATAAGGCTAGGAAAACCTTTTTCATCCATTCTTCCATTTTCCTTCCCCCATTGTGAAATTCCTACTAAATATTGTACGTAAAGCCGGGTAAATTGGTGTGTGATTAACTGGACTTCCTAAAGTTACTACAATATTTCACGAACGTTTTCTGTTACAATGTTATCAAGTAAATGATAGTAGAACGGAGGAACCGAGGATGTCCATGGCCGCTGACATCGCTTCATTAGAATTAATCGCGGCTGTTCATCAAATGCCGATCATGGACCAAAAAGCATTCGATCATCTTGTACATAGACTCCAACAGCATGTGTCCCATTTCGAGTGGGTCGGACTATACCTACTGGAAAGGTCCGGAGATCCCCATTATATTTTGAAGGCTGCAGCAGGTGACCAGGTTCCTGAATCCTTGGCTCGAAAAGCAATTTTGCAAGTCGAGATCCCAGGTTCTGCTGAAGATGTGCTTGGCAAGTTAACGGTAACCAGTAATACCGCTGTTGCCTTTGATGAATCGGATTACACTTCACTAGCCGCTTTAGTCGCTGAGGTTGGCAAAAAAATTGAACAGAGCAGTGAGAATCATCAGTGAGATCCTATTACTGGTGATTCTTCTTTTCCTGAATGATATAATGCAAAAGAGGTGAAGGAAGTGAATAGTTGGCAGAAAATATCTCTTGTACTCGCCATCCTTACTGCTTTATTTCTTTGCGGAATAGGAATCGCGATTGCCGAAGCAAGTGTATTAGGAATTATCCTTTGTATCATTGGAACAATCCTGGTCCCTGGGATAGGATTTTCACTAAAGAAGCGTTTCAAAGAAAAATAGATTTAAAAAAGGCTGTCCGAACTTTTACCCGGAACAGCCTTTTGTATTTTAGTCAACGACGATATAACCGACCATCGGTCCATTGGATTCTCTGCCTGAATGGGTTTGGCAAATAATCGGGAAGGTTCCTTCGCGATCAGCAATAAAAGTCACCTTCGTTTCCCGTCCTTTTTTGACCTCCCCTTTAACCCCTAATCCTTTGATTTCGAATGGATGCATATTCCCCTGAACACCTAAAATATTCAGGGTTACCTTATCCCCTTTTTCCACCACGATCATCCCGGGATTCCAGCGATAAACCTCAAGGATCCGTCCATCGTCCATTTTCGCCTTGTACTCTGTCGTAATAATGGAGAACTCCTTCTCAGCTTTTACTTCACTGGCTACTGGTTGACTGTTCCAGAAGAAATCATAAATATAGGTGCCACTTCCAAATACAAAGGCAGCCAGCAGCAGCAAAAAGAATAAGCTTCGTTTTCTTAAAATAAAAATCCGCCCCATGAACAACCCCTCCTCTTTACTATCACGGTATGTCCATCGACGGATTTATATGACAAGCTTTATTCAATTAATAGGGATGGAATAACCGCAGTATCCACATTTCCTCCGGAAACAAGGGCAATGATCCGCTTCCCTCCGGCCCCGCTCTCCATAGCTGCGGCTACGGAAACAGCCCCAGATGGCTCAATCACCTGCTTCATCCTTGTCAGTACAAAGCTAAAAGCCCTTTTGATTGCCTCCTCCTTCACTAGTACGATCTCATCGACATACTTTTGTACGATCGGAAAGGTTAATTCACCTGGGATAGAGGTTCTGAGCCCATCGGCAATGGTTGTTGTTACGCCGATATTTACCCTTTGTCCTTTGTTATAGGAAAGGTATGTATCGTTCGCAAGTGCTGGTTCTACCCCTATCACGCGAATTCGCGGGTTTGATTCCTTAATCGCTGTTGCCACCCCAGAGATCAGACCTCCCCCGCCAATCGGCACATACACTTCATCAATCTCATCCAGTTGTTCCAATATTTCAAGCCCCGCCGTTCCTTGCCCTGCCATCACCAACGGATCATCATATGGTGGAATAAATACGGCTTGCTCGTCTTCGCAAATTTGCTTTGCCCGCTCAATTCTTTCTCCTGAGGTTAACCCGCAAAACTCCAGCCCGCCATGATAGACTCGGATTGCTTTCTGCTTGCAAGCTGCAACATCTTCAGGCACCACAATGGTAGATTTTAACCCCAGCAGATTCGCAACATAGGCCACAGCTTGCCCATGATTTCCAGAGGATGCCCCAACCACATACTTAGCACCCCGCTCAGCCTCACTTATGATGACCTTATTTGCTGCCCCGCGAATTTTAAAAGAACCGGTTTTCTGCAGGTGCTCGCATTTGAAAAACAGCTGATTTCCGATTTCTTCTGAAATGGTTTTCGAACTCAGCAGAGGTGTTTGCTTGACTATCTTGGCAATCCTCTCTCTCGCCTGGTAAATCTGTGCTAAATCGATCATCCCGCATTCCCCTTTTCGATATCATAGCTAAAGTGTATCAGCATACGAGTAAAGCGACAACAAAATGATGGAATAGGAAGGGAATTCAGATAGTTGATTTCAATCATTTACCAGATTGATTTTAGAAGGAATCTTTTTATCTATGTTGAAAACATACATATACATAAAGTAGCGGTAAAAGGGGTATGCCTATGAATCTTGACGACATTATCTACATAAACAGTATTCCAAAACTTGAAAGTGAATTAAAAGCAGTCCAGGAAAATCTTTTTGCGTCTCAAACGGATCAAGATATCATCTCTTTGATTCTTAAAGAGATGCTGATTCGTGTACGCATTAAGCAAATTGAACAAATTATTCATAACTAATTTGGGGGCTCATGCCCCCATTTAAATTTGATTGAGCTGTTGTAAGGAAAAGAAGGTGTGATCGATTAGATCTGGCATATCTTCGATTTGCGTTTCGTTAATCGTTCGACCAAAATTGAGGGTAATCCGATTGAAATATAAGGTTGGTGAAGTTCCGTATCGAAAAGAGATCTCCTGCGAAATCTCTGGCCGTCCTTCCCATATTTTCCCCAAAATTTGCTGAATCCTTGGACATTCTCTTTCTATATCAGCCATTTTTCGGATAAAGTGAATCGTTAGCAGACACCCGGCATCTGCGCTGTCTTCTTCAATAATCTCTGCAGCTAAATCCTGCATTGTCGCACTCAAGCAAATCTCGGCTGTTACTTCTGATTCCAAAGATTCAGCCTCACGAAATTGGATCGCGTAAAAGCGAGACATTGTAGAAAGATCAATTCGATCAACCCGATTGCTCACATGGATCATCCCTGTTAAGTCGAGGTCATAAACTGCACCTTCAAGTACAACCTTTAAATTTTCATAGACTGTTGGATCAAACATGAGCTATTTCCTTTCTTTTTCCTTTGTCTCCTGTAGTTTCCTTAATAATATGATATGCATCGCATGTGACCAAAGTAAAGGACAAGCTGGACTTCCCCATTTATTGATCCATTCTGAATAATGATCAGGAGCTAGTAAATGATGTTTCACCTGCTCTGGTAAAAGCCCCTCCTCGGTGAATTGGGCCTCTACCCAGTTCAACATATCCACGGCCTTCTGGGTTTTCTTTATTTCCACATAATGACATCCTAACCAGGCTGTTAAGAGAATCCATAGCCCACCACCATAGTACACATCACCTGGATAACGGTGAACGCCGCCCTCAATGAACAGCTGACTTTCAATGTTCTTCACGGTTTGCTGAAAAATGGGATCCAATGGGTCAACCATCTGGAAAGGAAAATGGAGCCAAAGCAGGCTAGCATCTGGTTGATCAATCTTGTTGCTTTTGCAGAAAGCGTTGTTTATTACACATTGGTCGAGAACATAGTTTTTCATTCGTTGTAGTTCGCCCTCTATTTGTTCTTTTCGTTGATCATCAAACCAATTTTTGATTGCCTGCAAACCACCATACACAGCAGCTATGGTTGATGGATGAACCATTTCCCCATTTTCTTCCCAACAGTCAAAGTTAGGAAGGGGCCATGTTTTTAGGAGATAGTCTGTGATGAGGTTTACAGATGGAGAGAGATCACTTCGTAACGATTCATTCTGCCATTTTGAAATATGCTGGTTAAGTCCCCATAGCCAGGTTCCATATCCATCAAGTTGATACGTTCCCCATTCTCCCTCAACTTCGTAACCGTTTACCGTATATCTTGTATGAAGGAGGTGATTACGTGAAGGATTTCGGATTGCCCGTTCAGCTTTTGTACGATACCGCTCAATAGCCTGCGCTGACCAACGATAAAACCGTTCCGCTGATTGCTGTTCACCTGCAAGATCCATACTGTACGCAGTAAATGTCCCATCCCGCAACCATCCGTATTTGTAGTGTTCAAAAGTTGGAGAAGCGATATAAGCACCAGAAACATCTTGGTGACTTAGAATCACCTTCTTACTCTGCTCAAATCGATTCATTTCGGCCCTCACTTCTATCGTTTTCTTTCTATTCTATGAGGAGATTTGCCGGACTGGGACTTCCCCGCAAATTTTTGCATCTACACAAAGGTAAGGCGGACCTAGGAGCCGCTATTCTCCTAATATCCCCATCTTTCTATGGTCAAGCGGACTCAGCGGACCTTATTTACCTTATATTCATGCGAATCCAACCCCAAAAGGGGAAATAGCGACTCCTCGGTCCGGATGGACCTCAAATTTGGGGGATTTTTTACAAATAAGAGCTCAGGGGTCCGTTTAGGGGCCGAAGCGGACAGAACGGCCGGGGAACTATCCACG
>Ga0180215_1001033_pt1 | contig 31840 bp, 26 predicted proteins | sample eDN3rd37CBELigBY_FD_128871 | JGI IMG/M metagenome (GOLD analysis project Ga0180215, IMG submission 128871) | Enriched backyard soil microbial communities from Emeryville, California, USA - eDNA 3rd pass 37_C BE-Lig BY (version 2) (version 2) | ecosystem: Environmental > Terrestrial > Soil >...
CCGTACACGGATTCGGCTGCAGGCACGCCCTGGAGCAGTCCGTAGTAGCTGTCCCCGAATAATCCGATGATATATAGAGCGCCTGTAACCCCCAGCAAAAAAGCGGGTTTGCTCGACCATCGAGCCAGCGTATAGACGACGACCGCTCCCAGCATAGAAGCGGGCAAATACCAGAGATGATAGAAGGTGCCGTCGAACGCGAAATCCTTCAGCAGCTTGCCTGCCAAATGCCCGTCATTGAAATAGCCGGCGTAAATATTCACAGGGATGAACAGCGCAATGGAAGCGGCGTACAGCAATCCGGTTTTGGATAAAAAGCGGCTCATTCCGCCCCGCCAATTCACTTCGCCATTCAGATAACGGGGCAGCAGGAAAAAGGCGGTTGCCATGAAAAAGAACGGGACCGCTACACGGGCGGCGATGCGCGTGAGCATGAAGTCCGCCGTTTCATTCATAGATAATAGCGGTGACGTATGGACGGCGATTACAAGCATTGCCGCAGCTATTTTGAAATAGTCGAGGCCGGCATATTGCTTAGACTGCATCGTCATTCATCTCCACTCCGTAATAATAAAGCCGTCCCTATTGTTGCCGGATATGTGATACGGGATTTGATCCTGGACTTCAACTAGGGTTTCCGAGGCTGCTGAAGCTTTAATGTAAGAAACGTCAATGCTTCGGCCTCCGTCCTCAAACCGCAGATGCTTTCCTTCATAGGGGTAGTCTTGTATAAAATCGATATATTCCTCAAGCGTAAGGCCGTGCCGGTTGATGAGCTCGGCGTGCGGATATCCGACGTAGCGGAAATGCCACGGCTCATGGCCGATGCCGGTAATCGCTTCTTTGCCCGCCTGATAGCGTTCGATAAACCCGTATTTTGAGGACAGCTTGCGGAACGATTGGCAAATGCCTTCATACGGAAAATGCGGCCGGATAAAGTCGATGTCGTCGGACTTTTCCGCCAAATCGATGGCAAGGCCCGTCTGATGCTCGCTATGACCCGGGAGGGCAACGTATTTTAAAGTGAACGCTTCTCCATTTTCCTTCAGCGAGCCCTCAAAAATAGCTCGCTGCTCCTGCACCGGCCGGAAGCCGCTGACCGGCACAATCGCATCCTTGACGCCCAATTCGCGCATAAGCTGGCTCAGCATATAGGAAGCCTTGGCTTCCAAGAGAACGTCTGGATAATTGACTTGCGCCGGCGCGAGCTTTTGCATGACAGCCTTCTCGTCTCCGCGGAACGGCTGGCTTTTGTTAACTAGGATGAGGCAGCCGGAGTAAATATCCTTCTCCTCTAAAATAACGGACTTCATCATTTCATCGCCTGCCTGATCAGATTTTCGATTATCTCCTCAAACGATACGCCGATTCCGCGCATCATATTGGGATAACGGCTGTGCGCCGTAAAGCCCGGTATCGTATTGACCTCATTGAACACAAGCTCGCCGTCCGGCGTCAGGAACAGGTCGACTCTGGCGAAGCCTTTGCAGCGAAGCGCCTTATATATTACGGCTGCCGTATGCTTAATCCATTCCGCAGTGCCCGCATCGATACGCGCCGGCATATGCACCTTGGACGTTTGAAGCGTATATTTTTCGTTATAGTCAAAAAAGCCTTGCGAAAGCTCGATCTCATCGACCTCTCCGATTAAGAGCTCATCGCTGCCCAATATGGCGCAGCCGACCTCGAATCCCTCGATTTTTTGTTCGATAATAATCCGGTCATCGTGGGCGAAGGCGATGTCGATCGCTTCGGCAAGCTCGGGCTTATTGGATGCCATCGTAATGCCGAAGGAGGAGCCGGCGCGCAGCGGCTTAACGAACAGGGGATAGTTTAATTGTCGGCTCATCGCCATAATCGAATCGATGCTGTCCGCTTTGGACGCCGTAATCGATGGCGCGACTTTAATGCCGGATGCTTGTACGAGCTTATGGGCGATATCCTTGTCCATGCAGAGCGCAGAGGAAAGCGTGCCGCAGCCGATAACCGGAATGCCCGCGAGCTCAAGCAAGCCTTGAACGGTGCCGTCTTCGCCATTGCGGCCATGCAGCACCGGAAATGCGGCATCGATTCTCGTCTCCGTAATTCCGTCCTCGTGGAGCTCAATGATGCCGTGGACGCTGCGGTCCGGCGAAAGCGTCGCACGCACGCAGCGTCCTTCCGAGTGCCAAGAATCGTGAAGTATTTTATCGTAAGCGCCGTAGTATCGATACCATTCTCCCTCTCTTGTAATACCTATAAGGACGCTATCGTATTGGTCATAATCGAGATGATTAATAACGGCATAAGCAGATTGCAAGGAAACCTCGTATTCCGTTGAGTGTCCGCCGAAGAGAACGGCGATTTTTTGTTTAGGCATGTCTCTCTCTCCTTTCGATAGTGTAATTGAACCATAGAAGGGAGCTGCGGTTGTTAATAAATGCTTAAGCAAACCTTAAGTTTCTTTTAGCATTTCAAATGATTTTTTTAAAGTGCGCTACAGTATTTAATTGTTTGAAAATGTGTGATATGATAAAAACGAACGATAACAAACATTCAAGGAGGATTTCTAACAATGGAAATTCGTCACACAACTAATCCAACCGATGTGAAGCAGTACACAACTGATCGACTTCGCAGCGAGTTTTTAATTGAGCGCATGTTCGAGCAGGATAAATTGAACATGGTCTATACGCATTACGACCGCATGATCGTTGGCGGGGCGCTGCCGGTGAATGAAGCTTTGGTGCTGGAAGATGCGGGAGCGCTGAGAACGGAATATTTCCTTGAGCGCCGCGAGATCGGTTTCCTGAATATTGGCGGTCCTGCTTCGATCTCCGTAGACGGGGAAAGCTACGAGCTGACGAAGCTTGAGGTGCTTTATGTAGGCAAAGGCAAGCGCGAGGTGAAGCTGTCCTCCATTGACAAGTCGAACCCTGCAAAGCTATACTTCTGTTCGGCGCTTGCGCACAAAGAAATCGAGACTCGCAAAATGACGATGGAGGAAGCGAACCCGACGCATCTTGGCTCGCAGGAAACATCGAATGAGCGAGTGCTCTACAAATATATTCATGCCGACGGCATCCAAAGCTGCCAACTGATGCTTGGCGTAACAAGCTTGAAAACGGGCAGCGTATGGAACACGATGCCTTCGCACGTGCATGACCGCCGCATGGAGGCGTATCTGTACTTCGACATGAACGACGACGCCCGCGTATTCCATATGATGGGCGAGCCGAAGGAAACGCGTCATCTTGTCGTTGCCAATGAGCAAGCGATTATTTCGCCGCCATGGTCGATCCATTCCGGCGTAGGCACAAGCAATTATACGTTCTGCTGGTCGATGGCCGGCGAAAATTATACGTTTACGGATATGGACGCAGTGCCGGCGAGCGAACTGAAATAGACGATTTTTAGGGGGACAAGGAATGCTTGCAGCAGAACGACATCGCAATATAATAGAGAAGCTTGAACAAAATGGCGCTGTTAAGGTGTCCGAGCTAAGCGAGCAATTCGGCGTTACCGAGAAGACGGTTCGTGAGGATTTGGAGAAGCTTGAGGAGAAAGGGCTGCTCAGAAGGACGCACGGCGGAGCGGTCGTAGACAAGGATGTGCAGAACAGCTTGTATCCGCTGCAGTTCCCGAACAGCAGAAACCCGTCCGAAAAGACGGCGATCGCTGATCTGGCGCTGACGTGCATAGAGCCGAATGACATCATTGCGCTGGATGCGGGCAGCACGACGCTGGAAATGGCGAAGCGGCTGCCGAACATTCCCGTTACGGTGCTGACGAACGATCTCCTCATTATCCGCGAGCTGACGATGAAGGACTATGTAAGGCTTGTCGTGCCGGGCGGCTATCGCCACAATAACTTGCTTATCGGAAATGAGTCGCATGATTGGATTAAGCGGCTTAACGTACATAAGCTGTTCTTGTCGACGACGGGCATTCATTTGGAGTACGGCTTGACGATTTTCACCGAGGAATTGACACGGCTGAAGAAGCTGTATATGGAAAATGCGAAGTACGTCTATTGCGTGGCGGATCATAACAAGTTTGATAAAGGTGCGCTTATTACCTTCGCCGAGCTTAGCGATATCGACTGCATCATTACGGATGACGGCATCGAGCCTGAGGTCGATCGGAAATACGAGGCTCAAGGGCTGCGCATTATGAAGGCGGCTATGCCTGGCGGAGGCAAGCGCGGAAAAGGAAAGGTGTGAGCGTATGCGTTTATTCGATTTAACTGGAAAATCGGCGATCGTTACCGGCTCGGGCCGCGGCTTAGGCGCTGCTATCGCGATCGGGCTTGCGGAAGCGGGCGCGGATGTCGCGATTGTTACGAATACGGCGCCGGCTGAAGGAACGGCAGATGCTGTGCGGGCATTCGGACGCAAAGCGGTTATTATTCAGGCGGACGTATCGGATCGCGACTCGCTGCCGAGAATTATGGATGAGGCGATTGCCGCATTCGGCAAGGTCGATATTTTGGTCAACAATGCGGGCATTATCCGCAGAACGCCTGCCGCGGAGCACAGCTACGAGGACTGGCAGGCGGTTATCGACGTTAACCTTAACTCCGTATTTGTACTGAGCCAGCTGGCAGGCAAGCATATGATTGAGCAGGGCTCCGGCAAAATTATTAATATCGCATCGATGCTTTCCTTCCAAGGCGGCATTAACGTTCCGGGCTATACGTCCAGCAAGCATGCTGTAGCAGGCTTGACGAAGGCGCTCGCAAGTGAATGGGCGTCGAAGGGCGTTCAAGTGAACGCGATTGCGCCGGGCTACATGAGCACGGACAATACGGAAGCGCTCCGCAAGGACGAGGTGCGCTATAACCAGATTTTAGGCCGCATTGCGGCTGGCCGATGGGGAGAAGCAGAGGATCTGATTGGTCCTGCCGTATTCCTCGCATCGTCGGCATCCGACTATATGAGCGGCCACATTATGGCTGTTGACGGCGGCTGGCTCGTGAAATAGAGCAGCGCCTCGTAATAAAATTTAATGAGAGCTCCGCTATGCCGAATGACGGCTGGCGGAGTTTTGCTTTGCCGCCGTATTTAAAGAGCCGAACCCTTTCATATTCATCGAAACGATGGCGGCAACAATCGTTGCGGCTCCGGCCAATGCGGTTGCGGTTAAAATGCTGATCAGCGAAGCTAAAATGCCGCCTGTTAGTATTCCGACAACGATGGCCAAATTGACCGTCATTTGCATAATCGAAACAGCCCGGCCTTTAATCTCGTTCGGCGTAATCGCCAAGAAAATAGAGCTGATCGGTATGTTCAGAAATGCGTTCAAAACGCCAATCGCAATTACCCAAATGTACAGCAGCAATAGCTGCAAGGAGCCTCCAAACAAATAGGAAGGCACAATGACAATCATCCATCCTCCAAGCAGAACTGCAGCGGCGATGAAAAATTTGTTTGGCGCCATTTTTTTAATGAGCACCGGACCGAGCAGCGAGCCGATAATGCCCCCTACGCCCGACATAGCCCCCAGCAAGCCATAATGAAATTCCGATACCTTGAACAGTTGCAGCTCGATAACCTCTGCGTTGGCATTGAATATTCCCGCTGCGAACATTACGAGCGAGAGCAGTACGATTAAGTAGCGTAAGGCAGGGACTTGAAGCGTCGATTTCACGCCAATTCGAATCGACTGAAGCAGCGATTCCGGCTGCAGCGCTTTTTTCGGCGGCTCGAAGCTTGCCGCATGTTTGGACGCCAAATAAATGAACAATGTCGAGATGATAAAGGTAGCGACGTTAATGATTAAGATAAGGCTAGGCTCGAAGATGAGGAGCATTACACCTGCCAGAGCCGGTCCGATAATGGAGATGGCTTGGTATACGCTTTGCGACAGGCCGATCGCTTCCGTTAACGCTTCTCTTGGAACCAGTTCAGATATAAATGCGGATCGCGCTGGCAGGAAGAAAGCAGCAGCCACATTTTGCAGGAAGATCAGTACCAGGAGCAGCAGCGGATTATGCAGCGAAAAAATCATGCCGACGACAGTAATCGTCTGTATCCACTCGCTTGCGATCATAACCTTATAACGCGGATATTTGTCTGCGAGCGCCCCGGCGAACAAGCCGAACAATATCATCGGCACCATTTCCGCAAGCAGCACCAGGCTGATGTAGATCGGTTTATTAGTTGATGTAGCGATCGCATACATGAGTACGACAACAGTGATGCTGTTGCCGAACTTAGCTGTAACGGACGAGAGGAGGAGCTTGCGGTATGCGGGATATTTGCGAATGATCGCCATCATTGCGTTAATCTCCTTTAGGGATATAGGTCAAATTGAGGTGTACTTTGTTCGTTGTTAGCGCCGGATCATGATGCTGCTCAATAAACGCATGAATTTGTTTTAATTTCTCATCCAGCTTTTTTATGTTTTCATCGGATAGCTTAACGTTTTGACCGATATGCATGAAATCATCGTTGATCGATTCAAGCTTCGCCACAATCTCTGAGGTCAAGGAGAGCGATTTAATGACAATGTCTTTAATCGATTGATTAAATTCATTCTTTTGTTCCGGATCGCTGTCGCTGTTAATCAGCTCATCGATTTTATCCAGTGAGATTTTTTTCGCGATTGGCGAGTAAAATTTTTGCTGGATTCCGTTTTTCAGTTCTGTTTTTGCAATATAGGCCAGACCTACACGCTCCAGCTCTGTTAGATGATAATTGACCTTTGAAGGAGACAGCTCCAGCACGACGGACAGCATTTTGCTCGTTTTTGGCTCGTTTGAAATTTCCCGCAACAATTTAATGCGCAGCGGGTCGCTAAATACTTTCAGCTGTTCAATATTCTCAACGTAGTATATTTCATGCATGCTCTGCACCCTCTTAGAAATATTTTAACGTACAATTTTTTTTGTACGTTCAAATATAATATACCCGATGCGGTTGGAAAATAAAAGTGGTCTTTTAGAAAAATTTAATGCGGGGGCACATCATGGGTGGCGATAAGAGCGAATAGGGGCTAAACGGGAGTGGCGGATGGAGCGGGTCGGCGATAAGGGCGAAAAGATCTAAACGGGAGTAACGGAGATGTTAAGCCTAAATAAGCCGTCAAAAAAGGCTATCCGAAGGCCGCATAAGCGCCTTAAGGATAGCCTGTTATTCGTCGTACACCTGTTTTTGACATATTTTAAGCAAGGGGTATGTTCCTCGTCATCTATAATATTAGTATATATTGGCTGAAAACATAAGTCTATACTTTTTGCGAAATATTGGGTATATTTTTATTCCTGCGTAAAATTACGCAATTATAAAAGCTAAAGTTTGCCAAGCAAACGCAAGGAGGGAAGACTCTTGATTCAACTGGAAGGAATAAGCAAGTCGTTCAAGGTCGCGGAGCGTTCAGCCGGTTTCAAGCAAGCGGCGAAGGCGCTGTTCGTACGCAAGCATCGGACGGTGGAGGCGCTAAGCGACATTTCGTTCACGATTAACGAAGGGGAAATTGTCGGCTATATCGGGCCGAACGGAGCGGGCAAGTCGACGACGATTAAGGTGATGAGCGGCGTGCTCGTGCCGGATCGGGGCAAATGCTCCATTATGGGCTATAACCCGTGGAAGGATAGGGCTGCTTATGTTAAAAATATAGGCGTCGTATTCGGTCAGCGCTCGCAGCTGTGGTGGGATGTACCGGTTATCGATTCTTATGAGCTGCTTAGAGATATTTATAAAATTCCGCGGGCCGAGTACAAATCGAATCTCGATATGCTCATCGATACGCTTGACCTGCAAAGCATCATACATATGCCTGTCAGACAGCTGAGTCTGGGACAGCGCATGCGATGCGAAATAGCGGCTTCGCTTCTCCACAGTCCCAAGGTGCTCTTCCTCGATGAGCCTACGATCGGACTCGATGCAGTAAGCAAAATCGCCGTCCGCCAATTTATTAAAACGATTAATGAACAAAAGGGCGTAACCGTTATTTTGACGACGCATGATATGCACGATATCGAGGCACTGGCGAACCGGATATTGATGATCGGCAAAGGGACGCTCCTCTACGACGGCTCCTTGCAGGAGCTGCGGAGCCGGTTCGGGACGCAGCGCACGATTACAATCGATTTCGAACGGCATGGGCAGCCGGTGTATATAGCCGGAACGGAGCAGCTGTCTTGGACGCCGGAGCGGGCCGTATACAGCTTCGACAACGAGCAGATTCAAGTCGCCCAAGTAATTGCGAAGCTATCGGAGCAGGTTAATCTTCTGGATGTGTCGATCGATACGAAGCCTATTGACGAGATCATCGTTCAGCTATATAAGGAGCATCAAATATGAGCGCCTACTTATCCGTAATCAGGCTGAGGTTCATTAACGGCTTGCAATATCGAACCGCTGCGATAGCCGGCTTATCGACGCAATTATTTTTCGGTCTCATTTTCATCATGGTATTTGTCGCTTTCTATAGCGGCACTGCAAAAACGCTGCCAATGTCGCTGAGCGAGGTTGTCACTTATGTATGGCTGCAGCAGATTTTTTTATCGCTCATCATGCTTTGGGCGAGAGACAATGAGATCTTTGGCCTAATAACCGGCGGCAATATTGCCTATGAGCTATGCAGGCCGGTACAATTGTACGGGTTCTGGTCGGCCAAGCTGCTCGCCCAAAGGCTTGCTAACGTCGTGCTCCGCTGCTTGCCCATTACGGCCGTCGTATTTTTGCTGCCCCAGCCCTATCGAATGAGCCTGCCGCAATCCTGGACCTCTTTCATTTTGTTTCTCATCTCTCTGCTTCTCGGGCTGCTCGTCGTTGTAGCGATTTCCATGCTCATCTATATATCCGTTTTCTGGACGATGTCGCCTACGGGTTCGATTATGATGATCGCCGTTGCGAGCGAGCTGCTGGCCGGCATGATTATCCCGATTCCATTAATGCCGGAATGGCTGCAAAAAATTACGTTTATTTTACCGTTTCGCTGGACGGTCGACTTTCCGTTTCGCGTTTACTCCGGTCATATCCCGCCGGCAGAAGCGCTGTGGGGCATTCTCATTCAGCTGTTTTGGATAGCTGTTCTTGCCGGCTTCGGCATGTGGTGCCTCCGAACGGCGCTGCGCAAAGTCGTCATACAGGGAGGTTAAGCCGAGCATGACTTTATATTTTAAATATTTGTTGATTTTATTTAAGTCGCAGATGCAGTACCGCACCTCGTTTTGGCTGCTCTCCTTCGGCCAATTTTTCATTCCGTTTTCCGTGTTCGCCGGCCTTTACTTCATGTTCGAGCGATTCGGAGATTTGAAAGGATGGACGTTCTACGAGGTGGCGCTGTGCTACGGCATCGTCCATATGGCGTTCGCGATCAGCGAGTGCTTCGTCCGCGGATTCGACGCGTTTTCGAGCCTGATCGTTAATGGCGAATTCGACCGGCTGCTCGTCCGCCCGCGCGGCACCATCGTGCAGGTGCTTGGCTCCAAGTTCGAGTTCACGCGGTTCGGCCGGATGCTGCAAGGCTTGGTCATTCTCTTCTGGGCTTTGATCAATTTGCCCGTTTCATGGAGTCTTGTAAAGGTCATCACGCTGGTTCTGATGATTGCGGGCGGCGTCATTATTTTTGCGGGAATTTACATGCTTGGCGCAACGCTATGCTTCTGGACGGTTCAAGGACTGGAAGTCGTCAATGTGTTCACGGACGGCGGAAGAGAAATGGCTCAATATCCGCTTAACATATACGCCAAATGGGTGACGCAGTTTTTCACCTTCATTATCCCGTTCGGCTTCGTAAGCTATATGCCGCTCATGTTTATTTTGGATAGAGCAGACGGTCATCCGGTTCTATATATGCTTATGCCGTTTGCATCGGTGCTGTTTTTGCTGCCGTGCATCGCCATTTGGAGCATCGGCGTTCGTCATTACCGATCTACAGGCTCGTAATAACAGAGCTTCGGTATAAAAGTATTTTCAAAAGAGTGTTGTATATTTATAGATAATGGTGTATATTCATTCGTGTTGGAGCTATCCGACTATTACAATTGAATAAGTGGAGATAGGTGCTTTTGCGTAGCGGCTTAAGCTTAAAAGGGAAGTCCGGTGCAATGCCGGCGCGGTCCCGCCACTGTAACAGCGGAGTTGTCAGCGATGATGCCACTGATCTTGCGAAAGATTGGGAAGGCAAGCTGGGAATGAGGATGCTGAAGTCAGGAGACCTGCCTATCTGAACGGCACTGCATTACCTACGGGAGATAGGGAGGTGTTAAAACGATTACCAATGCTGATTGCTGCTCTGGGCGTTTTTACCTTGCTTTTTTATGGGGTAAAGACGCCTTTTTTTGTTGCAATGTATGCGTTAGAAAGGCTTTATTTTAGCAGGAATTCACTTGGGCGCCAGCAGCGCCACATAACAAAAATAGGAGAGATATACGATGACACAACTGACAAGCAGCGCGCTAGGCTATCCGAGAATCGGACAAAACCGCGAATGGAAAAAAGCGCTTGAGGCGTATTGGGCCGGCAAGCTTGAGGAAAAAGAATTTTTGCAAACGCTGGAGTCCATCCGGCTGGAACATCTGAAGCTGCAACAGGAAAAAGGGATATCGCTTATACCGGTTAACGATTTTTCGCTTTATGACAGCATGCTGGATACAGCAGCGATGTTCGGCCTAGTGCCGTCCAGATTTCAATACGAGGGCGGTCCGGTGTCGATATCGACCTATTATGCGATGGCGAGGGGGGCGAAGGATGCTCAGGCTTGCGAGATGACGAAATGGTTCAATACGAACTATCACTATATCGTGCCCGAGCTGAAGGACGCAAAGCCCGTACTTGTTGAAAACCGTCCGCTGAAAGCCTATATAGAGGCGAAAGAGAAGCTAGGCATTGAGGGCAAGCCGGTCATTATCGGTCCTTATACCTTTCTTATGCTGTCCAAAGGCTACGAGGCCGGCGAGCTGCCGAAGCTGGCGAAGCTGTTCGTGCCGATTTACGCTCAGCTGTTGAAAGAGCTGGAGGCTGCGGGCGTCCAATGGGTGCAGGTGGATGAGCCGATTCTCGTTACGACGCTGACCGAAGAGAAGATCGGACTGGTTCGTTCTATTTACGAGGAGCTGCATGCGGCGGCGCCGGAGCTCAACATTATGCTGCAAACGTATTTCGAGGGCATCGACGATTACGAGCAAATTATATCGCTGCCGGTGCAGGGGATCGGACTTGATTTTGTGCACGGTTTGGCTCAAAATTTGCAATCGATAAAGCGGCATGGCTTTCCGAAAAACAAGGCGCTTGGCGCCGGCATCGTGGACGGCCGCAATATTTGGCGCGCCGATTATGAGCAGAAGCTGGAGCTGATTAGCAAGCTAAGCGAGCATGTATCACAAGAGCGGATCGTCCTGCAATCCTCCTGTAGCTTGCTGCATGTGCCTGTATCGGCAAAAAATGAAGAAGGGCTGCCAGCGGAGCTGCGGGACGCTCTTGCATTTGCCGATGAGAAGCTGGACGAAATCGTATGGCTTAGCCAAGCAGCTGTCTGCGAGGATAAGGTACAGCTGCGCGAAGAGCTGAATGCCAACCGCGAAGCGCTAAGAAGCTTGGCGGCATCGCCTGCCCGCAACCGCAAAGGAGTCGACGCTGCAGCTGTCGCAGCCCAGCCTTCGGCTAGGAAGAAGCCTTTCGCAGAGCGCCATGCGCTGCAAGCGGAGAAGTGGCGGCTTCCGCTGCTCCCGACGACGACGATCGGCAGCTTCCCGCAGACGGCGGATGTGCGCGCAGCGCGGGGCAAATGGAGAAAAGGCGAGCTCGGGAACGAGCAGTATAAGTCGTTTATTCAGGAAAAGATTCAGGATTGGATCAGCATTCAGGAGGAGCTTGGCATCGATGTGCTTGTGCACGGCGAATTCGAACGAACCGATATGGTTGAGTTTTTCGGAGAGAAGCTTGACGGCTTCGCATTTACGAAAAACGGCTGGGTGCAGTCCTATGGCTCGCGCTGCGTGAAGCCGCCGGTCATTTATGGCGATGTGGTGTTCACGGAACCGATGACGGTAGCGGAAAGCGTCTATGCGCAGTCGCTGACTAGCCGCCCGGTGAAAGGGATGCTGACTGGGCCGATTACGATTTTGAACTGGTCGTTCGTCCGCAATGATTTGACGCGCGAAACGGTCGCTTACCAGATTGCCTTGGCTCTGTCCGAGGAAGTGAAGGCGCTGGAATCGGCAGGCATCGAGATGATTCAGGTTGACGAGCCGGCGCTTCGCGAAGGGCTGCCGCTCAAGCGCGGCGATTGGGACGCTTATCTGAAATGGGGCGTGCACGCCTTCCGTCTCAGCACATCGGATGTACGGGATACGACGCAAATTCATACGCATATGTGCTACTGTGAATTTCACGACATTATCGATTCCATCTTGGCGCTTGATGCCGATGTCATCTCCATTGAAACGTCGCGCAGCCACGGCGAGCTGATCCACAGCTTCGAAGAGCATACGTATGATCAAGGCATCGGTCTCGGCGTATACGATATTCATAGCCCGCGCGTGCCGTCCGTCGAGGAAATGGCCAGCATGATTGAGCGCGCTATTCAAGTGCTTGACCCGAGCCTGTTCTGGATCAATCCGGATTGCGGCTTGAAGACGCGCGGCATGGAGGAGACGGTAGCGTCTTTGCGCAATATGATCGAAGCGACGAATCTGGTTAGAGCGAAGCGCAGCTAAGGCTGGAGCTAGCGGTAGAATAATGCGGAATTTAGAGCCTCATTCATGATCCTTTTGGATATGGATGAGGCTTTTTGCTGTTTGTTGCTGCTAGTGCTACTGCACGTTAAATGGATTTCCTGTAGTTAATTTTGTCAGGAATGGCTGGTTTAGGGGTGTTAAATGGAAAACCCCCAGTTATTTTTCATGAAAATGGGCTAATGGCGCGATTCAACCGATTATAACTGCATGTTTTCCAGTTAAAGGGATCATATTCGGCCTTTTTACAAATTTTAGAAGGAGGTTTTCCAGTTAGCGCGGGAGCTGGTGGGAGCAACAGAGCGGAATGTCAGATTAGCTGGAGTGATTGGAGGAAGCGTCTGGGTAGAAGGTAGAGTTAGTTGAAGTAATTAGAGTGAGTTTGTGTGGATAGGCAGGAAAGTTGGAGATGCGGAGGGAGTGAAATCGTGTTGGAATATACGGAGAGCGCGCCGGAAAACGGGGGTTATTAGTCAGCCTTATTGCCCGATCTTTATGCCTGATCAGTTGGAATATTTTTAATGTGAGTCATATTTAATTGATAATCATCTATTAGCGGTCATATTACTATTGATTTTTCGTTATTAATGACTTATATTATAGCTATACTAACACAGAGGAGATGGTGATGGGGATGCGTATAGGACTTAGCGGAACAGGAAGAATCGGACGTTTGTTGATAAGGAAAGCTTTTTCCTCTCCATATAAGGAAGTTGAAATAGGCGTCATAAATGCGCTTAGCGACCCTGAAACGGTAGCCCATTTGCTCCAATATGATACGGTTCATGGACGGTGGGATGCTCAGGTCGAGGCGAGAGTAAGCGAACTGATCATTAACGGCCGCCGAATTCCTGTAGTCAGACAGCCATCGCCGGAATTGCTGCCATGGCGCGAGTACGGCGTCGATCTTGCGATTGACGCGACGGGCAAATTCAACAACAGGCAGGGAGCCTCGCAGCACTTGAAGGCGGGAGCGAGCAAGGTGCTCCTTACAGCACCAGGCACTGACGTTGATGCAACCGTTGTCATGGGCGTGAATGAAGGCAGCTACGATCCTGACAAGCATCAGATCATTTCTGCCGCATCATGCACGACGAATTGTCTTGTTCCGGTGCTTCATGTCATGGATCAGGCGTTTGGCGTCAAGCAGGGCTGGATGACAACCATTCACTCCTATACGAATGATCAGAACCATATGGACAATTCGCACAAAGATTTGCGTCGTGCGCGGGCTTGCACAAGCTCCATCATTCCGACTTCCACAGGTGTCGGCAAGGCGTTAAAGGAAGTGATGCCTCATCTATCGACCGTCATTGAAGGCATCTCGATGCGCGTGCCGACGCAAAACGTATCGATGATCGATTTGTCGCTTCAGCTTAAGCGGAACGTTACGGAAGAGGAAGTTAAAAAAGCTTTCCAGCAAGCGACAGCAGGCTCGATTGGTTCTGTGCTTGCCTACAATGAGCTGCCGCTCGTCTCGACAGACTATATCGGCAACGACAAGTCCGCAACGATTGACGGGCTTAGCACGATGGCAAGAGGCGATCAAGTCAAGCTGTTCGCATGGTACGACAATGAATGGGCCTATGCAAGCCGGGTTTATGATTTGGCGCGGCATATTCATATTGGGCAAAAAGCTCATACTAGATCAATGGTGGGCGTATGAGCGGGCATTCGTCAGATGGCGATCACGATCAAATAACGAATGAGCTGGGCATATTGATATGCAAGCATTGCGCTCGAATAACGGGAACGATTCCAACGAACGGCTTTAAAAAAATATATGTCGTATGCGGTAATGAAAAATGCGCGAGCGGCGATGCGGAGGACATTCATAATGAACAGTGATAAGCAAGTATTCAGCTTCCAAGAAGGAAATGCGGGAATGAAGGAGCTGCTGGGCGGCAAAGGCGCCCATTTGGCCGAAATGACTCGGACGGGGCTTCCCGTTCCTCCGGGCTTTACGATTACGACGGCTGCGTGCCTGTCCTATTTTGACAAAGGGAATCATTTGTCGGACAGTCTGCAAGACGAAATTAAGGCGGCGCTGAACCGTTTGGAAATCGAAAAAGGGCAGCGCTTTGGCGATGCCGGCAATCCGCTTCTGGTCTCGGTAAGATCGGGCTCCGTCACTTCGATGCCTGGCATGATGGATACGATTCTAAATCTCGGGCTCAACGATGATACGGTCGAAGGATTGGCGAAAATAACAGGCGATGCGCGCTTCGCTTACGATTGCTACCGCAGGCTGCTGCAAATGTTCGGCAATGTCGTGCTCGATATAGCCCCGCAGCATTTTGAAAAGCTCGTTCATCGGTTAAAGCAGCAGGAAAATATCGCACAGGACTTCGAAATGTCGCAAGATGCGCTTCGCCGTCTTATCGCGGAATTCAAGGGAGTTATCGAAAGCCAAGCCGGCCGCGCGTTCCCGCAAAATGTGCACGAACAGCTGAAGCTTGCCGTTGAAGCTGTTTTCCAGTCATGGAACAATACACGCGCTAAAATTTACCGCAAAATAAACCGCATTCCCGATTCGCAAGGCACGGCGGTTAATATTCAAAGCATGGTATTCGGCAATCGCGGAGCGGATTGCGGAACAGGCGTCGTATTTACGCGCAACCCGTCTACGGGAGCACGCGAGCTGTTCGGCGAGTACTTGATCAACGCGCAGGGCGAGGATGTCGTTGCAGGAGCAAGAACGCCGCAGCCCGTAGCCTCTCTTGAACTAGATATGCCGACCGTTTACAGCCAGCTGGTTACCGTCGCGGGTCAGCTTGAGAAGCATTATAAAGATATGCAGGATATCGAGTTTACGGTAGAGCAGAGCAAGCTGTTCATTCTTCAAACGCGCAGCGGCAAAAGAAATGCGCAGGCTGCCGTCAAGATCGCCGTAGATCTCGTTAAGGAAGGCACGCTGACGAAGGAAGAAGCGCTGCAAAGAATTGAAGTGTCGCACTTGGACTCGCTGCTGCACAGAGGCATTGATGAAAATGCGATCAAGGACGTGTTCGCTGCCGGCTTGCCTGCTTCGCCTGGCGCCGCTGTCGGCCAAGTCGTATTCGATGCGGATAAGGCTACGGAATGGAGCGAGGCGGGCAAAAAAATTATTCTCGCCCGCCCGGAAACGACGCCGGAGGATATTCATGGCGTGCTTGTCTCCGAAGGAATCGTAACTTGCCGCGGCGGCATGACCAGCCATGCTGCCGTCGTCGCCAGAGGGATGGGCAAGCCGTGCGTATGCGGCTGCGAATCAATCAAAATCGATGAGGAAACGCTCCAAATGTCAGTAGGATCGGCGGTCGTTAAGGAAGGCGATTGGATTACGATCGACGGCGCAAGCGGACGAGTCCTCGTAGGGCAAATTCCGCTGCGCGAAGCGGAAATTACGGAGCAGCTTTCGGAAATTTTAAGCTGGGCGGATGATATTCGCACGCTTAAAGTGCGCGCGAATGCGGACAATCCGCGCGACGCCAAGACGGCGATGCAGTTCGGCGCGCAAGGGATCGGCCTTTGCCGTACGGAGCATATGTTCTTCGGGCCGGAAAGGCTGCCTGTCGTGCAGCGCATGATTTTGGCCGATGAAGGGAATGAGCGCCAGCTGGCACTTGAGCAATTGCTGCCGATGCAGCAATCCGATTTCGAGGCGATGCTGGAATGTATGGACGGCCATCCGATGAACATTCGGCTGCTCGATCCGCCGCTGCATGAATTTTTGCCAAAAGAGAAGGAGCTCCGCAAACGGCTGGATGAGCTGAATGGAGGAGAAGGGGATGAAGAACGGGAAGAGCTGCTCGCCTTGATCCGCAAAGTGAATGCGCTTGAGGAAGTAAATCCGATGCTTGGCCAGCGGGGCTGCCGGCTTGGCATTGTATATCCGGAAATTTATGATATGCAGATCGAGGCGATCTTCCAAGCTGCATCCAGCTGTCTCGATCGCGGCGTCAAGATCGCGCTAGAAATTATGGTTCCGCTAGTCGGACATGTCAACGAGCTCTCGATTTTGCGCGAGCGAATTGATGCTGCGGCGAAGCGCATACTAGGAGAAGCGCGCAGTACAGGCGTCTATCAGGTCGGAACGATGATCGAGGTTCCGAGAGCTGCGCTAACAGCGGCGCAAATTGCCCAGCACGCTGACTTTTTCTCCTTCGGCACGAACGATTTGACGCAAATGACGTTCGGCTACAGCCGCGACGATGCGGAAGGGAAATTTTTGGCCCAATATGTCGATCAAAAGGTATTGCCGCGCAATCCGTTTCAAGTGCTGGATAGTGAAGGGGTAGGCATGCTCATCGAATGGGCGATCAATTCCGCGAAGCCGGTAAAGCCGAATTTGAAGACAGGCATATGCGGAGAGCATGGCGGGGATAAAGAATCGATTTTCTTCTGCCATCAAGCCGGGCTCGAATATGTGAGCTGCTCGCCGTTCAGGCTGCCGATGGCAAGAATCGCCGCAGCGCAAGCGGCAATCGCTTTTGGCGATAAAAGTTCGAATAAATGCTCCCTCCCCATTTAATAGCTCTCCAAGGTTTGCTAAAATGGTGAAGTGAAGGAATGACGAGGAGGGAATCGCCATCGAACTGACATTTCGCCAGCAAAATATAGTCACCATTGTTACGAATGAGCAACCGGTATCGGGTGAATATATCGCCGAGAAGCTCAATACGACCAGACCGGCGATTCGATCGGATCTAGCTTTATTGGTTATGTTGAAATATTTGGAAGCGAAGCCCAAGGTAGGCTACACGCTGGGCAGCGCTTCCCGCCAAAAGGAACAAGCGCTGGAGGAGCTTCTTCACATGCAGGTGAAGGAGTTCCAATCCGCGCCCGTCGTGCTTCGGGAAACGGCAACGGTTAGCGACGCTGTCGTTACGATGTTTCTGGAAAATGTAGGAAGTCTGATTATTGGAGATGCGGAAGGCTGCTTAGTCGGCATCGTTTCGCGTAAGGATCTGCTGAAGGTAACGCTTGGCAACAGCGCCGCAACGACGATGCCTGTCGGATTAATTATGACCAGATACCCTAACATCGTAACGATTGGTCCTGAAGAGTCAATTGTTACGGCTGCCAAAAAAATGATTACCCATGAGGTGGATACGCTGCCGGTCGTCAAGGAGCTGGAAGCGGGGAGCTCTCAAAAGGTCGAGGTTGTCGGGAGAATTACGAAGACGGCAATGACCAAGGTTGTTCTTAAATTGGCTTTAGAGCAATAGGTTGGGAGGAACGGCGTTGAACAATATAGAACGTGAACGCATAGTATTCGTCTGTTCCGACTCCGTGGGAGAAACGGCGGAGCTGGTCGTCAAGGCGACAATCCGGCAATTTAATGCGCAGCAAACGATCGTAAGACGTTACTCGCATTTAAAGAGCGAGGATGAAATAAGCGCTATGATGGCAGAGGCTGAGCGCCATCATTCCTTCGTCGCCTATACGCTGGTGCTGCCGGAGCTTCGTGAAATGATACGCCATGAAGCGGCAAGGCTTGGCGTAATTGCCGTTGACATCATGGGGCCGGTTATGCAGGCCTTTATCGATGTGTTCAACGATTCGCCAAAGCGGCAAGCCGGTCTGCTTCATCAGTTGGACGAGGATTATTATCGGCGCGTGGAAGCGATCGAGTTTACGGTTAAGGCGGATGACGGAAGGGATATGAACGCCTTTAACCGCGCCGAGCTTGTGCTGCTTGGCGTATCCCGCACAAGCAAAACGCCGCTGAGCATTTTTTTGGCGCATAAGGGCTATAAGGTATGCAACTATCCGATCGTGCCCGAGGTTCAGCCGCCGATTGACAGGCTGGAGAAAAACAAAAGCAAGCTGGTCGGACTGACGATGGATGCCGAGCATTTGGCTAAAATCCGTTTCGAGCGGCTGAAGTCAATGGGGCTGCCGAACAGCGCCAAATATGCATCTTTGGAGCGTGTTGCGGAAGAGCTGGAATATGCCCATTCGCTCTTCAAAAGGCTGGGCTGTCCAGTCATCGATGTTACCGAAAAAGCGATAGAGGAGACTGCAGGCTTGATCGGCGAAATGTGCTATTTGTAAGAGCTTGCGGACATTTGAACAGCCTGATGAGGCGGTTCTTTTTCGTGTTTGCGTAACTGACATGCCGCTAAAATCTGTTCATACGCTGTTTCATTGCATTCCGGAGCCCAGCAACATAATTACTCCAATCTCCGTTAATAGATATATATAACGATACGTAGGCTTGTTCCGATTTGTATGCAAAAGGAGTGATCGGATGAGAACGAGATATACGATGTACGGGCTTCTTGTAGCAGCTATGATGTTACTTTGCATAGGGTGCGAGAGTTCTGCGGAAGCGCCGCCATCCGGGCTCGTAACGAAGCAGCTGCATCAATTCTATCCCGGCGATCTTTCCAAGGTGGATCATATTGAAATTCGAGACGGCTCGACCGGCGAGCTTAAAACCTATACGGATGCGCGGCAAGTACAGCGGTGGCTGAGCGAAGTGCGAGGCATGTCGTTCGAACCGGATCCTAATCAGGACGTCAGAGTCGGTTTTCTATACTTTGTCGATTTATTCGAGGGCAATGACCGTAAGCTTCGGTTTACGCCCAGCGAAGTTGACGGGCACTACTACCTTTATAATAAAGATTTGGAGGAGCGGATCCGCGAGCTCTTCGAAAGCAAATAGCGATGGACAATCGGCTGCAGAGCGCAGCCTTTCGTCCATCGCTTTTTTTGTCATGACGATCCGCATTTCTGCCGCTTTTTGGGACAGAATAAGGGTTAGCTATTTATGGTAACCCATATTTTTCTACAACATGTGTTAGGACTGATTCCGATGTGGTCAACCATACTGTCTTATTTTCCAAAGGGGACCGTCTTTTTCGGCGCGTTTATGACGCTGGTCATTCCCTTGCTTTTGATGCGCGTCATTCGTTTGCTGCGCAATTTTATAAGGGGCTCCGGCAGAAGCTTGTCCGGGAAAGGACAAGCCGGCTTTAAGGAGCCACAAGGCGGGCAGGGCGAAGGGCATGCTGCCGTGCAGCACTTTTACGGCAATTTCGATGACGATCTGAATGCGCTGAAGAGTGCGATCGGCGGCAACAGCGACGTCCATTTTCGTGAGTTCGTTGTTGCAGGAGCCAATCTGCGGGCGGTCCTTGTTTACGTGGAAGGGATGCAGACGGAAGACCAGATCAACAAGCATGTCATGAAAACGTTAATGAAGGACTCCGCCGACGAATTCAAGGAAGCGCTGAAAGCTACTAAGCCGTACGTTAAAAACGGGCTGGGCGCTTTTATTAAGAAAAGAATTTTGCCGGTCAGCGTAATCTTCGATGTGCATAATGCAACCGAACTTAAACAAGCGATATTGCGCGGCTACACCGCATTGATGGTGGAGGGCATGACCGAAGCGATTTTGGTCGATACGCCGAACAACAAGACGAGAACGATATCCGAGCCGATTTCCGAGACGCTGCTGCGAGGCCCTCGGCTCGGATTTACGGAAGTGCTTACCGAGAATACGGCGATGCTTCGCCAGCATGGGCGCAATGAATCGTTGGAAATTAAAAAATTCGAAGTCGGGACCCGCGCCAAAAAAAGCCTCGCTCTCGTCTATATGCGGGATATTGTAAATGCCGACCTGTTGGCGGAAGTAGAGAAGCGGCTGCAAACCGTCGATATGGATTTCATTATCGAATCCGGCTATATCGAGCAGCTGATCGAGGATGACGAGCTCAGTCCGTTCCAGCAGACGCAAAACACGGAAAGGCCAGACCGTGTCCTTAGCGCGATTATGGAGGGACGCATCGCCATTTTGCTGGACGGCACCCCTTTTGCGCTCATCGTTCCTGTTACGTTCAGCATGCTGCTGCAATCGCCGGAGGATTACTATGAACGCTGGCTGCCGGGGACGCTGCTGCGCTGTCTCCGATTTTTCGCCGCTTTCCTCGCGTTGACTGCGCCAGCGCTTTATATATCCTTTATTTCTTTCCATCCGGGGTTAATTCCGACGGAGCTGGTCATCAGCATTATTAATGCGAGACAGGGTGTGCCGTTTCCGTCTTTGATCGAGGTGCTTATTTTGGAAATATCGATTGAAATATTGCGCGAGGCCGGCATCCGCCTGCCGCAGCCGATCGGGCCCGCGATGGGCATCGTCGGCGGTCTTATTATTGGTGACGCCGCCGTCAATGCCGGTATCGTCAGCCCATTTCTTGTAATTGTGGTGTCGGTAACGGCAATTTCGTCCTTCTCGATCCCGATGTACAGCGCCGGCATTACGCTTCGGATTCTTCGGTTTGTCGGCATGATTTTCGCTTCGGTGCTGGGGATTCTCGGAACGGTGCTGTTTTTGCTGCTCGTCTGCAGCCATCTGGTCAAGCTAAAAAGCTTTGGCGTTCCTTATCTGACGCCGGTTACCCCTTTTCGCTTCAACGGATGGAAGGATCTGTTTTTGCGGGCGCCTATGCGGCTTATGTATCAAAGGCCTGACTTGATGAAGCCGAGGGACAGCACACGGAAGCGGCGCTCCTGAAGGATAAGCAAAAGATTCAACAAATGAACTCAAACCTAAGCGGAAGGGAGGCGGCACCTATGTTTATACGGAAGGATGACAAAATAAGCACGTCGCAAGCGGCGATCTATTTGAACAATTCGATACTTGGCGCCGGCATATTGGCGTTTCCCAGATTCGGCGTGCAAAGCGTAGGGACCCCGGATGTGTGGATGTCGCTGCTCCTTAGCGGGATGATTGCGATGATGTCCGTATTGATCATGGTGAAGCTGAGCCAGCAATTTCCCGGTCGAACGGTGTTTCAATATGCGAAAAAAATTGCCGGCTCGCCTATCGGCGCTGTGATCGGCTTCATCATGGTCATGTATTTTATGCTGATTGCCGGCTATGAGCTGCGGGTGTTTGCCGAGGTTACGCTGTTTTATTTACTGGAAGGAACCCCGGTATGGGCAATCGTTATCCCTTTCATTTGGGTAGCGACCTATCTGGTCCATGGCGGCATTAACAGCATCGCCCGTCTGTATCAAATCATTATCCCGGCTTCGATCTTGATCCTTATTTTATCTTTCGGGCTGAGCGTAAGGCTGTTCGATATCAATCATTTGCGCCCGGTTCTCAGCGAAGGGGTCATGCCCGTATTAAGCGGCTTGAAATCGATGATGCTGCTGTTCGCAGGCTGCGAGATGACGATGGTGCTGGTCGCGCATATGGATGATCCTAAGCAGGCTGCGAAGGCGATGGTGTACGGCACAAGTCTTCCGCTCATCCTCTATCTGATCACGATTATTGTCGTAATCGGCGGCATGTCCGCCGATTCCGTCATGCGAAGCACTTGGCCGACCTTAGATTTGCTGCGCAGCTTCGAGACGGCGGGATTGCTGCTCGAGCGGTTTGAATTTCCGTTCATCGTCATTTGGATGATGCAGCTGTTTTGCAATTTTTGCAGCTTTTACTATGGCGCTTCGCTTGGCATCACACAGCTGTTCGGCGCGAAGCTGCGTCCCGTCATTCTCGGAATTACGCCTCTACTATATATCATTGCGCTGATGCCAAAGCGAATCAATGATTTGTTTGGCATGGGCACATTTATTGGTTTTACAGGAGTGGGGCTGTTTCTCGTGCTTCCGATTTTGTTGTCGGCCGTTTATATCATTCGCCGGAAAGGGCTGAAGCAAAATGTTCAATAGGGGCATATACGCGGCACTTCTCGCAGCTGCCGTTCTCATGACGCAGACGGGCTGCTGGAGCAGCAATGAAATCGAGGATTTGAGCCTTTACGCAGGTCTCGCGATCGACAAAGGCATGGTGCCCTCCGTTGAAAAAGGAATGAAAGAGAAGGGGGGAGCCTACGATAAAAAAAATTTGGTGACGATTACGACGCAGGTCATACCGACAAAAACAGGAGGCAGCAAGGGACAGCAGGGCGGGCAGCAGGGGCAATCGGGACAAACCGCATCCAATCAATACTACAACACATCGGAGACTGGCGATTCCGTTATACAAATCATAAGACAATTTGCGATTCGGCGCGACCGCCCTTTTATCGGACATCACTTGAAGGTCATTATCGTCTCGCACGATATTCTTAAGAGCATCGGAATGGAGAAGCTGATGGATTTCGTCCTTCGCGACAACGATATCCGCCCAAGCTGCTTGGTGCTGCTGAGCGAAGGCAAGGCGAAGGATACGCTGGATATCAGCCAGGTGCCAGGCGATATCCCGGCCTTTCATTTGAAGGGCATGATCCGAAACAGATACAGGACAAACAAAGTGCTTCCGAAGGTGACGCTAACCAATTTGGACGGGCTGATCAACTCCAAGCGCAGCTTTGTACTGCAAAATGTCATTACCGAGAAAGGGCAAATTCAATTTTCGGGGGCAGGCATTATAAAGGGCTCGGACGGCAAGTGGATCGGCAACCTGAATCAGGAGGATGTCGAAGCGATCAGCTGGATTAAGGGCAACAGCCGTTCGGGCACGCTTAAATATTACGCGAACAGCTCTGAGCCGGTCATCTATGAAATTAAGTCGGTGAAGAGCGTCATTACGGCAAAGGCGGATGGCGAGGATGTGTCGTTTCATGTCCGGATTGAATCGGACGGACGCATGGCTGAAAATTGGAAAAGCGGTGCCGATCCGTCGAAGATCGCTTTCCAAGAGGAGGCGAAGCTGCGCTTCGAGGAGGATTTAAGGCGTAAGCTGGATCATTTGATGAATAGGCTTCAGAAGGAGTATAAGGCGGAGGTCGTCGGCTTTGGCGATAAATTGAAGATTCAGCACCCGAAGCTGTGGAAAAAAATGAAGCACCGCTGGGACGAGATATTTGCTGATGTTCCGGTCACGTTCGAAATCAAGCTGAATATTTCAGACTTCGGCTCTTCGCTGCAATGACGCGCGGAAAAGCTCGCTTCCTCCTGCAGGAAGCGAGCTTTTTCGCTATTCTGCAAGCTGCGCCGGGCTAAGCACCTGTATGCCCAGCTCCTCCAGCGCTTGCTGCAAAGTTCCCTTGGTCTGCACATTGCCAAGCGGGGTTATGTCCATGCTTACGATCGCGCTCGCAGTCTCTGGGCGGATGCCGGTAATAATCGTCCGGCAGCCCATATAACCGACGCCTTCAAATATTTTAAATAGCCCTTTAACGATCGCCGGGTCCTTAAGCTCTACGCCGGACATATCGATAAGAAGAGTTCGAATTTTGTGCGCTCCAATTTGCTGCAGCACCTTATCCTGAATGATTCCGGTGCGGTATGTATCGATAGTCCCAAGCAGCGGCAATATCGAGATCGTCGAAGTCAACGGAATAATAGGGACAGATAAATCGTTAATCATTTCCAGATGCGATGAAATTAATTCATCCTTGAGCTTTGTGTAGCTCATGAAGAAATGGCGCAAAAAATTGTCCAGCGACGTGTTGATCCGCATTTCCAGCGCGAAAAAATGCTCGCTTGAGTGCTCTTGCCCGCTATGCTGCTCATAGCTGTAAATGAAGCTCCATAGCGCTCTTCTGATCGCTTGGAACCATTCCAGCTTAACAGCGACGTTCAGCGTTGAATGATTGGCCCATAGCCGGCCTTCCTGCTGAGCGAAATGTACGATTTCCAGATCGCTGTTGTCAACGAGCAGTTCCACAAGCTTGTGGGCGTTGCTGATCAAGTCAATATTGCCTATCGTTTTAATATCCTGGATGATGCCGCTAATATTGTTCGCTTCGTGGATGAGCAGCTGCTCAAAGCTGTCCCGGTTATTCGTTATAAAATCTTTAAGCAGAAAATCCTTCTCATAGCTAAGACTCATTTCGAGTGCCCCTTTTTTGTTGAAAATGTTTAACGGGAATTGAAACGTAAAAGTCGTCCCTTCATTTTCAATGCTGTCGATATTCATTTTTCCGCTATTTTGATAGATTGTCGAAAATACATAGGCGAGTCCCATGCCGGTGCCATCCGTTTTTGTCGTATAAAAAGGAGTGCCCAGCAGCATCAGCTTGTCCTTCGGAATGCCGCAGCCGGAATCCTTAACCGACAAGCAAACCGTGCTGTCCTTCACAAAATGGCTGATCGTTATAGCTCCTTTGCCTTCAATCGCTTCAAACGCATTTTTTAGTATGTTGAAAAAAGCCCGCTTGAGCTGATTTTTTTTTCCGATAATTTGAACCTGCGGCTGCTGAAAATCTTTAAGGATCGCAACGCGGTACATCTGGTCTTGAAATAAGCTGAGCAAAGCTTCCATCTCGTCGCAAAGATTGATTTTGACGGGATGCTCGTCCTCTAAATCAGGTTTGGACACATTCAGCAGATTTTGCAAAGTAAAGATGGCATTGTCCAGCTCCTGCTGCGCAATGTCGATATAATGATGCGGAGCCTGCTCGTTCAGCAGCTGCAAGAAGCCTTTTACAGCCGTTAACGGATTACGCACCTCATGAGCGATGCCTGCCGCAATTTGGCCGACCGACGCAAGCCGCGATTGGTGATCTTCATTGTTAAGATCGACATTTTTTAATGTCATTAATTCTTTTCACCTCCTAAATTTATTGAAAAGTACAAATGACAGCAACATTAATTCATTAATATGACAAAACATACATCCAATACATTATATCATCTTTAATTATTTCCAATAAACTGAATTATCTAAAAATATTTTTCGTAAAATGCAGTGTTCATTCAGTCGGGTAGTCCGATGTAAATAAGAAGAAAAGAATAGACACATATGTTCGCAGTGGGTTAATATGGTAATTGCGGAGCTTGAAGCGTTGACTACGGAATGGAAGCGTACGGCATGAGCGTTGACGCTTGAACGACCCGACAAAGGGAGGGAATGCCAGCATGCAACAAACCATTGCGATTCATGAAGGCTGGACCGATGTGCAGCCGGAGGAAGCGGGCTATGATGCAGGCGCGCTGCGCGCGCTGGATAGCCATTACGCCGATTTGATCGGCAAAGGGACGATACAAGGGGCGAGCTACCTGCTGTCCCGGAAGGGTAAAGTATTCGCCCATCGGGCGATGGGCAGGCTGCGCCATACAGATGGAAGCGGGGATTTGCAGACGGCTTCCATTCGGAAGGTTTATTCCATTACGAAAGCGTTTACGGCGGTAGCGCTGCATCAGCTGATGGATAGAGGCGTTATTTTTCTGCATCAGCAAGTAAGCAATATTATCCCGGAATTCGATACGGACAAGCACCGCGCTATTACGATTTTTCAGCTTTTGACGCACACATCGGGACTGCGCGGCGATCCAGGCTTTTACAACGAGCCGTATGGGCTTCCTTGGTTCGAATGGGCGGTTCGCGAGCTGAACAAGCAGGGGCATGAGATTGGCTGGATAAAAGCGGTGCTGTCAGGCCCGCTGCAAAATATGCCGGGCAGGGAATGGATCTATTCGACGAGCGCTTACGCCATACTGGGTGAAATTATTGCGCGCGTGTCAGGCAAGCCGTATGAACAGTATATTGCGGATGAAATATTGGAGCCGCTTGGCATGACTTCGACCTTCTTTCAAGTGCCTGAAGCGCTGCGGGACAGCGTGTGCGTAACGGACGACTGGCAGCTGGAGCAGGTGAACGAATCGAGGCCGGCCGGCCCGAATGACGCGCCCCGGGCTGGCAACGGGCTGTACTCCACGCTTGAGGATTTGTGGAAATTCGGGCAAATGATGCTGGATGGCGGACAATTTTGCGGAAGCCGAATCGTATCCAAGCGGGCGGTAGAGCTGCAGACCAGCAACCATTTATACGGCGTGCCGCATAACGGCTGGGGCAGTAAGCAGCCGGATTACAAAATGGGATTAGGCTGGTCGCTGGAACATTTCGATCTGTGCAGCGCGGGGACGTTCTCTCACGAGGGCTACGGTCATTGCGGGCTGTTCGTCGATCCGGCGGAGGAGCTTGTTTTCGTATTTTTTGTGCCGAGCGCGAAGGGCTTTACGAATGAGTCGGTCGTTACGCCGCGGGCAATCGTTTGGTCTGGACTTCTATAAAATTTATCGTTCATTTATGAATGGAGGGAATAGCATGGCAGCAACAGAATTGCTTACCCGCATAAGTCCTCTCGAGGCCGGGTTCGATCCTGCGGTAACGGAAAGAATGAATGCTCATATCAAGTGGATGATCGAAAGCAACAAAGTGCAGTGCGGCTCGTATATGCTCGCGCGCGGAGGCTCCGTCTTCGCAAGCGGCGCTTTCGGGCCGTTGAAATACGAAGGGCCTGCGCCGGAGATGAGCGAGAACTCCATACGGAGAATCGCGTCGGTAACGAAGCTTTTCACCGCGACAGCGATCTTTCAGCTTATCGAAAGCGGCACGCTGTTTCTTCGCCAGCCGGTTGCGGAATGGATTGAGGAGTTCAAAAACCCGATGTACGAGCGTATTCAAATCCTTCATCTGCTGACGCATACGTCCGGCCTTCAGGCCGATCCGTTTTATTATTTGGAGCCGTATCCGATGGGCTGGCGCGCTTTGCAGTTTGCCTACGAGCCGGAGACGGAAGGCCCTTTTGCCGAGACTGATCCCGAGCGGTTTAAGTCGTTGAAGAAAGCTGCATGGATGAAGGCGATATTGTCCGGCAAGCCGCTTTCGGAGCCGGGCGAGAAATGGAACTACTCATCGTCTGGGTTTGCGATTCTCGGAGAAATCGTTACGCGCGCGAGCGGCATTCCGTTCGAGACCTATGTCATGGACAACATTGTGAAGCCGCTCGGGATGAGCCGGACGTTCTTCAATGTCCCGGAAGAGCTTCACGGCGAAGTATGCGTCATCACCGAGGATGAGGCGAAGGGGCTATCTTACAGACCATCGGAATATGCGTCGCCGCGTGCCGGGGGCGGGATGTACTCCACACTTGCCGACCTGTTCGTCTTTGGTCAGATGTTCCTGAACGGGGGGACGATTAACGGCGTCCGCATTTTATCGCGCAAGTCGGTAGAGAAGATGACGAGCAACGTGCTCGGCGGAGGCATTGACGGCTTCTGCTGGGGCGGCAGAGTGAAAAACATGACTTATGGCGCAGGTCCGTTGCTTGTCAGCAAGGGCGAATATATTTCAGAAAATACGTTCGGTCATGAAGGGGCTGGACGCTGCAAGCTGCTGATGGATCGGGAGAAAGGGGCTGTCATCGTTTTCTTCGTCCCTTCGAACGTCGACTGGGCTCCGGAATCGATGGTCGGCATGCAAAACGTGATCGGCTCAGGCTGGCTGTAGCTTAAAGCGAGCTTTGTTCAAACCCGGCTCCCCAGCGGCATCCTTATGACAGGGGCAGAAGAAAGGAGAGTTCGCGGCAGCATGAAGCAATCGATTCATGCTATACACGAAAGCTTAGACAGCGCGGACGAGGATATCCGGGAGCGAAAGCTGGTAGAACGGTCTCGGCAGGGGGATACGGAAGCGTTCGCTGAGCTTATCGAGCAGCATAGGAGCAAAGCCCGGCAATGGGCGAGAAGAATGACAAGCGACCCTTATATGGCGGACGATATTGTTCAGGACGCGCTCGTATCAGCGTTTCTGCATGTCGGTTCGCTCGCGGATGCCGGACGCTTCCTTCCATGGCTGCATCGGATCGTGCGCAATCAGGCCAATATGCGGCTGCGCAGAGGCGGGCCGTACCGGAGGGAGAAGCCGTTCGCTGCATGGGACGGAGGCCAGGCTTCAGCAGGCGGCGCCGATTGGAGCGATCTGGACAGCATAGTCGCGCATCTGTCGCGAACGACAGGCGAGCCGGCCCGTCATGAGGATGATCCGGAGGCGGGCGTGCTGCGGAAGGAGCTCTACGAAACGATTCAGGCGCTGCTGCATTGCCTAAGCAAGAAGGAGCGCGCTATTTTCGAAAGCTACTTCTATCAGCAGCTTGATCCTGAAGAGATAGCGGCTTTATACGGAATGACGACAGGCTCTATTTATACGTATATTTATCGTTCCCGCCAAAAGCTGCGCAAGGAGCAGCATCGCATCTCCCTTTATCTGTCGCCTGAACAGAAGGGAGGAAAGGCTATGGCATCAAAAGGAATGACTATATTGCCGAGCTGGCCGCGGCAGGCCGCCGTGAAATCGAGCTTTATCGATGCAATCGGCCAAATGCTTGCCGCTCTAGGAAACGCGCATGAACCCGCCGAGCTGATGGGGATGTCCGGCTTTGCGTTTCGGATGAAAATATCGGACAAAACGACGTTCGCCGACGGCTTGTATGTGTTCGATTGGCGTCAGGCTCTACTGGAGCTGATGGCGGGGCTCGGCTATAAAATGGCGCTGCTATGCGGACGGCTGTCCGAAATGCCGGTGCCGCTGCTGGCGGCAGTAGAAAGGTTTCCGGTCGTATTGCCGATTGAGGAGGCTGTGCTGCCTTTTATACGGAAGCATATTGATTTCGGCAAGCCTGTCCTTTATTTCGATACTTGCGTATCGCAGCCTTATGTACATGAATGGAGCCTTATTTACGGTTACGACGACGAGAAGAGGGTCGTTCACGTAACCGATCCGCTATGCGAGGGAGGAAAGCTGCTCCCCTATGATGAGATCGTGTACAATCCGATCCGATTCTTGGCGGCCGCCCAGAGCGAGGCGGAGCCGATGCTCGATGAACGGGCCTGGACCGGGCGGTCGCTGCAGTATGCGGTTCAGCATGCGCGTAGCGGCTGCGGGCATAGGGTGATGACCTCTTATCTATCGTATACCTCCGGGCTTGCAGCGTACGATCGATGGCGCAGCCACTTGTTGAGTGAATGGATCATTCCGAATCGATACGGCATGGGGCAGCTCGCTGCCGTCTATGCGGATGCCAGATACTTTGGTGCGCGATATTTGCGAAGAGTGAAGCTGGAGGGCGAGTCGATGAGGCTGGCGCTGCTGGCTTCGGAGGCTTATGAGCAAGCTGCGCTTCTGCTAACTGAGCTTAGCGAAGAAGTGCCTTTCATCCGATCGTCGGAGCAGCTTCCGATGCAGCGCCGCGAGCATTGCGCCGGTCTGCTGGAACGGGCGAAAGGGTTTGAAGCGGCTGCCGTCGGTTATTTGGAGCGGGCGATCGGCTGCCTCTCGAATTGAGCGCAACAAAAAAAGGGACTGCAGAGCGGCGCTTTGGCCGGCTTCCGCAGTCCCTTTACCAATATCGGTTATGATGAAGCTTCTGTTTTGCCGGCAGCCTTCATGGCAGCATCAGCATCAATCCATTGCTGCGACCAAGCCTGAATTTCTCTAATGACAGGCTCAAGCGCCTTGCCCTTGTCGGTTAGCGAGTATTCGATCCGCACCGGAATTTCGGGATATACGTGCCGGTCGACGATGCCCTCGCTTTCAAGCTCTTTGAAACGCTCGGACAAGAGACGGCCGCTTATGGGCAACGCCGCTTGAACGGCGCAAAAGCGTTGGGGTCCGGATAAAAGCTGATATATAATTAGGGCGGTCCAGCGCTTCGTAATGATGTCTACGCCACTCTGGAATCGTGGACAAAGTAACGATTGCTCCATGACTATCACCTCGTTTTCACTTTAAAGCTGCAGCAATTGCTTGTTGAACTGCAGCCGCTATATAATGATTGCTATTGAAAAAGGATGGGGCTTCTCCCAATGGTTCCAAAAAAAATTTATCTTTATTGTAGTATAATGCTATTAGCGATTATATACAAGCACACTTCTTAATTGTTAATTACTTGACTAACACTAATGTAATATATATAATTAGTTACTATTAGTAACTGATATGCAGCCTAATTTCATTCTATAGAGCAGAAAAGGTGATACTTGTGATCAAAGCCAATGTTGCGGCTATTTTGAATAATAAATTAAAACGTATTGAAAATAAAGATGAAGACATATTTCTAGTCGGGCCTGTTAAGCTGCCGATTGAGCTTGATGGACATACAATTGTTTTTCAATGGTACAGCTGGCTGCGCAAAGATGCAGGAAAGGAAATGAGCGCCGAGGAGCTAGTCGCGGATTTGAACAGCATCTCCTATGCGGACATGCAGCAATCGAGCGTGCTCGTATACGGCGATTTTGAGCATGGCGAGGAAGCGCTTATTCGTATGCACAGCATTTGCCATACAGGCGATATATTTGGCAGCGCGCGCTGCGACTGCGGCTTCCAACTGAAGCAATCGCTGCGGATGATTACCGCGCACGGCGCCGGCGCGCTGTTCTACTTAGCCAATCATGAGGGCAGAGGAATCGGGCTGTTCAGCAAAGCGATGGCTTATTTGCTGCAGGAGGAAGGCCTGGATACGGTGGATGCCAATATCGAGCTGGGCTTCGCCGACGACTCCCGGAGCTACGACGAAGCGATTGCCGTCCTGGAGGAGCTTCGTAAACTGCCGGTTGCCATCATTACGAACAACCCGCGCAAGGTTGATGCGCTCAAGCGCGCAGGGCTTAATGTCGAGAAGCGCGTTCCGCTATGGGGCGAGGCTTCGGTCTATAATCAAAAATATTTGCAGACAAAAATAAATAGGGCAGGCCATTACGAGCAAAATACAGAGCTGTTAGTTAAATAACCAAATAACCATATATCGACAAAATTATTTTGCGTTCTCCTTCTATTTCAAGTATGATGATGAAAACAGAACTCATGTTCACAGTAAAAGGAGTTTTAACGCATGCATTCGAAAACAAGTCATTGCAAAATTGTCGATTGCACGATCCGTGACGGCGGACTCGTGAATAACTGGGATTTCAGTGTCGAATTTGTTCAGCATCTGTACAATAGCTTGAACGAAGCCGGCGTTGATTATATGGAGATCGGCTACAAAAATTCGCCTAAGCTGCTGAAGGGCGCAGACAGTGCCGGCCCTTGGCGTTTTCTAAACGATGATTTTCTGAAAAAGGTAATCCCTAACAAAGGCAGAACAAAGCTGTCCGCGCTAGTTGATATCGGCCGAGTTGACGAGAACGATATTCTTCCGCGCAGCGAGAGCCTGCTTGACCTTATTCGTGTTGCTTGCTACATCCAGGACGTCGATAAAGCGCTTGAACTTGTTAATATTTTCCATGAGCGCGGCTATGAAACGACGCTTAACATTATGGCGCTCTCCAACGTGATGGAGAACCAGCTGATCGAAGCGTTCAAGGCGATCAACGACAGCGTTGTTGATGTTGTGTACATCGTTGACTCCTATGGCAGCCTGAAGCCTCATGACGTGAGCTATCTCGTTGAAAAATTCCGCCAGCATTTGCCGAATAAGCGCCTAGGCGTGCATACTCATAACAACATGCAGC
>Ga0180215_1001037_pt1 | contig 31674 bp, 24 predicted proteins | sample eDN3rd37CBELigBY_FD_128871 | JGI IMG/M metagenome (GOLD analysis project Ga0180215, IMG submission 128871) | Enriched backyard soil microbial communities from Emeryville, California, USA - eDNA 3rd pass 37_C BE-Lig BY (version 2) (version 2) | ecosystem: Environmental > Terrestrial > Soil >...
GCAGTGTTTCGAGCGGCGCTGTCTGACCTACACGCCCGGCAACTCGGACGGTTGGAAGGTCGAGGCTGGAAACGTCGGTCGGCACTACTACACCTGGCGGTATGTTGACACTGGGCCGGTGACGCCAATGCCGACTGCAACGCCGACCGCAACCGCTACCACGACGCCATCGCCAACACCAACTGCGACCGCAACGCAGCCTGCGCCGACGCCGACCTCAACCCAACCTGGCAATGGAGTGCCGGCTGAGGGAGCGGTCGTCTTTCAGCCGGATCTGAGTGCCTTTGAACCGTACACATCAGCCGATGGGAAGGTGCGCGGATACTGGGATTCGGCGACGTCGTCGTACGTCGTTGAGGACTCGACGGTCGTTGGCGCGGAGCCGTCGGGGTTGTACACATGGTGGCCAGCGACATCCGAGATGTCGGCTGACTATAGCGTTTCGATGGATGTCGTCACACTGACTGGCGATACGTCCCATGACTCGATGGCCTCCTTGTACTACCGACTCGAGTCTGGCATGCAGGGAGTCACCGAATTCGCGACAGTAGACCTCACGACCAGCGGCTGGATCGGCAGTTTCTACGTCGGGCAAGGCACATCAGCCACGCTGGCTGAGTTCCACCTGCCGGCCAACTTCAAGTCCGGCTACGGCGCGGTGAACCAACTCAAGGCAGTCGTGAAAGGTGACCACGCCTGGATCTACCTGAACGGCGTCCTGGCCCACGATCTGAAACTCGATCCGCGCAACAGCCAGCTTGCGAATGGGTTTGCCTTCGCGACGTTGCGTACCGGCAACACGGTCCCGATCACCCGATTCGGCTTTCGGAATCTGGTCGTACGCGAGGTGCAGTAGCGAGGGGATTAGGGATTAGGGATTGGGGGGGTCTTGAACGCCGACTTCCTCATTGAGAAAAACGGCGTTCAAGACCCCCCCAATCCCTAATCCCTAATCCCTTAATCCCTAATCCCGACGTCTCAGGCCAGCGTCTCGCCGAGCGCAGCAATCGTCTGGTCGATCTGTTCATTCGTGATGACCAGCGGGGGCAGGAAGCGGATGATGAGGCTGCCGGCTGGGAGCGCGAGGACACCGCGGTCCTGGAGGCCTTTGAGGATCGGCGTGACGCGGGTCTTGAACTCGACGCCGACCATCAGGCCACGGCCACGGACGGCGCGGACCTTCGGGCTTTCGAGGGCGAGGATGCCGTTGCGGAGGCGTTCGCCCTTTTCAACGCTGGCGGCGAGCAGTCCTTCATCCTGAATCGCCTGCAGCGTGGCGAGGCCGGCTGCGCAGGCCAGCGGGTTGCCGCCGAACGTCGAGCCGTGGACCCCACCGCCCATTGCCGCCGCTATCTCTTCCTTGACCAGTGTTGCGCCGATCGGGACGCCGTTGGCGAGTCCCTTGGCGGTGCAGAGGATGTCGGGCGTGACGCCCTCATGCTGGCAGGCAAAGACGGCACCGGTTCGGAGGGCGGTCTGGACCTCATCGAAGATCAGCAGTGCACCAGCGTCCTTTGCGATCTCAGCGGCCCCGGCCAGGTAGCCGTCGGTGGGGACGTGGATGCCGCCTTCGCCCTGGATTGGTTCGAGGATGATGGCAGCCGTATTGGCGTCGACGGCTTCGTGGAGCTGGTCGAGATCGTTGAACGGGACGTGGGCGACCTCCGGCAGGATGCCGGCGAACGGCTCGCGGTACTTCTTGTCGGCGGTGGCCGCCAGCGCGCCGATTGTCCGGCCATGGTAGCCGCCACGGGCCGCGACGAGCTTGCCCTTGCCGGTTGCGACGCGGGCGAACTTGAGACCGGCCTCAATCGCCTCGGTGCCGGAGTTCGACAGGAAGGCGCGGGTCAGCCCTTCTGGCGACGCGCCAATCAGCGCTTCGAGGAACTTCGCGCGGGTGTCGTTGGCGAACGACTGGTGGACGTTGAGGAGCGAGTTCGCCTGTTCGGTGATGGCGGCCGTGATAACCGGGTGCGCGTGGCCAAGGACGTTGACGCCGTAGTTGCTCATGACGTCGATGTACTCACGGCCATCGCTGTCCCAGAGCGTCGCGCCGCTGCCGCGAACGAGCGCGATGTCACGCTTGGCGTAGAGCGGTGGTTGCAGGTCGCGGTCGGTCGCGACGATATTGGTCGTAGTGGCGGTCATCGGTAGTTCCCTCCCCCTTATCCCAGTCTTTAATCCGGTACGGGCGACATCGCAATGTCGCCCTTCGGTCCTCCTGCGAGCGCCTCGGGAAGGAAGCAGGGCGACATTGCGATGTCGCGCCACCCAGAGGGTACCCGGCCGGATTGGATCAATTGATTGTGGCCAGTTCGCTGGTCGCGAGTAGTTGCGTTCCCTGGCCGTTCATGGCGGCGGTGATTGGGCGCTCGACATTTGCATCGCCAAAGACGACGAGCGGGATGCCCTCGCGGACGGCGTCGATACCGGCCTGGACCTTTTTCTTCATCCGGCCTCCGGCGGCGGTCATCGCGGCGTCGATTGATTCGTCGCTGGCGACATCGATCTGGCGGATGAGTGAGCCGGGATTATTGACGTCGGCAAGGAGGCCAGCCGTGTTGGAGAGGATGACGAGTGCCTTTGCCTGCAGCGCCAGTGCCAGCCGGAGGGCGAGTTTGTCGCCGTCTACGTTGATCGCTTCGCCGTTCTGCGAGAGGGCGGGCGGTGTCAGGACCGGCAGGTAACCGTTATCGAGCAGGAGCGTCAGCAGGTCGGTGTTGATCTGCTTGAGGCTACCGGCGTAGTCACCACGCAGCACCTTCGGCTTGCCGTCCTCGACGATGCGCAGGGCGTCCTTGCGGGTGCCGCGCGCGATGCCTCCGTCAATGCCGGAGAGTCCGACAGCGTTCGCTCCGCGCGCCTGCAACCCCTCGACGATCCGCTTGTTGACCCGACCGGCGTAGATGGCCAGCATGTCGTCCATCGTCTCGCGGTCGGTGAAGCGGCTGATCTGACCGGTCGATGAGGTCACCAGCCGTGGCTCGCGACCGTGCTCCTTCATGAAAGCATCCAGCGCCGCGTTTGCCCCGTGGACGAAGACGACCCGCTCCCCCGGCCAGAGCGCCGCCAGATCATCGAGCGTGTAATCCGTGTTGATCCCGGCACTCCCGCCGAGTTTGATGACGAGCATGGTTTCCCCCTTCGGGGAGGTGTCAGGTATCAGGTGTCAGGTGTCAGGAGAACGTTGATTAACCCCTGACACCTGACACCTGATACCTGATACCTCAGATCGGGTGTAGTCCGAAAAACTCCAGCCCCGCCGTCTCCTCGAAGCCGTGGCGGATGTTCATGGCCTGGACGGCCTGGCCAGCCGCGCCCTTCATGAGGTTGTCGATGGCGGAGAGGGCGACGACGCGGTTTGAGTGCGGATCGGCTTCGAAACCGACGTCGCAGAAGTTGGTGCCGGAGAGGATCTTCGGCTCCGGCGAGCGGTGGATGCCGCTGTTCTCCTTGACCAGCCGCATGAACGGCTCGTCGCGGTAGGCAGCCCGGTAGACCTGCCAGAGATCCTTGTCCGTCACCGGCTCCTTCGTGAAGGCATGGCAGGTGGCGAGGATGCCGCGGACGGCCTCGACGGAGGTGGCGGTGAAGCTCACCTTCGGGCTGAAGCCCTCGACGCTGAGTTCCTGGATGACCTCGGCCGAGTGACGATGGCCGGTCGGCTTGAACGAGCGGACGATGCCGCTGCGCTCCGGGTGGTGGCTGGCCGGGCCGGACTCGCCGCCTGCGCCAGATGACCCGGACTTGGCTTCAACGACGATCGGCATGGCCGGGTCGAGCAGGCCGGCTTTTGCCAGTGGCCAGAGGGCGAGAATCGCCGATGTCGCGTTGCAGCCCGGGCTGGCGATGTAGCTCGCGGTCTTGATCTCCTCGCGGTGGATCTCCGGCAGGCCATAGACGCTGGCCGTCGCTGGGAGCATCTCCGGCTTCGGGTGCTGCCAACCGTACCAGGTTGGGTAGAAGTCGGCGTTCTTGAGCCGGAAGTCAGCGCTCAGGTCGATGATGACGCTGGCCTTCTCCAGGTACTCATCGACGTGCGGTGCCGACGCGCCGTGCGGCAGGCAAAGGAACAGCACGTCCGAGCGCTCCAGTGCGTCCGGAGCAATGTACTTCAGCGTCGTTCGCTTGCGCAGGTTCGGGTGGGTGGACGTGACCAGCTTCCCCGCCAGCGAGCGCGATGTGACCTGGGTGACATCGACGTTCGGATGGGCGAGGAGCAGCCGAAGCAGTTCTCCACCAGTGTAGCCGGAGCCACCGACGATGGCAGCGTTGATCTTAGACACAGGAACCTCAATCCATTCGGGACGCGGGACGTGGGACGCGGGACGCGGAATTGGAGTCTTTCGCGTCCCATGTTCCACGTCCCGCGTCCCGCGAAATAGCGTGTTCAACGATCACCTTCGCGATCGGGACGTCGGTCGTGCTGCGCAGCCCTTTGAACTCGGCGCCGCCGTTGATCTCGATGACCTTGAGGCCGTCAGGCGTCTCGACGAGGTCGATGCCGGCGATCTGGGCTCCGACGGCGTTGGCAGCAGCACGGGAGATAGTGACGATGTCGTCGGTGATCGGGCAGGCCGTCGACGTTGCGCCACGGGCGACGTTGGTGATCCAGTGTTCGGCATTGCGATACGAGGCTGCGATCACCTCACCGCCGACGTAGAAGACGCGGATGTCTCTACCCGGCTTGTTGACGTACTCCTGGATATAGAACACCGAGTGCTGCGGGCCGCCGAGGGCGCGCTTCTGCTCCAGGATTGTTCGCAGCGCATCGGGTGAGTTGGCGCGGGCCAGGAGCCGACCCCACGAGCCACTGACGGGCTTGACGACCAGCGGATAACCGAAGCGCTTGCCGATCGTCAGCGCGCTCTCGACGGTGAAGGCGACAGCCGTTCGCAACGACGGCACGCCAGCCGTCGCGAAGGCCAGCGACATCAGCGCCTTGTCGTCGCAGGTAGAGACGGCTGCGCTCGGGTTGATGGTTGGAATGCCCCAGCCTTCGAAGATCTTCAGCGCGTAGCCACCCCGCGTGTGCGCGACACAACGGTCCAGCACGACATCGACGGCTGGGGGTTCCGGCGACGACAGGTCGAGCGCCAGCGTCCGATCCTGCAGGATGACGGTCTCGACGCCGAGTTCTTTCGCCGCTGAGAGGATGAGTTTTTCTTCCTCGCGGAGATGGGAGACGAGGATGCCGAGGGTCGGGACGCGGGACGCGGTATGCGGGACGTGAGTCGATTGGTCGGTTGCCAAGGTGGTCATGATTGGTCCGACGACCTTCCGCGTCCCGCGATCGTCTCAATCGCACTCACCAGCACCCCGATACCACGCTCGAACTCATCGAGCGGGATCTGCTCGTCGGGAGTGTGGTCGAAGCGGGCGTCGCCAGGCCCGTAGGAGACGATCGGGCAGTTCCAGGCTGGACCGACGAGGTTCATGTCGGACGTGCCGGTCTTGACCTTCAGGCGTGGCTGACCACCGGCTGCGCGGATCGCGGCCAGGAATGGCGCGACGAGCGGCGAGCGCTTGTCGACGCGATAGGCCTCCGCATTGCGCTGCCAGGTCAGGTCGATTTCACCGGCAAGGTCACGCACCCCGGCCATCAGCCAGTCTGAGGTGACACCAGGTGGCAGCCGGAAGGTCATCTCCAGCGTCGTCATCTCGTGGAGGCCGTCGCTGGTGGTGTTGATGCTGCGCAGGGTGGCGTTGGTCGTCTCGAACCCGGCTGGCTTGTGGTCGTTCTGCTCGGCGAGCCAGGTGGTCAGGCGCGTCCAGAAGGCGATGGCGAGTTCCGGCGCGGTCGCGTCCGGGCCAGCCGAGTGGGTGAGTCCGGTCGTCACCTTGGCTGTCAGGCTGATCGAGCCCTTGTACCCCAGCACGAGGCCATCCCAACCGCTCGGTTCGCCGATGACGACGGCGGCCGGTGCCGGGTAGTGCTCGCAGAGCCACGATGCGCCCGGTGAACCAAACGTCTCCTCGCCGACGGCACCGATGACGGTCAGGCGGACGTTGTCCGGCAGTTGCGCGCGGGCACCGGCTGCGACGAACGCGGCCAGTGGTCCCTTCGCGTCGACAGCGCCGCGACCGTAGAGGATGCCGTCCTCGATCCGGACCGGGATGTCGCCCGCAACGGTGTCGATGTGGCCGAGCAGCAGAATCTCGTGCTCGCCGGTGCCGATCGTGCCGACCGCGTTACCGGCCCCATCGATCGAGGTGGTGTACCCCAGTTCGCGCATCGCCAGGCAGAGGTAGTCGACGGCGGCTGCCTCGTCACCGGAGACGCTGGGGATGGCGACGAGTCCGGCCAGCATATCGACTGCCGTCATCGTCATCGTGTCAATGGCCATCCTGTGCCTCCCGTGATTGTGCGTGCGCTTGTGAAAGCGTGTATTCAGCGATCTTGCCGGCGATGTCGATGCCGGCGTCATTCAAGGTTCGGAAATCGACGAGGTTGCCGGCGCCAACGACGATTGGGCCGTCTTCGCTCTCGACGACCTCGATGGTGTAGACACCGCTGCCGAGCCGGGCAATCACCTGTGTGCCGAGCGCGGTCAGCGCTGTCGTGTCCCGCTCGTACGGCAGGTACTCGACCTTGCCGCGATCGGAGCGGATCGATTCAATCGCGGCCACGTCCGACCCGGCGACGACGACCCGCGCGACATCGCCGAGGACGTACTGCTGGACGAGCAGGGATGTCTCACGACCCAGCATCGCGCGGTGCTCGATTGCGGCTTCGCCTGCGTCGAGGTCACCGACGACGGCGTCCGGCGTTCGGAGATCAACCTGCAGCGACTGGAGCAGCGCCGGGTAGCCGACCTGAGACAGCGCCTCGACGGCTGCCTGCTCACCGAAGGCAACGACGGTCTTTGGCGTCGGGATGCCGGCGATGATCAGGTGCCGCAGCAGTGCCAGTCGATCTGCCAGCAGCCGCGTCGTCGCGGCGCGGTTGACGACGGTCGAACCGTTGGCCGCCAGCAACGCCGCCAGCGTCGCCCGGTCGGCTGTCGCAACCTCCCGATCGAGGATGAGCGATGGCTGGTCCGGTTGCTCGCCAGTCAGTGGCAGTGCAAACGATGTCGCATCAAGCAGGTGCGCCTCGGCATCACGATCGGAGAAGGCTGCTGTTAGCAGCCGTTCTTCGACGCGGAGCCGGGGCGCGAGAAGTGTGATCGTGGTGGTCATGGTGCCGAGCGAAACCCCACCCCCCAACCCCCTCCCCTAAGCGGAGAGGGGGAGTCTGGTTCGGTGGATCGAGTTGGCCACTCCGTTCCTGCTCCCCTCCCTTTTCAGGGGAGGGTTGGGGGAGGGGTTCGCCCACCGATCGGGGGTCAGTAGGGTGCCGTTCTACTCCCCCCAGTCCTCTTCCTCAGCCGGCGCGAGGCCGAGGCTGAGTGGCGAGGTGCTGAGGACTTCGAGTTCGGCGCTGCAATCGACGCACTGGACGATTTCACCAACGACGGCGTCGGTCAGTTCGATATCAGCGGCGCATTCCGGGCAAGCGTTCATTTCTGGTTCCTTGTCTATGTCAGTCAGTTCATCAGTCGGTCAGTCGGTCAGTTAGTCAGCCGGGAGATCCTTTAGGGGATGCTCCCGTTGCTAGGGTCCGGGAGTGGCTGGGCGTAGCGTTTGTCGATCATGCGCCCTCCACCGGCATGCCTGGGCGAGTGCCATCCATGAGTTGCTGTTTGATCTCGGCCAGTTCGGCCTCGCGGGCAGCGATGGCGGCCCGGCGCTGCTCGATGATCGAGGCGGAAGTCTCCAGCCGCAGGTCGCCGCTGGTGCCCTGGTGGGTGCGGTTCTTGAGCACCTCACGCGGGTCGAGTTCGCCAAGGTCATCGAGCATGTCAGCGATCCGGCGGTAGGCATCGCGGAACGGGACGCCCTTAAGAACGAGGTCATAGGCGGCGTCGGTCGCGAACAGTTCCGGCGAGCAGGCTTCGCTCATCCGCGCTTCGTTCGGCTGGAGGCTGCTAACGGTCAGCGCCGCCATCGCCGACGATTCCTCGACCATGTCGAGCGACTCCATGAACGGGCGCTTCGTCTCCTGCATGTCCATGTTGAAGCCGGCCGGCAGGCCAACCTGGATGCCGAGAATCTGCTGCTGGTAGGCGAGGATGATGCTGCCCTTGGCCCGCAGGAGTTCCATCGCGCCGAGGTTCTTCTTCTGCGGCATGATGCTGGAGCCGGTCTTGAACGAGTCGTCGAGGCTGAAGAAGTCGTACTCGCTGGTCGTGAAGAGCAGGATATCCTGGGCCAGCTTCGAGAGGTCGATCATCACCTGGACGCAGGCCTGAACGATGGCTGACTCGAACTTGCCACGGCCGTGCTGGGAGTAGAGGACATTGTTCTGTGTCTTGGCGAAGCCGAGGATGTCGGAGACATAGCCGCGCTCCAGCGGCAGGCCAACACCGTAGGACGCGGCCGAACCGAGTGGCGACTGGTCGGAGAGTGCGACCGCAGCATCCAGCAGCGTCAGGTCGTCCAGCAGCGACTCAAGGTAGGCACCAGCCCAGACACCGATCGATGAGAGCATCGCCCGCTGCATGTGGGTGTAGCCCGGCATCGGCGTCTGCGCGTGGCGGGTCGCCAGATCGAGCAGCGCGTCGGCAGCGTCGAGGACGGCAGTGTAGACCGGCAGGACCGCCTCGCGGGTGAAGATGCGCAGGTCGACGACGACCTGGTCGTTGCGCGAGCGTCCGGTGTGGATCTGCTTGCCGGCCTCGCCGAGCTTTTCGGTCAGCCAGCCTTCGATCTTGGTGTGGACATCCTCGTCGTCCTGCGTCAGCTCGAACTCACCAGCCTCTGCCAGTTCAACGATGTGGGCCAGTTCCTTGCGCAGTGCATGGAATGTCTCGACCGGCAGCAGACCGGCCTTCACCAGTCCGGCCGCGTGGCCGATCGACCCAAGCGCGTCGGCAACGACCAGCCGCTGGTCGTAGACCAGAGCATCGCTGATTTCGAACCGCTGGATACGAGGATCGATCTCGTATCCCTTATCCCAAAGCTTCGTGACCAACGGGTGTATCCCCTCCCCCCGAGCCTCTCTCCGTCTGAGAGCGGCAGTTTGGTGAAATGCGTCGAGTCACCCCTCTGATCCGTACTCCCCTCCCAGTAGAGGAGTTGGAGGAGGGGTCAGTTCGCCGTGACGACCTCCTTCACCCTGGCGACGCCGCAAGCCAGTACGGCGTCGCGGATGAAGCGGGCATGGTCAGGCAGGCCCGTGATATTGGCGGTGTCGGTATCAATTGGTGTTTGCGTCGTTGTCGACATCGTTGGTTTCCCTCGTATCTCCCTGGGTCTGCGTGGTCAGTCGGGCAGCGCGGCCTGACGATCCACCGGGTGCACACGCTGCACAGGCAGCGTACGCGCGGCAGGTCAGGCCTACAGCCTGACGCGACCGGGGGAGGGGATGGGGGAAACGGGCATGACCGCGTCTAGCGCGGCACACAACGATTGATGATGGGCGGAAATGGATTGATGGGCTGTCACGATCTACTCCAGAAACATAACGAAGAGCGGTAAGTCAGGCAGCAAGGGTAGTGGCTGATCTTTCAATCAGCCGCGCCTGGGGCTCCTCGTGGGTTTCCTGAAGTGCGCGTTCATCGTGTTCGTGACATCCTTCACAGAGTGCGATTGCACAGGACACTCTAACACCGGATGGGACAGTGTGTCAATGTTAGGTGCTTTCGACGGGAATTGGGAGCCGGGAATCGGGATTCGGGGCGGTTTGGCGCTGCGTAAATCTGGGGGGTGGGGCACTTGAACGACCGGGAGTTGATGGAGATTCAGGCGGAGATTATGTTCCAGTACGACGCTGCTGGACGAATCCTCGGGAGCAACGAGCCGAATGGGAAGTTTGGGCCGAGGCTCTTCCTTGGCCGGACGAAGGATGGGCACGTCGCCCGCTTCGGTGCATCGGTGCCGGACAACGTGATAACTCGGCTGGAGGAGATCATTGCCCGGGAACCACTGGGGAGCGATCTGTCACCTGAGCCGGTCGGGATGGACGCGATCCGTGAGGTGCTTACGGAACACGCGCCGGTGTCGAGAGAAGCAGGTGGGCCTGCCTACTGGTTCCCTGAGACGATCGTTGTGCCGGATGGCGTCGTTCAGTTGACCGACGCGAACAGCGATCTGACCCGCGAGACGTTTCGCTGGCTGTACGATGACCTGCCGAGTTGGGCACCGGGCTTTGCGATTGTTGAAGATGGCGTGGCGGTATCGGTCTGCTATAGCTCTCGGATCGGGCCGCGTGCGGCGGAGGCAGGTGTCGATACGCTGTCGGACTTTCGGGGCCGGCGATACGCAGGCGCCGTCACAGCCGCCTGGGCCGCGGCGATCCGTGGATCGGGACGGATTCCGCTCTACAGCACGGCCTGGGACAATCTCGCCTCGCAGGCGGTCGCGCGGCGGCTCGGTTGCAAGTTGTACGGGATCGACATGAGTTGGGGTTGACAAGGCGCTCGCTGGTCGGTAGCGTCTGTACGTGATACGCGACAGGCGTTGATGAGGACGAGTACCCGGTAGAAGTGGGCCAGAGAACCGCGTTGGCTGTGATGCGGGACCAGGGACACCGGCGAACAAGACCTCGGAGCCTCGCCCCGAACGGCGCGACCCTGCGCTGAGTAGGCGGCGACGGCATGGCCCACCGTTAGCGGGCTGCCGTGATGACCGGATCTGGTCGTCGCGGGTAGAGGCTGCACCTGCCAGGGTGCGGCGAAGTGGGGTGGTACCACGAGCCTGACACCGCTCGTCCCCAACCGGGGGCCGGCGGTTTGTTGTTTCCGCTGTTTTCCCGATGGTGTGTCAATCAAACTTCAATCCGGTACGGGCGACATCGCAATGTCGCCCCGTGTTGCCACCCGAACGCGTTGGGCGGGGAGTAGGGCGACATTGCGATGTCGCCCGTACCAGATTGAAGTTTGAGATTGATTTAGATATCGCAGGAAGTCATGGAGGGTTCGATGCACAGCATGAATTGCACGTCGCCGATCAGCGTGTGGGTTCGTGGTGCGTCGAAACCAGCCGTTCTCCAGCTTGTCGTGGTCTCCAAACCCGGCGGGTCGGCTACGCGTCGTTTGACGTGGTGGTCGTCCCGTGCTGGTGGTGAGATGCAACGACATGAGCACACACAAGGAGAACGGAACCATGCGCGCATACCCTCGGATCGCGATCCTCTACGGCCCACTGCGTGTTGAGGAGCGGCTGCTCTTCAGCGAGGTCGAGCAGCGCGGGATTGACCTGACGCGAATCGACGACCGGACGCTGGATCTTTCGTTTGACTGCGAAACCTGGGACTACGACGTCGTCATCGCTCGCGGCGTGGCCCAGCAGCGCACGTTCCACGTCGTGACGATGCTGGAGGCGGTCGGTGTCCCGGTTGTCAATGGCTCGGCGGTGCTGGAACTCTGCAACGACAAGGTGCGTACATCAGCGGCACTGGCGCGGGCCGGTGTGGCGCAGCCGCGGTTGCGGGTTGCCTTCTCGCCGGAGCAGGCACTGGCCGCTATTGAGGATCTCGGCTACCCGGCCGTCATCAAGCCAGCCGTCGGTTCGTGGGGACGGCTCCTGGCGAAGGTCAACGACCGCGACGCGGCGGAGGCGCTGATCGAGCACAAGCAGACGCTCGGCGGTTTCCATCACGGCACGATCTACATTCAGGAGTACATCGAGAAGCGTGGGCGCGATATCCGCGCCTTCGTGATCGGCGGCGAGACGATCTGCGCGATCTACCGGCAGTCGGATCACTGGATCACCAACACTGCACGTGGCGGCCTCGCCAGCAATTGCACGGTCACACCCGAACTGGCGGACCTCTGCGCCCGCGCCGCCGCAGCCGTCGGCGGTGGCATCCTCGCGATCGACCTCTTCGAGGACCCGGAGCGTGGCCTGCTCGTCAACGAGGTCAACGCGACGATGGAGTTCCGTAACAGCATCGACACGACCGGAGTGAACATCCCGGGACGGATCGTGGAGTACGCGCTGGAGGTCGCGGGGCGCGGGGTGATGCGGGCGGCATAGGACGTCGGGAATCGGGATTCGAGAACCGGTATTCGGGAACCGGGATTCGGGGGTGTTCGTGAACGCGTCTCCGTTTAATGCCCCCGGTTCCCGAATCCCGATTCCCGACCGTTTACTCCTCGTCCGACGCTCGCCCAACCTCGGGCGGATCGACGATCGGCAACTCGTTCAGCAGGATCGGGTTGTCGTCGGCGGCGATGCGGTTGTAACGGACGAAGCCGCAGCCGAGGCAGCGGTGGACGACGACCTGTTCCAGGTTGCGGCGGTAGAAGACGCCGATTGGCTCCATCAGCGAGCGGCACTCGCTGGCGCGGTCGCCGGGGGTCCGGTCATCGACGTGGAGTGAGTAAAGGCACATCGGGCAGTGGTTACGCTGCTGGCCGCCGGTGGGCGGTTCTCCGATGAATGCCTTGCAGTTGCGGCACTTGAACGGCTCGCTGATGATCGCGCGGCGCTTCTCGCGTGCCTTGCGCTCGACGGCCTCGTTGGGTTCCTCTTCGTCAAGTTCGTCATCGGGATCGAGAACGGCTGCGCGAGTGCGCTCGGCGCGCTTCCCTTTGCCCTGCTTGCCTGCCTTGCGGGCCGGGCGGATCGGTTCGTAGTCGAGGTTGTCGTCGGTCAGATCGTCAAATGACTCGTCGTCATCGAACTCGTACTGCCATCTGGTGTTGGACGCCAACGTGATGCTCCCTGTTTCCAGTCATGTGATGGTTTCGTCGTGAGTGGTGAGCGGATGACGCGGGGAGCTGAGTGTGGCGCCTCGGTACGCTGGGCGTCGCATGGTCTGGGACATGACGTTGGGCCTGAATCGCTCCCCGGTCAGCCGGTTACAGCGGCTGCAGTGGCATGAATCGATCCTGTCATGTGCCCTGCCTTTCTGGCGGGAACGTCGCCCGAATTGTGGCGGTCTGGCGCGGAAATGCCGCCCAATTGCCGTCTAGAGTAGGGGAGGCAGGCCCGATCGTCAATCTTCCAACTGCGTCGATCGTTGCCTGCTGATGCCAGATGGCGGTATTCTCGCCGGGCGGAGGTCAACCGCCCCAGGGAGGGATGGAGAAGGAGACTGTCATGACACGCCCGCTTTCACCCGAGACACTGGTCTACGGGTTCACGTCCGCCGACGACCCGCAGGTGTCGCCGGATGGCAAGGCGATCCTCTACACGCTGTCGAAGATGGACAAAGAGACGAAGAAGGGTTCGTCCAACGTCTGGATCGTGGATACCGACGGTAGCAACGCCCGGCAACTGACCTGGAGCGGCAAGCGGAACGGGGGAGCGCGCTGGTCGCCGGATGGTAGCCAGATCGCGTTCGTTTCGGACCGCGCCGGCGATCGCAAGAGCGGCATCTACGTCATGCCGGCTGGCAGCGGCGGCGATGCCCGTGAACTGACATCGCACAATCAGGGGATCAGCGACCTGAACTGGTCGGTCGATGGCGCGCATGTCGCCTACACTACCATCTTCGACCCGGAGAACCCGGACGAAGAGGACGCCCCGAAGGACGCGGCGCCGAAGGTACGCGTCACGCGGCGTATCGACTACAAGCAGGACGGTCGCGGCTACCTCAACGACAAGCGACTGCACATCTGGGTCGTCGGCGTTGAGTCGGGTGAGCGGCGGCGACTGACATCCGAGGCCGTCGATCACGCCTTCCCGCGCTGGTCACCGGACGGCGGGACGATCGCTTGCCAGGTTACGAACCGCAACGGCATGTGCTCGCAACTGGCGCTGATCGACGTCGCGACGGGTGGGATGAAGCGGATCGGCCCCGAGATGGGGACCGTCTCGACCTTCTCGTGGTCGCCATCGGGTGACCGGATCATCTTCAGCGGCGACGAGCGGCAGACGTTCCAGTCAGACTACTTCATCTACACGGTCGCGACCGGTGACCTGAAGCGACTGACGGACGACCTCCAGTCGCTGCCGGTCGGTGGTGCTCCCGGCGAGGCAGCACCGTCGCAGCCGATCTGGCTGGACGACCGGCAGGTGCTCTTCCACGCGATCCGGGCTGGTGGCAGTGGTCTCTACATTATCGACAGCGAAGGCGGCAGCGTCGAGCCGGTCCAGACCTGGCAGGCGCAGCACGGCGGCTTCAGCACGGACAGCGCGAAGCGCTACATCGTCCAGTCACGAACCAGCATGACCGAGATTGGCAACCTGCACGTCTGGGATAACGAGACGAACGAGGGCAAGGTCATCACGAATTACAACGCCGACGTGCTGGCCGAGCACCCACCGGCCCAGTGGGAGCGCTTCGATATCGAGCGCGGCGGCTACACGATTGAGGCGTGGTTGCTGAAGCCGGCCGACTTCGACCCCAACAAGCAGTATCCGGCCGTCCTCGAGATTCACGGTGGGCCGAATGGCTTCTACGGCTACGCGTTCACGCCGATCCACCAGTTGCTGGCGACCAACGGCTTTATCACCGTCTACTCCAACCCGCGTGGTTCGTCGTCCTACGGACGCGACTTCACCCAGCAGGTGACGCTCGACTGGGGTGGTGAGGACTACCTCGACCTGATGGCGGTGATGGACAAGGTGACGGAACTGCCGTACGTCGACGCCGAGCGGACGGGTGTCTCTGGCTACTCGTATGGTGGCTACATGACGTCCTGGATCATTGGCCAGACGCAGCGCTTCAAGGCAGCCGTCTGCGGTGCTCCCTGCTTCGACCTGGAGTCGATGTACGGGACGTCCGACATCAGCCACACGTTCGGTGAACTCCAGTGGGGTGGCCAGCCGCACGACTCCGAGGAGTGGTACAAGGCGCACTCACCATCGACCTACGCGCACCGTGCGACGACACCGACGCTGATCATCCACGGCGAGGCCGACGAACGTTGCCCAATCGGCCAGGGCGAGCAGATGTTCGTCGCCCTCCTGAAGGCAGGCTGCGAAGTCGAGTTCGCTCGCTACCCAGGGGGAGCACACGGCTTCCGCCGCAATGGCCCCGCTGAGCACCGCGAGGACTGCTGGGAGCGGACGCTGGGCTGGTTCAAGGATCACCTGGGCGAATAGCCATTAGCCATTAGCCTGTCCATGCGTATCAAGCGGGTCGGCCCGTTCGATACATGAGACCGGGCTAACGGCTAATGGCTAACAACTACCCCAGTTCGCGCCGGGTGCCGATGTCCAGTCCGGCGAAGGAGCCGAGCAGGCCGCCGAGCAGGATGCCGACGCCACCACCGGCGAGGGTGATGTTGATGCCGTCGGAGACATCGTTGGCGACGAACGCGGCGACGGTGGCTCCGATGACGAGGCCGGCGGTCAGGCCGGTGACGAGGCCGATTGCAGTCCCGTCGTTCTGCGAGCGGGCCGAGCGGCTGTCGACCGTGTCAGTGCTGACCTCCGGGATGGCGAAGACTGCGCCGAGGATCGCACCGAAGATCAGGTGGAGGACGAGATTGCCGATGGCCGGGAGTGGTCCGGCATCGAGATCCATTCCGAAGAATCCACCGCCAACAGCCGGGAAGAAGACCACCAGCGAGAGCAGCCACGGCGCGAGCGAAAACATCATGCCTCGCATCCAGCCGGGGCCGGTCAGCCGCCGTTCGGCGATTCCTCCATAGACGAGTGCCCAGGCCAAACCGGCCAGCAGGTTGATGCTGAAGGCAGCGATCGGGATATCGAGCGCACCTTCGGTCAACTCATTGTTGCGCAGGTTGTAGAACCAGTGTGACAGTTGGCTGCCGTTTTCATCCCCAAGGTAGCCAGTAATCGTGTAGGCGATCAGGAGCAACAACGACATCACAATCGTTGCGATAAAGCCGGCAACGATCGATCCGCTCAACCATCGGCTCCGTTCCGGTTCGATTCGCTCACGGTGCATCATGTCGCTGACGGCTTGTCGAGGTCCACGGCGAGGCGTTCTGACCTCTGCCTCCTGGCGGTCCCAGAGGAGGATAACAATCGTGCCGATCGTGCTGGCGGCGGCGGCGATAATCGCGTTGCCCCAGCGGTCGCTGGTGGCGTGGTAGATGGCGGCGGCGTATCCGATGGCCATAATCGCCAGGAAGGCGAGATTCCAGCCTGCGAGGTGTGATCGTGCCACGGGGATCCTCCATTCCTCACGGCGGTCGCAACAAGGGGAGGTTGCGGCCGGAGTTGATGACCTCTAACAATAGTCATCTACGCGATTTCGTCAAGGTTCGGTTTGTGATCACGCAATTGTGAGAACTGTCACAAACATCGAGCCGAAACCGAAACACGAGGCGCATGACACTGCCGCAAGTCTCTCGCCATCCGTGCAAAAGAGAGCGTGGCAGGCACCGTTCCGATCCAATGTTTCCCGGCAGGTCGATTGCGATGGCAGAATCAGGTCGTTGCTGTCGCATGTCGCGGAGGAGTCGAGATGTCCGAGCCGGTCAGGAAGACGATTGATGCGGGTAGCTCGGTCCTGTCGCGCCAGGAAGAGGAACTTCGCGAGCGGGCAGTCGGCCTGCTGGCGCGAACCGAGACGGTCGCACGGGCATTCCCCGGCTCCGACCGTGCCGACGAGGAGTTGCGACTGCTGCGGCAGGCGAAGCAGCAGTTGGAGACGCTGTTTCTGCTGGTGATCGTCGGCGAGTTCAACGCTGGGAAGTCGGCCTTCATCAACGCGCTGCTCGGCGAACCGGTGATGCCGGAAGGTGTCACACCGACGACGAGCATGATTCACCTGCTGGTGTATGGCGAGGCCGGGCAGGAGGATGTCACCAGCGACGGAGTGATCGTTCATCGCCATCCTGCTCCGTTCCTGCGTGAAATCAACGTCGTCGATACGCCCGGTACGAACGCGATCCTTCGCGAACATGAGGCAATCTCGCAGCGGTTTGTGCCGCGCTCAGACCTCGTCCTGTTCGTGACCTCCGCCGACCGGCCATTTACCGAGACGGAACGGGCCTTCCTCGAAGAGATTCGAAACTGGGGCAAGAAGATCGTCGTCGTCCTCAACAAGATCGATCTACTGGAGGACGAGCGACAACTGCAGGAGATCGTCGGCTTCATCGCCGGCAACATGGCGCGGTTGCTGGGGATCGAGCCGTTGATCTTTCCGATCTCGGCCAAACTCGCCGAGCGGGGCGATCCGCGCGGGCGCTTCGAGGCGCTGCGTGAGTACATCTTCAACACGCTCGACGAGGACGAGCGCATCCGGCTCAAGTTGCTGAACCCGCTTGGAGTAGCCGAACGGCTACTGGGTAGCTACAGCGGCATCGCCGATGAGCGGCTCTCGTTGCTGGAGCAGGACGCTGCGACGATTGCCCGAATCGAGGCGCTGCTGGAGGACTACGAGGCCGAGATGCGGCGGGAGTTCCGGACCTACATCACGCGGGTCGAGAACATCGTCCATCGCCTCAACGAACGGGCCGACCGCTTCTTCGACGAGTACATCCGGCTGGGCCGGGTCTTTGACCTGATGCGCTCGGAGCAGACGCGCGAGGCATTCGACCGGGATGTCATCGCCGACACCGAGCGGCAGATTGACGACACGATCAATGAGTTGATCGACTGGATGGTGAATCAGGATCTGCGCACCTGGCAGGCAGTGACTGAGACGCTGGATCGCCGTGCGCTGGAGCGCTACCGCGACGACATGGTTGGCGAGGTCGGCACCCGCTTCGCTGCCGACCGGCAGACGTTGATCGCCCAGGTGGCGCGACAGGCCGAATCGGTCGTCGAGCGCTACGATCAGGACACCGAGGCAGCGTTGCTGGCGGCTAATGTCAAGGAAGCGATGCTCCAGACCGGGATCGTTCAGGTCGGCGCCGTCGGCCTCGGCGCCGTCGTCGTCGCGATGGCAACGACGGCTGCCGCTGACGTGACCGGCATCCTCGCGGCGGCGACGGTGGCTGGCCTGGGGTTGTTCATCCTGCCGGCCCGCAAGCGAAAGGCGCGGGCGGAACTCAAGCGTCGCTCGGCGGAGTTGGAGCGCCAGCTCAGCGATGTCCTCAACGACGGCTTCGAAGCCGAACTGACCCGCTCGATCCGCCGCATCCGCGATGCGATTGCTCCCTACACTCGTTTCGTGACGACCGAACGGACCCGGCTCGAAGGAGTCCGATCCGATATTGCGACTGTCCTCAAGGAAGCGCGGGAGTTGCGCCGTGAAGTCGGGGGCTAGCGAGGCCCAGCCGGTAAGCAGCATCGGCTCGACGTTGTCATAGTGATGACCTTGAGCGGACAATTCGCCGCTACGATCTGCTGAAACTGGCATTCAACCTGCTTTTACTGAGTCGGGGATACGTGGATCTTGACTAGCAAGAGAGGCGAGTCGATCAACGCCAAACGGATAACGCACCGGCGGAAATCATGGAATCAGCGGGAGTTCGGAGGCAACGTTGTCCGGCTGGCCGTGCTGTTTGTGGCACTGGCTGTCTATTCATGGTTCCGAAAGACGTATTTTCCGCAGTCGCCGCAGGAGTCGTTCAGCAACGCGCTGGAGGTCATCGACTGGCAGCGCACGATGGGAATTGGTGTCAGGCGGGTCGAACTGCCGATGCAGGAGTGGGTCCTTGAGCGAGAGTCGCTGATCCATTTCTTCAACTTCTACTACCAGAACCTGAAGCCTGCCCTGTATCTCAGCGCGATCCTCTGCCTGCTGCTGAGGCCGCTCGCGTTTCGACGGATCTGGCTGATGTGCATGATCGTGACGTTGCTGGCGATACCGTGGTATGCGATCTACCCGCTGGCGCCGCCGCGTTTCATGGAGCCGTTTGGGTATCCATTTGTCGATACGCTGGCGGTCTACGGCGATGTCCACTCGTCGAACGAGGGTGTTGGCGGGGCCAATCAGTTCGCGGCGATGCCGAGTATGCACATTGGCTGGACGACGTTCGCTGCGCTCTGGCTGGCGGCGGCATTGCCTCGCTGGCGGATCGGTGCGGTACTTGGGGGCCTCCATCTCGGGTTGATGTGCATGACGGTCATCGTGACAGGTAACCACTACGTGCTGGACATCGTTGGCGGGTTCATCCTCGCCGGGCTGGCGATTGCCATCGGCCAGTTGCTCCTGTCGGGACGGATCCCTCGCTGGTGGCGCTCCCTGCGAACGTCCACTTCCCCTGCCGTTCGCCGGGACCCGGTGAAGACGGCCACACCACGTTCGGGCGTCCGGTCGTAAGATCGACGTGGCGGCGAGTGTCCGGACAAAGCACAATGGCACAGGTTTGGCGTTGCAAGGCAGTGCGGTTCTGCATGTGAGGACCGACATCGTCGGGTGCGTTACGAGAGGCATTCGAGATTGCAACACGTCGGGTCAATTCGGGATTCAGTTGTTGATCCCGGTGAATCGGATCTGGTGGAACGACGCTGGTGGCGACCGGACAGCCTTGCGGCGGTCGCGATTGTCGTCATCACGGCTTTCGCAGCCGGGCAACTGTTCAACGATGGCACGCTGATCGGGCAGGATTCGGCGACGCAGTTCTACCCGTGGTACGACTACCTGGGCGAGCGGCTGCGCGCCGGTGAGATTCCCGGTTGGAATCCGTACCAGTTCGCGGGCGCGCCGTTCGCGGCCGATCCGCAGTCGGGCTGGACCTACCTGCCCGCGATGGTGCTGTTCACGTTCTTTCCCCTGCCGCTGGCGGTGCCATTCTTCCTGCTGCTGCACCTGACAATTGCCGGGTTCGCGACCTACGTACTGGCACGCTTGCTCAAGATCGGTGTCGGCGGGTCGTTGCTGGCGGCGGCGGCTTACGAACTGTCGGGTCCGGTCATGGGCCGGTCGGTCTGCTGCCCGGCTGCACTGGAAGTCGCGACCTGGGCACCGGTCGCGCTGGTGGGGGCGGAACTGGCGATCCGTAGCCGAAACTGGACCCAGCGAATCATCGGCTGGACCATCGCCGGGTTCGCTGTCAGTCAGGGGCTGGCTGCCTGGCTTGGTCAGGGTGGTTATTACCTCCTGCTGGCACTCGGAGCCTTCCTCCTTTTCCGGACGCTCTTCTCACCAGCCGATGCCGACCGGCAGATGCGTGGCCGGCTGGAGGACGCCGTCATGCACGGCGGCGCGATTCTCTCGATCGGGTTCGGGCTGGCGGCAGCCGGAATCCTGCCCCGGCTCGAATACGTCAGCCGCTCGAACGTGGCTGGAGGTGAGTACAGCGGTCAGAGTGCCTGGGCAGCCGAGATCGGTGGGGTCACGCCCAGCATGATCCTGGAGCGATTCTTCGATCCGTCGCTGCACTATCCCGGGACTGCAGTCGCGATCCTCTCGGTGGCTGCGCTCTGGTTGGCGCGGCGCTGGTTCGCGATGAAGTTCTTTGCCATCTTTGGGATCTGCGCGCTGATCCTCGCTGCACCGTGGAAGACGCCGCTCCATCTCGCGCTGTATACAGTCCTGCCCCGATTCGAGGAGTTGCACAAGCACTGGCCCGAGCGTGTCGCGCTGGTTGGCTATCTGTCGTTCGCGCTGCTGGCTGGCGCTGCCGTCGATACGCTCTGGCGTGAACGGCTGACGAAACGGCAGGTCGCGGTCATCGTCGGGCTGCCGGTCGGTAGTGTGGCCGCGCTTCTGCTGGTGCGTGAGGGTGGTGTGCCGATCGCAATTGGTCTGGTCGCCGTCGCGCTCGCGCTACTGGTGGCGACGAAAATGCCGCAGATTGGGTCGGTCCGCTGGGCGGTACCGGCACTCCTGACGGCAGTGGTTGCCCTCGACCTGCTGGTCGGGTTTCAGGGCATCGCGTCGCAGGCACCGTATGGCGGCTTCCACCGCGTGCACCTGGACGAGTACTACGAGCGGACCGAGGCAGTCGCGTTCATCGAGGAACAGGACGAGGAAGACCCCGGCCGCTACATCGGGTTCGACCAGGCACAGCGGGCGATCGCTGATGGCCAGCGCGTGCTTTACCGCTACCAGTTCGCCTCACCGTCGACGGTCGAACTGCTCGTGAACAATCGTGGGACGCTGCACGGCCTTGAAGATGCCCAGGGGTACAACCCGGTCCAGCCACGCCGCTTCGTCGAGTTCCTGACGGCGCTCAACGGTCACCCGCAGGAGTATCACGACGCGAACATCTACCCCTCCGGCTTCACGTCGCCGTTGCTTGATCTGCTGAATATCCGCTATGTCGTGATTCCGGCTGAAATCCCGGAGGACCGGACCGACCTGCAGACGCTGAGTTGGCAGTTGCCGACGATCTACGTTGATGAGCACGTCCGTGTGCTTGAGAACATGCAGGCGGTCCCGCAGGCGTGGATCGTCCACGAGGCGCGGCAGGTCGCGAGAGGCGAGGCGTTGCCGCTGCTGGCGAACGGCGAGGTCAACCCGCGCACGATGGCGCTCCTCGAAACGACCCCGCCGGAACTCGCGCCGGCATCTGACCCGTCAGCGGATGCCGTGACGGTCACGTCCGATTCGCCAGATCACATGCGACTGGAAGCCAGGACGGACGCGCCGGGCCTGCTGATGCTGAGTGAGTCGTACGATCCGGGCTGGAAGGCGTACGTGAACGGCGAGCAGGTCGAGGTGCTGGTAGCAGACCACCTGCTGCGCGCCATCCCGCTACCGGCTGGCGAGCACACCGTCGAATTGCGCTATGAGCCGACATCACTCAAGATCGGCATGGCCATCTTCGCAGCGACGATCCTGACGATTACCGTCGCGTTGGCAATCCTCCACATGCGCTCACGACGCGCACATGCGACAGGGGCTTGATCCAGTCTGGATCAGCCCCTGTTCCCTGTCATCTGTAACCGTTTCCCTCGGCTAGCGTGCCTGCTTGAGCATGATGGTTGGCTTGCGTGGCTTCTCGACGGCGTCGATCGCGAGTTTGCGGGCGCACTGGCGTGCGGCGTCACGGAAGGCTTCGCCTGGAGGTGACTCCGGCTCGGAGACGGTGATCGGGTGGCCGATGTCACCGCCCTGCCGGACGGCGGTGTCGAGCGGAATCCGGCCCAGCAGCGGGACGTTGTAGCGCTCGGCTGTGCGCTCGCCGCCACCGAAGCCGAAGATTTCGGTCTGCTCGCCGCAGGTCGGGCAGACGAAGAACGACATGTTCTCGATAATGCCCAGGATCGGCGTCTTCACTTCCTGGAACATCTGGATGCCCTTGACGGCGTCGGCCAGCGCGACATCCTGCGGGGTCGTGACGATCACTGCGCCGGAGAGTGGGATCTTCTGAACCAGCGTCAGTTGCACGTCGCCGGTGCCGGGCGGCAGGTCGATGATGAGGTAGTCAAGTTCGCCCCAGGCGACCTCGTTGAGGAACTGGTTGATGAGTTGGGCGACGAGCGGGCCACGCCAGATCAGGGCGCGGTCAGCATCCAGCAGGAAGCCGATCGACATAATCTTGACACCGAACGCTTCGAGCGGAACGATCTTGTTTTCCTGCATGATCGGCCGGGCGCTGGTGCCCATCATCAGCGGGATGCTCGGGCCGTAGACGTCAGCATCGAGCAGGCCGACCTTGGCGCCATCGCGGGCCAGCGATGCGGCTAGATTGACGGCGACGGTTGACTTGCCGACGCCACCCTTGCCGGAGGCGACGGCAATGACGTTCTTGACGCCGGTCAGCGGGGTCTTGTCGGGCATGCCCTTGCCGCTGGCACGAACGCGCGAGGTGAAGGCAACGCCGACATCCTGCACGCCGGGAACGGTCATCGCGGCGGCGCGAACATCGTCTTCGATCTTGCCGCGCAGCGGGCAGGCCGGGGTGGTGAGTTCGACGTTGATCCTGACGTTGCTGCCGTCGATTTCGACGCCCTTGACCATCTTCAGCTCGACCAGCGAACGGCCGAGGTCGGGGTCCTGGACGGGGCGTATCGCCTCGATAATCTGCTCTTCAGTGAGTGTTGGCATTGGTCCCTATCCCCTCAAGCAAGCCCATCGCACGCCGCTCCCTGACGGTCGCCTCTGGGCGGTCACCTAAGTTTGCCGCATGCTGGCAGGTTTCTCAACGTATTGGTTGTGTAACGGTTGGGAGGTGAGTGACCAATTCATCATGGGAGCGAAAAAGAGTCGAACTGTTCGAGAGGCCCGTACCGCTCCCCCTGTCGTCCACCGCCCAGAGGGCACCCGGCAGCGAAGGACCTCTCCGGCGCAGGGAACAGGGGCTAGGGAAGCGGGAACAGGAGCGAGAACCTCCGTGGGCCAACTCCTGTTCCCTGTCACCTGTTCCCTGTTCCCTCGGCAGAAGAGGTCCTTCGCTGCCGGGTGCCCTCTGGGCGGTGGACGACAGGGGGAGCGCACATACCGCACGATGGATACACTCTGAGTCATGATTGTTGGAGTTGTGAGCCATCTCGATGCCGCGATTCGTGCCTGCCTGTCGGAACAGCGGGTGGGCAGCGCGTGATCCCGAGTTGGCTTGATGCCGCGTTGCGTGGTCGCAACATGGTCGTCCGGGTGGCGTTGCACGTCGTCACGATCGCCGGGCTGGTCGGAACGTTGCTGCTCGTTCCGGCAGTTGAGGAGTTCTATAACCGAGGGGTCTCGACTGGACGCGGCTGGAACCCGATTCCCCATACCGATGTCAACCCGATGGGGATCAACACCTTCCTGAACGAGGAGGCTGATCCGGCTGTCGTCGAGCGGTCGCTGGACATGATCCGCGACGGGGGCTACGGGTTCATCCGCCAGATCTTCGGCTGGTACGAGATTGAGCCACAGCCGGGGGTGTACGTCGACGCCAACGGGCGCTCGACCTGGGAGAAGTACGACCGGATCGTCGACCTCGCGACTGAGCGGGGGATTCAGATCATCGCCCGGCTCGAGAAGCCGCCGCCCTGGTCGAAGGAGAACCAGCCGAACCCGACCGTCGATGGTCCGCCCGACCGGATTGAGGACTACGCCAACTTCGTCGAGCAGGTCGTCACCCGCTACCGGGACCGGATCACCTACGTCCAGCTCTGGAACGAGCCGAACCTCGAAGGGGAATGGGGCGCGAAGCCGATCGACCCGGAGGGGTACGTCGAACTGCTGGCAGCCGGTGCCGAAGCCGCCCGGGAAGCCAACCCGGACATCGTCATCCTGCTGGCTGGCCTCGCGCCGACCGATCAGACCGGCCCCGAGAACCTGAGCGATCTGCTCTTTCTCGAACAGGTCTACGAGCATGGTGGGGCCGAATACTTCGACATCGTCTCCGTGATGGTCTACGGCTACGGTTTTCCGCCAACCGACCGGCGGCTTGAGTTCGCGCGCAACAACTTCTCGCGTCCGATCCAGACACGCGAGATCATGGTGCGTCACGGGGACGAGGAGAAGCCGATATGGGCCGTCGAGTACGGCTGGGTCTCGCTGCCGGATGACTGGGATGGTGAGCCATCACCGTGGGGTAAACCCGTCAGCGAGGCGACGCAGGCGCAGTACCTGTATGACGGCTATCTACGCGCGCAGCGGGAGTGGCCCTGGATGGGCGTGATGGCAGTCTGGGCGTTCCGCTTTCCCTACGCGCCGGATTCACCCGAGCAGGCCGACAACCCGACCCAGGGCTTCGCGCTGGTCCGGCACGACTTCACGCCTCGTCCGGCGTTCCTGAAACTGCAGCGCAACGCGGCGCGGATTCAGGCACACGCAACCGGATCGTACATCGTTTCGGACGACATGCAGGTGCGCTTCGATCGGGGTGATCCGGTCGATATCCGGATGGCCGGTGAGCGACTCGACCTGTACGTCTCTGGCACTGGGATGGTCGAGCGGATCATCGACGGCGTTCTCCACGAACCGATCTCGTTCGAGACTGATGGCAACGTTGGCGAGCGGTTGACGGTCGCCAGTGGCCTGCGTGACCGGATGCACACCATCTCACTCCGTGTCAGCCGCCCTCCGGGTGAGCCTCCGCCAGAGATCATCGGCTACGTCGTCTCGCATAGCTGGTTTCACCTATGGGCCTATCCGTGGCTGGTTGGGGTCCTGCTGATCGTGCTGGCCGGGAACCTTGGTTCGCTCGGGTGGGCGGTCTGGGATTGGCGCGAGTCGCGGACACAATCGCCGCTGGATGATGAGGACAGCACTGAGGGTGGCGAACCGGACGTGGCTGGTGATGATCCTGTCGTCGAAGACGAAGTAGCAGAACAAGCAGACGCTGAGTCGCTCGATCCGGACGATACCGCGAGCGTCGTGGGGCGGACGACCGAGTAATCAGTTCGCGCTGAAGTGGTGATCGCCGGTGTTGATCCAGCGGCGAGCGGCTTTGGACTCGTACATGCGGGCGTCAGCGACGGTCAGGAGTGCCTGTCGGGTCGTGCCGTCAGTCGAGGTTGTCGCGATACCGGCTGAGAGCTGAATCGGGAGCCGCTGGCCGTTGACCGATGTGACGGCGTCCTCGGCTCCATCGAGCAGGCGGCTGGCGAACTGACGCGCGCCATCGGCGTCGGTGTTCGGGAGCAGCAGCAGGAACTCGTCGCCACCGTAGCGGCCAACATGGTCGATATCGCGGACACTCGCGCGCAGGAATTCGGCGGTCTGACGGAGCACTTCGTCGCCTGACTGGTGGCCGAACTGATCGTTCACCTGTTTGAAGCCGTCCAGATCGATCATGAGGATCGACAACGGTGGCCCGCTCCGCCGGACTCGTGCCAGTTCGGTGTCGAGCGTCTCCAGGATCGCACGATGGTTGAGGACGTTGGTGAGCCCGTCGGTGTCGGCACGCTCACGGAGGGCTTCGTGCAGGCGCGCGCGGTCGATGGCAATGGCGATCTGGGTCGCCAGTTCGTGTGCCAGTCGAACCTCATCAGCAGTGAAGCGGCGAGCGTTCCGTGAGAACAGGTTGAGCGCGCCGATCGCCTCGTCGTTGATCAGGAGCGGCACCATCAGGATGCTCTGGGTGTTGTCCCTGGCGAAGTGGCGCTGTTCCCGCTCGGTGAGGATGTCGTCGGTTGCGAGCATGTTGAGCGTCTCCCGCTGGTCGAGAACGCGCCAGTTGATCGGCCAGTCTTCGAACGATATGCGCGTCCCAATTTCCGACGTTCCCGGCCAGTCGGGGATTGTCGCTTCAGCGGCCAGGATGGTTGCATCACCCTCCGGCGCGCAGATTTCGATTGAGCAGGCTTCGGCATTGGCGACCCCGAGGCTTGCCTGCGCGATTTCGGCCAGAACGGCGTCGAGTTCGAGGCTTGAGACCGTCGCATGGCTAACGCGCAGCAGCGCTGCCTGATCGGCCGCGTTCTGTTGCGTACGGGCCAGCAGGCGAGCATTGTGGATTGCCAGTCCGGCCTGTTGACCGACCGCGGCTGCTGCGTCGATGTCTTCCTGCTCGAACGGTGTCGTGTCGTGGGGTGTCCATGTGTCGAACACGCCGACGACCCGACCGTGTGCGACCAGTGGGGTGACGAGCGTGTAGTACTTGCCGAGGTCCATGAAGAGTTGACTGTATGCTGGAGGGGTAGCTGGATCGTCGGACCACTGCATGACAGGGGCGAGCGTCTCGATCACACGCCGTTCGGCCGGGAAGGCACCGACCGGTGGCTCGACCAATGCGGCCAGCTTCGCCGTTTCGTCGTCCGTGAATCCTGATGCGGCGCTCATCTCAACGGTGGTCATGGCTTCGTCGAAGACATACACCTCGGCCCGGGCGCGACCGACCGTCTCCGCGGCAGCCGTTGCCAGGCGGGGCAGGATCTGTTCGAGGTCGAGAGTCGAACTGATCGCGTTGGACGCGGCAACGACGCCGGCCAGCCGGTCCCGTTCGTGCGTTCTGCGGGCGAGGCGGCTTGCGATCAGTCCCGCATAGCCGAGCCGGGCGGCCAAGAGTGAGCCGGAGAGGATGACGAGCACGATCACCGTTGTTGATGCGGTCGGACGTGATGCCGCAAAGGCGGAGACACCGGAAACTATCAGGACGCTGGCGATCATTAACGCTGTTCGTGCGATCGTCGCGCGACGGTAACGACTGTGATGGACGAGCCAGGCCTTTGCATCATCCTGTTGCCGGGCTACCAGCGCGGCGATTCCGATGCAGATGAACCCGAGTTGCCAGCCGAGATCGACGATTGTTCCGACCGTATAGCCGTCCTCGACCGCTGTGTCGCCATAGAAGGCGTTCGAGACGGACAGCAGTACGAACCCGGCCAGCAGCATACCCAGCGGGCCACGCACGAGCATCTCGGACCGGACGGCGATCGCAAGACCAGTCACCAGGACCAGTCCAAGCGAACTGACCTCCCAGATCAACGTGACGATCAGAACGGCCGTCGAGATACTGTCTGCCTGCTCACGTGGCGAGATAACCAGTTCGTGGGCGATCAGGCTGGCGGCGCTGATGATGATGAGGCTGTCGAGCGCGATCTCCGTTGCAGGTAGCTCTCTGATCAGCGTCTGAATCAGGAGCACGACTCCGATCAGCATCAATGGGTAGATCAACACATAGCCCACGTCGGCCAGCGATGGATACGGCACCGGATCCCAGAGGACGAGGGTGTACCAGTTCCAGACCAGTTGCCCGGCACACCACGCCAGGCAGCCAGCGCCGAAGTAGCGCCAGGCGCGCCCCGCGCGACCTGCCGTTGTTCGAGCCGTTTGCAGGCAGAGCAGGCCAGCACCTGCCGATACGATAGTGAAGACGATGTTGGTGAGGACTGTGTTGGTGGTATCACCGGGTGGGATGACCAGGTAGAGGCCGACGATCAATGCACCGAGCAGGACGAGCCAGCGTATAGGCTGTTCGGTCCGCAGCATCGAGATCCAGGTGCGTTCGTCGAGAGATCGATTCTTCATTGCCACCGACGACACGCGTCGTTCCATTGTCACGTGCAATCTCTCGCATCATGGTATCGACAGCGATCGGCTCCGCGTATGGGACGATCATCCTGATCAACGCAAGTCGTTTGCCTGATGGTGGGGGTCGAACGGCTTCGGAACAAACGTGACAGGCTGGCACAGGATTGACAGCGAACGAACAGCGTTCTAAGATCAGCGAAGAAATAGAACAGATGTTCTATTTCTGGTGGCTGGCGGCAAGGGGGTGCAGTGGACACACACGGGCGGCAGCGCTGGGTCATCCACGCTGACCTCGATGCCTTCTTCGCGGCAGCCGAAGTGCTGCGCCGGCCGGAACTGGCCGGTCTACCGGTTGTCGTTGGTGGCTCGCCGGAGGGACGTGGCGTCGTGGCCGCGGCCAGTTATCCGGCGCGAGCCTTCGGCGTGCGCTCGGCCATGCCGATGGCTGAGGCGCTGCGGCTCTGTCCGGACCTCGTCATCGTTCGGGGCGATCACCGGTATTACCGTGACCTGTCGCGGCAGTTCCGGGCGATCCTCGATTCGTTCTCGCCGCTGGTTGAGGTCGTTAGCATCGACGAGGCCTATCTCGATGCCAGCGACTCCGACCGGCTCTTCGGTGGGGCGGCAGCGCTGGCCCGAGCGTTGAAGCAGCGGGTGCGCGACGAAATCGGGCTGGCAGTGTCGCTCGGGGTGGCGAGCAACAAACTGGTCGCGAAGATCGCCTCGGACCTCGATAAACCGGATGGCCTGCGGATCGTCCCACACGGTCAGGAGGCGGAGACGTTCGCTCCACTACCGATCGAGCGCTTGCCGGGGGTCGGGCCGAAGTCGGCCCAGCGGCTGCGCGAGAACGGTATCCGAACGCTGGGCGAATTGGCCAGCGCGCCGGACATCCTGCTACGTGCGGTCGCCGGCAACGATGCCGAGCGGCTGCGGGCGCGGGCGCGCGGTGTCGATGACCGGCCGGTGCGTCCGGAATGGGAGCGCGAGCCGCAGAAGTCGGTCGGGCATGAGGAGACGTTTGGCCGCGACCTGCGTGGCCTGCGTGAACTCGACGCCCCGCTCTATCACCTGTCGGAAGCGACCGGCGCCGAGTTGCGACAGAAGGGGCTGACCGGCACAACCGTGACGCTCAAACTGCGCTACAACGACTTCACGACGATCACCCGCCAGCAATCGCTCGTGAAGGCGACCGACGCCCACCAGGATATCCACCGGCTGGCGCGGACACTGCTGGTCCGCGCGCTGGCCGAGCGCGATAGTCCGGTTCGTCTGCTCGGGGTGCGTGTCTCGGGGCTGGCAGCGGCGCGGCAACTGGGACTCTTCGACGATGATGTCGACGAGCGGACACGCAAACTGAACGACGCGATCGACCAGCTCGCGGCCAAAGGGGGGCAGCGGCTGGTGGTTCCGGCACGTTTCGTCAGGTCACGCCAGAAGCCGCGTCACTGACGCGGCGCTTGAAGACGAGAAAGGGGGTGAGACGAATGTCGAGATCAACGAGCGGGACGACGCGCAAGCGCGCAACCAAGCAACGCTGGGAGTGCCGTTGTGCCGATCCACCGATCCTGCTGGCGATGTACGAGCCGGGTGGGCAGGTAGAGATCAAACTGCGTGACCGCTTCTACCTTGCATCGGGCTGTGTCCACGCGACCTGCCCGCGCTGCGGTACCCAGCATATCCTCGATCTGCGACCGTCCTCCGAGCCGGACGATCTATGTGCCGGACTCGACGAGGCGCTACCGATCCCGCCAGCAGGCGGCTCCAACAACGGCGGCTGGTTCTAGCCGAACCCGGCACGCCCACCTCTCACAGCACCTCGATGCTGCCTCATTGTTCAGAGCGCCGAAGCGCCACACCACCGGTCGTTCCGGTCGGCACGCGTGGCCACGCGCACACGGCGCTGCATCCCCGCTGCCGATCGGACCGCCTGGTCCGTGGAGCGCACCATGATGAACCACCACACCGACGACTGGCTCACGACGCTCTCTCGTGCGTCGCTGGGCGATTTCACATTGACCCCACTCCTCGACGCCGACCTCTCGGCACGCGCGATCCGGGCGAAATCCGACCCCAACGAACGTGATGCACTGTTCCAGATGCTCGCCTGGAAGATCAGTCGCTTCTGCGCCCGCTACCGTCGCTGGCAGTTGGACCCGTGGGAGTTCGACGACGTCCGGCAGGAGGCGTATCTGACATTCGTCGCGGTGCTGCACGGCTGGCAGCAGTCGTCGTCCGTCAACCCACCGGCTGGTTTCGGTTTCTACTTCATGCGGGTCTTCCCGCTGCGGCTGACCGACCGTGTCATCCGGATCGTCGGCACCCGGCGCAATCGACCGCGACCGACGACCTGGGACGCGGAACGAGACGCCCGGGTTGAACCGTCCGAGATGGAGCGTGACGTCGAGACGCTGGCCTACATCATCCAGCTCTCGGCCCGGCTCGATCCCGCCGATGCCCGGCTCGTCGCGCTGCGGTCCAGCGGCGCGTCGTCAGCGACGATCGCCACTGAGGTTGGCATCAGCCAGCGCACCTTCTTTCGCCGCTGGAAAGCAATCGCTGATACGATCAGACGAGAGGCTGGGTGAGATACGCGGGACGCGGGATCTGGGACGCGGGACGCGATTGCATCGGTCACCGCGTCCCACGTTCCGCTCCCCGAACACGAGGGGGATACACATGCAGGTCGTCGTCATTGGAGCAGGCGTACTGGGTTCGTCGCTCGCGTTTCGGCTGGCACAGGCCGGGGCGCAGGTGACGCTGGTCGAACGGGCAGGTGTGGCGCAGGGAACGACGGGTTCGACATTCGCCTGGATCAACAGCAACCAGAAGGTGCCGGAGGACTACTACGGGCTGAATCTGGCCGGTGTCCGCGCCCATCGTGAACTGCGCGATGAACTGGGTGAGGCGCCGTGGCTGAACGAAGGCGGCAACCTCTACTGGTTCACTGAGGGCGAGAATGCGAACGAGCTCGAAGCGCGTGTCGCACGACTCCAGGGTTGGGGCTATCCAGCTGAGTGGATCGGCCGTGAGGCCGTTCGTGAACTGGAGCCGAACCTGACGCCGGAGCCGGAGGTCGAACAGATCGCGTACTTCCCCGAGGAGGCCTGGATCAACGGCCCCGGTCTGGCGGCACGCTTCGTCGAGTTGGCCGAGCAGCACGGCGCGACCGTCCGCTATCGGAACCAGGTAACAGCGATCGAGCAGAGCGACGGCAAGGTCACTGGCGTCGTCCTCGCCGATGGCGAGCGGATCGCCGCCGACGTTGTCGTCAACTGCGCCGGACCGGGTGCAGACGTCGTTGCCAGATTGGTTGGCCGCGAACTGCCGATGGCATCGACACCGGGGCTGGTTGTCCGTGTCAGTAACGCGAGCGGGTTGATCGGTCGGGTGATGCATGCGCCGCTGATCCACATGCGGCCAGACGCTGACGGGCTGGTGATGCTGCACCACGGCGACGCCGATCAGGCGATGGCGCGAGGTGAGCAGCCGCAGGAGTGGATCCGGACGTTCTTCGAGCGAGCGGCGTCCTACGTGCCGGGCTTCGCGAACGCCAGGCTCTCGCGCTGGTCGATCGGTATTCGTCCGATCCCGGTCGATGGCCGGACGAGCGCAGGGCTGGTCTCGACGATCCCCGGCTACGCTGAGATCGTCACGCACTCCGGCATCACGCTAGGGCCACTGCTGGGCCGCCTCGTCGCGCAACAGATCGTCTCAGGCGAGACTGATCCGTTGCTGGAGCCGTTTTCGCCGGAGCGGTTCGCGTAGTCGGGACGCGATGGTCTGGTAGGGGCCGTGTCCTGTACCGGCCCGCCCGCAGGCGCCATCGGCATTTTATGGGAGTTCCGCACGGGCGCTGACGTTAATGACCAGTGGCGAGCGCTCCAGAGGTCAACCGTGCGCCTGCGGGCGCGGGCCGGTACAGGACACGGCCCCTTGTATCTTGGAGGTGAGTGGGAAGGTCAGCCCGTCACGGCCCCTTGTATCTTGGAGGTGAGTGGGAAGGTCAGCCCGTCACGGCC
>Ga0180215_1001038_pt1 | contig 31672 bp, 35 predicted proteins | sample eDN3rd37CBELigBY_FD_128871 | JGI IMG/M metagenome (GOLD analysis project Ga0180215, IMG submission 128871) | Enriched backyard soil microbial communities from Emeryville, California, USA - eDNA 3rd pass 37_C BE-Lig BY (version 2) (version 2) | ecosystem: Environmental > Terrestrial > Soil >...
ACCTCGGTCTCGTCGCCCAGCAGCGTGAGCTCGACCACGCGCCGGCGCAGCAGGATGTCGGCGGCGCGCAGGATCCGCTCGTCCGTGCCCTCGGGCAGCACGATGTGCTTGCCCGCCTCGCGCGCGCGGTCGAGCAGCCGGTACTCGAACATCAGCGGCGTGACGGCCTCCGAGCGCGCGACGTCGAGCTTCCCCAGCACCGCCTCGCCGTCGACGTGGGTCTCGAAGAGCGCCAGCGCCTTGTTGACCTTGCGCGGCGCGTCGCGGGTGATCTCGCCCTCGCGCGCGCTGGCCAGCGAGACGGTCTCGAAGGTGTCGTGGTCGGTGAGCACGACCGGGACGATCCCGCCGAAGCTGCCGAGCGGGCCGAGGATCTTCTCCGGCGGCCGCAGCCCGCCGGTCAGGATCACGCCGGCGGGGGAGGGCAGCTCGGTCGAGGCGTAGGCGAACATCGCCGCCAGCAGCACGTCGGCGCGGTCGCCCGGGGTGATCAGCACGGCGCCGTCGCTGATCCGGTCCATCAGGTTCGGCAGCGTCATCGCCGCCACCGTCAGCTGCACCGCCTCGCGCCCGAGCAGCTCCGGGCCGCCCACGATCACCTCGCCGTCGCAGGCCGCCGCGACCTCGCCGACGGTCGGCGCCATCAGCAGGGCGACCTCGGGGACGGCGTAGACCGGCACGTCGCCGTACTGGACGTCGTCGGCGCGCACCTCCGGGCGCACGCGGTTGGCCACCACGCCGATGATCTCGGACCCCCAGCGCCGCCACGTCGTCTCCGCGACCAGGATCGCCTCGCGGATCTCCTCGGCGTCGCGGTCGTGCCCGCTGACCACCAGCAGCGCCGGCAGGCCGAGGTTCAGCGCCACGCGCGCGTTGAACGCGAGCTCGCTGGCCGTGCCCGCGCCGAGGAAGTCCGTGCCGACCACGAGCACGCCGTCGCACTGCGCGGCCACGGCGTGGTAGCGCGCCACGATCTCCTCCAGCGCGCGCGGCTCGTCCGCGCGCACGTCCTCGTAGCTGACGCCGCAGGCCGCGGCGTAGGGCAGGAAGTCGGGGCGCAGGAGGTCGATCAGCGGGTCCTCGGGGCCCGCGATCACGGGCCGGAAGACCCCGAGCCGCTCGACCCGGCGCGCCAGCAGCTGCTGCGCGCCCAGCGCGATCGCCGATTTGCCGGTCGCCGGCTCGCAGCCCGCGACATAGAGCCCGGGAGTCATGCCCGCAGGGTCTCAGGTCACGCGCACGGACGCGTCGCCGAGCGCCACCACGTCGCCGGCGCGCAGCTGGCGGCCGCGGCGCGCCTCGGGCTCGCCGTTGACGGTCACCAGCCCTTCGGCCAGCACCAGCTTGGCCTCGCCGCCCGTCTCGACCAGCCCGGCGGCCTTCAGCAGCTGGCCGAGCCGGATCATGCCCTCGCGCGCGTGGAACTCATCCATGGCCAGCCATCATGACTGGCCATGGAGCTCCGCCACCTGCGCTACTTCATCGCCGTCGCCGAGGAACTGCACTTCCGGCGCGCGGCGGAGCGCCTGCACATGTCCCAGCCGCCGCTCTCGCAGCAGATCCGCCAGCTCGAGGAGGAGGTGGGGGCGACGCTGCTCACCCGCAACCAGCGCAAGGTCGAGCTGACCGCAGCGGGCGCGGCGTTCCTCGTGCGCGCGCGCGAGATCCTCGACGCCGTCGAGGACGCCGCGCGCCAGGCGCGGCGCGTCCAGCGCGGTGAGGTCGGGCGGCTCGCGGTCGGGTTCGTGGGTAGCGCGATGTACTCGTTCGTCCCCGAGCTGCTGCGGGCGTTCCGCGAGGAGAAGCCGGACATCGCGCTGCGGCTGCACGAGCTCGGCACCACCGAGCAGCTGCGCCAGCTCGAGGACGGCCGGCTCGACGTGGGCTTCGTCCGGCTCCGCGGCCCGCGGGCGGGGCTCGCGTCCGAGGCCGTGCTCGAGGAGGAGATCGTGGTCGCGCTGCCCGACGTCCACCCCCTCGCCAAGCGCGAGCGGCTGCGCCTGGCCGACCTCGAGGGGGAAGGGCTGGTGCTGCTGACCCCGGCGGGCTCGCCCGGCTTGCGCGCCGCGCTGGCGGGGGTGATCACCCAGCTGGGCGGCGAGGAGCAGATCGTGCAGGAGGTGGCCGAGATGCAGACCGTGATCGGCCTGGTGGCGGCGGGCATCGGGATCTCGCTCGTGCCGGAGTCCGTGCGCGCGCTCGACCGCACGGGCGTGACGTACCGGCCGCTGGACGGCGACGCGCCGGCCGTGCGGCTGGCGATGGTCTGGCGCGAGGCCGACGACTCGCCCGTGCTGGCGTCGTTCCTGGCGCAGGCGCGTGCGTCGGCCCCCGCCGAAGGAGAGAGAGGTCAGCGGGGGCCGGCACGCAGTTGACGTCGGCCTCGGCCCCGGGGAGGAGAGATATGTATCCGGAGCCGCGGCGAGGTGGGGAGCCACCAAGTCGTCGCCAGTCAGAGTACGACCCGTCCGGTGATTGGTCCAATATCGAATGGCCACATCGGTGATAGGCAGCAAGTATCGCCGTGGACCAGACTCCACACCATCGTCTTGCTCGTGCGCCGCGAGCGCTGGTAGGTTCGGGGCCTTGAAGGCTGGGGCCGGTACGGATCGCCGGCCAGCCACGAGCAAGAGAGGGACCCTTAATGCGAGGTCGGTCGTGGACCGCCATTGGAGGCGTATTCCTGAGTTTGGCGCTGTGCTCCACGGCGAGCGCCCAGTTCTCGCCGGGGGCACGGACCCTTGGCGACCCGTACTACACGCAGGTCGGCAACGGGGGCTATGACGCCCAGCACTACGACGTGACGATCAAGTACGACCCGATCGCGCACGTCTTCACGTCGGCCAGCACCAAGGCGACGCTGCGCGCGACGCAGGCCCTGTCGGAGTTCTCGATGGACTTCGTGGGCTACTACGACATCTCGAGCGTCACGGTCAACGGAGCGCCCGCGACCTTCACGCGGGACATCAACGCCGCCGAGGTCAAGCACAAGCTGGTGATCACGCCGGCGGCGGGGATCCCGAACGGCTCCACGTTCGAGGTCGTCGTCGACTACAGCGGCACCCCGCAGAACTTCCGCGACCCCGACAACTCGCTCGAGGGCTTCATGCGCACCACGGCGTCGCTGGGGTCGTTCGTGATGAACGAGCCGGTCGGCGCGATGGGCTGGTTCCCGAACAACAACCACCCGCGCGACAAGGCCACCTTCGACTTCCACCTGACCGCGCCGGACGCCTATGACGCGATCGGCAACGGCGAGCTGTTCGCCAAGATCGAGAACGACGACGACACCACGACCTGGCACTGGAAGCTCGGCTACCCGATGGCCAGCTACCTGTCGACGTCGACGATCGGCCTGTTCGACGACTCGACGTACACGGGCGCGACGGCGACGAACCCGGAGGGTGAGCCGCTGACGTTCTACGACTACATCGAGAGCGCGCTGCCGGCCAACACCAAGAACTCCAACAACACCAACCGCGCGCGCCAGGACGAGATCATCACGGACATCGCGGACTGGATCGGCGCCCCGTACCCGTACGACTCGCACGGCGTCGTCGCCGGCCGCGCGCCGTCGGGCGGCAACTACGCGCTCGAGGTGCAGACCAAGTCGCACTTCGGCGGCGGCAGCATCAGCATCGGCACGCTCGCACACGAGATCGCGCACCAGTGGTTCGGCGACAGCGTCGGCCCGGCGACCTGGCGCGAGATCTGGTTCAACGAGGGCTGGGCCACGTGGTGGGCTCAGTGGTGGCAGAACAAGCACAACGGCAACTCCACCTCGACCGCCAGCTCGTTCCTGAGCAACTACAACTCGACGAGCAACCCGGGCCGCTGGAACACCGCCCCGGCCGACCTCGGCGAAGGCCTGGACGGCGCCCAGGCCCTGTTCGACACGTTCCCGGTCTACACGCGCCCCGGCATGGCCTTCGAGGGCTACCGTCAGATCGTGGGCGACGCGGCGTTCTTCGAGTTCCAGAAGGCGCTCGTGACCGAGTACGCCTACAGCACGATCACGACCGAGCAGGTCTTCGCGCTGGCGCGCCGGATCGCCGAGGAGAAGGCCGGCTTCACCGGCTCCAACCTCACCAAGCTCGACGAGTACTGGCGCCAGTGGATCCTGGAGCCGGGCAAGCCGACGATGACGCCGACGACGTTCTTCCAGAGCACGAGCGTCACCGCGCCCGTCTCGGGCGAGGTCCCGGCGACGCTGTCGCTGACGCTGGGCGCGCCGGCCGGCTTCGGGGCGTTCACGCCGGGCGTCGAGCGCACCTACGGCGCGTCGACGACCGCCACGGTGGTCTCGAGCGCGGGTGACGCGGCGCTGACGGTCACCGACCCGAGCACGACCGCTCCGGGCCGCCTGGTCAACGGCGCGTTCGCGCTGGCGCAGCCCGTCGAGGCGCGCGTCGGCGATGCCGCCTTCGGCGCGGTCAGCGGCGATCCGCTGACGCTGAAGACCTACGACGGGCCGACGGGCACCGACCCGGTCGCCGTCGACTTCCAGCAGAAGATCGGCGCCAACGAGCCGCTGCGCACCGGCAGCTACTCGAAGACGCTGACCTTCACGCTCAGCACCACGAATCCGTAGGAGGCCGCGGGTAGGGTCTTGACGATGCTGACAAGCCTCGTCGGGTCCTACCCGCAGCCCCAGTGGCTGCTCGATAGAGACAAGCTGCGGGGGCGCCAGCCCCCGCGCATCCGCGCCGCGGACTTCTGGCGCGTCGAGGAGCGCTTCCTCGAGGAGGCGCAGGACGCGGCGACGCTGATGGCGATCCGCGACCAGGAGCGCGCCGGCCTGGACATCATCACCGACGGGGAACAGCGGCGCGAGAGCTACTCCAACCGCGTCGTCACCCAGCTCGGCGGGGTCGACGTCGACAACCCGGGCACGACCCTGGACCGCAACGGCAACCCGTTCCCGGTCCCGCGGATCGTCGGCCCGGTCACGCGCCGCGGCCCGCTGCTGCTGCGCGACGCCGAGTTCCTGCGCGCGAACACCGGGCGCAAGGCCAAGATGACGATCCCCGGGCCGTTCACGATGTCCATGCAGGCCCAGGACGACCACTACGGCAACGGGCGCGACCTGGCGTTCGCGTTCGCCGACGTCGTGCGGGCCGAGCTCGAGGACCTGTTCGCGGCCGGCATCGACGTCGTCCAGCTCGACGAGCCGTGGATGGAGTCGCGCGCCGAGGAGGCCCGCGAGTACGGCATCGAGACGTTGCAGCGCGCGCTCGACGGCGTGACGGGCACGACCGCGCTGCACATCTGCTTCGGCTACCCGCTGTTCGTGCCCGGCCACAAGCGGGCGTACCGCTTCCTGGGCGAGCTCGCGGACGCGCCGGTCGACCAGATCTCGATCGAGACCGCGCAGTCCGAGCTGGACCTCGAGGTGCTCGCGCAGTTGCAGGGCAAGACGATCATCCTCGGCGTGATTGCGCTCGACACCGAGGAGGTCGAGAGCGCGGAGACCGTGGCCGCGCGGCTGCGGCGCGCGCTGCCCTACACCAAGGACCTGATCGCGGCCCCCGACTGCGGGATGAAGTACCTCACGCGCGAGTCCGCGTTCGGCAAGCTGCAGTCCCTGGTCGAGGGCGCGAAGTCAGTAGAGCTCGCGTGAGGCGATCGCCGCGCCCTCGCTGAGCGCGGCGAGCTTCGCCCACACCACGTCGGGGTCGACCGCGGCCTGGCCGACCCACGTGCCGTAGCCGCAGTCGCTGCCGGCCATCACGTTCTCGGGCCCGACGAGGTCGGCGTAGCGGCGGATCCGCTGGGCGATCAGCTCGGGGTGCTCGATGAAGTTGGCCTTGGACTCGAGCACGCCCGGGATCAGCACCTTGCCCTCGGGCAGCTCGACGTCCTCGAAGATCTTCCACTCGTGCGCGTGGCGCGGGTTGGCAGCCTCGAAGGCGATCGCGTTCGGGCGCGCCTTGAAGACGAGGTCGACGATGTCCTTGAACGGCACGTCGCAGTGGTGCGGGCCCTCGTAGTTGCCCCAGCAGACGTGCATGCGCAGCAGCTCGGGGTCGATGTTGCGGGTCGCGTGGTTGAGCGCCTCGATGTTGAGCTGCGCCTCCTTGCGGAACTCCTCCAGCGTCTTGTCGGCGAACTGGATGTGGCGGCCCATCGCCAGGTCCGGGCAGTCGATCTGGACGAGGATGCCGGCGCCGGTGACCGCCTCGTACTCGACCCGCATCGCCTCCGCGATCGCGTACACGTACTCCTCGCGCGTGGGGTAGTGGTCGTTGCGGAAGAAGAGCGCGATCACGCCGGGGGAGGCGGCGTTGAGGAACGCCTCCTGGCCCTCGGGCAGCGCCGCCTTGAGGTGCTCGACGTCGACCTTGGCGGCCTCGGGGTCGCGGACCGTGACCGGGCCGTTGCAGGCCGGCGTGCGGCGGCGCGAGCGGCCCGGGTCGCCGAAGACCTTGCGGTGCAGGTTCGGGAAGTCGGCGAGGTCGGCGTAGCTCGTGACGGGGTGGCTCTCGCCGCCGAAGCCGTCGAGCCGGTCGAGCACGTAGGTGACGTAGGACGGCTTGCTCATCTCGCCGTCCGAGATGACGTCGACGCCGGCCTCGAGCTGCTTGGCGACGGTCTCGGCGACCGCCGAGCGCGTGCGCTGCTCGAGCGCGGCGGGGTCGACCGGCACGCCTTCCTGGGAGGCGAACATCGTGCGGATCAGGTCGTCGGGGCGCGGGAGGCTGCCGACGTGCGTGGTGAGGATGCGTTCCGTGCTGCGTTTCATAGTCGTGACGCGACGTGCTCGACCGTGTTCTCGAGGTGCTCGCGGGTGGCGGCGGCGGCGCGCTCGGCGTCGCGGGCGAGGCAGGCGTCGAGGATCGCGCGGTGCTCGGCGTCGAGCCGCTGCGCGGGGAAGTCGTCGGCGGCGCGGTAGATGTGCAGGTAGGCGCTCGAGGCGTCGCGCAGGGCGGCGATCATCGTCACCAGCTGCGCGCGGCCCGAGTGCTCGTAGAGGGTCGTGTGGAAGCGCTGGTTGAGCGCGATGTACTCGCTCGCGGGGATGTCGGCGCGCATCTGGTCCAGCAGCGCCTGCAGCGGCGGCGCCCACTCGGCCTGGAAGCGCTCGGCCGTCTTGGCCGCGGCCAGCGCCTCCAGCGCGGCGCGGATCTCGTAGTGGTGGCGCAGGTCGTCGACGGTCGGCAGGAAGACGACCGCGCCGCGCTGCGGGTGCGAGCGCACCAGCCCTTCGCGCTGCAGCGCGGCCAGCGCCTCGCGCACCGGGGTGGTGCTGACGCCGTAGGCGCGGGCGATCTCCACCTGGCGCAGCCGCGAGCCCGCGGGCCGCTCGCCCGCGAGGATCTCCGCCTTCAGGCGCTCGGCGACCTGGCCTGCGATGGTTCGTGGCGCGATGAGCGTCATCCGCGCGGCAGTATTGACGGCGAATTTCGATTGTGCAAATTTCTGCGGTCTTACCTGAGGAGGAGACGCATGAAGCAGCCGCTCAAGGGACCACATCACTTCACCGGGGTCACGCGCGACGTGACCGCCAACGTCGACTTCTGGTGTCGCGTGATGGGCCTGCGGTTCGTCAAGAACACGCTCAACTTCGAGACGACGTTCCGCTACCACACCTACTTCGGCGACGAGGAGGGCAACCCCGGCTCGGTCGTCACCTTCCTCGAGTTCAAGGAGGCGCCGGCCGGCGTCCCCGGCGACGGTGACATCCACCGCATGGTCCTGCGCGTCGGCTCCTACGACTCGCTCGAGTACTGGATGGACCGCCTGATCGCCAACCAGCACCACTCCGAGCTGCTGCGCCTGGATCCTACGGCCCCGCAGTCGCTGGTCTTCTGGGACCCGGAGGGCCACGAGGTCGAGCTGATGGTCTCCGACACGGAGGACAAGCCGCTGGTCGCGGACGCCGACGACATCCCGGCCGAGCACCGCATCCGTGGCCTGGAGGGCGCCCGCTCCTACACGACGATCGACGAGATGGAGCCGTTCGCCGCCCACCTCGGCTTCCGCCGCGACGGGCAGCGGCTCGTGCTCGACGGCGAGCGCTCCGGCCGCTGGTACTTCTCCGAGCCCACCGGCCGCCCGTCCAACGACGGCCGCGTCGGCGTCTGGCACCACATCGCCTACGACGCCGGCGACAGCGAGGAGACCCAGCGCGCCCGCGACGAGGCCAACGAGGGGCTGCGCCCGTGGACGAAGATCTTCGACCACTACTTCTTCGACAGCTGCTACACGATGTCTCCCGGAGGGCGGATGGAGATCTGCACGACGGGGCCTGGATTTCAACTCGACGAGAAGCTCGAGGACCTCGGCGACCGACTCTGTCTCTCGCCTCGAGTGGAGCCGCTTCGCGCCAAGCTCGAGCGTGAGCTGACGCCGATCGTCAACCCGCGCCCGCGCTCGAAGAAGAAGGCGCCGGCCAAGTCCGAGGCGCCCCCGTCGGCCAACGGCGCGCCCGCTTCGACGGAGCCCGCGACCGTTTCCTAGGCTCACCCTCACGTTCGACAACGGCCCGGACCCGGAGGCGACGCCCCGGGTCCTGGACGTGCTGGCCGAGCGCGGGCTGCGCGCAACCTTCTTCGTCGTCGGCGAGCAGCTGCGCGCGCACCGGGCGCTGGCCGAGCGCGCGCACGCCGACGGGCACTGGATCGGCAACCACACGCTCACGCACCCGCGGCCGCTGGGCGGCGCGGGTCCGGACGTCGTGCGCGAGATCGAGGCCACCCAGCGCGAGCTCGGCGCGCTCGCGCACCCGGACCGCCTGTTCCGGCCCTCGGGCGAGGGCGGCGATCTGGAGCCGGGGCTGCTGAATGAGGCGGCCGTCGACGCGCTGGTGCGCGGCGGCTACACGTGCGTGCTCTGGAACGCGGTCCCGGGCGACTGGCGCGACCCGGACGGCTGGGTCGAGACCGCGCTGCGCCAGGTCGCGGCGCAGGACTGGACGCTGCTGGTGCTGCACGACGTGCCGGGCGCGGCCGCCGCGCGGCTGGGCGAGTTCCTGGACCGCGTGGAAGCCGAGATCGTCCAGGAGCTCCCGCCCGCGTGCGTGCCGATCGTGCGCGGGCGCGTCACCGGGTCGCTCGCGGAGCTGCTGTGAGCGTGGGGTGGACGCCGGCGGTCAGGCCGGCGTCCTCACCCAGGCGCTGCAGCAGGTCGATCAGCTGACGGCGTTCCTGCGCGTCGAGCGCGCGCACGAGGTCGGCGTCGTGTTCGTCGGCCGCTCGTTGCGCGCGCGGGAGCAGCTCGCGCGCGGTCTCGGTGAGGAACACCGCGTGGGCACGGCGGTCGTCGGGGTGGCGGCGGCGCTCGACCAGGCCGCGGGCCTCGAGGTCGTCGAGCAGGGCGACCATCTGGTTGCGGTGCAGGCCCATCGCGTCGGCGAGCTGCTGCTGCGTGCGCCCGTCGGCGGCGGCCAGGTGGCTGAGCAGCCCGAAGTGGCGAGGGCGAAGCCCGAGCGGCCGCAGGCGCTCGGCGAACCGGTCGGCAGCGTGGTGGCCGAGCTGGCTGAGCAGGAACCCGGGCCGGTCGGTCAGGGCGGGAACGTCGGGCATTGACGCCGCGGATGCTATCCGACAGGATTGCCAATCATGATGACAATCACGTTTAGTTCATATCTGCCGCCGTGATCAACGACGGCAGAGCCACGATCCTGCTCGACCACGACCGCACGGACGGCCGCTTCGGCCTCGTGCACGACGTCATCCCTGCCGGCCGCATCGGGCCGCCGCTGCACCTGCACCCGGAGTTCGACGAGCTCTTCTACGTGCTCGGCGGCGAGCTGGTGGTCCGGCTCGGCGACGAGGTGCGCACCGTGCAGGAGGGCGAGACGGCGTACGCGCGCCGCGGCCTCGCCCACACGTTCGCCAACCCGGGCCCGCGCGACACGCGCGTGTTGCTGTTCATCACCCCGGCGGGGTTCGAACGGCACTTCGCGGGAGCGCACGTCCCGGGCGACGAGGTGGTCGTGGTCGGCCACCCGCTGACGCCGTTCGCGATCGCGGCGGCGCGCTGACACCACAGCGACAAGGAAGGACCAAATGCGACGTATCTGCATCGCCCTGCCGGCAGTGCTGGCCGCCGGCCTGCTCTCGCTGCTCGCCGCCTCGCCGGCGTCGGCGCGCAACGACTCGCACGAGTGCGCGTCCTACTCGCACTGGACGAACATCTCGGGCCGCTACCACGCCTGGTATCCGACCCGCACCCGGGGCGACTTCGACACCATCACCTGCAGCCTGCTCTGGGGCGACAGGGGCGAGGGCGTCCGCGTGCTCCAGCAGAACCTGAACCGCTGCTACAAGGCGGGCCTGGCGACCGACGGCATCTACGGCGACAAGACCATGGCCGCGATGGCCAAGGTCTGGCGGGCCGAGGTCGGGGAGACCCGGTACTACTACGACGACTACATCCGCTGGCGCATGGACTGGGTGCACTGGCGCTACGACGAGCGCGGCGCGCACTCGACCTGCATCGACTGGAAGTAGTGCCTATGTGACGCGGTGGCGCACCCACCAGAACGTGCCGCCCGCGAGCAGCAGCGCGAGGCCGAGGAAGATCGCGGTCTCGACGGCCTGCAGCGCCCAGAAGCGGTTCGCCGGGATGTAGCTCACCTGCTGCCGGTAGCCCGCCTCGGCGAGCCGCTTCCAGCAGTTCGGGTCGCGCTTGATGCGCTCGCCCGGCGGCGGGCCGGGGACGCCCGCGGGGACGCAGGAGGCGACCCAGGGCGGCAGCGCGCTCTGGGCCGTGCCGTTGCGGTCGACGGTCTGGTTGACGGGCACCCACGCGCCCGGCTTGTCGACCTCGACCCGCATGCCGCGCACCGCATCGGGCGTGGAGGAGCCCTGCGGGATGCGGACCTCCATCCCGCGCACGTTCTCGGCGGTCAGCACGGTCGTGTAGGTCACGGCGAAGAGCTTGGAGCGCACGAGCTCCGGCCATGTGACCTGGACGGCGGTGAAGAGGATGAGCGTGATCGCCATCGCCGGCACGGTGCGGCGCAGGACCGTGCCGGCGGCGACGCCGAGCGCGAACGCGAACGCGGTGTAGCCGACCGGCGCGATTCCGCGCCCGATGAAGATCAGCGGGTCCAGCCGCGGCAGCTGCAGCGGGCCGCTCGGCGCGGCCTGGCCGGCGTTGAGCGCGCGGTCGATCGGCGCGCACCACCAGGTGAACAGCAGGCTGAGGAGCGCGGCGCCGGCGACCGCGGTCAGCCCGATCAGCCCGAGCTTGGACGCCAGCCAGCGGCTGCGTGAGACCGACTGCGCCCAGACGAGCCGGTGCGTGCCCGCCTCGAGCTCGCGGGCGACGAGCGGAGCGCCCCAGAAGACGCCGACCGCCGCCGGCAGCCCGATCAGCGCCAGCAGCGCGACGGTGTAGACCGTGACGGCCGGGCCGCCCGCGACCAGGTCGCGGATCAGCCGGTCGGGGTCGACGTCCGGCATCGGCGCCAGCGCGAGCGCGCCGAGCAGGGCGGCGAGCAGCGCGAGGACCGGGAGCGCGGACGGGCGGAACTGGCGCCAGGTGAGCCAGGTCATCGGACGACCTCCAGCGAGCGCGGCGGCGCCGGCTCGGTCGCGCGCGGGCCCATGTAGGCGAGCACGATGTCCTCGAGCGTGAGCTTGGAGACCTTCCACGCCGGGTCGTAGACCGGCCCCTCGCTGCGCACCACGAGCGTGCTCTGGCGCTCGGCGTGCTGGGCGGCGATCACGCCGTCGGGCAGGACGTCCGGCGGCGGGCCGGTGAGCCGGCGGTGCGAGGCGAGGATCGCGTCGAGGTCGCCGGCGAGTTGCACGCGCGAGCCCGCGAGCACGATCAGGTAGTCGCACACGCGCTCGAGGTCGGAGACCAGGTGCGAGGAGAGGATCACGCTGAGCTCGTGCTCGGCGACGGCCTCCATCAGGCTCTGCAGGAATTCGCGGCGGTTGAGCGGGTCCAGCGCCGCGACCGGCTCGTCGAGCAGCAGCAGCCGCGGGCGCTTGGCGATCCCGAGCGTGAGCGCGAGCTGCGCCCGCTGGCCGCCCGAGAGCCGGCGTGCCTTCTGCGCCGGGTCGAGCCCGAGGCGCTCGATCCGTTCCCGGGCGACGGCGGCGTCCCAGCGCGGGTTCAGCCGCGCGCCGAGCGCGAGGTGCTCCGCCACGCTCAGGCAGTCGTAGACCGGTGCCTCCTGGGCGACGAAGCCGACGTCCGGCATCCCGCTCGTCGGGCGCTCGCCCAGCACCTCGAGCGTGCCGGCCGTCGGCGTCAGCATGCCCGCGGCGAGGTTGAGCAGCGTGCTCTTGCCCGCGCCGTTGGGGCCCACCAGCCCGACCACGTGGCCCGCGGGGACGTCGAGCGAGCAGTCGGCGAGCGCCGTCCGGCGCCCGTAGCGCTTGGTCAGGCCCTCGGCCTTCAGCGCGGAGCTCATGCCGCCCTCTGCAGCGCGCGGAACGTGGTGTGGAACAGCGCCTCGATGCTCTCGTCGTCGAGCCCGGACAGCCGCGCCTTGTTCAGCCACCGCTCGAGCTCGGCGCGCAGCGGCCGGAACGCCGCCGGATCGCCGCCGAGCGTCGCGGTGACGAACGTCCCGAGCCCCGGCCGCGCCTGCACGAGCCCTTCGTGCTCGAGCTCGCGGTAGGCCTTCAGGACCGTGTTGGGGTTGATCGCGAGCGAGGCGACGACGTCCTTGACCGTCGGCAGCTGGTCGCCCTGCTGCAGCAGCCCGAGCCGCAGCGCGTGCCGCACCTGGCGCACGAGCTGCTGATAGGGCGAGAGGCCGGAGCCCGCGTCGAGGTGGAACTCGATCAGTGCCATATAACTAGGCTACTAGTACTTTGACGAAATGCGCAAGGGCGGGCGGCGACGCCGCCGGCCGGGGCGCGCGCGGCGGCGCGGCGGCGAGGCGCCGGGCGGGGCTCGCGCGCGGGGGCGCGGCGGCGACGCGCCCGGCGGGGCTCGCGCGCGGCGGCGAGGCGCCGGGCGGGGCTCGCGCGCGGCGGCGCGCGTCTCGCCGCGCCGGCCCGCGCGGACGCGTCAGTCCTTGGGCGGCACGACCGGCGCGGCGTCCTCGTCGCCGGCCTTGACCTGCTCCAAGCGCGCGTGGAGGCGCTCGCGCAGCTCGTCGGGCGTGTAGTCGGACTGCGGGCGGCGGTTGCGGGCGGCGATCACGCCGGTCGCGGCGACGCCGGCGGCGCCGGCCAGCCCGAGCAGCTTCCAACGCGCCTTCATGGTTCGCGTACCTTACCGGCGGTGAACGTCTCGGTCCTGCCCTTCGACGAGGCCGTCGCCACCGCCGCGACCGGCGACATCTGGTTGTTCCGCGGCCGCTCGCTCGCCGACCGGGCGATCCAGACGGTGACCAACAGCCCGGTCAACCACGTGGGGATGGCGATCGCGCTCGACGACATGCCGGCGCTGCTCTGGCACGCCGAGCTCGGGCGTTCGCTGCCCGACGTGTGGACGGGCGACCAGCACCGCGGGGTGCAGCTGCACGTGCTCGCGGACGCGGTCCGGACGTGGGACGAGCGCTACGGGCAGCGCGCGTGGGTGCGGCGGCTCGAGGGCGGGACGCTCAGCCGCGAGCACGAGGACAAGCTGATCGAGACGATCGACCGCTACAGCGGCAAGCCGTTCCCGACCACGCCGGGCCTGATGCGCTCGTGGCTGACGGGGCGGATCCGGCGCCGGGAGGCGTCGCGCGAGACGATCTACTGCGCCGAGCTGGTGGCGGTGACGCTGCAGAACATGGGGCTGCTGCCGGACAAGCGGCCCGCGAGCTGGTTCGACCCGGGCAAGTTCTGGTCGGGCGACGAGATCGAGCTCGTGGCGCCGTTCCGGCTCGGCGGCGAGATCTTCGTGGAGCGCTGATGCGCGTCGGCGTCGTCGGCGCGGGCCTGATGGGGTCGCTGCACGCGCGGCTGCTCGCGAGCGCGGTCCCCGGCGCGGAGCCCGTCGCGATCGCCGACCCCGCGCCCGCCCCGGTCGCGGACGAGCTCGGGATCCCGCGCCGCGAGGACCCGCTGGCGCTGATCGCCGACCCCGGTGTCGACGCGGTCGTGATCGCCTCGCCCGTGGACACCCACGAGCCCTTCGTCCACGCCTGCCTGCAAGCCGGCAAGCGCGTGCTGTGCGAGAAGCCGCTCGCCCCCTCGGCCGCCGCGGCCCGGCGGATCGCCGAGGCGGACGCCGCCGGCCTCGTGACCGTCGGCTTCATGCGCCGCTTCGACCCGGGCTACCTGGACCTCAAGGCGCGCCTGGACGCGGGCGCGATCGGCGCGCCGCTGCTGATGCACTGCGCGCACCGCAACCCGAGCGTGCACCCCTTCTTCGACACGCGCATGATCATCACCGACAGCGCCGTGCACGAGATCGACGCCGCGCGCTGGCTGCTGGACGACGAGATCGCCGCTGTGCGCGCGCTCGCGCCGCGCAGCACCCGCCACGCGCGCGAGGGCCTGCGCGACCCGCTGCTGCTCGTGCTCGAGACCGCCGGCGGCCGGCTCGTCGACGTCGAGGCGTTCGTCAGCGCCGGCTTCGCCTACGACATCCGCTGCGAGGTGGTGGGGGAGGACGGAACGCTCGAGCTGCTGCCGCCGGCGACCACCTCGCTGCGCACCGCGCACACCGCGTCGCAGCCGATCCCGCCGAGCTTCCAGGAGCGCTTCCGCGACGCCTACGTCAACGAGCTGCGCGCCTGGGTGACCGGGGCCGGCGGCGCGACCGCCTGGGACGGCTACGCGGCCACGGCGGTGGCCGAGGCCGCGCTCGTAGCGCTCGAGACCCGCCGAGCGGTTGAGGTGAAGTTACCCCGAACGGGGGACTAAAGGGATGTCGACCAAAAGCCGACGGATGTTCTAGGTCAGAACATCGCAGGCGCCCGGGTTGAGGCTCGCACACGGTCTCGCGAGCCGGCCGCGCCTGCGACCTCGGGAGGTCAATCATGCGCCGTACCGCTCAGCGTCTCGCTGTCTCGTCCCTGCTCGCCCTCAGCGCGGCTGTCGCCGCTCCGTCCGCGGCCGGCGCCGCGTCCTGCGCCGGCGCGGACAGCTCCCCGGCGGCGCTCGGCGAGCGCGGCACGGCCCGCGCCACGCTCTGCCTCCTGAACGCCGAGCGCTCCGCCCGTGGCCTGCGCAAGCTCCGCAGCGACGCCCGCCTGGCGCTCGCCGCCCGCCGCCACGCCCGCGACATGGTCAGCCGGCACTACTTCGCGCACCAGTCCAAGTCCGGCGCCACGTTCGTCAAGCGCATCAAGCGCACGGGCTGGCACCGCGAGCGCCGCTCCTGGACGGTCGGCGAGAACATCGGCTACGGCACCGGCGAGCTCGCCACGCCGCGCAGCATGGTCCGCGGCTGGATGCGCAGCTCCGGGCACCGCAAGAACATCCTCGCCCGCCAGTTCCGCGTGGTCGGGATCGGCGTCGCGCTCGGCTCGCCCGACGGCGGCAAGGGCGCGACCTACGCCACCGACTTCGGCAGCTAGCTCGCGCAGAGCGCTCGCCATCCGCTTCGAGCGTGGCCCAGAGGGCCACACTCGCGGCGGTGCTGCCCGCGCGATAATGCGCGCGTGGCACGTCTAGAAGCCGTACGGCGACGCCAGGCCGGGGTGCTCGTGGTGGGCGCCGCCGAGCCCGAGATCCAGTCCTGGCTGCGCGCCGCGGGGCACGCCCCGCGCGCCGTCCGGCGTGCCGACGCGGCCGGCCCGGCGCTCGAGCAGGAGCCCGTCGACCTGGTGATCGTCGACCGCGACGCCTCCGGCCTCGACGCACCCGCGATCTGCCGCGGCCTGCGCGACGACCCGCGGCTCGGGGACGCGTGGCTGCTGGCGATCACGGTCGCCGCCAAGGGCCGGATGGCCGACTCGGTGCTCGACGCGGGCGCCGACGACTACCTGCACCGGCCGTTCACGCGCGCCGAGCTGATCGCGCGCGCCCGGGCGGGCCTGCGCGCCGCCGAGCAGCGCGCGAACGACCGCATGCTGCGGACCCTGATGGAGAACGTCCCGGGCGCGATCTACCGCTCCGCCTGGCACGACGACTTCGTCCTGGAGGCGATCACGGACGAGATCGAGCGCATCTCGGGGTACCCGCCGAACAACTTCCTGTCCTCGACCAAGCGCACACTGCTGACGCTCGTGCACCCGGACGACGTCGACGTCGTGCTGGAGGCGGTCGCGGACACGACCGAGACCCGCGAGCCGTTCGTGCTCGAGTACCGGATCGTGCGCGCCGACGGCGAGGTGCGCTGGGTGCTCGACCGCGGCCAGCCCGTGCCCGGGCCGGGCGGTCGGTTGTGGCTCGACGGCGCGCTGTTCGACATCACCGAGCGCAAGGCGGCCGAGGAAGCGCTGCTGGCGCACAAGGTCGAGGCGGCGCGCACCGCCGAGCTGCGCGCCTCGCGCCAGCGGATCCTGGAGGCCGCCGACGCGGCGCGGCGCAAGATCGAGCGCGACCTGCACGACGGCGCGCAGCAGCGGCTCGTCTCGCTCGTGCTCGACGTCCAGGTCGCCCGCCGCCGGCTGGCCAAGGACCCGTCGCAGATCGAGCCCTTCCTGGAGCGGCTGGGCAACGAGCTCAAGGAGGCCTCGGAGGAGCTGCGCGAGCTCGCCCGCGGCATCCACCCCGCGGTGCTGACCGAGCGCGGGCTGGCGGCCGCGGTCGGCGCGCTCGCGACCCGCTCGACCGTGCCCGTCGAGGTCGTCGACCCGCCCGAGGAGCGCTTCCCGCCCGCGATCGAGGCGACGGCGTACTTCACGGTCGCCGAGGCGCTCACGAACGTGGCCAAGTACGCGCAGGCCTCGCACGCGGTGGTGGAGATCGCCAGCGACGGCTCCGACCTGGTGGTCGAGGTGCGCGACGACGGCGTCGGCGGCGCCTCGATCGGCTCGGGCTCGGGCCTGAGCGGGCTCGCGGACCGGGTCGGCGCCAACGACGGCATCCTGACCGTCGACAGCGAGCCGGGCGCGGGCACCTGCGTGCGCGCCGTGCTGCCGCTCAACGGGACGGGGTAGCCTGCTCGCCATGGCCCGCGACCGCCGCATGGTGTACTCGACGACGGACGGCGACCTGCGCAAGGCGCGCGACCCGGGGCTCAAGGAGCGCCGCGCCGCGGGCGCGCGCGTGAAGGTCAAGCGCGAGACGTCGGGCCGCCGCGGCAAGGCCGTCACGACGGTCTACGACGTCCCGCTGCCCGACGACGGGCTGCGCGAGCTCGCGGGCCGGCTGAAGAAGCGCTGCGGGGTCGGCGGCTCGGTCAAGAACGGCGTGATCGAGCTGCAGGGCGACCACCGCACCGTGGTCATGGAGATCCTGCGCGCCGACGGCTACGACGTCGTCGCGGCCGGTGGCTGAACAGCGGGCGTGCCCCTGAACCTGATCCCCGCCCGCCGCGCCGTGGCCGTCCGCGCGGCCAAGGGCGCGCAGATCGAGATCGTCAACACCCACGGCTCCCAGGTCGTCGACACCTGGGCCTTCGCGTCCGCCGAGGAGTGGATGTCGATGGAGCACAGCCGCCTGCACATGGGCCGCGTCAACCCGGTCGTCGGGGACACGTTCGTGACCAACCGGCGGCGGCCGATCCTGACGCTGACCGAGGACACCTCCGGCGGCGTCCACGACACGCTGCTGGCGGCCTGCGACCGCTACCGCTACGAGCTGCTGGGCGCTCCCGGGCACGACAACTGCACGGACAACCTGCACGCCGCGCTGGCCTCCGCCGGCCTGTCGGTGCCGGCCACGCCGAGCCCGCTGAACCTGTTCGAGAACGCCCGCCCCGACGCCGACGGGCGGATCGAGATCGCGCCGCCGGTCTCGACGCCGGGCAGCCACGTCACGCTGCGGCTCGAGCTCGACGCCGTCCTGGTGCTGTCGGCCTGCCCGCAGGACCTGGCCGCCACCAACGGCCCCGGCCCGGCCGACGCCCACTACCGGATCTCGACCACCAGCGCCGAGTGATCGCTCAGCCCGGCGCGCCGCCAGTCGTGCGCGTAGGCCGCAGCGACCGGCTCCAGGCCCGTGACCAGCACGTGGTCGAGCCGCCAGCCGCCGCGGTCGCCGGAGAACGTCCAGGACGCCTCGCGCTCCCCGTAGCCGTTGACGGCCCGGAAGGCGTCCGTCCAGCCCAGGTCGCGGATCAGCGCGCGCTCCGCGCGGTTCCAGCGCTCGCCGCGCTCCGGCCGCAGCCGGCCCTTGGTGTCGTGGGCGAAGGTCAGCACGTCGCCGTCGGCGAACTCGCGCCGCGGCGTGTTGAGGTCCCCGCAGAGCACGCGCGGCCCCGGCGCCAGGCCGCGCAGGAACGCGGCCACGGCCTCGTGCGTGCGGACCTTGGCCAGCTCGGGCGCGGGCGCGATGGGGGAGTGCAGGTTGATCACCTCGATCCCCGCGACGGCGCACACCAGCACGCGCTCGGGCCACGGCACGTCGGGCGCGGGCAGCGGCGTCAACTCGCGGGCCGCGGTCAGCACCGCCAGCCGCCGGCGCGTGGAGGCCGGGGGCAGCGGCGCGCAGGCGCACGCGTAGCCGAGCTCGGCCAGCGACGCGCGCCACAGCGGCTCGGTCCGCGGCGTGACCTCCTGCAGGGCCACGACGTCGGCGCCGAGCGCGCCGAGCAGCGCCGCCTGTTCGGCCTGCGCGCGCACGCGCCCGGCCACGTTCCACGTCACGAATCGCACCGCAGGTATGATGCGCGCCCCGCGCTCCACGTGGTCAGGGAATCCACATCGACGGATGTCCGATCCCTGAAAGGGCCGAGATGTTGGCAGGATGAACACGGCCCGACTGACCCGGGCCCCGCGCCGCCTGACCAACGGCGCTTCCGACGCGGAGGGATCCGCGGACCCGTCGGCCCGGCGGCGCGAGCGACCTGGGAAGATCGCGTCGCCGGTCCGAACGCCTCAGCTCGTCAGGACGAGCTTGCCGAAGACGTCGCCGGCCGCCAGCGCCGCGAAGGCCTCGCGCGCCTCCCCGAGCGGCAGCGTGCGCTCGATCACCGGCCGCACGTCGCGCTCGACGCACAGGCGCAGCAGCCGCTCGAGCTCGTCGCGCGTGCCCATCGTCGAGCCGACGACGGACAACTGCAGGAAGAACACGCGGTTGAGCTCGGCGGGCGGCAGCGCGCCGCTGGTCGCGCCCGAGACGACGACGGTCCCGCCCGGCTTGAGCGACTTCAGCGAATGGCTCCAGGTCGCCTGGCCGACCGTCTCCATCACCGCGTCCACGCGCTCGGGCAGCCGCGCGCCCGGCTCGAACGCGGCGTCCGCGCCGAGCGCGACGGCGCGCTCGCGCTTGGCCTCCGAGCGCGACGTCGCCCACACGCGCATCCCCGCCGCGCGGGCGAGCACGATCAACGCCGTCGCCACGCCGCCGCCCGCGCCCTGCACGAGCACGGTCGCGCCGGGGGAGAGGCCGGCGCGGGTGAACAGCATCCGGTAGGCGGTCAGCCAGGCCGTCGGCAGGCAGGCCGCCTGCTCGAAGGTCAGCTCGGGCGGCTTGGGGAGCAGGTTGCGCCGCGGCACCGCGACGCGCTCGGCGAACGTGCCCTGGTGGCGCTCGGAGAGGATCGAGCGGCGCGGGTCGAGCGTCTCGTCGCCGCGCCAGGCGTCGTCCGTGACCACGGAGTGCACGACCACCTCGCGCCCGTCCTCGTCGACGCCGGCGGCGTCGCAGCCGAGGATCATCGGCAGCCGCTCGGCCGGCAGGCCGACCCCGCGCAGCGACCACAGGTCGTGGTGGTTCAGCGACGCCGCCCGAACCGCTACGGTCGTCCAGCCGCCGGGCAGCTCAGGTTCCGGGCGCTCGCCGACCTCCAGGCCGGAGAGCGGGTCGTCGGGATCGATGCGTGCGGCGTAGACGGCGAGCATGCCGCGCAACCATATTCCGCGCACGGGGTTGAGTCCTGAGCGCCCGCTGCCGACACATGTTCGAGATGCCTCGTTTCGCTCCCGCCCTCCTGACCCTGCTCCTGCTGGCCCTGCTCCCCGCGTCCGCGCACGCCGCGCGCGGGATGGAGTTCGCGCTGTGGGACGACGACGTGTTCCTGGACCAGGCGTGGATGGACCGCGAGACCGCGCTCGACCACGCCGTCGAGCTGCGGGCGAAGCGCATCCGGGTCAACCTGCTGTGGTCGCGGCTGCTGGTGCACGGCGCCGAGGCGCGCAGGGAGCCCGAGGGCGGACCGGTCTACGACTTCTCGCGCGTCGACGCGCTGCTCGCCGCCGCCGCCGACCGCGGGATCAAGCTGCAGCTGACGATCACGGGTCCCGCCCCGGCGTGGGCGACCGCGAACCGCAAGGTCGGCAATCACCGCCCGGACGCCCGCAAGTTCGCGGCCTTCGCGCGCACCGCGGCCGAGCACTTCAAGGGCCGCGTGGACCGCTACTCGATCTGGAACGAGCCGAACTGGCACACGTGGCTGTACCCGGCCAAGAGCGCCGCGCGGATCTACCGGCAGCTCTACCGCGCGGGCTACGCCGCGGTCAAGGACGTCGACCCGGGCGCCCAGGTGCTGTTCGGAGAGCTCGCGCCGATCGGCGGCTCGCGCGCGACCCCGCCGCTGGAGTTCCTGCGCGACGTGACCTGCTCCAACGTCCGCTACAAGCGGGCGCGCAAGTGCAAGCCGCTGAAGGCCGACGGCGTCGCGCTGCACCCGTACCAGTTCCAGCACGCGCCCCAGATCGCCGCCGGCCGCCCCGACGACACGCCGATCGGCGCGCTCTCGCGGATGACCCGCGCGCTCGACAAGCTCTCCGCCCGCGGCGCGCTGGTGCGGCCGGACAAGCGCCGGATGGACCTCTACCTGACCGAGTTCGGCTACCTCACGGTCGGCAAGCGCGCCCAGAAGCCGCGCGTCCGGGCCAAGTGGCTGCACGACGCGTTCCACATCGCGCGCCGCAACCCGCGCGTGCGCCAGCTGCTGCAGTACCAGCTCGTCGACCCGCCCGAGGACCGCGTCTGGCACACGGCGATCCTGAGCCGGAGCGGGCGCCCGCTGGCGACCTACGCGAACCTCGCGAAGGCGTCGGCCGCGAACCGCTGAGGCGTTCGCCGGCGAACTGCGCCGGACGCCTTTAAGGAACTCGAATCCGGTCGACTTAGGCTCCGCGCCTGTAGGAACTGTGCAGTCATCTGGACGAATGGTGGCTTGACGTCACCGATCGTCTCCGGATACCGTCGCCCCCAACTTGGGTGCGATGCGCCTCACGGGGAGAGGCGCGTCCACGATGTTCCGCGCTGAAAATCGGGTCCACGCAGTTTTGCTTGTAGGAGGGAGAGTGGCAGCGATGCCCTCAGTCGGTCGGATACAGAAACTTTCGGTACTGGGCATCGCCGCCGCCACCCTGGGCGTGCCGGCGACATCCGCATCGGCGCAAGGCGCCGTCGACGGCGTGGGCCCCGAATTCGCCGTGGGCGGCTACAGCAGCCCCGCCGCCGGCGTGAAAAACCTCGAGATCGTCGGGACGGACAGCGGCACCGGCCTGCGCTACGCCCAGGCGTGGCTGCAGGGCGGCCCGGTCACGCCGGTCGACACGGCCCGCTTCACGGGCGATCAGTCGAGCCCGCGCGAGGCCTGCAACGGGCTCGACAAGAGCGGCCGGCCGGTCTCGGTCCCGCTCGACCGCGAGTGCGTGCACGTGGGCAAGGCGGTCGTGCCGCTCGACACCAAGGCGGTCGCGGACAACCCGAACCAGGTCCTGACCGTGCGCGCCGTCGACTGGGCGGGCAACGCCACGGTCAAGACGCTGCCGATCTACATCCTCAACAACGTGGACCTGGGCTCCCCGACGCAGACGCTCAGCATCGGCACCAGCGGCATCGCGCCGCTGCCCGCGCCGCCCGCGGTTCCGGGCCCCAGCGGCGATACCGGCGGGGCGGGCGGCGTGGCCGGCAGCTCGCGCCAGCAGTGCGCGTCGCCGCGGCTGTCGTTCGCGCTCGCGCAGAAGCCGATGCGCGTCACCAAGGGCGGCACGCCGGTCCTGCAGTACGGCAAGCGCTACCGCTTCGAGGGCCGCCTGACCTGCGTGGTCAACGGCAAGCGCCGCTCGGCGCCGAAGCGCGCCCGCGTCGACATCTTCAACCGGATCCACAAGAGCAAGCGGCTGCTGGAGAAGCGCGGCACGACGGTCGGCAACCGCGGCCGGCTGCGGATCATCCTGGCCTACAAGAGCTCTCGTACCATCATCTTCCGCTTCACCAACAGCGACGGTCGCCGCGATCAGGTGAGCATCCGCGTCAAGGTCGAGAGGAAGAAGAAGTCGCGCCGCTAGAACCCGGCGCGGCAGGGGGTTGTAAATGAAGCGAATCGTGGCGTTCGGCGCCGCCGTGACGGCGCTTGGCGCCGGGTCGGCGGCGCTCGTCCAGGGGGCCGCCGCCGGCGGGGCCACTGCTGCTCAGAGCCAGACCGGCGGGCTCTCCGTGATGCCCGCCGCGCTGGAGCGCACCGCCCAGGCGGGCGCGCTCGAGCCGCTGACGGTGGCCAACCGCTCCAAGGAGCCGCTGACCGTCACCGTGACGGCGCGGCCGTGGGTGCAGTCGGCGTCCGGCAAGGTCGCCCCGAACCGGCGCTCCAAGCTGTCGGGCGTGACCGTGGACGAGTCGTCGTTCACGCTCGCTCCGGGGGCCGAGAAGCAGGTCACCGCGACGGTGACCTCGATGCCGCGCGGCGGCTACCTGTACGGGGCGATCGAGGTCGTCGGGCTGCCGGCGGACCTCTCCAAGCGCAAGGGCGTCGTGCTCGGCTACCGCCTGGTCGGCTCGCTGCGGCTGCTGCCGGCCGCGCCCAAGACCGGGCTGTCGGTCAGCAACGTCAAGGCGGTCAAGGGCACCGCGGTGCTGCCGGTCAAGAACACGGGCAACACGCTCGACCCGGTCAGCGGCACGGTCCGCGTCAAGGGCTCGCGCGGCACGAAGAACTACACGCTCGAGGCGACCAAGATCCTGCCGGGCAAGCGCGTGAACATCCCGCTCGGGACCAAGCTCGCCAAGGGCTCCTACACCGCGACGGTGCGCCTGACGCAGAAGAACAAGACCGCGCTGAAGGCGACGAAGAAGTTCCGCATCCGATGAATCTTGCGAGTCGCGTCCGATCCGGCGTGTGGGCGGCTACGCTCGACGCGGTTCGAGTAGGAGACCTGACCACGGTCTGGGTGGGGCGCTCCGATTGCGACGCGCCCGTGTTGGGGCCGTCGGAGGGCAAAGTGAGAATGCTGGAAGGGAAGCGATGAAGCTGCGAATGATCCTGGCCTCGACGGCGGTCGCCGGGCTGGCGGCTGCGCCCGCGGCCTCGGCGCAGGTGGGGGGCGGCACGGACGTCACGGCGCGCGTGCCGAGCTTTCTGGAGCTGATCCTGACGCAGCCGTCGAAGGGCTTCGCCGCCTTCAAGAAGACGCGCTCCTACCAGATGTCGTTCAAGGCCCAGGTCACCGCCACTGACGCGCCGACGCTGCTCACGCTGGCCGACGGCGACGCCACGGGCGGCTCCAAGCTCGGCCACATCTCGGTCGGCAAGAAGCGCCTGCCGTCGCCGCTCGAGGCGCGCGTCGGCAAGTCCAAGTTCCAGTCGCTCGACGACAAGGTCGATCCGCTGTTGACGCGCTGGTCGGACGTGCAGACGCGCGAGGAGACGACCGTCAGGCTGCGCCAGAAGGTGAAGGGCAAGGCGACCGGCAACTACCGCAAGGTCCTGCTGGTCACGCTCTCGACGGAGACCCCGTAAGCGGGCTCCGCGTACAACCTGAGACAGAGAACCAAGGAGATTTCGGAGTGAAGCGCGTAAGGAGTCGGCTTGCCGCCGGCGCTCTCGGCCTCGCAGTCGTGGGCACCGCGACGGGCGGTGTGATCGCTGCTCAGGCGGACGAGCCGGCGCCGCGGGCCAAGGCTGCCCAGCAGGGCGGCGTCGAGATCACCCCGGCGATGGTCGAGCGGACCGCCAAGCGCGGCACCGTCGGCACGTTCACCGTCAAGAACACCACGCGCAACACGCTGCGCGTCACCGTCACCGTCCGCCCGTGGGTGCAGAACCGCACCACCGGCAACGTGTCCGCCAACCTCCGGGCCTCGCTGCGCCCGTTCGTCCGCGCCAGCCCGCAGACGTTCAACCTCAAGCCGGGCTCGCGCACGATCCGGCTCAAGATGCGCCGCATGACCCGCAGCGGCTCGCTCTACGGCGGCATCCAGGTCTTCGCCAAGCTGCGCAAGAAGCCGCGCAACAACGGCATCAACCCGCAGTACAACGTCATCGGCCGCCTGCGCCTGAACCCGAAGCGCAAGCGCCCGAACCTGCGCATCGGCAACATCGACGTCAAGGGCCGCGGCAACAACCGCTCGCTGATCCTCGCCGTCCGCAACACCGGCAACACGCTCGACCCGGTCAGCGGCCAGGTCCGCATCACCGGCCCCACCGGCCGCAACGCGAACATCCCGCAGGTCAGCATCGTCCCCGGCCAGGTCGTCTACCTGCGCGGCGGCTCCTTGAAGGGCATGCGCCGCGGCAACTACACGGCCACCTGGTCGATCACGCAGGGCGGCAAGAAGTACACCGCCCGCCGCACCTTCCGCCTCTAGCGGGGTCTTCCGGCCGCCGATCCCTGGGATCGGCGGCCCGCGCGCCGCGCCGCTCACGCGAGCGGTTCGCGGCGCTTGAACCCCTCGCGCGCCCGAGATCGCGCGGCTCGCCGGGCCGCCCGCGAGGAACACGCGGCGGCCCCGGCGGCGCCTAGCCCTTCTTGCGGACCTCGCAGTCCTTGGCGATCTTGGTGCGCTTGCGGTTGCCCTTGAAGCGCGACACGATCACGGTGTCGCGGCCGGAGCCGCACTTGACGGTGGCGGTGCCGGAGGCGGTGATGGCGGTGATGGTGTCGTCGCCCGGGCCGGCGTCGACGACCGTGCGGCGGCCGGCGACGCGGATGTTGTCGGCTCCGCGGCCGCCGAGGATGCGGCTGTGGAGGCCGTTGCCCTGGAGGTAGTCGTTGCCGTCGCCGCCCATGATCGTGTTGCGGCCGCGGCCGCCGTAGATCGTGTCGTCGCCGGCGGCGCCGGAGAGGAAGTCTTTCTGCTTGCCGGCGCTGCCCTTGTGGCGGGCGTCGCCCCAGATGACGTCGTCGCCGCCGCGGCCGTAGAGCTTGTTGGAGCCGCCGGAGCCGTTGAGGCGGTCGTTGCGGTCGGTGCCCTTCTTGGTGCCGTTGCCGGACCAGGTGATGCCGCGGCTCGGGTCGCGCTCGGCGGCGAGGTCGATGATGTTCTCGCAGTCGGGCTGGGCCTCGAGCAGCCGGCGGTTCATGACGCCGTTGGGCCGCGGGCTGTTGTAGACGGTGTCGTAGCCCTCGCCGCAGGTGATGCTGCGGATCGCGCTCGGCGGGTCGCTGTTGAGGTGGATCTGGTCTTCGCCGGGGCCGGCGTCGATGCGGTCGGGGCCGGTGTCGGAGTGGATGACGTCGTTGCCGTAGCCGCCGTTGATGTCGTCGCCGCCGGAGCCGCCGTAGATCGTGTCGTTGCCGTCGCCGCCGTTGAGGACGTCCGGCGCCTCGTTGCCCTCGAGGATGTCGTCGCCCGGGCCGCCGAGCAGCGTGTCGTGGCCGAAGCCGCCGACCAGCTTGTCGTTGCCGTCGTCGCCCTGCAGGCGGTCGTCGCCGGAGCCCCCGTCCAGGCTGTCGTTGCCCGGGCCGCCCTCGATCGTGTCCGGGCCGGTGTCGCCGGTCAGGACGTCGTCGCCGCCCCGGCCGAGGATCTCGTCACGGCCGCCGAGGCCGTTGATCACGTCGGGGCCCTCGGTCCCGACCAGGCGCTCGGCGGCGTTGGAGCCGATGATGGTCTTCGCGAACGCGGTGGCGGCGAACGCGAGCACGCCGGCCGTGGTCAGGGCCAGCAGGGTGCGGAAGCGCATGGGCACGATTAAACAGCTGCCCCGAACACTCAGGGGAATAACTGCGTGAGAACGAACACACTCCCTATGACGGCGTGAGCTCGCCCGCCAGATCCTGCGTCATCAGCTCGCGCACGCGCTCGGGCGGATGGCCCTCGGAGAGCAGCACGACGAGCTTCGCGTAGGCCGCCTCGGTCGTCATGTCCAGTCCGCCGACCGCGCCGGCGCGCAGCAGCGGCCCGCTCGTCGCGTACGCGCCCAGATCGACGCGCCCGTCCGCACACTGACTCACGACGACGATCACCACGCCCCGGCGCGCGCCCTCCGCCAGCGCCGCCAGCAGGTACGGGTCGGCGTCGGCGATGGTGCCCGCCCCGTAGGCCTCGATCACGAGCCCCTGGATCGGCTCCGACAGCGCCGCCCGCAGCAGCGACGCCGGCATCCCCGGGTACAGCCGCAGCAGCGAGACGGGCGCGTCGAGCGCCGCGGGCAGCGTGACCGCGCCCCGCGCGGCGGGCCGCAACCGGCTCGCGTCCATCTCGATCAGCACGCCCGCGCCCCCGAGCGGCGCGGCGTTGGGCGAGTCGAACGCCTCGAAGCCGGACGCGCTGGCCTTGACCGCGCGCGCCCCCGCCAGGATCCGCGACCCGAACACCAGGCAGACCTCGCGCACGTCGTCGCGCGCCGCCACCAGCACCGAGGTCAGCAGGTTCTGGCGCCCGTCGGAGCGCAGCACCCCGAGCGGGATCTGCGAGCCCGTGACCACCACCGGCTTGCCGAGCCCGCGCAGCAGGAACGCCAGCGCCGACGCCGTGTAGGCCATCGTGTCCGTCCCGTGCAGGACGACGAAGCCGTCGTAGCGGTTGCGGTGCTCGGCGATGTCGCGCGCGATCCGCAGCCAGTCGGCGGGGCGGGCGTTGGCGGAGTCCAGCAGCGGCTCGTGCTCGGCCACGACCAGCTCGGGCACGTCGCGCCCGTTGAGCTCGGGTGTCTGGCGCACCTGCGTGCCGAGGTGGCCCTTGACCGGCGCGTAGCCGGACGCGGTCGGCTGCATGCCGATCGTGCCGCCGAAGTAGGCGACGTAGATCCGCTTCCGGCGGCTCATGCGTCCGGCGACAGTGTGTCGAAGTGGGCCTGCGCGGCGGGCGCCCAGCGCTCGTGGCGTTCGCGGAAGAGCTCGTACGCGCGCCGCCGCGGCCAGTCGCGCGGCAGCAGGTCGTCGGGCAGGTCGGGGTCGATGAACGGGAAGCGCCGCCAGGCGTGCACGATCGCGGTCTGGGCGGCGAACGTCTCGGCCGCGCCGGCCGGCCGGGTGGAGGAGAAGTCCTCGATGAACTGCTCGTAGTGCTCGCGCAGCGCGGGCAGGTCCCACGCCTCGCCGATCACGCGCTCCGTGCCGCCGAGCGCGCCCAGCTCGGCCCGGAAGGACAGCAGCTGCGCGGGCTCGGGCGCCTTGATCAGCGCCTCGCGCTCGACGTGCGGCGTGATCCAGAGCCCGTTGCCCAGCGACCCGAAGCCCGCCCACGCCAGCTGCGTGGTCAGCTGGTGGCGCAGCTCGCGCCGCTGCTCCGGGACGCGCAGGGTGACGAGCAGCCAGCGCCCGTCCCAGCTCACGGGCGCGCCGAACCCGTAGATGCGCCGCGCGCCGTCGCGCAGCAGCGACGCCGAGGACGGCGTCAGCCGCATGCGCGAGCGCCGCCCGATCCGCTCGCCCTCCAGCCAGCCCTCGCGCGCGCTGCGCACGACGGCCTGGCGGGCGGCGCTGGGCGTGAACCCGAGCAGGCTCAGCGCGCCGATCAGGGCCTCCTGCCACGCCCCGTCCGGCCGGGGGAGCAGGTACTCGCCGAGGATGGTCAGCAGGGTCGAGCGGGCGGCGGGAGCACCCACCGATCGGCGTCGCAGGACGTCTTCCACTCGGATCGATTATGGCGGGCTAGGGTTTTCGCAAATGACTTGGACCGTCGACGTGCCCGTGGCCTCGCTGCCCGAGCTTCCTCCGCTTCCCCAGGCGCTCGCAGCCGCGCTCCACGACGCGCTCGCCCGGCCCGCCGCCCAGCAGCCCGCCTGGCCGGACCCGGACTACGTCGCGCGCGTGCGCGCGCTGCTGGAGAGCGTGCCGCCGATCGCCGTCCCGTCCGAGGTCGACCGGCTGCAGCAGCGGCTCGGGGACGTCGCCCGCGGCGAGGCGTTCCTGCTGCAGGGCGGCGACTGCGCGGAGACGTTCGTCGACAACACCGAGGCGCACCTGCGCGGCACGATCCGCACGCTGCTGCAGATGGCGGTCGTGCTGACCTACGGGATCTCGATGCCGGTGGTCAAGGTCGGGCGGATCGCCGGCCAGTACGCCAAGCCGCGCAGCTCGGAGTACGACGCGGCCGGCCTGCCGTCCTACCGCGGCGACATGGTCAACGCGATCGAGGCCACCGAGGAGGCGCGCCGGCCCGACCCGGGCCGGCTCGTGCGCGCCTACGCCAACGCGGCGGCGGCGATGAACCTGACGCGCGCGATCACGGGTGCCGGCCTGGCCGACCTGCACCGCCTGCACGAGTGGAACATGGACTTCGTGCGCCGCTCGAGCGCCGGCGAGCGCTACGAGCGCGTGGCCACGGAGATCGACCGCAGCCTGCGCTTCATGTCGGCCTGCGGCGTCGACGACAGCTCGCTGCGCACGGTCGACATGTTCGTCAGCCACGAGATGCTCGTGCTCGACTACGAGCGCGCGCTGCTGCGGCTCGAGGGCGACCGCCTGTACCTGCTCTCGGCGCACCAGCTGTGGATCGGCGACCGCACCCGCCAGCTCGAAGGCGCGCACGTGGCGCTGGCCGCGCTGCTGGCCAATCCGATCGGGGTCAAGATCGGCCCGTCCACCACGCCCGAGGAGGCCGTCGCGCTCGTCGAGCGGCTCGACCCCGAGCGGGTGGACGGGCGCGTGACGCTGGTGTCGCGGATGGGCAACGAGCTCGTCCGCGACAAGCTGCCGCCGATCATCGAGGCCGTGATGCGCACGGGCCACCGGGTCGTCTGGCAGTGCGACCCCATGCACGGCAACACCGAGGAGTCCCCGGGCGGCCGCAAGACGCGTCATTTCGACCGCATCATGGACGAGGTCGAGGGCTTCTTCGAGGTCCACCAGCGGCTCGGCACCCACCCGGGCGGCATCCACGTCGAGCACACCGGCGAGGACGTCACGGAGTGCCTCGGAGGCGCGCAGATGATCTCCCACTCCGAGCTGGGCTCGCGCTACGAGACGGCCTGCGACCCGCGCCTGAACACGCAGCAGTCCCTGGAGCTCGCGTTCCTGGTCGTCGAGATGCTGCGCCGCACCGCGGCCTGAGGAAAACCCCACCCCGGAACCCGGCAGCGGGCCCCAGCATGCTCCGCCCGCCCGCCGCACTGGCGCGGCGCGCGGCGGAACGTACCTTCACGCCATGCGCCTGCTCCTGCTCCCTGTTGCCTTCGCCTTCGCCGTCGCCGGCTGCGACCTCGCCGACGACGGCCCGCGCACGACCCAGACCCGCGACCTCCCCGAGTTCACCCGCGTCGACAACCGCGACGAGGTCGACGTCCGCCTGCGCGTCGGCGACGAGCAGCGGGTCGTCGTCCGCGCCGGCGAGAAGGTGATCGACGACGTCGTGACCGAGGTCCGCGACGGCACGCTGCGCGTGTCGTTCGACCGCAACCGCTTCCTGGGCGACGACCTCGTGGTCGAGGCGTCGGTGCCCGCGCTCGGCGAGATCGCCGTCGGCGGCTCCGGCGATGTCAGCGCCGAGGGGATCGACGCCGAGGCGCTGACCGTGCGCTCGGACGGGTCGGGCGACATCACGCTCGACGGCCGCGCCGGGCGCCTCGACGTGGAGCTCGACGGCTCGGGCGACGTGGACCTCGAGCGCCTGACCGCGCACGTCGGGCGCGTCAAGGCCGACGGCTCCGGCGACGCCGACGTGCGCGTGGCGCGCCGCCTCGAGGTCACGCTGGACGGCTCGGGCGACGTCCGCTACCGCGGGAACCCACAGCTGACCGAGCACGTCGACGGCTCCGGGGACCTCAAGCAGTCGAGCTGACGCAAGCGGCCAACCTTCGGCGGCGGGGACGGGTCTAGCCCCAGTGACCCTCCCCGACCCCTCCGAAGGGAAAGCCCCATGCTCAAAGCCACCCTCGCCGCCTCGGCGGCGACGGCCGCGCTCGCGCTGACCGCGGGCACCGCGCAAGCGGCGACGTTCACCGTCGTCAACGCCAACGACACCGGCCCGGGCTCGCTGCGCAGCGCGCTGAACTCCGCCGAGAGCACCGGCACGGCGGACGTGATCAAGTTCGAGATCCCGGGCCCCGGGCCGCACGTGATCACGCCGAGCTTCCCGCTGCCGACGCTCACGAACCCGGTCAAGATCCGCGGCTACTCCGAGCCGGGCGCGACACCCGCGACGGCCACCAGCTCCGCGGTGATCAAGATCGCCATCGACGCGGTCAACGTGGCGCGCGGGCTCGACATCGGCGGCGACGAGATCGAGGTCCGCGGCCTGAACATCCGGCGCGCGCAGGCCGCCGGGATCTATGTCGAGGGCTCGGACAACGTGATCGCCGGCAACCACATCGGCACCAACGCGCCCGGCACGGTGGCGCGGCCGAACGGTGACTACGGCGTCCACGTGTTCGCCGAGAACAACATGATCGGCGGGCCCGACGCCAAGGACCGCAACGTGATCGCCTCCAACGGGCTGGCGGAGGTGCTCGTCGAGGGCGGCTCGCACGTGATCGAGGGCAACCGCATCGGCAGCACGGCCGACGGCCGGAGCGCGCTCGGCGCGCTGGTGGGCGTGCGCCTGGAGTCCGACGGCAACGTCGTGCGCGACAACCTGATCGTGGGCGAGAACAACGGCGTCCAGGTCGAGGCCGACGACAACGTGCTCGCGGGCAACCTGATCGGCAACGACGGCGCCACGGCGATCCCGAACTTCATCGGCGCCAACGTGATCGGCGGCGACGACAACGTGATCGGCGCCGGCAACGTGATCTCGGGCAACGAGGCCGCCGGCCTGCAGCTGACCAACATCGCCGGCGACCCGGCGCTGGGCAACCGCGTGCTCGACAACCTGATCGGCACGAACGCGACCGGCGACAAGCCGGTGCCCAACGGGACCGCCAACGCGCTCGCGGGCGTGGTCGTCTTCGACTCCGCCAAGAACCGGCTCGAGGGCAACGTGATCGCCGGCAACCTGGGCGACGGCGTCCACCTCGACGGCGCCGACCGCAACGTCCTGAACGGCAACTGGATCGGGACCGACCGCACGGCCACGCTGGACCTCGGCAACTCCGAGAGCGGCGTCGACGTCGAGGGCTCCGAGAACCGGATCAGCGACGGCACGTCGAACACGATCATGTTCAACCACCACGACGGCGTGACCGTCACGAGCGGGACGGGCAACGCGATCCTCGCCAACTCGATCGCGCAGAACGACCAGCTCGGGATCGACCTCGGCGCCGACGGGCCCACGCCCAACGACAACCTCGACGGCGACGCGGGGCCCAACGACCTCCAGAACGGCCCGGAGATCGTCAGCGCGAGCGCCGCGAGCGTCGACTGGACGCTGCACAGCGTGCCGCTGACCCAGTTCCGTCTCGACTTCTACGCCAACGACGCCTGTGACCCGTCGGGCAGCGGCGAGGCGCAGACCCATCTCGGCTCGACCGTCGTGACCACGAACGCCAACGGCAACGTCAGCGGCAGCACGCCCGTGGCCGCCGGCCTCGGCGTCGCGGTCGCGATGACCGCGACGCGGCTGCAGCCGCTCCCGCTCGGGCTGCCGCCCGCGCCGCGCTCGACCTCCGAGCTGTCCCCGTGTGAGCTGAGCGCCTGATCGCCGGATCGCCGGCGGGGTCT
>Ga0180215_1001040_pt1 | contig 31621 bp, 37 predicted proteins | sample eDN3rd37CBELigBY_FD_128871 | JGI IMG/M metagenome (GOLD analysis project Ga0180215, IMG submission 128871) | Enriched backyard soil microbial communities from Emeryville, California, USA - eDNA 3rd pass 37_C BE-Lig BY (version 2) (version 2) | ecosystem: Environmental > Terrestrial > Soil >...
ACGCTCACGGGCAAGGGCGGCCACGGCGGCCTCCCCCACACCGCGACCGACCTGATCGCGGCCGCGGCGGAGCTCGTCGGCAGCCTGCAGCACATCGTCTCGCGCCGGATCGACCCGCTGCAGCCCGCGGTGGTGTCCGTCGGGAGCCTGCACGCCGGCGACGCGCCCAACGTGCTGCCCGGCGAGGCGGTCCTGCGCGGCACCACGCGCTCGTTCGATCCCGGGGTGCGCGCGCGGCTCCCGACGCTGATCGAGGAGATCACGCGCGGCGTGTGCGCCGCGCACGGCGCCGACTTCGAGCTCGACTACCAGTTCGGCTACCGCCCGGTCGTCAACGACCCGGGCGCGACCGAGCTCGTGCGCTCGGTCGTCGACGCCGAGCTGTTCGACCTGGCCCCGATCATGGGCGGCGACGACTTCTCGGCGTTCGCGGCCGAGGCGCCGGCGTGCTACGCCTTCATCGGCGCCGGCGGGGAGTTCCCGCACCACCACCCGCGCTTCTGGATCGACGAGCGCGCGCTCGCGATCGGGACGCGCCTGCACGTCGACGTCGCCCTGCGAGCGCTGGAGGTGTACACGTGAAGCCCTACTCGGTCTCCGTGCCCGAGGACGTCCTCGACGACCTGCGGCGGCGCCTGGACGCCACGCGCTGGCCGGACGAGGCCCCCGACGCCATCCCCGAGCACGGGCTCGGGCTGGCGGCGGCGCGCGAGCTGGCCGCCTACTGGCGCGACGGCTACGACTGGCGCGCCGCCGAGGCGGTCCTGAACGGCTTCGAGCAGTGGCGCACCGACGACGGGCTGCACTTCATCGCCGAGGGCGACGGCCCGCCGCTGGTGCTGCTGCACGGCTGGCCGTCGAGCGTCTGGGAGTTCACGCGGCTGATCCCGCTCCTGCGCGAGCACGCCCGCGTGATCGTGCCCTCGCTGCCCGGCTACGCGTTCTCGTTCACCCCCGGCGGCCGCCGCCACGGCGTCGTCTCCTGCGCGGACGCGATCCACGCGCTGATGCGCTCGCTCGGGCACGAGCGCTACCGGGTCGCGGGCGGCGACTGGGGCGCGAGCATCTCCGCGCGGCTGGCCTACGCCTACCCCGACGCGGTCGAGGCGCTGCACCTGTACATGATGCCGCTGCGCGTGCCCGCGAGCTGGCCGCCGGCCGAGGTCGCGCAGCTGCAGCGCTGGATGTCCGAGGAGGGCGGCTACATCCAGATCCAGGGCTCGCGGCCGCAGACCCTGGCCTACGGGCTGACCGACTCGCCCGTGGGGCTGATGAGCTGGATCGGCGAGAAGTTCGACCGCTGGACGGACGAGCGCGGCGTGCCCGCCGACGACCTGCTGACGACGGTCACGATCTACTGGGTCACGGGCTGCATCGGCTCCTCGTTCTGGCCGTACTGGGAGCGCAAGCACGGCGAGTGGGTGCTCGACGAGGTCGTGGCCGCGGGTGAGCGGCTGCGCGCGCCGCTCACCTACCTGGACTTCCCGAAGGAGCTCCTGCACGTCCCGCGCGCCGCGGTCGAGCAGGTGTTCGACATCGAACGCTGGGAGACGCCGAGCTACGGCGGGCACTTCCCCGCCCTGGAGGCCACCGACGTGCTGGCCGACAGCCTGCGGCGCTTCGTCAGGTCGTGATGTTGAGGACCTTCAGCTCGCGCACGCCGCGCGGGGTCTCGAAGCGGGCCACGCTGCCCACCTTGGCGCCGACCAGCGCCTTGCCCATCGGCGACTCGATCGAGAGCTTGCCGGCCGGCGGGTCCGCCTCGTGCGCGGAGACCAGCGTGTAGGTCTGCTGCTTGCCGGACTTGCCGTCCTCGACCTCGACGCAGCTCCCGAAGCCCACGACGTCGGTCTGGGTCTCGACCTCGCGCACCTCGGCCGCGAGCAGCTGCTCGCGCAGGCGCAGGATCTTGGTCTCCAGGTGCGCCTGGTCGTTCTTGGCGTCGTGGTACTCGGAGTTCTCCTTGAGATCACCCCATTCCCGCGCGGTCTTGATGCGCTCGGCGATCTCGCGCCGGGCGACGGTCTCGAGGTGCTCGAGCTCGGCTTGGAGGGCCTTCAGGCCCTCCGCAGTCATGACAACGGGTTCGCTCAAGCCGGCCATTCTAGTCCTCGGGGGCGAAACAGCGACGCCATTCGCCGTGGTCGCACACGGTCATCAGCGCGTCCGCGACCCGCGCGCGGAGCATGAAATCGCCCGTGTCGCAGCGGAACGTGAGCGTGTTCTGCGAGCGCTCCATCGCGATCGGCGGGCTGCCGCCGGCGGCGAGGATGGACTCCAGGCGCTGCCAGGTCGCCGAGGGTTGGGGTTCCAGGATCGTGATTCGGTGTACGGCGGGCTCCATGCGCCGCAGCGTACACGAACATATGTTCGTGTGTCTAGGCCACCAGCGCGGCGGTCGGCTCGGGCGTGACGGGGCCGCTCTCGGTCACCGCGCGCCAGGCCACGGCGAGCCGCGCGACGGCCTCCTCCAGCACCGGCGCGGGCAGCGCGTAGGGGATCCGCACGTGGCGCTCGAAGGCGCCGTCGACGCCGAAGCGCGGGCCCGCCGCCAGCCGCACGCCGTGGCGGTCGGCGATCGCGGCGAAGGCGGTGCTGCGGGGGACGTCGAGCTCGATCCAGAGCGAGAGCCCGCCGCCCGGGAGCGCGAACCGCCACGCCGGGAACGTCGAGCGCACCGCGGCGGCCAGCACGTCGCGGCGCTCGCGCGCGCCGCGCCGCTGGCGCTCCACGATCGCCGGCGCGTCGCGCAGCAGCTCGACCGCGACGAGCTGCTCGAGTACCGGGCTGGCGATGTCGAGCGCCATCCGGGCGGTGGCCAGGCGCTGCACGAGCGCGGGGCTGGCGCGCACCCAGCCCACGCGCAGGCCGGCCCAGAACGCCTTGCTCATCGAGCCGGTCGTGATCACGACGTCGCCGTCGGGGTCGAGCGCGGCGACCGGCGGCACCGCGCTGAACGGCCCGAGGTCGAGCCCGGCTATCGTCTCGTCGATCACCAGCGGGGTGCGCGTCGCGCGCGCCAGCGCGACGAGCTGCTCGCGGCCCGCGGCGGGCATGGTCAGGCCGGTCGGGTTCTGGTGGTCGGGGATCAGGTAGGCGAGCCGCGGCGCCGCCTGGCGCAGGGTCGCGGCGAGCATGTCGAGGTCCCAGCCGTCCGCGAGCATCGGCACCGGGACCGCCCGGGCGCCGATGGCGCGGACGGCGTCGAGCGCGGCCGGATAGGTCGGGTGCTCGGTCAGGATCCGGTCGCCGGGGCCGGCGAGCACGCGCAGCAGCAGCGTCCACGCGTGCTGGGCGCCCGCGGTGACCAGCACCTGCTCGGCGGAGGTCGGGACGCCGCGTGCGGTCAGGTGCGCGGCGATCGCCTCGCGCAGCACGGGCAGCCCGGCCGCGTCGTAGCCCGGCCCGGGCAGGTGGCGCGGCAACTCGGCCGTGGCCGCTTCGATCGCGCCTCCCAGCGCACCCTCGGGGGCGGCGCAGGCGGCGCAGCTGAGGTCGATCACGTCCTCGCCGCCGCCGCGGGGGTGCTCGGGGACGGCGGCGTCGGCGGGCAGCCGCGTCCAGGAGCCGGCCCCGCGGCGTGAGGCCAGGAAGCCCTCGTCGCGCAGCGCCGCGTAGGCCGCGGTCGCGGTCGTGCGGCTGACCCCGAGCGCCTCGGCCAGCTCGCGCTCGCCGGGCAGCCGCGTGCGCAGCGGCAGGCGGCCGTCGAGCACCAGCAGGCGCAGGGCCCGCGCGAGCGCCAGGTACACGGGGCCGGAGGACCGCCACTCCCCCAGCAGCCGGGCCAGATGCGGGCCGGAGAGCGTCCGGTCGGGAAACATGAAGGCCACTTTCTCAGAATTGGATATGGATCTCAAGGCCACTTGTCACCATCATGGCCCGCCATGACGCGACGCCTCCTGCAGCTCTACGCCGGCCTGATCCTCTATGGCGCCAGCCTCGCCCTGCAGATCCGCGCCGCGCTGGGCCTCGACCCGTGGGACGTCTTCCACCAGGGCCTGTCGGAGAAGACGGGCCTGAGCTTCGGGACGATCGTGATCATCGTCGGCGCGCTCGTCCTGCTCGCGTGGATCCCGCTGCGGCAGATGCCCGGGATCGGCACGGTCAGCAACGTGATCGTGATCGGGCTCGCGGTCGACGCGACGCTCGCGATCCTGCCCGAGGCCCACGGGCTGGGGCTCCAGCTGACGCTGCTGCTGTCCGGCGTCTTCCTCAACGGCGTCGCGAGCGCGGCCTACATCGGCGCCGGCCTCGGCCCCGGCCCGCGCGACGGCCTGATGACCGGGCTCGTGCGCATCACCGGGCACAAGGTGGCCGTGGTGCGCACCAGCATCGAGGTCAGCGTGCTCGCGATCGGCTTCGTGCTCGGCGGCACGGTCGGCCTGGGCACGGTGCTCTACGCGCTCTCGATCGGGCCGCTGCTGCAGTGGATGCTGCCGGCGTTCACGATCCCCCAGCCCGAGCCCGTCCCCGCTTAGACCAGCTCCAGGAAGCGGCGCACGAGCGGCGACTCGTCGTCCTCGCGCCAGACGACCTCGAGCGGCAGCTCGACCGCCGGCACCAGCCGCGCGGCCGCCAGGTGCGCGGCGTGACGCACGACCGAGCCCGTGGCCAGGACCACCAGGTCGTCGCCCGGCGGCCATTCCGCGTCCTCCCAGACGGCGCTGGCCACGACCGTGCGCGGCGCGAAGCCGTGGTCGCGGCACAGCCGCCGCAGGCGCCGGTTGAAGCCCGCGTTGAGCTCCTCCTCGGGCACCACGAAGCGGTCCTCGCGCAGGTCGGCCAGCGCGAGCTCGTCCGCGCCCGCCAGCCGGTGCGAGCGGCGCATCAGCACGTGCACGGGCTCGCGGGCGAGCGTGCGCCGCGCGAGCCCCGGCACAGGCTCCGTGCAGAACCCGAGCGCGACGTCGATGCGGCGCGAGAGCAGCTCACGGCAGAGGTTGCCCGTGGTCGCCTCGGAGGCGTCGACGGCGATCCCGGGGTGGCGCTCGCGCAGCCGCGCCAGCAGCGCCGGGCGCAGCTCGTGGCGCGCCGCGGGCGAGCTGCCCAGGCGCAGCGTGCCGAGCACGCCGCGGCCCGCGCGGGCGGCGTTGCCGAACGCCTCCTCGACCGCCTGCAGCGCCGCGGAGCCCTCCGCGAGCAGCCGCCGGCCGGCCTCGGTGAGCTCGACGCGGCGGGTGGTCCGGATGAACAGCTCGACGCCGAGCTCGGCCTCGAGCTGGCGGATCGCCTGGCTGACCGGCGAGGCGGCCATGTGCAGCCGGTCGGCGGCGCGCGAGAAGCTGAGCTCCTCGGCGACGGCGAGGAAGTAGCGCAGGTGGCGCAGCTCGGGCATGCGTGCGATTGTGACGCGCGGCGTCGCAATCCGTGCGGATCGCGTCTTTCTCCGTCACGGTCGCGGCCGTACCGTCCCGGCCATGATCGTGCTCCAGACCGCCACCGCCGCCGACCGCCGCGAGCTCGAGCGGCTCGCCGCCCTCGACTGCGCCGAGCCGCTGCGCGGCGACGTCCTGCTGGGCCGCGTCGACGGGCAGCTGCGCGCCGCGCTCTCGCTGCGTGACGGCCGCGTCGTCGCCGACCCGTTCTCGCGCACCGCCCGCCTCGTCCAGCTGCTGCGCGCATGGACGTCCTGATCCTCAACCGCGCCGAGGTCGAGGAGCTGCTCGACCTCGGCGCCCTGCTCGACGCGCTGCGCGACGGGTTCAAGGCGCTCACGCTCGGCGAGGTCACCGCGCCCGGCCGCAACGAGCTCACGATGCCCGACGAGGCGTTCCTGCTCGGCATGCCCGGGCGGCTGCGCGACGGCGTGATGACGGTCAAGGTCGTCACGGTCTTCGAGTCCCACGACCCGAGCCACCTGGCGACGATCGGGCTCTACGACCAGCACGGCGGCGCCTGCCGCGCGTTCATGGACGGCACCTACATCACCGCGATCCGCACGAGCGCGGCGGCCGCGGTCGCGACCGACCTGCTCGCGCGCGAGGACGCGCGCACGCTGGCGATCATCGGCGCCGGCGTGCAGGGCGAGCACCACCTGCGCGTGTTCGATCTCGTGCGCGACTTCGACGACATCCGCATCAGCTCGCTGTACGCCGAGGATGCGCGCCGGCTCGCCGCGCTGCACCCGCGCGCCCGCGCCGTCGAGGACGCGGAGACGGCGGTCCGCGGCGCCGACGTGGTCGCGCTGGCCACGCACGCCGCGCAGCCCGTGATCGACCCGGCGTGGCTCGCGCCGGGCACGCACGTGAGCTCGGTCGGCTACCGCCCGCCGGACGGCGAGCTGCCGCGCGCGCTGCTCAAGCGCGCGCGGCTGTTCGTGGAGACCTACGAGGCGTTCGAGCCGACGCCGGTCGGCTGCGCGGAGCTCTCAGGGGACGAGGACGCGACCGAGCTCGGCGAGGTGCTGCTGGGCCGCGCGCCGGGGCGCACGAGCCGCGAGGAGCTGACGGTCTACAAGGCGATGGGCCACGTCGTGGAGGACATCGCCGCGGCCGAGCTCGTCTATGCCGCGGCGCGGGCGCGCGGCACGGGGCTCACCGTGACGCTGTAGCTATTCGACCGGGGCGAGCGGCGGGAAGTCGCCGGTGATCCGCGCGCGCCGGCGGTCGCGGATCTCGCGCTGGCCGCCACCGGTCGAACCCGGCAGGCGACGCTCCTTCTTGCGGCGGTCGACGATGACCGTCACGTTGGGATCGTCCTCGTAGTAGTCCGCGAGCTTCGGGTACAGCTCGTCGGCCAGCGGCTCGGGTACGACGCAATAGATCACGGCCGCGATCCTAGCCCCTTGGGCGGTGGAAACCGATCGGTCATGTGTTGACTTGAGAGATGCAGAGCGCCGCGCTCGTCCGCAGCGGCGTTCGCGATCTGCTCCTCGGGCACCAGCTCGGACAGCTCGTCGCCCTGCGCGTCGCGCCGCACGCCGCCCGCCTCGTCGGACAGGTCGACCTCGAAGCGGTACCAGGACAGCTCCCACATCACGGTGATCGAGACCACCGCCGGGCGGTCCGGGCGCGGGCGCACGCAGACCGCGGGCGCGCCCAGCGAGCGCGCGACGCCGCCGACCGTGCGCGTGTGGTCGGACGCGTTGAAGACGTCGATCGCGCGCTGCATCTTCAGCTCGGCGTTGGTCGGGACCGCGCGGATGTGGCTGCGCGACTCGCGCCGCGGCGGCGGGGCCGGGGCCTGCGCCACCGGCTGGGACTCGACCTCGGGCTCCTCCTCCGGCGGCTGGGCCTCGCGCACGCGCTCGCGCCGGCTCGCGCGCAGGCGCTCCATGAACGGGCGCCGCTCGTGCCGGGGCTGGCGCAGCTCGAGGTCGTCGGCGCCGGACTCGCGGATCCAGCCCTCGTGCTGGGCGCGCGCCGTGCACAGGTCGCACACGCGCCGGCGCTCGCCGCCCGCGAGGAAGTGCTCGGCGTGCTCGCCGCGCAGCAGCGTGCGCCCGCAGACGTCGCAGGCGATGTCGAGCTGGTTGGTGCGGATATCGCGGGTGCGGGCCATCGAGAGGGCGAGGGTAGCAACGCCCGGCCGCCGCTCCGCAGGGTTTCTCCCGACGCCGCGGCCGGCCGCCGGAGCGCGGCCGGCCACCACTTCGCGCGGCCTCAGCTCGCGACCGCCTCCGCCTCCTCGCGGGCCTTCTCGGCCACCTTCTGGGCGAGGTGCGAGGGGATCTCCTCGTAGCGCAGGAACTCGAGCGTGTACTCGCCCTGGCCGCCCGTGATCGCGCGCAGGTCGGGCGCGTAGGAGAGCATCTCGGACATCGGCACCTCGGCCTTGACCTCGGTCATGCCACCCACCGACTCGGTCCCCAGCGGGCGCCCGCGGCGCGAGCTGAGGTCGCCCATGACGTCGCCGACGCTGTCGTCGGGCACGGACGCCGTGACGAGCATGATCGGCTCCAGCAGCACCGGCGAGCACTGCTCCAGCGCCTGGCGCATCGCGATCGAGCCGGCCATCTTGAACGCCATCTCCGACGAGTCCACGGTGTGGTAGGAGCCGTCGAAGAGCGTGACCTTGACGCCCTTGACCGGGTAGCCCGCGACGGGCCCGGCCTGCATCGCCTCCAGCACGCCCTTCTCGACCGCGGGGATGAAGCCCTGCGGGATCACGCCGCCCTTGATCGCGTTGACGAACTCGAAGTCGCCGCCGGGCAGCGGCTCGACCTCGATGTGGCAGTCGCCGAACTGGCCGCGGCCGCCCGTCTGCTTCTTGTGGCGCCCGTGCGCCTTGGCCTTGCCGCGGATCGTCTCCTGGTAGGGCACCCGCGGCGGCTTGAGCGTGACCTCGGCGCCGAAGCGGCTCTTCATCCGGTCGATGATCACCTCGACGTGGATCTGCGACAGGCCCGCGACGATCTGCTCGCCGGTCTGCTCGTCGCGGTGCAGGTCGATCGTCGGGTCCTCCTCCTGCAGGCGCCGCAGGGCGGTGTAGACCTTGTCCTCGTCGCCCTTGTTCTTGGGCTCCATGGCGAACGCCATCACGGGCGCGGGAAGCTTGATCGACGGCATGTGGATCGGCTGGTCGCGCGCGGCCAGCCAGTCGCCCGCGTGCGTCTCCTTGAGCTTGGCCACCGCGCCGATGTCGCCCGGCCCGAACGCGTCGGCGTGGCTGACCTCCTTGCCGCGCGGCACGAGCAGCTGGCCCACGCGCTCCTTGTGGTGCGTGCGCGTGTTCATCACCTGCGTGTCGTGCGTCATCGTGCCCTGGTAGACGCGGAAGAGGTTGATGCGGCCCGCGAACGGGTCGGCGCGGGTCTTGAAGACGTAGGCGAACATCTCGGCGTCCGGGTCGGGCTCGAGCGTGAAGCCCTCCTCGACGACGATCCGCTCGTGCTGCGCCGGCGACGGCAGGTCGTCGACGATCGCGTCCAGCATCCGGTTGACCCCCAGCCGGCTCGTCGCGACGCCGATCGTCACCGGGAAGATGTGGCCCGTGTCCGTGCCCTCCTCGAGCGCGTGGACGATCTCGTCGTGGGAGATCTCCTCGCCCTCCAGGTAGCGCTCCATCAGCGACTCCGAGTTCTCCGCGACCTCGTCCATGAGCTTCTCGCGGTACTCCTGCGCCTGGTCGGCCAGCTCGTCCGGGATCGGGATCTCGGTGCAATTGCCCGAGGCGTCGTACTCGTAGGCCTTCATGTCGACGAGGTCGATCAGGCCGCGCAGCTCGTGCTCGGCGCCGATCGGGATCTCCGTCGCCACCACGTGCGGGCCGAACGCCTCCTTGAGCGAGTCCAGCGTGCGGAAGAAGTCCGCCCGCTCGCGGTCGAGCATGTTCACGTAGATCAGCCGGGCGACGTGCAGCTCCTGGGCGCGCTCCCACAGGCGCCGCGTGGAGACCTCGACGCCCATCACGCCGTTGACCACGAAGATCGCGGACTCGCACACGCGCAGGGCGCCGAGCGCGTCGGCGATGAAGCTCGGCTCACCGGGCGTGTCGATCAGGTTGACCTTCGTATCGCGCCACTCGAACGAGGCCAGCGACGCGGAGATGGACATGCCGCGGGACTTCTCGTCCTCGTCGGCATCCGAGACCGTGGTTCCTTCGGCCACCGAGCCGAGCCGAGTCGTCGCCCCCGCCTCGAACAGCAGAGCCTCGTGCAGCGACGTCTTCCCGCTCCCTCGGTGGCCGACTAGTGCCACGTTGCGGATCCTGTCTGCGGCGTGCGGCATGCCTGGCGCTCCTCTCTCCTCGGACTGACGAGCCGAGAGGAACGCTACAGGCTCAGTCTCTGAGCATGTCGCTCTGCAGCCGCGACTTGAGCCGCAGGACGGCCTTCGTGTGCAGCTGGGAGATCCGCGACTCGGTCACGCCGAGCACCTCGCCGATCTCGCGCAGGGTCAGGTTCTCGTAGTAGTAGAGCGCGATCACGAGCTTCTCGCGCTCCGGGAGCGCGGCGATCGCGTCCGCCAGGCGGTCCTTGACCTCGGACTGCGCGAGCAGCTGCTCGGGGTCGGGAGCGTCAGGATCCTGAAGCGTGTCGAGCAGGCTGACCGCGTCGCCGGAGGAGTCCGAGACCGCCCACAGCTCGTCCAGGGCGACGACCGTGGAGGTCGAGATCTTGACCAGCGCCTCCTGGAACTCGGCGGTCGTGATGCCCAGCTCGCGCGCCATCTCCTCATCGGTCGGCGTGCGGTGCAGCTTGTGCTCGAGCTTGGCGTGGACCTTCTCGATCTCGCGGGCGCGGGCGCGGACGGAGCGCGGCACCCAGTCCAGGGCGCGCAGCTCGTCGATGATCGCGCCCTTGATGCGCGTGATCGCGTAGGTCTCGAACTTGATCTCGCGGTCGAGGTCGAAGCGCTCGATCGCGTTGATCAGACCCAGCAGCCCGTACGAGATGAGGTCGGCCTCTTCCACGTGAGCGGGAAGGCCCGACGACATCCGGCCGGCGACGTACTTGACGAGTGGTGAGTAGGCGACGACGAGCTGTTCGCGGGCCTTGTCGCTGCCGTCGCTCTTGTAGCGACGCCAGAGGTCCTTTAGCTCGATCGCTTTGACGTTGGTCTCCAGAGTGGCCCCTCAAGCCCGTGGGTGGCTCTTCGCATACGCCGCCCGGAGCCGGGCGGACTCTACCCGAGTGTAGACCTGGGTGGTGGAGATGCTGGCGTGGCCGAGCATCTCCTGGATCGCGCGCAGGTCCGCCCCGCCCTCCAGCAGATGAGTGGCGAAGGAGTGCCGCAGCGCGTGCGGGTGCACGCCGGTCTGCGTCGCCGCGTGGCGCGCCCAGACGCGCAGGCGGCGGCGGATGTCCGACGTCGACAAGCGTTTTCCGCTCTTGGACAGGAACAGCGCCGGGTCGCCGTCGCCGTTGGCCAGCGCGGGCCGGCCGCGCTCCAGGTAGGCGGCGATCGAGCGCAGCGCGGGCTCGCCCGCGGGCACGAAGCGGGTCTTCGATCCCTTGCCCTCGACCCGGACCTGTTCTTGGTCGAACAGCACGCTGGCGACGTTGAGGTCGACCAGCTCCTCGGCGCGCAGGCCGCTCGAGTACGCGAGCTCGAACAGGGCGCGGTCGCGCTGCTCGAGCGGCGTCGAGGCCGGGATCCGCTCCAGCAGCCGCGCGATGTCGTCGGGCTTGAGCGTGGTCGGCAGCGAGTGCGGAAGCTTGGGCGCGGGCAGCAGGTCGGCCGGGTTGGAGCTGACCTCGCCGTGCTCGAGCAGGCTGCGGAACAGCCCGCGGATCGACGCGAGCTTGCGCGCCATCGTGCGCGGCGCTGCGCCGCGCTGGCTCAGCCGCGCCGCCCAGCGGCGCAGCGCCTTGTAGTCGACGGCGGCCGGGGTCAGCCCGTTGGCGGTCGCCCAGGCGGCGAGCTCGGCGGCGTCGGTGCCGTACGCGCGCCGGGTGCGGTCAGCGGCGCCGCGGCGTTGCAGGTCGGCGTCGAACGTCCGCAGCGCGGCGCGCCACGGCTCGGACACGGCCGCCGTACCCTGGGTGGGCGTGAGCGCGTTCTTCATCGACACGTCCACGGGTCAGGTCGCCACCCTCGAACAGCTCGTGGAGCGCGGCGTCGCGAACGGCGTCGACCGGCCGCCGCCGCCATGGCACCCGATCCGCGGGGATCGCGACGCGAGCACGCTCTGGTACGCGGTGATGCGCAAGCAGACCAAGGGGATCTTCATCGGCACCCTGGTCATTCGCCACTCCGACCACCATGCCTCCCTCATGCAGCAGGGCTGGCAGGAGGTCGAGCCCGGGGAGATCGGCGAGGTCTCCGCGGGCCCGTGGAGTTAGGCGGACGCCCCCTTACTTGATGTAGATCGGAGCGCCGACCGGGACCTGGTCATAGAGCTCCTTCACGTCCGGGATGTGCATCCGGATGCAGCCGTGCGAGGCGGCGGAGCCGATCGACGCGTCGTCCGCCGTGCCATGCACGCCCACGCCGTCGTAGATGCCCATCCAGCGCGCCTTGATCGGGTTGGACGGGTCATCGCCCGGGATCACCTTGCCGGCGAGGTCCCCCGCCCAGTCGGAGTTCGGCACGTGCCAGGCGGGGTCGACGGCCTTGTTCTGGATGCTGTAGAGGCCGGCCGGGGTGTCCATGCCGACCTTGCCGACCGCGATCGGGTAGGTCTTGTGCAGCTTGAGGTTCTTGTAGAGCTGCAGCTTGAAGGCCTTGCGGTCCACGATCAGGATCGCCGGGTACTTCTTGGCGAGGTCCTTGGTCGAGACCTTGGGCTGCACGACCGTGGTCTTGACGCGCACGGTGTCCGACTGGCCCGGGTTGAGCAGCGTCTCCTCGAGCTCCTTGGCCAGCGTGTTGTACTTCACGCGCACGCCGGTCTTTGACGTCGTCGGCTCGACGCTGCCCTCGGACAGGTCGACCTTCGCGTCCACGGGCTTGCGGTCGATCGCCTTCTGGACGCGCTTGACGAGCTTGCGGATCGCGGGCTGGTTGTAGCTGACCTCGGCGGCCAGCTCGGTGTTGAGCGATTCGTTGCGCAGGTTGCGCCAGGTGCGGGAGAACATGTCGCCCTCCTGCGAATGCTCGAGCGCCTTGCGCACGGAGCCGCGGATGTCGATCCCGATCGCCGCGGCCTTCTGCGTGAGCGTGAACGTGCGGTCCTTGTAGCGGACCTTGACGGGGCGGTCGAGCGGTTTGAGCAGCTCGGTCTCGAGCTTCTGCTGCGCGGCCTCGGGGGTCATCCCGCCGATCGCCACGCCGTTGACCTTCACGCCTTCGGCGATCAGATCCTGCTTGGACTGGTCGTAGAAGTACACGCCAGCCACGCCGCCGATACCGAGCAACGCAAGGAAGGCAGCAAGAACAATCAGCCGAGTACGCATTGAGGTCGCGAATGGTAGGAGGCTTCGCGGCGAAACGCCCACCGCTGCAATTTGCCTAACGCGTCAGGGGCATTACTGGTCGCGCCGAACGCTGGGCGACCAGCGCAGGAACGCCTCGACTTCGCGCTCGTACTGATAGGGCGCCGCGGCGCTCTTGCGCAGCGGCCGCAACCGCAGCGCGACGGCGAATTCCTGCACCGTTTCCCGGGTGGTGAGCGCGAAGCGGTAGCCGCTGCGCTTGAGCTTGCGGTTGTCCAGCCCGCGCCCGTAGCGCAACTGCCGGCGGACCTCCTCGGGCACGCGCAGGCCGATCTGTCTGGCGGCGAACGTCGCCAGCGACGTCCCCCACGGCGGCAGCACGGGCGCGACCGGCTTGCCCAGCAGGCCGGCGACCTCGCTCCACGCCAGGACCCCGTCCGGCGCGGCGTTGTAGATGCCGGGCAGGTCGTTGACCACCGCGTGGTGCAGCGCGCCGACGATGTCGTCCTCGTGGATGAACTGGTAGCGCGGGTCGAAGCCGAGGATCGCCGGCACCGCGGGCAGGCCCAGCAGCGCGGTGTGGCTGGTGTCGAGGTCGGCGCCCAGCCCGTTGCAGAAGCGCAGCGTCGTGACCGTCACGTCCGGGTTGCGGGCGGCGAAGCCCTGGACGGCGTCGTCGGCCTCGACGATGTCGGACTCCAGGCGCGTGCGCGGCGGGTGCGGGCGGCGCATGTCCTCGGTGAAGAAGCTCGGGTCGTCACGCTCGCAGCCGTAGTAGTGAGCGGAGGACTTGAAGACGAACTTGCGCACCGGCGAGTCCGGGCCGCCGCAGGCCGCGAGGATGTTCATCGTCCCCAGCACGTTGAGCTCGTGCGCGACGCGCGCCGGCGCGGTCTTGGAGTCCACCACCAGGCGCGTGTCCACGACCGTGTCGATCTCCGCCGCGTGCACGATCCGGCGCAGCAGCGAGTGCTGGGTGCCGATGCGGACGAACTCCGTGCGCTGCAGCTCGCACGAGGGGTCCTCGGGCGCGACGCCGACGATCACCTCGTTGGCCGGGTCCTTCTCGAGCGCCTGCGCGAGCCGGCCGCCCCAGTAGTTCGACAGCCCCGTGATCAGGATCCGCCGGCTCATCCCAGCCAGACCGAACGCCGGTGGGCCAGCATCTCGTACAGCTCCTCCTGTATGCGGGCGCGGACCTCCTCGGCCACCGTCTGCACCAGGCCCTTGTCGTTGTGGGGCTCCTCGCCCCACTGGTCGGTGGGGATCGGCTCCAGGAAGCGGATCTGGAACTTCGCGGGCAGGTAGCCGGGCGAGGTGATCGGGAAGTAGATCAGCCGCGTGAGCTTCTGCAGCGGCTTGATGTGGCCGAAGATCGACATCGCCTCCTCGGCCCCGACGACCGCGACCGGCACGATCGGCGCCTTCGCCCGCATCGCCGACTCCACGAAGCCGCCGCGCCCGAACCGCCGCAGCTGGTAGCGGTCCTTGAAGAGCTTCTCCGGGCCCTTGCGGCCCTCCGGGAAGACGAGCACGAGCTGCTCCTCGTCGTAGAGCAGCCGGTGCACGTTCGCGGGGTGCGCGGGCACGCCACCGAGCTTGGACACGAGCATGCTCAGCCCGGGGTAGCCCTTGAAGAAGTGCTCGACGGTCGCGTGCAGCGGGCGCGGGTTCGGGTGCTCGGTCTTGATCGCCTTGATGATCATCGACGCGTCCGGCGGCAGCGCCCCGGCGTGGTTGGCGACCAGCAGCGCGCCGCCCGTCGACGGGACGTTCTCGATCCCCTCGACGTCGACCCGGAACCAGTAGTGGTAGAGGAAGTCGACGATCGTGCGGTCGAACGCCTCCTCGACGCGCTCGGACCGGCCCCAGTCGGTGACCTGGCGCTCGGGCTCGATCGCGGGCAGGTGCGCGCGGTGGTCGGGCGGTGCGGGGAGTTCGCGGGTCATCGGGAGAGCACGGGCTGCAGTCGTTCCGCCAGTCCTGCCCAATCCGGCGCGCTGATCACGCCTTCCATGCCGCGGTTCCACGGGTGCTCGAGCGTCGCCGCGGTCATCCCGGTCTCCAGCGCGCGCGTGAGGTTCACGGGCGAGTCGTCGATCAGCACGTCGATGCCGATCTCCACGCAGCGGGCGATCTTGTCGTAGGAGCAGTACAGCTCGTCGTGCGGCAGGCCGATGCGGTCCAGCCACTCGCTCGTGTGCGGGTGCGCGTCGCTCGCGCGGTGGCTGGTGATGTGGATGAAGTGGCCCTGCTCGTGCCAGCGCCGGATCGTCTCGACCGCGCCCGGGTACGGCTCGGCCGAGAGTACGAAGTCCTCGCCGTGGGTCTCCTCCACGCACACCTTGAGCTGGTGCGGCTCCAGGCGGTCGATCGCCCACGTCTCCTGGGCCTCGTACGGCAGGTCCACGCCGAAGCGGCGCTTGGCGATCTCGGCCAGCTGGTCCCAGTAGGGATGCAGCGTCGAGTCGATGTCGATCGCGAGGCGCACGGCCGCTGGTACGGTAGCGGCGTGCCGGGCATCATCGGGCGAGTACGGACGCTCCCCGCCAACGCGTTCCTGCGCGGCCGGCCCGACCCCACGTACGCGGACGGCGACGACGACGCCTGGCTGCGCGTCGACTGGCCGTCGCTGATCCGGCGCGAGACCGTGCTCGGGCGGCGCGTGAACGTCGTCGACACGGGCGGCTCCGGGCCGGCGCTGCTGTTGCTGCACGGGCTCGGCGGCCAGTGGCAGAACTGGCTGCTGAACATCCCGCACTTCGCGGAGGCCGGCTACCGGGTGATCGCCCCCGACCTGCCCGGGTTCGGCGGCTCCGAGATGCCCGCCGGGCGGATCTCGATCCAGGGCTTCGCGCGCGTGATCGACGCGCTGTGCGAGCGCCTCGGCGTCACCGACCCGGTCGTGGTCGGCAACTCGATGGGCGGCTTCGTGGGCGCCGAGCTCGCCCTCGCCTTCCCCACCCGCGTGGCCAAGCTCGTGCTCGTCTCGGCCGCGGGCCTCTCGGTCGAGAACGTGGCGCGCGAGCCCGTGATGGCGGTCGGGCGGCTGATGGCGATGAGCGCGGCCCGCGGCGGCGTCAAGGCGCTGCCGATGGTGACGCGGCCGCGGCTGCGGCGGCTGGCGCTGCAGCTGGTGGTGCGCTACCCCGAGCGGCTCTCGGTGCCGCTGGCGACCGAGCTCGTCCAGGGCAGCGGGACCCAGGGCTTCGTCGGCGGCCTGGACGCCGTGCTCGGGTACTCGTTCCGCGAGCGGTTGCCGGAGATCGAGGCGCCCACGCTGATCGTGTGGGGGCGCAACGACCTGCTGATCCCGGTCGAGGACGCCTACGAGTTCGAGCAGCTGATCGGCGCCAACGCGCGGGTGGAGATCTTCGAGGACACGGGGCACCTGGCGATGCTCGAGCGCCCGTCGCGCTTCAACGCGCTGCTCGAGCACTTCCTCGCGGGCGAGGCGCGGCCCGAGGCGGGCGTGCCCGGCGTCGAGCACTGAGGGCGCGCGCCGCGCTCAGCCCGCGATCGTCGCGCCCGTCTTGCCCGGCTGCGTGATCGCGCCCTCGGAGGCCGAGCTCACCAGCGCGGCGTACTTGGCCAGCACGCCCGTCGTCGCGCTCGGCGCGGGCGGCTCGTAGGCGGCGAGGCGGGCGGCGATCTCCTCGTCGGTGACGTCGATGTCCAGGCGGCGGTTGTCGACGTCGATCGTCACCGTGTCGCCCTCGCGGACCGCCGCGATCGGGCCGCCGTGGACGGCCTCGGGCGCGACGTGGCCGACCATGAAGCCGCGCGTGGCGCCGGAGAAGCGGCCGTCGGTGATCAGCGCCACCGAGTCGCCCAGGCCCTCCCCCACGATCGCCGCGGTGACGGCGAGCATCTCGCGCATGCCGGGGCCGCCGGCCGGGCCCTCGTTGCGGATGACCACCACGTCGCCGGGGTTGATCTGGCCGGAGGTCACGGCGGCCATCGTCGCCTCCTCGCCCTCGAACACGCGCGCGGGGCCCGAGTGGTGGCGGCGCTCGTGGCCCGAGAGCTTCACGACGCAGCCGTCCGGCGCGAGGTTGCCGCGCAGGATCGCGATCCCGCCGGTCTTCTTGATCGGGTTCTCGAGCGGGCGGATGACCTCCTGGCCCGGCGCCTCCTTGGCCTCGTCGGCGTGCTGGCCGATCGTCTTGCCGGTCACGGTCGGCGCGTCCACGTGCAGCAGGCCGAGGTCCTTCAGGCGCTTGGCGAGCACCGCGGTGCCGCCCGCGGCGTGCAGGTCGGTGGCGACGAAGCGCCCGCCCGGCTTGAGGTCGCACAAGCTCGGCGTGGACTCGGCGATCCGGTCGAAGTCGTCGATCTCCAGCGGCACCCCCATCTCGCGCGCGACCGCGAGCAGGTGCAGCACGCCGTTGGTCGAGCCCCCGGACGCCGCGACCGCCAGGATCGCGTTCTCCAGCGAGTCGCGCGTGATCAGGTCGCTCGGGCGCTGGCCGCGCTTGAGCACGTCCACGACCAGCTCGCCCGCGGCGTACGCGTGGTCGGCCTTCGTGGCGTCCTGCGCCGGGGCGAGGCTCGGCCCGATCGGGCTGATGCCCATCATCTCGAACGCCATCGCCATCGTGTTGGCCGTGTACTGGCCGCCGCACGCGCCCGCGCCCGGGCTCGCCGCGGCCTCGATGTCGGCCAGGTCCTGGTCGGTGATCTTGCCCGCCGCGTTGGCCCCGACCGCCTCGAAGACGTCCATGATCGTGATGTCGCGGCCCTTGTAGTGCCCGGGCGGGATCGACCCGCCGTAGAGCATCACGCCCGGCACGTCGAGCCGCGCCAGCGCCATCACCGTGCCGGGGATCGTCTTGTCGCAGGCGCACAGCGCGATCACGGCGTCGAAGTAGTGCCCGAGCGTCACCAGCTCGATGCTGTCGGCGATCACCTCGCGGCTCACGAGGCTCGTCTTCATCCCGCTCGTGCCCATCGTGATCCCGTCGGAGATCGCGACCGTGTTGAACTCCATCGGCGTCCCGCCCGCCGCCTTGATGCCGTCCTTGACGTGCTTGGCGAGCGCGCGCAGGTGGAAGTTGCACGGCATCGTCTCGATCCACGTGTTGGCGACGCCGATGATCGGCTTCGAGAGCGCTTCGTCGTCGTAGCCGATGCCCTTGAGGTACGCGCGCGCGGCGGCGCGGTCGCGGCCCTCGGTCAGCGCGCGCGAGCGGTGCTTGAGATCGAAGTGGCCGTTCGTGGACACGCTCTCAGGCCGCGCCACTCGACGCGCGGCGGTGGCGCTCGAGGCGCTCGCGCTCCCAGCGCCCGAGGCGCCAGATGTCGCGCTGGACCTGGCGCGGGTCGACCTGGCGGCCCGGCAGGTGCATGTTGGCGCTCGAGATCAGGCGGCGCTCGTCGCCCTTGAGCGCCATCCACTTCGCCAGCACGTCATCCGAATCCGGCAGCCGCGAGCTGCCGTACGGGCGCGACTCGTCCGGGAACTCGACGCAGTACTCGTTCAGCAGCCGGCCGGTCTGCGGCAGGTAGGCCACGATCGGCTTGTGCGGGTAGATCAGGTACGCGTACGGGACGCCGCGCAGCTCCTTGTCGAGCGACTCGCCGCCCCAGACCCGGATCAGGCCCAGGTCCCGGTACATCTCCCACTCCTCCTCGTTGACGCACGAGCGCAGGAGCTCGCGGGCGCGCTGCTCCGCGCGGCGCTCGCGGCCCGGGTCGTACGAAGCGATGCCCTGGCCTGCCGCGCGCGCCTCCTTACGGGCGCGCCGGCGCTCGCGGCGGCGCTCCAGGTACGGGAGCATGACCTCCCACAAGAGCGCGGCGACGACGATCGCCGTTGCGCACAGCGCGACGGTCACCGTGCGCCGCCCGCTGCGCGCGGGAAGAAGATCACGCGCTCGGCCGCGCGTGGGATGTCCTCGAACGCGCGCACCATCTCGGCCTCACGGCGGCCGCTGGAGGTCTCCACCGGGATCGCCGCCCACATGCCCTGCTCGAGCTGGCGGCGGAACTCCTCGACGAGCATCTGCTCGTCCTCGCCGACCTCGATGTCACCCTCGGCGATCAGCTGTTCGCCGTACCCCGGGCGCATGCGCAGGAACTTCATGCGCGGCATTATGTCACGCGCGTCGCGCCACCTCACCGGGCGTCGGGCGCGAGCTGCCGACCCCCAGCGCGTTCACCGGGCCCGCCCCGGCGCCGATCGAGCGGTGGCCGTCGCGGACCGCCTCCGAGGCGATCGCGCGCGCCGCCCGGGCCGCGTCCAGCGGCGCCCAGCCGAGCGCGAGATGGGCCGCCAGCGCGCTCGAGTGCGTGCAGCCCGAGCCGTGCGCGGCGCCGTCGGGGTGCCGCTCCCCCGCGAGCCGCTCGACGGTCGTCCCGTCGAAGAACAGGTCCGTCGCCTCCTCCCGGTGGCCGCCCGTGATCACGACGTTCGCGGGCCCGAGCGCGTGCAGCGCGCGCGCCAGCTCCTCGACGTCCTCGCCCGCCTGCACGCCCGACCACGCCGACACGTCCGTCGAGCCGCCGGCGGCGAGCACGCGCGCCTCGGGCAGGTTGGGCGTGATGACCGTCGCCAGCGGCAGCAGCTCCTCCACGATCGCCGCGCGCGCCGCGTCGTCGAGCAGCACCGCGCCCGACTCGGAGACCATGACCGGGTCAATCACGATTGGCACGCCGTCCTCGAGCTGACCGAGCGCCTCGCGCACGGCGCGCACGGTCGCGGCCGTGCCGAGCATGCCGATCTTGACCGCGTCGACGCCGATGTCCTCGGCCACGGCCTTGACCTGCTCGACGATGAACTCGCCCGGCACCGGGTGCACGCCGGTGACGCCCACCGTGTTCTGGGCGGTCAGCGCGGTGATCGCGGTCATCCCGTGGACGCCGCAGCGGGCGAAGGCCTTCAGGTCGGCCTGGATGCCGGCACCCCCGCCCGAGTCGGAGCCGGCGATCGACAAGACGGCGGGAACGGACACGCCGATCAGGTTAGGACCGGCCGCCGACTGGACGCGTCTGCAACGCTTCCGGCAATGGCCTCCGCCCCCGTCGACGACCGGCTCGCCGGCTACCCGGTCAGCGACGGCGTCTTCGACGAGGGCTTCGAGGCCAGCGGCGTCCCCCGGGCCGCCGCCCGCGCGGGCCTCGACGCCGTGCTGCGCGCCGGCCCCGCCGAGCTGAGCGGGCGCATCGGGCACTCGCTCAAGCGCGCCGGCGTGCGCTTCTCCTCCGTCGAGGGCGACCTCGAGTTCTACGTCGACCCCGTCCCGCGCGTGATCACCGCCGCCGACTGGGAGCCCGTCAAGCGCGGGCTCGCCCAGCGCGTCCGCGCCCTGAACGCCTTCGTCGCCGACGTCTACGGCGACCAGCGGATCGTCGCCGAGGGCGTCATCCCGGCCTCGGTCATCAGCTCCGCCGACTACTACGAGCCCGCCCTGCGCGGCCTGCGGCCCCCGGGCGGCGTCTGGATCGGCGTCGCCGGCCTCGACCTCGTCCGCGACCGCACCGGCGAGTGGCTCGTGCTCGAGGACAACACCCGCACGCCGAGCGGCTTCGCCTACCTGCAGGCCACCCGGCGCGCCGTGCTCGAGCACCTCGTCGTCCCGCCCGGCGCGACGCCGCGCCCGCTCGACGGCGAGATCGATCTGCTCGCCGACGCCCTGCGCGCGGTCGCGCCCGAGGCCGCGCGCGGGCGCCGCGCGCCGCTGGCGGCGGTGCTCACCGATGGCGAGAACAACTCCGCCTACTGGGAGCACGCCTGGCTCTCGCGCCAGCTCGCGATCCCGCTCGTCACCCTCGACGAGCTCGAGCTCCGGGACTCCGAGCTGTGGCTGCAGGCCCGCGGGCTGCGCGAGCCGCGGCGCATCGACGTCATCTACCGGCGCACGGACGCCGACCGGCTCGACTCCGACATCGGCCGGCTGCTGATCGAGCCGCTGCGCGCCGGCCGGCTCGGGCTCGTCAACCAGTTCGGGACCGGGATCGCCGACGACAAGCTCACCCACGCCTACGTCGAGCGGATGATCCGCTTCTACGTCGGCGAGGAGCCGGTCCTGCGCTCCGTCCCCACCTTCGACCTCGCACAGCCGGAGCAGCTCGAAGAAGCGCTCGACATCTTCGACGAGCTCGTCCTCAAGCCGCGCGCCGGGCACGGCGGCGTCGGCGTGGTGATCGGGCCGCACGCCGACCGCGCCGAGCTCGACCGCACGCGCGAGGCCGTCATGGCCTCGCCCAGCGACTGGATCGCCCAGCGGATGGTGATGCTCTCCACGCATCCGACCGTCGTCGAGGATGGGCGGCTCGCTCCCCGTCACATCGACCTCCGGCCGTTCGTGTTCCTCGGCGAGGGGGCCACGCCGCGCGTGCTGCCGGGCGGCCTGACGCGCGTCGCCCGCACGGAGGGCGCGCTCGTGGTCAATTCCTCGCAGAACGGCGGCGCCAAGGACACCTGGGTCATGATCTGACCCCCGCGGTGCGCTCCCAGCGGCCGCCGAAGCCGCGCCGGATCAGGCCCAGGCGCTCGAGCTCGTCGAGGGCGACGAGGGCGAGGCGCGCGTCGGCCGGCGTGGTGGCGAGCTCGCCGAGCGTGCCCTTGCCCGCCTCGATCGCCTCGAGGAGCTGCCGGAGCTTCTTGGTGAGCTGCGGCGCGGGCGGCTGGGCCTTGTACTGACGGCCCGTGATGTTGGCCAGCAGCTCGAGCGCGTCGGCGGGGTTGCGGATCAGCGGCGCGCCTTGCTGGATCAGGCCGTGCGTGCCGGCGGACAGGCTCGAGGTCACCAGCCCGGGGACGGCGCCGACGGCGCGGCCGAGCTCGGCGGCGAAGTCCGCGGTGGTCAGCGAGCCCGAGTTGCGCGTGGCCTGGACGACGATCGTGGCGGCGCCGAGCGCGGCGATGATCCGGTTGCGGGCGATGAAGCACCAGCGCTGGCAGGCGGCGCCCGGTGGCAGTTCGGAGATGACCGCGCCGCGCTGGGCGACGGCCTGGTGCAGGAGCCAGCCGCGGGCGGGGTAGGCGACGTGGGCGCTGCCCGCGAGCACGCCGATCGTCGGGCCCTTGGCCTTGAGCGCGCCGGCGTGGGCGGCGGAGTCCACCCCGAGCGCGAGGCCGGACACGACGGTCACGCCGGCGGCGGACAGGGCGCGGCCGAGCGCGCGGGCGACCTCGAGGCCGTAGGAGGACGCGCGGCGCGCGCCGACGACGGCGAGCGCGTCCTCGTGTTGGAGGGTGCTCGGGTCGCCCAGCACGTGGATCACGGCCGGCGGGTCCTCGAGGTCGCTCAGCCGCGTCGGGTACGCGCTGTCGCAGCGGCAGATCACGGTCAGGGCGACCTCGGTGGCGCGGGCCCGGGCGGCGTGCGGGTCGAAGGCCGCGTACCGGGTCCGTACGGCGGGGGCGTCCGCGATCTCGAGCAGGATCTCGTCGGGCAGCGCAAGCACGTTGCCGGGCGCGCTGCGGCGCTTGAACTCGACCTGCAGGTGGCCGGACATGGCGGCGATCAGGTCCGTGCGCCGCAGGCAGTCGTCGCAGGCGCTCATGCCGCCTCCGCCAGCTCGCGGGCGTCGTCGAAGCGCAGGCTCGCCGCGACGCTCACGTGGTCGGGTTCGACGGTCTCGCAGCCGTCGAGGTCGGCGACCGTGCGGGCCACGCGCAGGATCCGGGTGTGGCCGCGGGCCGACAGCGTGTGCAGGTCGTACAGCTCGCCGAGGAGTTGCAGCGCGGCGGGCTTGACCCGGCCGAGCTCGCGGAGCTGCAGCGAGGTCAGCTGCGCGTTGCACGTCTCCGGCTGGCCGTGGAGGCGGTGCAGCTGGCGCTCGCGGGCGGCGACGACGCGTTCGCGGACGGTCGCCGACTTTGGCGCGACCTGGCGCCTGAGCGCGTCCGACGGCGGGCGCTCGACGCGCATCAGGATGTCCATGCGGTCGAGCAGCGGCCCGGAGAGCCTTCGGCGGTGGCGCAGGATGTCGCCGGGAGCGCACTGGCAGCGGGCGTCGCCGAGACCGCACGGGCACGGGTTCGAGGCGGCGACGAGCATGAAGCTCGTCGGGAACGCCATCACCTGCTGGCCGCGGACGATCGTCACGCGGCCGTCCTCCAGCGGCTGGCGCAGCGACTCCAGGCTCGGGCGAGCGAACTCGGAGAGCTCGTCCAGGAACAGCACACCCCTGTGCGCGAGCGTCGCCTCGCCGGGCTGCGGCGGGTTGCCGCCGCCGACCAGGCCCGCGGCCGAGATCGTGTGGTGGGGCGCGCGGAACGGGCGCGTCGTCACGAGGCCCGCGGCGGCCCCGCGCAGGCCGGCGATCGACTGGATGCGCGTGACCTCCAGCGCCTCCTCCCGGCTGAGCGGCGGGAGGATCGACGGCAGCCGGCGGGCGATCATCGTCTTGCCCGTCCCGGGCGGGCCCTGCAGGAACAGGTTGTGGCCGCCCGCCGCCGCGACCTCGAGGCCCGGGATCAGGCCGTTGTGGCCGCGCACGTCGGACAGCTCGGCGTCCTCCTCCCCGTGCTCCGGCGGCTCGTCGGGCATCGCGGGCGGCGCGTGATCGCCGCGCACGGTCTCCACGAGCTGCTGCAGCGACTCGATCCCGACGATGTCGATGTCGGGCACCAGCGCCGCCTCGCGGGCGACCGCGCGCGGCAGCACGAGCCGCTTGAGCTCCGCCCGGCGCGCGCCCTCCGCGACCGCCAGCGCGCCGCGCACCGCCCTGACCGCGCCCGTCAGCGAGAGCTCGCCGATCACCGCGCAATCGTCGACGTGCTCGGGCTCGAGCTGGTAGGAGGCGACGAGCAGCGCGACCGCGAGCGGCAGGTCGAACGCGGGCCCGACCTTGCGCAGATACGCAGGCGCGAGGTTGACCGTGATCCGCCGCAGCGGGAACTCGTAGCCCGAGTTGATCATCGCCGCGCGCACCCGCTCGCGCGCCTCGCGCACCGCCTTGTCCGCGAGCCCGACGACGGTGAACGCCGGCAGCCCTTGGCGGATGTCGGCCTCCACCCAGACCCGCCGAGCATCGACCCCGTCGACCGCGAAGGTGGCGATCCGGGCGAGCATCAGGACCCACCCGGAAGGTCGGCGCCGACGGGCGCGCGGGCGGGGCCGGCGAGGGGCGTGGCAACCGTGTCTGGGCGGTCGCCGGTGGTGGGCGACGAGGTGGGGTGCGCGTTCTCGGGGCGCGGCGGCGTGGTGCCGGCGGCGGCGGCGAGGCGCGGGCGGGCGGGCGGCGGCGCGAGGCCGGCGGCCGCGAGGCGCGAGCGGGCGCCACCGCGCGCCGCTGCGAGGTCCGCGGCGGCGATACGCGAGGTCGCCGCGACGCCGGCGAGGGCAGGTGCGGTGCCCGCGGCGACGCGGCGCAACGTGGCCGCGGCGGCCAGGCGCAAGGCGGGGGCGGTGGCGCGGCGCGACGTGGTGGCGGCGACGGGCCGCGGCGCGAGGTCGGCGGCGGCGAGGTGCAGGACGGCGAGGGCGAGCATCAGAACGCTCCCTCCAGGTGGTCGAGGCGGGCGAGCTCGCCGTTGGCGTCGAGCAGGATCGCGATGCCGTCGAAGCGCAGCTGGGCGCCGAAGGGGCGGTCGGCGGCCTCGCTCAGCCAGGAGACGGCCATGCGGCGGACCTGGGAGCGCTTGCGGTCGTGGAGGTTCTCCCAGGGCTCGCGGTCGGCGGAGCGACGGGTCTTGACCTCGGCGAAGACGAGGGTCGTGCCGTCGTAGGCGACGAGATCGAGCTCGCCGTAGCGCGTCCGATGGTTGCGCGCGAGGATCTCGAAGCCGAGACGCTCCAGGTGCGCGGCGGCCAGGTCCTCGCCCTTCTGGCCGGCCGTGTGTCGGACGTCGGTCATGGGGCGCGACGCTATGGTCGGACCCTCATACGGCTCTAGTCGCGTTTGTTACAAAAGCGTGTCGGGAGTGGAGAATCTGTGTGGAGCCGCGAGCCGCTTGCCGAGGTGCGCCGGATTCATACGTATTTCCGGGGGTTTCCCGGCTCACCTCGGCTTGGGGGCTCGGAGAGCGCGGCGAGAGCGCGCGGTGAGGCCGGCGGGGCGCGGCGAGACCGGTTCCGCGCGGCGACCCGGGCGCGACGACCGCTCGAGCGGGGCACGGCTGGCGCGGCGAGCGACGCGCGGCGCGGCACGGCGAGCTGGGCGCGGCGACCGCGCGGGCGGGGCGCGGCCGGCGCCGCGGGCGGGGCGCGGCCGGCGCCGCGGGCGGGGCGCGGCCGGCGCGGCGAGCGACGCGCCGCGCGGCGAGACGGCTGCGAAGCGCGGCGCGGCGCGGCGAGTCCGGCGGGCGCGTGGGACCGGACCCGCGCGGCGAGCCGGCGGCGGCTCGGGCCGAGGCGGCGCGACGACACCAGGCCGCGGCGCGCGACGCGCGCTACAGCGCGAGCTGCTGGTACGCCATCGACTGGAACGACATCCGGTGCAGCGGCGACACGCCGAGCTTTTCGATCGCGGCGCGATGCTCGGGCGTGGAGTAGCCCACGTGGGTGGCGAACTCCCAGCCCGGATAGCGCTCCTCCATCCGCTGCATGAAGCGGTCGCGCGTGACCTTGGCGATCACGGAGGCGGCGGCGATCGCGGCCGACGTGGCGTCGCCGCCGACGACGTGGCGCTGGTCGAAGCCCGTGGCCGGGACCGGGAAGCCGTCGGACAGGCAGATCGCGCCCGGGACGGCGACGCGGCGCAGGGTGTCCGAGAGCGCGGCGAGGTTGGTCTTGTGCAGGCCGCGCTCGTCGATGCCGCGGACGCAGCGCGAGGTGACGGCGACGCGGACGGCGGCGCGCAGGACGCGCGGGTACAGCATTTCGCGCATCTCGAGGTTGTGCTGCTTGGAGTCGTTGAGCGCGGTCAGGGCGCGGCGGTCCGACAGCGAGAGCTTCTCGTAGTCGAACAGGACGGCGGCGGCGACCAGCGGGCCGGCGAGGCAGCCGCGGCCGGCCTCGTCCGCGCCGGCCACGAAGCGGTAGCCGAGGTTGCGGTCGAACTTGAACAGGCGGGAGCCCGAGGAACGCTTCGCTGACCTGCGCTTCAAGGTCGGATGATCGGGGTGGGGCGGAGGGGATGTCCCTCCATGTTTCTCAGAGGAGGCCGATGCGCTTGGGTGGCCAGTAGGTGGCGAAGGCTTCGCCGATGATCCATTTTTCGGGGACCGGTCCCCAGAAGCGGGAGTCGTCAGAGGAGCCACGGTTGTCGCCCATCATGAAGTAGTGCCCGGCTGGAATCTTGATCTCCATCGGGAAATCGCAGCCTTCGGTGCCTCCGCACGGCTCGGCGAAGTCCTCCTGCTGGCGCTTGCCGTTGAGGATGACGTGGCCGTCCTCGATGCGCAGGCGGTCGCCGGGGCCGGCGACGATGCGCTTGATGAAGTTCACGTCGGCGCGCTCGGCGGTGGGCTTGTCGCAGGCCTGGCCGGTGGGCGGCGGGCCGGAGCCGCAGGTGTTGTCCTGCTCGGCGCCGGCGGGCGGGTGGAAGACGACGACGTCGCCGACGTCCGGGGTCGAGAAGCGCGCGCCGATGCGGTTGACGAGCACGCGCTGACCGACCTGGAGCGTCGGCACCATCGATTCGCTCGGGATCCGGTAGGGCTTGACCAGGAACGCCTGGATGCCCAGGGCGAGGCCCAGGGCAACCGCGACGATCAGGATCAGCTCGAGCAGCGAACCCGAGGCCGACGACGACCCTTTCTTGGCCGCCACTCCCCGGTACTCCCTAACCGGTCTTTTCGTCACCGGTGGCCGCCGACTCGGCGTCCGCGGACGCCTGGGTCTCGGCGGCTTCGGCCTCGGCGAGCGCCTGCTCGTCGACGGCGTCACCGGGGACTTCGGCGTCGGCAGTGGCCGCCGCCTCCGCCGCGGGGTCGTACAGCAGGCCGCGCTCGACGACCTCCTCCGGACCGGTGTAACGGCGCTCGCGGACACGGGCACGCTTGCCGACGCGACCGCGCAGGTAGTAGAGCTTCGCGCGCCGGACGTCGCCGCGGGCGGCGACCTCGATCTTCTCGATCTTGGGCGAGTGCAGGGGGAACGTGCGCTCCACGCCGACACCGAAGGACTGCTTGCGGACCGTGAAGGTCTCGCGCACCCCCTCGCCCTGGCGCTTGATGACCACGCCTTCGAAGACCTGCGTGCGGCGCCGCGTGCCCTCGATGACCTGGAAGTGGACCTTGACGCGGTCCCCGGCCTGGAAGCGGGGGACGCGGCGCAGCTGCGTGCGCTCGAGGGAGTCGATAACGGTGCTCATAGCGAAATTTGGGCTCGCGAAGATCCGCCTCGCGGGCGGTCGATCATGGTAGCGGACCTTCGGCGCGGCGCCGCGATTGTTCGCGCCGCCACTCATCCACGCGGGCGTGATGGCCCGACAGCAGCACCTCGGGAACCGCCCAGCCGCGCCATTGAGCGGGCCGCGTGTAGTGCGGGTACTCAGGTGCGCCGCCCAGCGCCTCCGAGAACGACTCCTCGATCGCCGACGCGTCGTCGCCGAGCACGCCGGGCAGCTTGCGCAGCACGGTGTCGAGCACGACCATCGCCGCCAGCTCTCCCCCGGCCAGCACGTAACGGCCGATCGAGACCTGCTCCGTGACGAAGTGCTCGAGGATGCGCTCGTCGAAGCCCTCGTAGCGCCCGCACAGCAACGTCAGAGACTCCTCACGCGCCAGCTCGGTGGCGAGCGCGTCATCCAACAGCCGCCCCGTCGGCGTCAGGGCGATCACACGCCGCTGCTCGCGCAGCTCGACCGGGTCGACCCCGTAGCGCGCGCGCAGCGCCGCCTCCATCACGTCCACGCGCAGGACCATGCCGGCCCCGCCCCCGAACGGCGTGTCGTCGACCTGCCCCCACTTCAGCGGCGTGGTCGCGCGCAGGTCCACGGCCTCGACGGTGTGCCCCAGCGCGAGCGCGTTCTCCACGTGGCGCTGGGTCATGAACCAGTCGAACCACTGCGGGAACAGCGTGAAGACGTCAGCGTTCACCGAGGAAATCCAGGTCGATCTCGATCCGCCGCGCCTCGACGTCGATCGAGCGGATGCAGTCGCGCACGAGCGGGACGAGCAGCTCGGAGCCGTCGGCGCGGTCGACCTCGAGCACCTCGACGCTCGGCAGCGCGCTCATGCGGCGCACGAAGCCGACGACTTCCTCGCCCGACACCACGGTGCAGCCCTCGAGGTCCGAGGCCCAGTACTCGTCCTCGCCGAGCATGTCGTCCGAGCGCGGCACGGTCAGCTCTTGCCCGCGCAGGGCCTCGGCGTCGTCGCGGGTCGTGCAGCCCTCCAGGCGCAGGATCGGGCGTTCGGAGGTGCCGGAGCGGCGCACCACGCGCCGGCCCGAGACCACGCCGCCGACCCCCGGGAGCTCCGGGGTGGGCGAAGTGACATAGAACGAGCCGTCGAGCCCGTGCGGCCGGCCGACGCGGCCGACCACGAGCTCATTCGACGATGTCGACGAGGACGCGCCGGTTGTCCTTGACCGCGGCGGCCTTGACGACCGTGCGGAGGGCTTGCGCGGTGCGTCCCCCGCGTCCGATGACCTGCCCATAGTCATCCTCGTCGACCGAGAGCTCGAGCACGAGCGTACCGTCGTCCTCCTCGAACTCCTCGACCTGGACCGCCTCGGGGTGGTCGACGAGGAGCCGCGCGAGGTACTCGAGCAGCTCGCGCAAGGGGCGCTAGCGGTTGGCGGGCTGAATGCCCTGGGTCTTGAGGAGCTTCTGGACCGGCTCGGAGGGCTCGGCGCCCTTGGAGAGCCAATACTGGATCCGCTCCTCGTTGAGGACGATCGTCGACGGATCGGTCTGCGGGTTGTACCGCCCGAGCGTCTCGATGAACCGGCCGTCCCGCGGGGAACGGCGGTCGGCGACGACCACCCGCCACTGGGGGTCCTTCTTCCCGCCGACGCGGGTGAGTCGCATGCTGACTGCCATATCGGCGCGGCAGGATAGCGAACGCTACGTGCCAACCCGCGGGAAGTCGGATACGGCGGGGATGTCCCGCCTCACCGTTGCCGCATTATCTGGCTGAGATCCGGCATCTTGCCCCGCTGGATCCCGCGCATCATCTTGCGCATCTGCTCGAACTGCTTGACGAGCTGGTTGACCTGCTGGACCGTCGTGCCCGAGCCCTTGGCGATCCGCAGCCGCCGCGAGCCCTTGATCAGCTCGGGGTGGCGGCGCTCGTAGGGCGTCATCGAGAGCACGATCGCCTCGACGCGGTCGAGCTCTGACTCGTCGACCTGCATCTTGGACAGCTGGTGGCCCGCCAGGCCCGGGATCATCCCGAGCAGCGAGGTCAGCGGCCCCATCTTGCGGATCTTCTTGAGCTGGTCGAGGAAGTCCTCGAGCGTGAACTGGTTCTTGCGGAGCTTGCGCTCGAGCTCCTTGGCCTCGTCGGCGTCGACCTGCTGCTCGGCGCGCTCGATGAACGACAGCACGTCGCCCATGCCGAGGATCCGCTGCGCCATCCGGTCGGGGTGGAAGCGCTCGAAGTCGCCGAGCTTCTCGCCCGTGGAGGCGAACAGGATCGGCTTGCCGGTGACCGCCTTGACCGAAAGCGCGGCGCCGCCGCGGGCGTCGCCGTCGAGCTTGGAGAGGATCACGCCGTCGAACTGCGCGACCTCGGCGAACTGCTCGGCGACGTTGACCGCGTCCTGGCCGGTCATGGCGTCGACGACGAGCAGCACGACGTGCGGCTTGATGCGCTTCTTGATGTTGGCCAGCTCGGCCATCAGCGCCTCGTCGACGTGCAGGCGGCCCGAGGTGTCGACGATCAGGACGTCCTTGCCGTCGCGCTTGGCCTGGTCGAGCGCCCAGGCGGCGATCTCGACCGGGTCCTTGTCCGTGCCCTGCTCGTAGACGGTCGCGCCGGCCTGCTTGCCCACCTTGACCAGCTGCTCGACCGCGGCGGGCCGGTAGACGTCGCAGGCGGCGACGGCGACCGAGGACTTGTTCTGCTCGGCCAGCAGCTTGGCGAGCTTGGCCGTCGCGGTCGTCTTGCCCGAGCCCTGCAGGCCGGCCATCAGGATCACCGTCGGCGGCCGCGGCGAGAACGTGATCCCGGCCGAGGCGCCGCCCATCAGGGCGGTCAGCTCCTCGTTGACGAACTTGACGACCTGCTGGCCCGGGTTGAGCTGCTTGGTGACCTCGATCCCGAGCGCCCGCTCCTTGACCGACGACGTGAACTGCTTGACGACCTTGAAGTTGACGTCGGCCTCGAGCAGCGCGAGACGGATCTCGCGCATGGCCTTGTTGATGTCGTCCTCGGTGAGCGCGCCCCGCTGGCGCACCCCCGAGAGCGTGCCTTGGAGCTTCTCGGAAAGCGAGTCGAACATCTCTGCGAAAGACTCTATCCGTGGAGCTCGATCTTCTCGTCATCGGCTCGGGGCCCGGCGGCCAGAAAGCTGCCATCCAAGCCGCCAAGCTCGGCAAGCGCGTCGCGGTCGCCGAGCGCCGCAACCGCCTCGGCGGCGTCTCGATCCACACCGGGACGATCCCGTCCAAGACCCTGCGCCAGGCGACGCTGGAGCAGCTCGCCACGCGCCCGCTGGACGTGCTCGACCCCACCCGGATCGAGGAGACGGAACGCCAGGCGATCCAGCAGCTGCTCGACCGCGCGGCGGCGGTCGTGGCCGCCGAGACCGCGATCACGCGCGAGCAGTTCCGCCGCAACCACGTCGGGCTGCTGCCCGGCGACGCCGTCTTCGAGGACGAGCGGACCGTGCGCATCGACGGCTCCGACGAGCCGATCCGCGCCGAGAAGATCATCGTCGCGGTCGGGACCAGGCCCGCGCGCCCGGCCACGGTCGAGTTCGACGACCGCACGATCATCGACTCCGACGGCCTGCTCAAGCTCGAGAGCCGCGTGCCGCGCACGATGACGGTGGTCGGCGCGGGCGTGATCGGGGTCGAGTACGCGTCGATGTTCGGCGCGCTCGGGACCAAGGTCACGGTCGTCGACCAGCGCGAGCGCGTGCTGCCGTGGCTCGACGGCGAGATCGGCGAGGCGTTCCAGTACCTGCTGCGCCGGCGCAACGTGACCTTCCGCATGCGCGAGAAGGTCGACGCGGTGCACGCGCTGCCCGGCCGCGGCGCGCGGCTGACGCTGGCCTCGGGCAAGGAGATCGTGTCCGAGACCGTGCTCTACGCCACGGGCCGCCAGGGCGACACGGACCGGCTCGGGCTCGAGCACGCCGGCCTGAAGGCCGACAACCGCGGCCGGCTGAAGGTCGACGAGCAGTACCGGACCGAGGTCGAGCACATCTTCGCCGTCGGCGACTGCGCGGGCGGCGGGCTGGCCGCGACCGCGATGGAGCAGGGCCGGATCGCGGCCCTGCACGCGTTCGAGCAGCCCGTCACCCAACTGCCGGCGCTGATCCCGACCGGCGTCTACGCCATCCCCGAGCTGGCGATGGTCGGGCGCACGGAGGAGCAGCTGACCGACGATGCGGTCCCCTACGTCGCGGGGATCGCGCGCTGGAGCGAGCTGGCCCGCGGCGTGATGTCGGGGGACCGCGACGGGCTGCTGAAGCTGCTGGTGTCGGTCCAGGACCGGTCCGTGCTCGGGGTGCACGTGCTCGGCTCCGGCGCCACCGACCTGGTCCATATCGGCCAGGCCGTGATGGCGGCGGGTCCGGGCGGGCTCGACTTCCTCGTGACGGCGGTCTTCAACTACCCCACGCTGGCCGAGTCCTACAAAGTCGCCGCCCTGGATGCGGACAACCGCATCCGGGCGATGAAGAGCTTCGGCCCTTAGGCCGCGAGCGGGATCTGCTCGTGGGCCGGCTGCGGCGCGGGCTGCGGCTTGGGGAGCTGCTCGCGGATCCACTGCGAGATGAGGGCCGCGTCGGCAATTGAACGTCGGGACAATGGCGCCTCCTTTCCGTCGTAAACTGGAGGGGCGCCTCCGAAAAT
>Ga0180215_1001041_pt1 | contig 31618 bp, 22 predicted proteins | sample eDN3rd37CBELigBY_FD_128871 | JGI IMG/M metagenome (GOLD analysis project Ga0180215, IMG submission 128871) | Enriched backyard soil microbial communities from Emeryville, California, USA - eDNA 3rd pass 37_C BE-Lig BY (version 2) (version 2) | ecosystem: Environmental > Terrestrial > Soil >...
AAGATGGGGCGGCCGCGAACGGGTGGACGGCGCCGATCGTTCCCCAGCCGACGGGCTGCTCCCGGCCGGGGCTCAGCCGCGCAGCTCGGCGCCTACCTCTCTGCCGAGGGCCCCCACCAGCGCGTTGTGGACCTGCTGGATCTCGTCGTCCTTCAGGGTCCGGTCCGCGGCCCGGTAGCGGATGGCGAAGGCGAGGCTCTTTCGGTTCTCCCCGAGCTGGGGCCCCTGGTAGACGTCGAAGAGCTCCACGCCCTCCACCAATCCGGAGCCCGCTGGTCCCAGGAGGATGGAGCGCAGCCGTTCGGAGGGGACGTCGGCGGGGACCACCACGGCCAGATCCCGCAGGACGGCGGGGAAGCGCGGGACGCCGTGGTAGCTCGGCAGGAGCCGGGACGCCTCGACGATCCGCTCCATCGCCAGCTCGAAGACGAAGATCCCGCGCGGGAGGTCGAAGGCCTCCGCGACCTTGGGATGGACCTCGCCGAGTTGCCCCAGGATCCTGCCGCCGACGCGGATCCGGGCAGCGGACCGCGGGTGGAGACAGGGGGCGTCATGGGGCTCCCACTCTGCCTCGATCCCCACGGACTCGAGGGCCGCGGTGACGGTCCCCTTCGCGTCGTAGAAGTCCACTGGCGCCGGCTGCTGCAGCCAGGAGGCCGGCTCGCGAGAACCGAGGAGGAGGCCCGCCAGATGCCAGCGCTCCTCCACGGGCTGCTGGGAATGGGGCACGGGGAGGAAGACCTTTCCCTGCTCGTAGATGCGCAGCCGCTCCGCCTGCCGGTTCAAGTTGAAGGCGGCGTTGCGAAGGAGCCCCGCCAGGAGGGTCGGTCGCATCACCGCCAGGGTCTCCGCGAGCGGGTTCTTCAGGGGCAGGAGCCGGGTGGCCTCCGGATCGAGGCTCTGGAAGTCCCTCGGATCGCCGAAGGAGAGGTGGATCACCTCGTCGAGGCCCGCTGCTGCGAGGGCGCTCTGGATCCGGGAGAGGACGATCTCGTCGCGGGATCGGAGCGCTGGCGCCGCAGAGGCGCTGGGGAGCGCCGCAGGGATGGACCCATAGCCGCGGATCCGGGCGATCTCCTCGATCAGATCCACCTCGCGCGACACGTCCACCCGAAAGCTCGGCACTTCGACGAGGATCCGGTCCCCGGGGCGAGCGGCCGGAGCAGCCGAACCCGCGCTCCCCTTCCCGTCGCCACCATCGCCGCCGGCGCGGGCAGCGTCCTCCTCCTCGTGCAGGCGAAACTCGAGCGCCCGGAGGATGCGGCGGGACTCGTCGGAGTCCACGGGGGTTCCGAGCAGATCGCCCACCCTGCCGAAGCGAAGCCCCACGGTCTGCGGCGCCTGCGGCTCCGGGTAGACGTCGACGATCCCCGGGCGGACCTGGCCGCCGGCGATGGACTCCAGGAGCCACGCCGCCCTGTCGAGGGCATGGGTGACGGCGCCGATGTCGGCGCCCCGCTCGAAGCGGTGGGACGACTCGGTGTGGAGGCCGTGCCGCTTGGAGCTGCGGCGCACGGAGGCAGGATCGAACCAGGCGCTCTCGATCACCACCCGCGTGGTGCCCTCCCCCACCTCAGCGTCCGCTCCGCCCATCACCCCCGCCAGCACCAGCGGGCGGGACGGATCCGCGATCACCAGATCGTCGGCGGCGAGGCTGCGCTCCTTCTCGTCGAGGGTCACGAGCCTCTCACCCTCGGTTGCCTTGCGAACGACGATCGTACGCTCCGTGATCTCGTCCAGATCGAAGGCGTGCAGCGGGTGCCCGGTCTCGAGGAGCACGTAGTTGGTCACGTCGATGAGGTTGCCCAGGGCGCGCACCCCACAGAGCTCGAGGCGGGCGCGCATCCAGGCTGGGGACTCGCCGAAGCGAAGGCCCTCGACCACCCGCGCCGCGTAGCGGCTGCAGGCCTCGGGGGCCTCGAGCCGGATCGCGATCAGCGAGGCGGCTGCCTCCCCGCTCTCCTTCGGCGTCGCCGGCTGGGGCTTGAGCCTCGTCCCGGTGAGGGCGACCAGCTCCCTGGCGACGCCGAGGTGCGAGAGCCAGTCGGGGCGGTTCGGGGTCGCGTTCAGGGTGAGGACGACGTCGTTCAGCCCCAGGGCCTCGCGGATGGGGGTCCCGGGGCGCAGGGACGGATCCAGCAGGAGGAGGCCGGAGGCGTCCTCCGCGATCCCCATCTCCTTGGCGGAGCAGAGCATCCCCGCCGAGTCCACCCCGCGCAGCTTGCGGGCCTCGATCCGCATCCCCCCCGGGAGCGTCGCGCCGACGAGGGCGGTGGGGACCTTGGCCCCCACCTCGTAGTTGGCGGCGCCGCAGACGATGGAGAGAGGCGCCCCCTCCCCTGCTTCGACCTTGCAGAGATGGAGCTTGTCGGAGCCCTCGACCGGGAGCTTCTCCAGGACCTCGCCGACCACCACCCGATCCAGGCCTTCGCCCTGGCGCTCGATCGCCTCGACCTCGAGGCCTGCGTGGGTGAGGAGCTCGGCGAGCTCAGGAACGGGTGGGAGCTGTTCGACCAGATCGGCCAGCCAGTTGTACGAAATTCTCATGGGCTCGCTCCGATCAAAACTGGGCCAGGAAGCGGGTGTCGTTCTCGAAGAGGAGGCGGAGATCGTCGATGCCGTAGCGGAGCATGGCGATCCGCTCGACCCCCATGCCGAAGGCGAAGCCGCTGACCTCGTTGGGGTCGTAGCCGACGCTCTCGAAGACCTTTGGATGCACCATCCCGGCCCCGAGGATCTCGAGCCAGCCGGTGGTCTTGCAGACCCTGCAGGGCGCGTCGCCCCCGCCCTTGGCAGGGGGCTCTCCGATCGACGTGGTGGGCCGGAGCGGATCGGGGACCGGCGCCGCGAGGTGGAGCGCCGGCGCAGCATCCCCCTCCTGCCCCGAGGCGGTGGCCGCGCTCTGCTGGCGCATCACCCTGCCGTAACCCTTCCCGCCGCAGATCACGCAGGAGATGTCCACCTCCGCGGAGGGCTCGGTGAAGGGGAAGAAGCTGGGCCGGAAGCGGGTGGCGACCTCCCGTCCGAAGAAGGTGCGCACCAGCTCGTCGAGGGTCCCCTTCAGCTCGGCGAAGCTGACCTTGCGGTCCACATAGAGCCCCTCGATCTGGTGGAACATCGGCGAGTGTGTCTGGTCGCTGTCGCAGCGGTAGACCCGGCCCGGCGCGATGATCCGCACCGGCGGTCTGTTCGCGAGCATGGTCCGCACCTGCACCGGGGAGGTGTGGGTGCGAAGGAGGAGCTCGCCAGGCGGGACCGCTCCGTCCGGCAGGGCAGCGTCGTCCACGAAGAAGGTGTCCTGCATGTCCCGGGCGGGATGGTTCTTCGGGAAGTTGAGGGCTTCGAAGTTGTAGTAGTCGAGCTCGACCTCGGGACCGCTCGCGACGGCGAACCCCATCCGCCCCAGGATCGAGACCAGGTCGTCCATGGTCTGGGACAATGGATGTCGCCGCCCCAGGGTCCGGGGCCGCCCGGGCAGGCTCACGTCCAGGCGCGGCCCGCTGAGCTCCGCCTGCAGCGCTGCCTCGGCGAGGGCCTCCACCCGCTGGGTGAGCGCCTCCTCCACCGCCCGGATCACGGCGTTCACCGCCTCGCCGAAGGGCTTCTTCAGCTCGGCGGGGAGCTTGCCGATGCTGCGGCGCAGGAGGCTCACCTGGCCGCTCTTGCCCAAAAACTCGACCCGCGCCGCCTCGAGCGCCGCCTCGTCGCCGGCCTGCTCGATGGCCGCGAGGGCCGCTTCACGCGCGGCGTTCAGCTCCGCAAGCTGTTCAGGGGAAAGCTCCACCATCTCTCGACCTTCCTGGGTCTGCGGCCGGTTCCGAGGTCCAGCGACGCTACGTGGCCGCTCCCGCGCCGGCGGGAGCCTCGTCTGCAGAAATCGTGGGTCCGTACTGGGTTCCCGCCCTCGCGGGAACGACAGCCCGGGCCTCGGGAGACCGTGACCCGATGCGACCCTTCAAGCAAAAGGGCGATCTCCGGAGGCTCCGGAAGATCGCCCTTGGCTGCGGTCGTGACGCGCTACGATGCGCGCTTCCTAGCGTGCCGCAGCCACCACCGCGGCAAAGCCCTGCGGATCGAAGAGCGCGATGTCCGCGAGGACCTTGCGATCGAGCTTGCTCCCCGCCTTGTTCAGGCCCGCGATCAGCCGGGAGTAGCTGATCCCGTTCTGCCTGGCGGCGGCGTTGATCCGGACGATCCAGAGGCGGCGGAACTCGCGGCGCTTCACCCGGCGATCGCGGGTTGCGTAGTCCATTGCCCGCTCGACGGCCTCGTTCGCCCGGCGGTAGGTGTTCTTCCGCCTTCCGCGGAAGCCCTTGGCGAGCTTCAGCACCCGATTGCGCCGGCGGCGCGCCTTGAAACCCTTCTTGACTCTCATCTGCTGCTCCGGGGGGCATCGCTAGCGATTGCCCCTGCTGCCGTGGCGGCGCGACCCGCAGGTCTCCGACACGAGGGATCCGTCACGGATCCACTTGGTTTGCTGCAATTCAACCGTAGGGGAAGAGCTCCCGGATCACCTTGGCGGCGTCCTGGCGCTCCATCATCGCGGTGCCGCGATTCTGGCGCTTCTGCTTCGTGGTCTTGTGGGAGAAGCCGTGGCGGGCGTTGGCCTGCCGGTACTTCACGGTCCCCTTCTTGGCGTTGACCTTGAAGCGCTTCTTGGCCCCGCTGTTCGTCTTGAGCTTCGGCATGATGTCCTTCCAACCTTTGTTCGTGCGACCCAGAGGGACCGCCTACTACCCTTGTTTGACAAGACCTGCAAGGGCCTTGCTGCATCTTCGTCCACAGCCCCCGCCGAAGAGGAGCGGCGCCGATGGGGCGCGCGGCTTCCCGGCGGGGCCTGTAGCGGAGCTCCGAGAGCGCCTGCTCAGTCTGCCTGCGCAGGTGGGGACGAGTCCGCCGGCTCCTCGCCGGCCTTCTCCGCCGCCGCCGCCGCCGCCCGGGCCGCCTCGTTGGCAGCCCTCGCCGCTGCGCCGCGGGCCGCCTTCTCCGCCGCCCGCTCCGCCGCCTTCTGGGCCTCGTACTCCAGCTCCTTCTCGGTCTTCTCCCGCTCGGGCTTGTCGGCGCCCGATGCCCGGGCCGCCTCGCGGAGCTGCGCCTTGTACTTGGGGTTGGGCGCCAGGATCATGAACATCTGCCTGCCTTCCTGGCGCGGCGCCTGCTCGATGATCCCCACCTCCTTCACGTCTTCCGCGACGGATTGGAGGATCTTCTGGCCGATCTCCTTGTGGGTGATCTCGCGGCCCCGGAACATGATCGTGACCCGTGCCTTGTTCCCCTCCTCCAGGAAGCGACGGACGTTCTTGACCTTGAAGGCGTAGTCGTGCTCGTCGGTCTTGGGCCGGAGCTTGACCTCCTTGAGCTGCACGATCACCTGCTTCTTCTTGGCCTCCGAGGCCTTGCGCTTGGCCTCGTACTTGAACTTGCCGTAGTCCATGATCTTGCAGACCGGCGGCCTGGCCATCGGCGAGATCTCGACCAGGTCGAGACCTTCGTCGGCGGCCCGCTGCAGCGCTGCATCGAGCGAGAGGACTCCTAGCTGTGCTCCATCTGAACCGATCAGCCGCACCTCGCGTGCCCTGATCCGTCGATTCGTCCGTGCGTCCCGAATGGGAATACCTCCTGAAGTAGGGAGCCGATGACCCCCTTCATTGCCCCGCTATGAGAGTCGGGGAGAATATGCGACGTCGCCGACCTGTCAACCTGCCACTTCGGTGGAGGCCTCGGCACCCTTCGGGTTCTTCCTGGACAGGTAGGGGATCTTCCCCTCCTCCTGCAGGAGGCCGACCGCCGCCTCGATCTCCATGAAGCCGAGGTTCTCCCCGCCCAGACGTCTGGGCGAGACCCCCCTCTTCTCCACCTCTTGATCCCCTATCACCAGGGTATAAGGGATCTTCTCCATCTGTGCATCACGGACCTTCGCGCCCAGCTTCTCGCCCCGCTCGTCGAGCTCCACCCGGAGCCCCGCCTCCAGCATCCTCGCGTGGACCTCGCGGGCCCAGGGGAGCTGCCGGTCGGTGACCGTGAGGATCTTCGCCTGCACCGGCGCCAGCCAGGTGGGGAAGGCCCCGGCGAAGTGCTCGATGCAGATCGCGATGAAGCGCTCGAAGGAGCCAAAGATCGCCCGGTGGATCACCACCGGCCGGTGGGCCTGGTTGTCCTCGCCCACGTAGCTGAGGTCGAAGCGCTCCGCCGCAGCGTAGTCGAGCTGGATCGTGCCGAGCTGCCACTTGCGCCCGATCGAGTCCGAGACCTCGAAGTCGATCTTGGGGCCGTAGAAGGCGCCGTCGCCCTCGTTGATCTCGTAGGGGAGGCCCGTGGCCTCCAGCGCCTTGCGCAGGCTCTCCTCCGCCCGATCCCACATGGCGTCGTCGCCGATCCGCTGCTCCGGCCTGGTGGCGAACTTGGCCACGTAGCGGAGGCCGAAGGCCTCGTAGCAGCGGTCGAGGAGATCGACCAGGCGGAGCACCTCGTCGGTGATCTGATCCTCCGCCAGGTAGATGTGGGCGTCGTCCTGCTGAAACTGCCGCACCCGGGTGAGGCCACCCAGGCTGCCCGAGGCCTCGTTCCGATGGAGCACGTCCTGCGTGTGGAAGCGCAGGGGCAGCTCCCGGTAGGAGTGCCGCTTCGTCGCGAAGTAGAGGTGGTGCGACGGGCAGTTCATGGGCTTCAGAGACATGTCGTGCTCACCCGACTCCTCGTCGAGGACCAGGAACATGTTCTCCTTGTACTTGCCCCAATGCCCGGAGAGCTCCCACAGCGCCTTGTTGTAGAGGAGCGGCGTCTTGATCTCCTGGTAGCCGCTCTGCACCACGAGGTTGCGCATCGAGTCGCCGAGGATGCGGTAGACCGTCGTCCCCTTGTGGGTCCAGAAGGCGGCGCCAGGCGAGTAGGGGTGGAAGGTGAACAGATCCAGCTCCCGACCCAGCTTGCGGTGATCGCGCTTCTTCGCCTCCTCGAGCTGGTGCAGGTGCTCCTCGAGCTCCTTCTTGGTGCGCCAGGAGGTGCCGTAGATCCGCTGGAGCATCGGCTTCTTCGAGTCGCCGCGCCAGTAGGCGCCCGCCACGCTCATCAGCTTGATCGCCGGGGCCTTGGAGGTCGAGGGCAGGTGCGGGCCCCTGCAGAGATCCACCCAACCGGAGTGCCGGTAGAGGCTGACCTTGGACTCCCCCTTGGCCTTGAGGTCCTCGATGATCTCGACCTTGAACTTCTCCCCCATCTTCTCGAAGAGGGCGATCGCCTCGTCGATGTCCATCTCGGAGCGCTCGAAGGGGCTGTCCTCGGCGACGATCTTCGCAGCCTCCTCCTCGAACTTCTCCAGATCCTCGGGGGTGAAGCCCCGGGGGAAGTAGAAGTCGTAGTAGAAGCCGTCCTCGATCACCGGCCCGATGGTCACCTGGGCGTCCGGGTAGATCCGCTGCACCGCCGACGCCACGATGTGGGCGGACGAGTGTCGGATCACCTCGAGCCCCTCCTCGGACTTGGCGGTGATCACCTCCAGCCTCGCGTCCTGGTCCAGGGTCCGGGAGAGGTCGAGCTCCTTTCCGTCGACCTTCGCTGCGAGGGCAGCCTTGGCCAGGCCCAGGCCGATCTGCTCGCGGATGAAGTCGGCGATCACGGTGCCCCGGGGCACGGACTTCACCGAACCATCTGGGAGTGTGATGTCTACCGTTGCATCCATGGGAGGCCTCTCGAGGCGAAAAAGACGGCGCGGGGTCACCTATTCTTCCGATGACCCCGCGCCAGAGACGTCTCGTAATGGTAGGCCCGGCTGGACTCGAACCAGTGACCCCCACCGTGTCAAGGTGGTGCTCTACCAACTGAGCTACGGGCCTGCAAAGCGAGGCGCGTTGTATGGAAGAAACTCTGTTGTTTCAAGTAGAAAAACAACGCGCGTCAGGAATTCTTCCAAAGGCATCCCTGGATCCGCCCTCCATCAGCGCGCCAGGAGTCCCCTCCAGCGCAGCCCGTACTGCACCGAGGCCACCAGGAGGCACTCGGCGGCGACCACCCCCAGGACCGCGACGAAGGGGAGCAGCTCCTCCGCCCTCTCGCTGGAGCGGGCGAAGAGCCCCAAGGCGATCGACGCCATCAGGGTGAAGGTGCCGTACTTGGAGATCCGGGTCGGCTCTGCGGCGATCGCCCGCCTGCGCAGCTTGGCGGTGACACCCGTGCCGAAGACCACGACATCCCGGAGGAGCGCGACGCCCAGGAGCCACATCGGCATGGCCCCGGCGGAGACCAGGAGGATCAGCGCGGTGAGGGCGAGGAACTTGTCGGCGATGGGATCGAGGATCGCGCCGAGCTCGGTGTGCTGGCGGAGAAGGCGGGCGAGGAAGCCGTCGATCCCGTCGGAGACCGCGGCGATCACGAAGACGATGGACGCTGCGACCGGGCGCTCGGTCACCACCAGCCAGGCGAAGACCGGCACGAGCAGGATGCGCAGCAGCGTGATCGCGTTGGGGAGGTTCATCGCCCACCTCTCCCCACCACCCTACCAGATCAGCCCCGCCTCCGAGCCAAGGGGCGCCCCGAATCGTCGGAAGGCGCACCCACCACGCAGCCACAAGCGCGCTCCCTCCTGCCTGGGCGCCGACGCGCGGCGCCAACCAGGCTGGAAGGGGGGCGAGACCGGTCCCGGGGTGTGCTTCAGGCGTTCCCCGCCACCCGGGAGACGTAGACCTCGATCATCCGCCGGTAGCGGTGGGCCATGTGGGTGAAGCGGATGGCGGTGCCGTCGAGCTCGCCGTCGGTGCGGGCGTCCTCCCGGACCACCTCCCCTGCGGCGTTGATGATCTCGTCGCTGCCCGGGAGCTGAAACTCGAGCCCCACCCGGCGCGCCCCCGTCTGGGGCTCGAGGATCTTGGAGACCCAGATCCCCTCCGTGGAGATGTCGGTGGCTCTGGCGAGGTGCCGGGCCTCGTCGATGATCTTGTTCAGGTACATGTCGATGGGGGCTCGTTCGCTCTTGCGCTGGTCGGCCATGGTGTCTCTCTCCGAAAGCGACCGATGTGAGTCATCGGCCTACATGTAGGACACGCTACCAGCGCGCCGTGAGCCGTCGAGTTCGTGACCCCCTCCTGGCTGTGAATATCTTTTTGCATGGTCGCGGGTCTCGGAAACGATGCGGAAACGATGTTTTCCGAAACAACCGAAACCCTTCGTTGTCGAGAGGACTTGCACAACGAAAGGACAAGGTTTAGAAGCCGACCATCGGCAGATTCCCTTGACGAATGCAGCTTGGATTCACAAGATCGCGTCGTTACGGTCACCCCGTTCGACCGCGTGGCTGCGCACCAGAAACGCGCAACAAACCGCAAACCAACTCACCCAACGAGGCTTCCCTTGTCTATCGACCATTCCGCCGCAGCCCTTAGCGCCGCCCTTCGAACCTTCGGCGAGAGCCTTGGCCGCGCCCTCGCGGAAGGGATCACCAGAGGCGTCCAGGAGGGGCTCTCTCAATCCCTGGATCTGGAGCAGCTCGCGAGCCGCGTGCCCCGGCGTGCCGCGGAAGAAGGCAGCATCTCCATGCGCCCCGCCGCCCCCCGCCGCGGGGGCAGGCCCAGGGGCGAGGTCCGGGCCTGCCGGATCAGCGGCTGCCCCGACCCCGCGCGCTCGCGGGGCCTCTGCTCCCGGCACTACCAGCAGGAGCTGCGCCGCGAGAAGAACGCAGCCGCCGCGCCGCCGGCGAGCCGCGATGCACGCCCCCAACCAGCCCCCGCCGCCCCAGCGATTCCGGTGGAGGCGAAGCCCCCCATGGTCCGCAAGCGTCCCGAGACGGAGCAGGCAGCAGCCGTTCCCCAGGCAGTGGCACAGGCGGCGAACGAGGCGCCGGTGGCAGCGGACAACGCTGCCCGCGTGATCCAGGAGCACCTGCGGCGCGGCTCGGAAGAGCAGCCGCGCCCGAGCTCCATCGACGCCGCCAAGCGCATCTTCGGCTGAATCCCTTCGGCACAGGCAGAGACAGAGCAGCCGGGACCCACTCGCGAAGCGAAGGCGAGCAGACGAAAGCGCCCCCGCTCCCAGTCTCTCGGGCGGAAGGCGCCCCCGTTCCCGCGGGGGCGATTCCTTCACCACCCCTGGTCGAAAAGGTCTCCGCCTCCGGGCGAGCTTGCGCCCGCGGCGGAGCGGCGGGATCGAGGGTCCTACCCACCACCCGGCGCAGGGGTCGGGTGGTGGGACAGGCCGATCCGGTTCCCGTCCGGATCCCGCACATAGAAGGTGAAGTCCGTCTCCTGCACCTTCGGGTGGCCCGCTCGGTCCAGGCGCGCCTCCCAGGCAGCGCGATCGGCCGCAGCGATCTCCACCGCGAGCAGATGTAGGCCGGCCTCCGGCGAGCTCCAGGCAGGCTGCCTCCCCGGCTCGTCGCAGCGTTCGAGGGCGAGGAAGGCCCCGCCATCGAGCTGGAGCCAGACGGAGCGAGGGCGCCCAGCCCCGTCCTCCCAGCGCCGCAGCACAGGGAGCCCCAGCAGGCCCGCATAGAAGGCCTCCGCCCGATCCAGATCGACCACCTGGATCGCGAGATGATGGAGCTTTGTCGCAGCCTGCAGGGGCCGAGCCTTCATCGAAACAATCTCCTGCGCATCCGCCGACCGACCTTGCGGTGCGTCAAACATCGGAATATAACGCCCCGCCCTGCTCGTACACGATGGGCAGAGCCCTCACCGAAAGGTCCGTTTCTTGAGCCGAGAGCAACTCCGAAACATCGCAATCGTCGCACATGTCGACCACGGGAAGACCACCTTGGTCGACCACATGCTGCGCCAGGCAGGCAACTTCCGGGCGCATGAGCAGCTCACCGACCGGGTGATGGACAGCAACGACCTCGAGCGGGAGAAGGGGATCACCATCCTCGCGAAGAACACCGCGGTCAACTACAAGGGCGTCAAGATCAACATCCTCGACACCCCCGGTCACGCGGACTTCGGTGGCGAGGTCGAGCGCGCCCTCCGCCTGGTGGACGGCGTGATCCTCCTGGTCGACTCCGCGGAGGGTCCCCTCCCCCAGACCCGCTTCGTCCTCGGCAAGGCCCTCGGCCTGGGCCTGCCCGCCATGATCGTCATCAACAAGATCGACCGGCAGGACGCCAGGCCGGCGGAGGTGCTGGACGAGGTCTACTCGCTGCTGATCGACATGGGAGCGGACGAGAAGCAGCTCGACTGCCCCGTGATCTACGCCATCGGCAGGGAGGGCAAGGCCACGCTGAGCCTCGACGTCCCCGGGGTGAACTTCGAGCCCCTCTTCGACGCGATCCTCGAGCACGTCCCCCCGCCCCCGCCCTCCACCGGCGAACACCTGCAGCTCGCGGTCAACAACCTCGATTACGACGAGTTCGTGGGCAGGCTGATCATCGGACGGATCACCGCCGGCACCGTGAAGCAGAACCAGCAGGTGGCGGTGATCCGCGAAGGCGACAAGATCGAGCAGGGCCGGGTGGTCAAGCTCTACGGCTTCGAAGGCCTGAAGCGGAAGGAGATCCCCGAGGCGGGGGCCGGCGAGGTGATCATGATCGCCGGGATCGAGGACGTCTCCATCGGCGACACCATCGCCAGCCTGGAGCATCCGGTCGCCCTGCCCCGCCTGGACGTGGACGAGCCGACCATGATGATGGTCTTCCGCGTCAACGACGGTCCCTTCGCCGGCAAGGAAGGCAAGTTCGTCACCAGCCGCAACCTGCGGGATCGGCTGATGCGCGAGGCCTACCGGAACCCGGCGATCAAGGTGCTCCCCACCGCCACCCCCGAGGCCTTCGAGGTGATCGGGCGCGGCGAGCTCCAGCTCGCGGTGATCATCGAGACCATGCGCCGCGAGGGCTACGAGCTCACCGCCTCCAACCCGGTCCCCCTCACCCGCACGGAGGGCGATCAGGTGATGGAGCCGATGGAGCTGATGTACGTGGACGTCCCGGAGACCGCGGTCGGGGTGGTCACCGAGCGGCTCGGGCCCCGCAAGGGACGGATGCTCGACCTGCACCCGATGGGCTCCGGACGCACCCGCGTGAAGTACCGCATCCCCGCCCGCGGGCTGATCGGCTTCCGCAACGAGTTCATGACCATCACCCGAGGTGAAGGCATCCTCTCCCATGAGTTCGACGGCTGGGAGCCGTGGCAGGGGGCGATCCCCAAGCGACAGAACGGCTCGATCGTCGCCGATCGCGAAGGGGTGACCGTGGCCTACGCGCTCTTCTCCATCCAGGAGCGCGGCGAGCTCTTCTACGGCCCCGGCGTCCCCTGCTACAACGGCATGGTGATCGGCGAGCACAACCACCCCACCGACCTCGAGGTCAACGTCTCTCGGGAGAAGAAGCTCACCAACATGCGGGCGTCGGGGAAGGACGACATGATCATCCTCACGCCGCCACGCGAGATGTCCCTGGAGAAGTCCCTGGAGTGGATCGCCGACGACGAGCTCGTGGAGGTCACCCCCAAGAGCATCCGGATCCGCAAGCGGGCCCTCGATCCCAACGAGCGATACAAGATCGAGCGCGAGCGCAAGCGCCAGGCGACCTCCTAGCATCTCCCAACCCCATCGTTCCCGCGGAAGCGGGAACCCAGGACGGACAGGTCGCTCGAGCACACGAGGTCCCCGCGTTCGCGGAGACGACCACGTAGTTGGCTCGAGGAAACTGTCTGCCCGCTACAAACTGGGGAGCCCCTGCCCGCCTGCACCCCGGGTGAACGGCCGCCCTCGCTGGACGGCAAAGCGGTCTGGCGTGAAGTCGGCGGCGCAGGTAGGCTCGGCGGCCTATGAAACGAACGCTCAAGATCCTCGGGATCATCGCGGCTTCCCTGGCTGGCCTCGTCGTCCTCGCCAGCGCGGCGGTCTACTTCTTCGTGGACCTGGACACCCTGGTCAACGAGGAGATCAGCAGGCTCCAGCCCGAGCTCGAGGAGCAGCTCGGGCGCAAGATCGAGCTGGGCAAGGTGCGAACTCGCTTCTTCCCCACCCTCGGCGCCCGCATCGGCGGGGTGTCGGTCGCGGGTGCGGAGGACGCGGAGGGGAACCGCCAGGAGCCGCTCCTCTCGCTGCAGGAGGCGGGCTTCGACCTGAATCTGCTGCGAACGATCCTCTCCTTCGGGAGCCGGATCGAGGTGGGGACCATCTTCGTCGACGGCCTGCGGCTCCGGGTGGAGCGCGACGCTTCGGGCAGGCTCTCCTTCCAGGACATCCTCGATCGGCAGGCGGGCTCCAAGAAGAAGCCGAAGAAGGATCCCTCCGCTCAGCCTTCCCCCGCCCCCGGTGCGGGGAAGCCCAAGGCGCGCAAGGATCTCGATCTGCTCGAGGCGATCTCCATCGGCGAGATCCGGCTGCGCGGCGCCTCCGTCGAGCTGGTCGACCACCAGACACCAGGCGGGGCGCCGGTCCACAGCGCCATCCGCCAGATCGGCCTGCGCCTTCGCGACGTTCGCCTCAGCGATCCGCTGCGGGTCGAGCTCTCCGCGGCGGTCTTCGCCGAGAAGGAGAACTTCTCACTCAAGGTGAGAGTCGGTCCGCTCCCCGCCGACCTCGACTTCGACCGCCTGGTCGAGCTGCGCAACCTCCAGCTCGACCTCGACTCGGTTCGCCTCGGCGCCCTCGCGCCCTACCTCGGCGACGCCCTGCCGCTCCGCCTCCAGGACACGGTGGTCTCTGCCAACTTCGACATCCCCCACTTGGACGCCGACAGCCCCCTGGACGTGCAGGGGTTTCTGGACGTGCGCGCCCTCCAGATCGAAGGGGGAGAGGCCTTCGACCTTCGCCTCGACGCTCGCTTCAAGGCGAACCCGCTCACCTTCTCCGCCCAGGTCGACGAGCTGAAGCTGCGCGCCGCCGAGATGGAGGTGGCCGTCGCAGGCTCGCTCAGCGACCTGGACGCGAGCCCCCGCTTCGAGGACTTCTCGCTGCGCACCGCCTCCCTGGACCCCGCCCGGATCTTCGCCCTCTACCCTGCCCTCCGGGATCGTCTGCCGCCTGGGAGCCGGCTCGCGGGGCCGGCGGCGATCGATCTCACCGCGTCGGGGGACGGGGAGCAGCAGGAGATCCGCGGGCGGATCGATCTCGGCGCCATGGACATCCTCGTCCCGACGGTCCTCGCCAAGCCGGCCTCAACGCCCTTTGCCCTCCGCGTCGATGGAGATCTCACCCCGGAGAAGCTCCTCCTTCGGCAGGCGGTCCTCCAGGTCGACGCCCTCGAGCTGGAGCTCGCCGGTGAGCTCGAGAGCTTCGAGGCGCCGATCTTCAGCTTCCGCCTGGAGGCCAAGCCCTTCGACTTCGATCGCCTGGTGCGGCTCGCGCCCTCGATCGGAGAGGAGCTGCGAAAGGCAGACGCGACCGCGAGGGGACGAGGGAGCCTCTCCGGCCGCATCAAGGGATCGGTGGACCACGTGGACGGCGAGCTGGCTGTCGCGCTCCTGGGCGCGAGCCTCGACGTGCCCCAGGCCACCGTGCGAGGCGACGTTCGGCTGAACGCAGCGGCAAAGGGAAACCTCAAGAGCACCATGCGGGTCTCCCTCCTCCTGGACGCGCAGACCGCCGAGGTCCGGGTCGACGAGCTGATGAACAAGTCCGCAGGGACGCCGCTCCTCGTGGACGTGAGCGCCGAGAAGACGACGGAGGCCTTCCGCTTCGATCGCTTCGACGTTCGCCTGGCTGAGCTGGAGATGACCGCCAAGGGCTCCCTGACCCAGAGCGGCGAGGGCCAGCTGGCGATGCAGCTCGCGCCCCTCGACCTGGAGAGGTTCGCCGCCACCTTCCCCATGATCCCGGCGGAGAAGGTCAAGGGCGGGCGGGTGGAGGCTGCCGTCACCCTCTCCGGTGATCCCGCGAGCCTCACCACCGTCCTCGCCAAGGTCGATCGCTTCCACCTGGTCCTAGGCGGCAGCGACCTGAGCGCCACCGCTTCGATCGAGAACCTGGAGAGGCCGGTGGTGGACGCGACCCTTCGCTCGAAGCTCCTCGACCTCGACGGCCTGATCGGACCGAAGGAGGCAGGAGCCGGCGGGAAGAAGGCCGCCGCCGAGGACAACCCCGCCGTCAAGAAGATCACCCTCACGGGCACCTTCGAGGCGGATCGGGTGATCCTCACCGAGCGCGAGCTTCGCGGCTTCCGGGGTCGGGTCAGCCTCCGCGATGGCGTGTTCACGGTGGAGGAAGGCGGCTTCGGCATCTACGGCGGCAGCTTCCGCGCCGACGGGAGCGAGTTCGAGATCTGGCGCGGGAAGATGCCCTTCCACCTGCGCTTCCAGGGAGAAGGCATCGATCTCGAATCTTTGGTGCTGGCGGAGACGGGACGAAAGAGCCCCGTCGCCGGGAAGGGCAAGGTCTCGCTGGATCTCGAGGGCGTGGGCATCGAGCGCGAGGACCTGGAGAAGAGCCTCTCCGGCGCCTGGAACCTCGCCTTGCCCAACGGAAAGGTCTCCGGCCTGGGGATCTCCCACACCGTTCTCGGCGAGTTCTCGTCCCTGCCCGGCTTCGCCGCCCAGCGGCTCTCCCGGGAGGAGCCGCTGAAGGATCTCCTCGCCGGCTTCGCCGTGGAGAACGGGCGGATGGCGCTGCAGAAGCCCCTCGTCGTCAACCTCGATGGTGCGCCGCTGCGCCTCGACGGCGCCGTGGGGATCTTCGGGGAGCTCTTCCTGGAGGGGAGCTACCAGGTCCCGGCCCAGCGCCTCGCCCAGCTCACCGGTGGCAGGTGCAAGCCTGGATCCGATCCGGTGGTCCCGCTGAAGATCGGCGGCAAGCCGCTCTCCCCCGAGGTGCGCCCCGACGCCACGGGCCTCGCGGTGGAGCTGGTGAAGGCCTGTCTCGGTGGCCAGGCGGAGAAGGCCGTGGACGAGCTCCTGGGGGACGGCGCCGCCGCCAAGGCCAAGGAGGCAGCAGACGATCTGAAGAAGGCGGCGGCAGAGCAGGCAGACGAGGCCAAGGCCGCCGCCCAGCGGGAGATCGACGAGGCCAAGGCAGCGGCCAACGCCGAGGTCGAGCGCCTCAAAGCGGAGGCGGAGAAGAAGCGAAAGGAGGCGGAGGCTGCAGCCAAGAAGAAGGCGCAGGACGCAGCCAAGAAGCTCAAGGACAAGCTCTTCTGATCGCAGCCCAGCGTTCTATCCGCCTGGCGCATCCGCCCTGCTGATCGCTGCGTGGTCGTCCCTGCGAAAGCAGGGACCCCGTGTGCGCACGCTCGGAGCGGACCCGGTTCCCGCTCTCGCCAGGACGACAGGGTCGGAGGACGCCCCGCCTTACTCCCGCTTGCCGAAGGACTCGATCTCCTCCTGGTTCGAGATCGAGGTCCGGACCAGGGTGCGGAGGATCCAGTTGCGCTTCACGTTGCCGAGGATGGTCTTCAGATCCTCGTAGACGGTGGGGTCGTTGATCAGGGCGCCCAGGGAGCCCTCGCCGTCGTTGACCCGGGCCACGATGTCGCGGAGATCCTTCGATGCAGCCGCCAGATCCTCCATCGGATTGGAGCCGCCCTCGCCGCCGTAGACGAGGCTGTGGAGCAGCCCGTCCTCCTCGGTGCGGATCGCCTCGACGAGCAGGGCGATCTCGTTCGCCGCCGCCCCCAGCTCGCTCACCAGCTTCTCGCCCTTCTTGTCGTAGATCAGGGTGCCGAGGAGCCCCTTCCCGCTCTGGAGCTGGGCGAGGACCGAGTCGACCCTGGCGATCGAGGCATCGACCTTCTCTGCGGCTCTGGCGCTGCTCGCGACCAGGGCCGACATGTCCTTGCCCACCTTGGGGTCGAAGATCAGCGCATGGAGCGCACCGTCGCCGCTCTGGATCGCCTTCACCACGTCGCGGGTGGAGCCGATCAGCTCCCCGACCCCCTCGCGCATCTCCGGGGTGTTGTAGGACGACACCAGCTCGCGCAGGTCCGAGGTGATCGCGAGGGTGTTGTCGATCACCTCCGCACCCTTCTTGATGATCTCGGTGTAGTCGGCGGACGAGCCCGCCTCGATCTCGCTCCCCGGCAGGATCAGGGGCATCTCCGGAGATCCGAGGGAGATGTCGATCACCTTGTCGCCCAGGACGCCGCGCGATCCGATCGAGGCCCGGGAGTCCTGGCGGATCCGGTCGGCGTAGGTCGACCGCAGATCCAGGGTGACCCGCACCCGGCGGTCGGCGGGATCCTCGTAGAAGTTGATCCCCGCCACCTGACCGATCTCCACCCCTGCCAGGCGCACGGGCGAGCCGGCCTTGAGGCCGTCGATGGAATCGAAGGAGGCCGTGTAGCGGACGTGCCGAGAGAGGAAGCCCTCCTTGCCGCCGAGGATGAAGATCATCACCCCCAGGAGGACCAGTCCGGCGATCACGAAGGCGCCGACCCGGAAGGTAAATCGCTTCTCTGCCTCCATCATGTCTCCCTGTCGCTCATGCCGCCGATGAAGGCCTGCACCTCTTCGATCGGCGAACGACGCAGCTCGTCCGAGGTGCCGGTGATGAGGATCCGACGCTCGAAGAGCATCGACATCCGATCCGACACCATGTACGCGGATTGCATATCGTGGGTCACCATCAGCGAGGTGACGCCCAGTCGATCGTTCAGCTCGAGGATCAGCTCGTTGATCCTCCGGGTGTTGATCGGATCGAGCCCGGTGGTGGGTTCGTCGTAGAGGACCACCGCAGGGTCCACGGCGATCGCCCTGGCGAGCCCCACCCGCTTCTTCATGCCGCCCGAGAGGTCCGAGGGGCGCATCCGCTCCACCCCGGGCAACCCCACCAGCTCCAGCTTGTGCGCCACCCGATCCGCGATCTCTGCCTCGCTGATGTCGGGGTAGTGCTCCCGGATCGGATAGGAGACGTTGGCGGCGACGTCCAGCGAGTCGAAGAGGGCCGCGCCCTGGAAGAGCATCCCGATCTGCTTGCGGACGGGGAAGAACGCCGCTTCCCCTTTCCCCGTGAGCACCTCCCCGTCGAAGACGATCGTCCCTGCGTCTACCCGGATCAGGCCGAGCAGGCACTTCAGCAGCACGCTCTTGCCGGTGCCGGAGCCGCCGATGAGGGTGTGGATCTCCCCCCGCCGGATGGTGAAGTCGAGCCCGTCGTAGATCCGCTTGGGGCCGAACGCCTTCACCAGCCCCTGGAAGAGGATCAGATCCTCCCCCGGCGCCGCACGCAGCGGGTCCTGCGAGAGCGGGGGATGCACGATCTGGGGAGTGGATGCGCTCAAAGGGGGCCGCACGATCAGAGGGAGACGAGGATCCGGGTGAGGATGACGTCGGCGAGGAGGACGCCGATGGCGGAGATCGCCACCGTCTCGGTGGTCGCCCGTCCGACACCCGCCGTCCCCCCGGAGGTCTGGAAGCCTTTGTAACAGCCGACCACCCCGATCAGCAGCCCAAAGACCGTCGCCTTGAAGATGCCGGAGGTGAAGTCGCTCAACATCGTGGTCCCCAGGGCCTCCTGGTAGAAGACCGAGAAGGAGATGTTGTACATGGACATGGCGATCCCGCCACCGGCGACCAGCGCCAGGATGTCCGCGAAGACTGTGATGATCGGCACGCAGATCGTCGCCGCCACCACCCGGGGGACCACCAGCTTCTTGATCGGATCGGCGCCCATGGCGCGGATCGCATCGATCTGCTCGGTCACCTGCATGGAGCCCAGCTCGGCAGCCATCCCCGAGCCGACCCGCCCACCCACCGTGAGAGCGGTCAACACGGGCCCCAGCTCCCGCAGCACCGAGAGGGAGAGGACCCTGCCGATCGTGTAGGCGAGGCCGAAGCGCTCGAGAAAGAAGCCGAACTGGATCGCGAGCACCATGCCGGCGAAGACCGCGGTCAGGGTGCCGATGGCGACGGAGCGCACCCCGATGTGCTCGATCTGGTAGGCGATGTCGCCCATGCCGAGGGGGCGCCGCAGCCCCCTGGTGAAGACCTGGGCCGCCATCACCGACGCCCCGCCCACCTGCTCGGCGAAGGAGGCGAACCGATCGCGGACCTCCGCGAACGGCGCCCGCCGCCCCCCTCCGGACTCTGCTTCGGCGACAGGGTTCAACGACCTCTCCCCATGGCCTCGAAGCTCTCGACCAGGCTGCGGAACACAGGCAGGCTCGCCTGGAAGCTCGAGGGAGGTGCGACGTAGCTCATGTCGTAGACGCAGCCGTCCCGCTTGAGGACCAGGAGCTCGAGCTCCCTGCCCACGCCGTCGATGGAGGCCTCGACCTGGGTGCGAAGCGCCGCCCTCCCGGCGATCTCCAGGGTCTCGCGCTGGCGGACGACCCGGTCCTCGAAGCCGATCAGGAGGTGGTTGGTCAAGACCTGGAGGCTCGGATCCCCGTGGCCTGAGCAGGTGGCGTTCACCGCGATCAGCTCGCCGCCCTTGCCCTCCCAGGCCAGATCGTTGTCGGAGATCCCGATCCGCTGCCAGCCGCGCTCGTCCAGCGGCGTCAGCTTGTAGGCCGCCTCCTTGCCGTAGAAGACCCCGTGCTTGAAGTAGCCGCTCCCTGCGCAGGCGAAGAGTCCGAGTCCGGCTGCTGCGACGAGGATCGGGATGAGGGAGCGCAAAGCCATCGGATCACCTGTCGAGGAGGCCGAGTCCTGCGAGGAGCCGGCCGGCACCTTCAATCACAGTTGGGAACGGAAATTCAAGCCTCGCAGCCCGCGAACGCGAGCCCGGGCTGCCCTTGCGAGGGCGAGGTCAGGCTGGTTAACCGCCCCCCGTCGCCCCCGCCAGCGCTTTCCCACAAGGGGGGGCGAGGGGCCACTTGCATCTGCTCGTCTGTTCAGAGATACTTCCGTTCCGTAGAATGCCGAGTCGAAACGGGGGACACGGCAGGTCAACCATGCCCCAAAGGGCGGAACGGATCGACGGAATCCGAGGGAGCGGTCATGGAAAAGCTCACGGAGCGGCAGCGGGCGATTCTCCAGTTCGTCACCGAGCACATCGCGGCGGAGCGCTTCCCGCCCACCATCCGCGAGATCGGGCTCGCCATGGGCATCCGCTCGACCAACGGAGTCAACGATCACCTCAAGGCCCTCGAGCGCAAGGGCTACCTGGCCCGGGGCGAGATGAAGAGCCGCGCCCTGGTGCCGACGAGCGAGGGGCTGCGGGCCCTGGGGCTCCCCGATCCCTCCCAGCCTCCGGCGGCGACGAGCGCTCCGCGGCTGCGGGCCCTCGAAGGAGGCAGGGCCTCGTCTGCCGGCAGCGCCGCCCGCTCCGCCCCCCCCGGCCGCGCGGTCTGGCCCGTCCCGGACGACGGACTCCTCGAGATCCCCCTCCTGGGGAGGGTCGCCGCTGGTGCCCCGATCCTCGCGGAGGAGAACCTCGACTCCACCGTCCGGGTCGATCCCTCCCTCCTGGGCCGCGGCTCCAAGGAGGGGATCTTCGCCCTGCGCATCAAGGGCGACTCCATGATCGGCGACGGCATCTTCGACGGCGACCTCATCTTCGTCCGCAAGCAGCAGACCGCACGAAAGGGTGAGATCGTCGTGGCGATGATCGAGGGGGAGGCGACGGTGAAGCGCTACTACCCCGAAGGAAACCGCATCCGCCTCCAGCCCTCCAACCCCAGCCTCTCGCCGATCTACATCCGGCGATCCGAGGCCCGCGCCGCCGAGATCCTCGGCGTCGCCGTCGGGGTCTTTCGCCAGATCGACTGAGAGTTTCTGAAGAGCTCACAAACCCTGCGAGCCGAGGGCGAGCAAACGCAAGAGGAGCCCCGCCACGCGACCGCGTGGCCTGAATGAACCCTCCCCTCCTGAGGGCCCCGAGGTCCGAATGGATCCGCGGGGCCTTTTTCGTCGCCCCTTCTTGGTGTCCGAGGCGCCGAGGTTCCTTCTCCCACGGGACCGCAGCCGGAGCGCAGGGCTGGCGGGGTGTGAGAGGCGGACCGCCGGAGCCGTCTGCTATGCTGGTTCCCGACGGTCCTGCCATGGTTGGACGTCGGGAAGGCAGAATCCGGGAGGAGGGGCTCATCATGTCTGGCTTCGGACGAGGTCTCGAACCGTACGCATTCGCGCTCTTGCTGCCCGTGGTGGGGACCTCCTGCGTCGACCTGGAAGCGTCCTCCTCCACCGGACCGCTGTTCTCGTCGTCCCTCCAGGCGGATCCGAGCTCCGAGGCGGACTTCCTGGTGGACCTCGGCCGCGTCGTCGCTGGCGATCGGGCTGTGCAGGTGATCGAGGTCTCCAACCTCGGCGGTTCTCGGCTCGTCGTCACGGGAGCGTGGCCTGCGAGACCTTTCGCACATGACCTCCCCGCCGCCGGCCTCGCCATCGAGGGAGGGGCCACCTCGCAGATCCTCTTTGCTTTCGAGCCGGAGGGAGCCTTCGGCGGCCCGCTTCACCGGATCATCGAGCTTCGCACCAACGAGGGGGTCGGGCGGGTGTACACCGTCCGTCTCTCGGGCCAGGGTATCTCGGCCGCCCTCCATTGCGAGCCCTCCTCGCTCGACTTCGGGATGTTGCCTCAGGGCTCGTCCCGCTCGCTCGAGACCGTATGTAGAAACGAGAAGTCGGTCCCGTTGGAGATGATGGCGTCTTGGCTCCACCGCTTCAGCGGTGATCAGCAGCGATTCTTCTCGGCCAGCCTCGGCGCAGGGGTCGGCTCGTCGCTGGCGCTGGATCCCGGGGAGAGCGTCCCGATCCAGATCACCTTCAGCCCCCAGAACCCCGGATCGAGCGAGGCAGCGCTCGAGATCGGCGGCCCTCGAAGTGCGCCCCTCGCCACCATCGAGCTCGAGGGCCAGGTCGGAAGCGCGATTCGGTCGGAGCCGAGTGGCTGCCTGGACTTCGGGGAGGCCGCCCTCGGGACGCAGGTGATCCGGACCCTCACCCTGCGCAACAGCGACATCGAGGCGATCCAGATCCAGACCGCCTCGCTCCCGGAGGAGGCCCGAGAGGCCTTCAGCTCCTCGCTTGGCGCACCCATCGAGTTGGAGCCGGCAGGGGGTGCCCGCGAGATCGAGGTCTTGTTTCATCCCTCGAAGGTCGGTCCGATTCGCTCCTCCATCGAGTTCCACGCGGACGATCCACGGATCGAGGGAGGGATCATCACCTCCTGTCTCCAGGGCTACGGCGGCGGCGCCTCCCTGCGCTGCGACCAGGAGGCGATCGACTTCAGCCAGGTCTCTGTCGGGATGTCCGCTCCCGCGAGCTTTCGCTGCAGCAACGACGGCGATCAGGATCCCGAGCACCCTGCCGCACCCCTTCGGATCCGCGGGCTGGCCTCGACCTCCGATCGCTTTCGCGCCAGGATCGTGAACGAGGATGGGTCCGAGGGCCCGAAGGCCCGCGGCTACCAGGTGGGTGAGGGGTTTCGTGTCGAGCTCATCTACGAACCGACCGCCGAGGGCCTCGACACCGCCGAGATCCTCATCGAGAGCCCCTCGGCTTCCGGCGGGATCCACTCCACCGGCGTCCGCGGCCAAGGGTGGGTCCTGCCGCCCTGCGACTTCACGATCGAGCCCCGCCAGCTCCCCTTCGGCATGGTCGAATTCGGCGCCTCCCTGACACGGACCGTCGAGATCCGGAACCAACTCGAGACCCCCTGCCTCATCTACGATCTGCGCCTCGCAGAAGGGACCACCAACGCCTTTTCGATCAAGCCGATCCGCACCGTCGATCTCCCGGGGTCCGGGGTGCTGCGGGTCCCGGTGACCTACGCGCCCTCGGTGAAGGGCCCCGCCCTCGGCGCGATCGAGTTTCAGGTGTCCAACCCCGAGCGGGTGCAGCAGCGAGTAGAGTTGAGTGGCACCGGGGGCCAAGCCTGCCTCCAGCTCGAGCCCAGGCTCGTCGACTTCGGGATCGTCTCGCCTGGCTGCCAGACCCGCGATCAGTCGGTCTACGTCACCAACATCTGTAGCGCGCCCTCGACGATTCGCTCGTGGGAGGTGAGCGAGACCTCTGGCGCGACGGAGGCCTTCCGGTTTCGGGAAGAGCCGCCCCCCGGGCAGACCCTGCATCCAGACGAGCGGCTCGAGCTGCCGATGTACTTCCAGCCGGAGAAGCTAGGCGAAGCCCATGGCACGGTCGCCCTCGAGGTCGAGGGTTCTGCGCCCTACTTCCTCTCCTTGGTCGGCGACTCGTCCCTCGAGCCCTTCCAGCGTGAAACGGTCATCTGGCCCGGTCCGTCCAAGGTCGACGTCCTCTGGGTGGTGGACACCTCGGCTTCGTTCGAGCCGTACCAGGAGCGAATCGCCGACAGCCTCCCTGCGTTTCTCCACGCCGCCCACCAGGCGCAGGCCGACTACCAGATCGCGGTGACCACCTCCGGCCTCACCACGTCGGGCTCGACCTGCCCCGGAGGAGCGCTGGGCGGAGAGGACGGACGGTTCTTCCCGATCGACGGGAGCCGCCCCCGGATCCTCCGGCGGACCACCCCCGACCTGTCGTCGCATCTGGCCCACAACCTGCGGGTGGGCAGCTGCCATGCCTCCGAGACCCATCTCGAGGCCGCCTTTCGGGCGCTCTCGGCGCCCCTGATCGACGAGAGGAAGAGCTCCAAGCACGGCAGCGAGTTCCTCGATGGGAATGGAGGCTTCCTGCGTCAGGAGGCCGCACTCTCGATCATCTTCGTCGCAGAAGAACCGGATCAGTCGCTCAGCTTCGGAAGATCGATCTATGACTACCTGGCGTTCTTCAAAGGCATCAAAGGCATCGAGCGCCTGCGCGTTCATGGCATCGTCGGGGGCAAATCCAACGATCCTTCGAGCTGCAACCGGAGTGGAGACAGGTTTCATGCGCTCCTCTCGGAGACCGACGGGATCTGGGTCGACATCTGTACGCCGCTCGACGACGACGCCGCCTGGGCGAGCGAGATGAGGAAGCTCTCCGCGGGAGCCTTCGGCTTTGCCTCCTCCTTCGTCCTGCGGGGGCAACCACACGATCGAACGGGGGACGGGGAGGTGACCGCGGAAGACATCGAGGTCTTCGTCGACGGAGAGCGCTTGCCCCCCACCACCGCCAGCAAGGCGCATCGGTGGGTCTACGATCCAACCACCAACTCGATCCGGTTCATGCGCGGCCATCAGCCCCGGACAGGCGCCGAGGTCGCCGTCACCTACCCGGTCGCCTGCGGCGAGCGGTGATCGAGCCTGGCGGAGCGCCTCGACCGCCGGCGCTGGCGGTCCCCCTGCAGCCGCCCTCCGCGAGTTCGCGAAAACCAGGGCAATTCGGCGTCTTTTTCGTTTGACACCCAAGGGGGCGATTCGCATACTCCGCCCGCTTTCGAGGGAGCCGACAGGCCCCCCCGGGAACCGCAGCGATGCGGGCGATTAGCTCAGTGGTAGAGCACCGTCTTCACACGGCGGGGGTCGCTGGTTCGAAACCAGCATCGCCCACCAGATTGGCCCCGATCTCCTCTCAGGATCTCGGGGCCTTTTTTTATCCTCCCCCGCCCCTGCCAGGGACGGACGCGATCCCTGCCGGGGCCCGAGCGGCCGGGAACGCGCCGGGCGGCGACGCGACAGCCCACCTCGATCTGGTTTATGCTCGTCCCTGGCGGCCTCCCCCAGCGATGGACGGCTGGGGAGCCGAGGTCGTGAAGGAGGGGTCCATCATGGCTGGTATTCGTCGAGCTCTCGCGCGGTTCGCGTTCGCGCTCCTGCTCTCCGTCGTCGGTGCGTCTTGCGGCGGCGACGAGCCTTCAACCGCCGGGTCGGGGTTCTCCTCGACCCTCCAGGCGGATCCGACCCAGGAGGCGGCGTACCTGGTGGACCTGGGCGAGGTCCCGGTCGGGGATCGGGCGGTGCGGGTGGTCGAGGTCACCAACGTCGGCGACGCGCGGCTGGTGGTCACCGGCGATCGGCTCGCGAGGCCTTTCGGTCATGATCTCCCCGCCGCCGGCCTCGCGATCGAGGCGGGAGCCACCTCGAAGATCCGATTCGATTTCGAGCCCGAAGAAGCGTCCGACGAGCCGCTCGGTCGGATCCTCGAGCTTCGCACCAACGAGGGCGATGGGCGGGTCTACACCTTGCGCCTGATGGGCCGCGGGTTCCGGGCGTCCCTCGACTGCGAGCCCTCCTCCCTCGACTTCGGTCCGCTGCGCCTGGGTCTGTCCCGCTCGCTCACCACCGTCTGCCAGAACCAGGGATCGATCCCCCTGGTGTTGAGAGCCGATGGGTTCCATCGCTTCAGCGGAGACCAGCGGCGCTCCTTCTCCTCCAGCCTGGAGGGGGTCACCGACGGCGCGCTGACCGTGGAGCCAGGGGCGAGCGCCAGCATCCGGGTCAACTTCAAGCCCGACGCGCTCGGCGCAGGTGAGGCGGCGCTCGAGATCGGCGACCCCCGCATCGCGCCTCTCGCCACCGTCTCGCTTGCAGGGGAAGGTGTCGCGCACTCGCTCCTGGTGGAGCCGAGCGGCTGTCTGGAGTTCGGAGAGGTCGCCCTCGGAGAGCGCGTGACCCGGACCCTCTCCCTGCGCAACAGCGACATCTCCGGGATCCAGATCGAGAACGCCTCGCTGACGCAGCTCGCCAACGACGGGGCCTTCAGCCTCGCGACCGAGATCCCGTTCGTGGTCCAATCGGACGGTTCGACCCGCGAGATCGAGGTCGAGTTTCATCCGACCCATGCCGGGCCCAGCCGCTCCACGATCTCGTTCCGCTCGAACGACCCACGAATCGAGGGCGGGCTGGTCACCGCCTGCCTCGAGGGCTACGGGGGCGGCGCCGCCCTGCGCTGCGACGAGGGACCGATCGACCTGGACCAGGTCGCCGTCGGCATGTCCGCCTCCGCGCGCTTCCGCTGCAGCAACGCCGGCGACGAGCACCCGGAGCACCCCGCGCCACCCCTCCTGATCGACCGGCTGGTCTCGACCTCGAGCAGCTTCCAGGCCCGGATCGTACACGAGGACGGATCGAAGGGCCCCAAGGGCAACGGTTACAAGGTGGGGGAGGCCTTCGAGGTCGAGGTCCTGTACGAGCCCACCACCGACGGCCACGAGGAAGCCGAGATCGTCATCGAGAGCAGCGCAGCCCCTGGAGGATCCATCGCGACCACCGCCTTCGGGCACGGGAGGGCCCTGCCAGCCTGCGATTTCTCGATCGAGTCGATCGAGGCCGGGCAGCTCCCCTTCGGGACCGTCGAGTATGGCGACTCGCTGACCCGGACCCTCGAGGTCCGGAACCACCTCGAGACCCCCTGCCTCGTCTACGATCTGCGCCTCGAGGGCGAGAGCGCCGACGACTTCTCGGTCGCGCCCATCCGCAGCTTCGAGCTCCCGGGACGCGGGGCCCTGCGGGTCCCGGTGACCTTCGCCCCCTCGACGAACTCCGGCCCCGCCCTCGGCGCCATCGAGTTTCAGATCTCCGACCCCGAGAGGCAGCAACAGCGGGTGGAGCTGACGGGCACAGCTGCCAAGAGCTGTCTGCTGGTGCAGCCCAGAGTCCTCGATTTCGGGAGCGTCACCCCGGGCTGCCAGACCCGCGAACGCTCGATCGTCGTCACGAACACCTGCCCCGGCCCCCGCACCCTTGGCCCCATCGGGCTGGACGGGTCCTCCGCCGACGCGGGGCCCTTCCGCTTCCGGGACGAGCCACCTGCCGAGCGCATCCTGCATCCGAACGAGCAGCAGGAGCTGTCGATGATCTTCCATCCTGCGGAGGAAGGCGAGTCCCACGGCGCGGTGGCCATCGAGGTCGAGGGTTCTGCGCCCTACTTCTTCTCCTTGGTCGGTGAAGCGTCCCTCGACCCTGTCCAGCGCGACACGGTCCAGTGGCAGATCGGCACCAAGGTCGACGTCCTCTGGGTGATGGACAGCACGGGCTCATTCGCCCCTTACAAGGAAGCCATCAGCCAGAATCTCGCTGCGCTCCTTCACCATGCGGATGAGGCAATGGTCGACTTCCAGATCGCGGTGACCACCGGCAGCCTCGCCTCCTCAGGCAGTTCCGGCTGCTCCGGCGGAGGAGAGGACGGCCGCTTCGTCCCGATCCACGGGAACGGCCCGCGCATCCTCCGACGGGGCACCCCCGACTTGGAGATGCGATGGCTCCAGAAGATCATGGCGAGCAGCTGTAGTGCCCTCGATGCCCCGGTCGAGGCTGCCTTTCGGGCGCTCTCGCCGCCGCTGATCAACGAGGCCATGAGCTCGAAGCACGAGAGCACGGTCTACGACGGGAATGTGGGCTTCCTGCGCAAGGACGCCGCGCTCTCGATCGTCTTCGTCTCCGATGAACCGGAGATGTCCACTTCATTTGGGAGATCGATCCAGGACTACCTGGCGTTCTTCACGGGGCTCAAAGGGCCGGACAGGGTTCGGATCCACGCGATCTCCGGGAGCAAGTCCTCGGAGACCTCGGCCTGCAACAACCGCAGCGGCGACCGGTTTCACTTTCTGCGAGAGGGTTCAGGGGGCACCTGGCTGGACATCTGTACGCCGACCTCCGATGCAGCGGCTTGGGAGGCAGGGATGAAGGAGCTGTCCGTGGGGGCCTTCGGCGTCCCCTTCACCCTCCCGCTGCGAGGGAACCCTGGAGACCGGACCGGCGACGCTCGGGTGAGCGAGGAAGACATCGAGGTCTTCGTCAATGGCGCCCTCCGGCCACACGCTGTCGGCGGGCAGCAGCATTGGACCTTCGATTCCGCCAGCAACTCGATCCGGTTCATGAAGGGATTCCATCCTCGGTCGGGTGCGGAGGTCACCGCCTCCTACAGGGTCGCCTGCGCCGATCCTTGAAGGGGCGGCGCGCTACTCCGACCCCGGGAAGGCGATGGTGGAGAGGAGGGCGTTGGCCTCCGCCCGGGAATCGAGGCGGGTGTGCTGGATCACCACCGGCTGGGTGCTCGTGAAGACGCTGGAGAAGTCGGTCCCCTTGGGGATGGGCTCCGGCTCGCGGAGGTCGTTGAAGCGCATGTGATAGGTCCGGCGCGCCGGCACCCGAAGGCGGTAGGGGCCGGCGGGATCGCGGTCGGAGAAGAAGATCGTCACCTCCACCTCCGCGTCCTGATCGCCGGGGTTGAGGATGCAGGCGGTCTCATGGCTCTCGAGCTCGGGCCTGTCGGCGTGGCTCCAGCCGGGCATGTAACCCTCCGCGATCACCCAGCTCTTTCGACCGATCGTCATGGCGCCTCCGGGGCGGATCCCTCTCGACTGAGCTGGTGATCCTCCCTGCGATCGACAAGCAGGAGGTAGGTTTCGGAGGAGCTCGTCAGGCCCTGGTGCAGGCATGGGTCCGGTGGGTGCCGATGGTCGAAGCGCAGATGCCGCCCACTCGCCTTCTTCCTGGCGAAGCGCAACGGGCTGCCCGCTCGAGCCGAGCGTGGCCACCTTTGGGGGGATCAGGAGGTCGGCGACGATGGCGAGGACGATGGAGCTCGATTCGGGCGAGGCGCTGGGGCGGATCGCCAAGGGCTTGTTGGCTGGCACTGCAGGGACGGCAGCGATGACCGTGGCGCAGACCCGGATCCTGCCGCGGATCCCGTCCGGCAGCTCGTCGCGGACGCCGCGCTATCCTCGCACCCACAAGGACGAGCCGGCGACCGAGACGGCTGCCCGCAGGATCCTCGAGGGCCTCGCGGCGAGGCAGCTCTCCGACCGGCAGAAGAAGGTGGCAGGCGACCTCCTCCACTTCGCCACCGGCGCGGTCTGGGCCGGGCCCTTCGCCCTCTTCTCCCGGCGCCGGGCCACCGTCGTCGATGGCCTCGCCTTCGGGACCCTGGTGTGGCTGCTCAACGACAACCTGCTCTCCCCTGCCCTGCGCTTCACCGATTGGGGGTGGCGCTATCCGGTAGGCGCAAATCTGAAGGGCCTCTTCGCGCACCTCGTCTACGGCGTCGGGAGCGCCCTCGCCCTGCGGACCTTGCGGGCCTTGCGGGTTTGAGGAACCGAGGGTGGGTCGCCATCCCCCAGTCGAGCCCTTCGGATCCGGACACTTCGGACATCCCGAGCTTCGCGGGAACCGAGGAGGCCTGCCCTTGGAACGAGGAGGGCAGCTTCAGGGATCGTCGGAGCCCGTAGGATCCTCCGGCTCCCCCTCACCGAGCAGGAGCTGGCTGTGGGCAGCCAGCTCCGCCCGGGAGACCGGAGGTGCGACGGCAGGAGGCGGCTCCTCGTCCAGGCTCCACTTCTCGTAGGGGAGCGGGTCGTCGGAGCCGAGCTCGTCCAGGAAGCGAGACGGCCGCAAGAGCTCCCGCTCCCGATCGCGGGGGGCAGCGAGGAGCGGGTAGCTCAGGTAGAGCTCGTCCTTGGCCCTGGTGACCGCGACGTAGAAGCAGCGGCGCTCCTCCTCTTCGGCGGCGGTCTCCTGCAGCGACTGGCGGGTGGGAAAGCTCCCCTCCGCGAGCCAGACGACGAAGACCGCCCGCCACTCGAGGCCCTTGGCGCGGTGAACGCTGGAGAGGGTGACGTACTCGTCGACTTCGCTCCCTGCCTCGATGTCGACGGCGCTGAGCTCGGAGAGGAGCGCGATGTCGGCGAGGAAGGCGCGCAGGTCGGGGTATTGGAGCGCATAGTCCCCGAGCTGTCGCAGGTCGTCGACGCGGGCCTCGGCGTTGGGGGAGCTGGCCTCGAGGTGCGCCTGGTAGAACTCGGCCAGCACCGTGGCGATGGCCTGGGAGGGAGCCTGGAGCATGGCGGCCTGGCTGAGCCTGTGGAGGATCGCGAAGCAGCGCTCCCAGCCTGCGAGCGCCCGCTGCGCCAGCTTCGGCGGCGCCAGCTCCGCGGGAAGCCCGCGGGCCGGCTCCCAGGCGAACAAGGCGATGGTGCCTTCGCCCGCTTCAGAGGGGACCACGTCGGCGGGCTGCGACATCTCCTTCTCTGCTGCGCCTGCCGCTGCGCCGCTGCCGGCGAAGATCAGCTCCCACCTCTGAAGAAAGGTGCTCCAGAGGAGCTCGGCGGAGCCGGCGCCGACGCCGGGGAAGAGGCGCACCACCCTCTTGAAGGCGAGCTCGTCCCTGGGGTTGGCCACCACCCGCAGGAAGGCGATCACGTCCTTGATGTGGGCCTGCTCGAAGAACCGCTTCCCGCTGCGAACCACGAAGGGGATCCCCCGCCGCGAGAGCTCGATCTGGATCTCCATCGAGTGGGCGTGGGCGCGGTAGAGGATCGCCATCTCCTCCAGCGGGATCCCCTCGTCCCGCAGCTCGAGGATCCGCTGGGCGACGAAGGCCGCCTGCTGGTTCGCGTCCCGGGCCGGGACGATCGCCGGGAGCGGGGATCCGGCCTGCCGCGCGGAGACGAGGGCCTTGGGGTACTGGCGCTGGTTGCAGGCGATGGAGGCGTTGGCGAGGCGGAGGATCTCCGGGGTCGAGCGATAGTTGACCGTGAGCTTATGCACCGAGCACCCCGGGTGCCTGGCTGGAAACTCGAGGATGTTGGCGAAGTTCGCCCCTCGGAAGGAATAGATCGACTGGGCGTCGTCCCCGACCACCGTGAGGTTCCGGTGCTTGGCGGCGAGGAGCTCGACGATCTCCGCCTGCAGGCGGTTGGTGTCCTGGTACTCGTCCACCAGGACGCAGCGGTAGCGCTCCTGCAACAGCGAGCGCACCTCGGGGTGGCGTAGGACGAGGCGCTTCCACTGGAGGAGCAGGTCGTCGAAGTCCATCAGGTTGAGCGCGGCCTTCCGCTCGACGTAGCGGGCCGCTGTGGCTACGATCCCGTCTGCCTGCTCGGCGAAGGCGGGCTTGCGATCGAAGATCACCTCGCGCAGATCCCGCTGGGTGTTCACCGCGTGCGAGTAGAGGTCCGCGATCACGTCGGCCAGGGGAAAGCGCTTGTCGTCCTTGCCCCTGCCCAGGCCCAGCTCGGCGATGCAGCTCTTGATCAGGTCCTTCTGATCCTCTTCGTCGAGGATGCCGAAGCTCTCGGTGAACCCCAGGAGGCTGGCGTGCTCCCGCAGGATCTGCGCCCCCACGTGGTGGAAGGTTCCGCCGGCGATCCGGCGCACGTCGATCCCCGGCAGGATCGACACCAGCTCCTCCGCCCGCCGCAGCATCTCCCGGGCCGCCCGGTTCGTGAAGGTGAGGAGGACGATCTGCTCCGGCGGGATCCCGCTCTCCAGCATGCGCGCCAGCCGGAAGATCAGGGTCCGGGTCTTCCCCGAGCCTGCCCCGGCGATCACCAGGAGGGGGCCGCTCGGCGCCTCCACGACCGCCCGCTGCTCCGGGTTGAGCTGCCCCTCGTAGTCGATCCGATAGACCGGCGCTGGGGTGGAGGCATGGAGGCGGTAGCGGCGGACGGACATGGGTGGGGGACCTGCGGAGGCTGAACGGGTGTTGCGGCGACCATAACGGCGGGGATCCCGCCGGGTCAACCGAAGCGCGAGGGGGCTCCCTCATCGTCTGCTCGCCTTCGGCTCTCGCGGGTTCGCAGGACCTTCCCCCCGGGGCTCGAGACGATGCCGAGGATCAGGCCCGCGCGGTCCGCTGCCAGGTGACCTTCTGGCTACCCCGCAGGTAGCGAAAGAAGCCATGGGCCATGCCCAGGTTCATCTCCACGAAATAACGGCAGATCGACGCCAGCCTGCCGAGGCGCCCGGGGAGTCGGGTCGCGAAGCCGATCGCCGCCAGCCAGTAGAAGAGGAGCTGGAGCACCAGGACGAAGCCGTAGAAGGGCGAAGCGGCCAGGGCCACGTTCGAGAGGAAGAGGGTCACGAGCAGCAGGGGCGCCACCCAGCGGAGGAGCTTGTGGGAGAAGAAGGCGAAGGCGGCGAAGCCCTGCCTCGGATGGAGGAGTCCGCCGACCAGCGAGAGGGCCTGGAAGTTTCCGGCGGCGA
>Ga0180215_1001042_pt1 | contig 31595 bp, 28 predicted proteins | sample eDN3rd37CBELigBY_FD_128871 | JGI IMG/M metagenome (GOLD analysis project Ga0180215, IMG submission 128871) | Enriched backyard soil microbial communities from Emeryville, California, USA - eDNA 3rd pass 37_C BE-Lig BY (version 2) (version 2) | ecosystem: Environmental > Terrestrial > Soil >...
GAAAAACATTAAAAAACAGCGGCTGTGAGGTTTGTTATGTTGAAGGTAGTACTCCAAATATATAATATAAGGGTAGAATGCGTGGCAGGGAGCTGATACATATGACAGAAAGAAGAACTCCAATCCCAGTTGGAGAAGCAGTTAAACGTGTAATGAAATATCAAATGGACGGAAAAACAGAACAAATCTCAATTAATGAAAGCCTTAACCGATATTTGGCTGAGGATATTACAGCAACAAATGACGTTCCCCATTTTAACCGTTCACCGTATGACGGTTTTGCTGTCCGCTCGGCTGATACAGCTCAAGCTTCACAGACGAATCCTGTGGAATTTGAGGTTATCGATCATATTGGAGCGGGAGCAGTAACAAAGGAAAAAGTAGGTCCATTTCAGGCAGTAAGAATTATGACAGGCGCACAAATGCCAGATGAATGTGATGCGGTTGTTATGATTGAGCTGACAAAGACCTATGAAAAAGATGGGACAAACTACATGTCCCTGAAGCGCTCTCATAAGTCTGGGGAAAATGTTTCCTTTAAAGGTGAGGATGCAAAAAAAGGGGAAGTTCTCATTAAAAAAGGAACAAAAATCAATCCGGGTGTTCAGGCAATCCTAGCAACATTTGGCTATGCAATGGTACCTGTTGCGAAAAAGCCGGTTATTGGCGTGTATGCTACAGGCACCGAACTGCTGGATGTGGACGAGGCGTTAGAGCCAGGGAAAATCAGAAATAGCAATGCCTACATGATTGCAGCACAAATCGAACGTGCTGGAGGAGAAGCAAAATATTTTGGGAAGCTTCCAGATGATTTTGATACATGCTTTGAAGCAGTAAAAAATGCCATTGATCAGGCAGATATGCTTATAACAACTGGCGGTGTTTCAGTTGGCGATTTTGATTATCTGCCAGCTATATACGAAAAGCTTCAAGCAGAGGTTCTTTTTAATAAAGTGGCTATGCGTCCGGGAAGTGTAACAACAGTTGCTCAATTAAATGGCAAGCTGCTATTTGGCCTATCCGGCAATCCCTCTGCCTGCTATGTAGGGTTTGAACTTTTTACCCGGCCAATTGTCAGGAAGATGCTCTTCTCTAAAAAGCCGCATCTTCGCAAGGAACAAGCTGAGCTGCAGGTGGACTTTTTGAAAGCGAATCCTTTTACGAGATTTGTTCGAACTGCCCTTTCAGCGGCAGATGGAAGATTAACGGTTTCGCCAAGTGGTGTTGATAAGTCAAATATTGTTATGAGTTTAGCTGGAGCAAATTCTCTAATGGTCCTGCCTGGGGGAACAAGAGGGTTTGCTGCAGGATCAACAGTAGACGTCCTGCTGTTAGAAGACTTTACAGGAAGTGAATGGCCTTGGCAGGAAAGCCAGTAATCCTGCAGGTAACCGGGTATCAAAATAGCGGAAAAACAGAGCTGGTAAAGAAGCTTATTCAGCATGCCGCAAAAAAGGGGTATAGGACTGCGACGATTAAACACCATGGTCATGGCGGCAAGCCACATATTAAGGAAGAGAAAGATTCTTCCAAGCATGTCTCTTCAGGAGCAATTGCTGCGATTGCACAAGGGGAGGGCAGACTCCTGCTGCAGGCGGAAAAGAACAGCTGGACAGTAGACGAACAAATCGAACTGCTTGGTCCGCTGCGTCCTGACCTTATTTTAATAGAAGGGCATAAGAAAGAGAACTATCCGAAGATTGTCATCCTAAGAGACCAAAATGATCTGCACCTTCTAAAGGACCTTCCAAATATTGCAGCCGTTTTATATTGGAACCATCCTCTAAGGGGAAATTCTTTACCTTTTACAGAGGAAGAATTGACTGAATTGAAAAGAAGCTTTACATCCCTTGTTTTTTATAGCATTCATGAAGAATCCTTTTACGAATGGTTCTGTCAATATTTATACAAATTTTTGGATGAATAAAGGAATGGACAAGAAACCGTCAATATTTTGGCGGTTTTCTTTGTTCTGTGACAAGGTGCACTTAATTTTAAAAAGTTTATGTTTATATTGGAGATAGCAAGTTTAAGGAGGGTGTAAAGGTGAAAGATCTATGTATGCCAAAACAGCATGGAGCATGGGCGATGGTTATCATCCCATTTTGGCTTGGTGTGGCAGCATCGGGATTTACTTGGGCCCACATTCCTTTTTTCATGGGATGGCTTTTATTGTACCTGGCAACCTACCCAATGCTGATGCTATTTAAAAGAAAAAAAATCCAATATTATCGGAAATGGACACTAATCTATTTTGTCCCGGCAATCTTGCTGCTTATTATCCCGTTTTTGTACAGACCGGATATTATCCTATTTGGGCTTATCATGATTCCGTTTTTTGCCGTCAATGCCTACTTTTCAGCGAAAAAGCAGGACAGGGCACTGGGAAATGATTTAAGTGCCATCGCTGTGTTTTCCATAGCGGGACTAGCTAGCGCCTTTTTGCCTCAAGGCGAAATCAATGAGATGGCAATCCTTATCTGCATTACATCGTTTTTATTTTTCACAGGCTGTACGTTTTATGTAAAAACCATGGTCAGGGAAAAGAAAAATCTTACTTATAAGCGAGTTTCGTGGGGATATCATATTCTTATTGTTCTTTTATGGGCTATCTTTCGGGAATGGCTTATTGCGATAGCTTTGATCCCAAGCCTCATACGCGCATTTTATTTTTATGGCAAGGGCTTAACAATGAAAAAGCTCGGCATCCTCGAAATAGTCAATGCGGCCATCTTTTTCGTGGTTATGCTTATCAAAATATAGTACCTAGTACATGCTGATTTACACTTCCGCGGAAAAATGAAATTCTCTGTGCTGCAATCAACTGCTAAAATTGTATATTGAAAACAGAAAACGCCGGATTGGCGTTTTTTATTTTTGGACAAAACATGCAGGCATTAGACAGGTAAACTCATTGGAAAGATTGAAAACTTTTAGAAAAAGGGTTGATTTTATCTTTCTATCTTTCTATAATAAAGGAATAAATCGCTGTTAATAAATATAAATAAAAATGATTAAATATACAAACAATATTCAAAGGAAAGAATGAAGGGAGAAGCTATGAAGGTCTCAATTATAGGTACTACAGGTTATGGGGGAGCGGAACTGCTTCGTATACTGCACCAGCACCCTGAATTTCAAATCCAATCCATACACTCATCAAAACTGGAGGTTCCCATTTCTGAGGAATACCCCCATCTATATGGAGTTATAGATAAAGAACTTCAAAAAATTGACCCAGATAAGATTGCCAGCGAATCAGATATTGTGTTTTTCGCAACACCTTCTGGTATTTCGGCAAAATTAACAGGAGAGTTCATTAACAAGAATATTAGAATAATAGACCTTTCGGGAGATTTAAGACTGCCGGCAGAACAGTATAATGAATGGTATAAAAAGGAGCCAGCAGATCCGCAAATTAAGGAAAAGGCTGTCTACGGCCTAACTGAATGGAATAGAGAGGCAATTATAAACGCTGAATTAATTGCCAATCCGGGCTGCTACCCGACATCAGCACTCCTTGGTCTTGCGCCAGTCGTCAAGGCTGGGCTTATTGATCCTTCCAGCATAGTTGTTGACGCAAAGTCAGGAGTTTCCGGTGCGGGCCGGTCACTTGCAAGAACTTCAAGCTTTTCAGAAGCTAATGAAAATTTCAGAGCTTATAAGATTAATCAGCATCAGCATACTCCAGAGATTGAGCAGCAGCTCCTTCAATGGAATAAAGACATAGAACCGATTACGTTTACCACACATCTCTTGCCAATTACAAGAGGAATTATGACAACAAGCTACGTCAAACTCAACGGTAAACATACCACAAGCGAACTATTAGAACTGTATAAAGAAACATACAGCCGGAATCCTTTCGTCCGCGTTCGGCCTGAAAACAGCTATCCATCAGTAAAAGAGGTTGCGGGTTCCAATTATTGTGATATCGGCTTGCATGCCGATCCTAGAACAGGAAGGCTGACAATTATTTCAGTTATTGATAATTTAATGAAGGGGGCAGCTGGTCAGGCTGTTCAAAATGCAAATATCATGTGCGGACTAGAAGAAGAAACGGGATTGAATTTTGTTCCAATGTACCCATAAGGAGGAAGGTTGTCATGCAAGCATTGAAGTCAGAGGCAGTTAAGGAAATAGCCGGAGGAAGCATTGTTTCTCCAAAGGGGTATAAAGCAGCAGGCGTTCACGCTGGCCTAAGAAATGCGAAAAAAGATGTAGGCGTGATTATAAGTGAAATCCCTGCAAATTGTGCAGCAGTATATACAACAAGTATATTTCAGGCAGCGCCTTTAAAGGTTACACAAGAAAGCATTGCCAAAGAAGGATTGATTCAGGCAATGGTGGTCAACAGTGCCTGTGCTAACGCTTGTACTGGTGAAAAGGGGCTTAAAGATGCCTTCCAAATGAGAAAGTGGACGGCTGAAAAGTTTGGATTGAAAGAACACCATGTGGCGGTTGCCTCAACTGGTGTCATTGGAGAGTTTTTGCCAATGGATAAGATAGCAGCAGGAATCGAGTTGCTTGAACCAGCAAGTGACAGCAGTCATGCAGATGATTTTCAGACGGCTATTCTTACAACTGATTTGGTGATGAAAAACTGCTGCTACACGGTCGAAATTGACGGCAAGCAAATTGTCATGGGCGGTGCAGCTAAGGGGTCAGGAATGATTCATCCAAATATGGCGACTATGCTTGGGTTTATCACAACAGATGCTAATATCGAAAGCAAATATCTGCATCAAGCATTAAGATCTATTACTGATACAACTTTTAACCAGATTACTGTTGATGGAGATACATCAACAAATGACATGGTACTTGTTATGGCAAATGGAAAAGCCGAAAATCAGCCGTTGACACCAGAACATTCAGATTGGGATGTGTTTGTTGAGCTTCTTGCCAAAACATCTGAAAGCTTGGCAAAACAAATTGCCAAAGATGGAGAAGGAGCTACTAAATTAATCGAGGTTGAGGTCAAAGGGGCAAAAACTGATCTTGAAGCAAGAATGGCTGCAAAACAGGTTGTTGGCTCCAATCTAGTAAAGACAGCCATCTTTGGTGAAGATGCCAACTGGGGCAGAATTATCAGTGCTGTTGGCCAGAGCAATATCAATGTAAATCCTAATACGGTTGATATCGCTATTGGGCCAATTTCAATGCTAAAGAACAGTGAACCTCTTGAGTTTTCGGAAGAAGAAGCAAGTGAATATTTAAGAAACAAAAATATTCATATTTCTGTTGATCTTCATCTTGGAGAAGGAAAAGGCAAAGCATGGGGCTGTGACCTATCCTATGATTATGTAAAAATTAATGCAAGCTATCGCTCATAAGTAAGGGGGCATTCATTTTGAAAACAGTTTTAATCAAATGCGGCGGCAGTGTTCTAGATGAATTAACCTCCTCCTTTTTTAGCAGTCTAAAAGATTTGGAGAAACAAGGCTACCGGCTGTTATTTGTCCATGGCGGGGGTCCGGATATCAATAAAATGCTAGATTTATATAATATAGAGCATGAATTTGTAAATGGGCTAAGAAAAACGACGGCTGAGGCAATGGAAATCGTCGAAATGGTATTGTCCGGAAAAACAAACCGGAAGCTTGCTGCCATGCTAAATGCAAATGGCTTTAAAGCATTTGGGCTAAATGGCAGTGATGCAAAGGTCTTACAGGCTGAATTTATTGATGAAGAGAAATTGGGCTTTGTCGGCGATATTAAAAAGGTAAATATTGAAGCGATTTCCATGCTTCTTAACGATAACTATACACCTGTAATTACTCCCATTGCTTCTGGGGAAAATGGAATGAGGCTTAATGTCAATGCTGATTATGCAGCGGTTGCTATTGCCAAGGCCCTGAATGCTGACCATTTCCTTTTTGTAACAGATGTAGATGGAATTATGATCGATGGCCAGGTAGTTCAGCAGATCGACACGGATGAAATCGATAAGTATATTATTGATAAGCAGATAACGGGCGGCATGATTCCAAAGGTGAAATCTGCCATTGGCGCAATTGAGAGCGGCCTTCAAAGTGTAAGAATTGTTTCTGGGAAGAATCCATTTTTTGAAGGTGACCAATGGAACGGCACCGTGATCAAAGCAGGAGAGAAGGTTTATAAATGAGCTATTTATTTCCGACATATGCCCGTTGGGAGGTTGAGCCAGAAACCGCAGAGGGCAGTATTATGATTGGCAAGGATGGGAAAAGATACTTAGATTTTACGTCTGGCATTGGTGTGTGCAGTCTTGGGCACCGCCCAAAGAACGTCCAGGATGCGATAAGCAAGCAGCTTGACAAGTTTTGGCATGTATCTAACCTATTTATCCAGAGCGAACAAGAAACAGCTGCTAAGCTTTTAACTGAAGGTGCCGGGATGGACCTTGTATTCTTTGCAAATAGCGGTGCAGAGGCTAATGAAGGTGCCATTAAACTGGCTAGAAAAGCAACGGGAAGAGATAAGATTATCACGTTTGTTAACTCTTTTCATGGCCGAACATTTGCAACAATGGCAGCAACGGGCCAGGATAAAATCAAAACAGGCTTCGGTCCAATGCTTGAAAAGTTTGTTTATCTTCCTTTTAACGATACTAAGGCTTTACAAGAGGAAATAGATCAGAATACTGCTGCTGTTATGCTCGAGGTTGTTCAAGGTGAAGGTGGTCTATACCCTGCTGAACAGGAGTTTTTAAACAGCATTCAGCAATTGTGCAAAGAAAATGGCGCTCTTTTCATTATTGATGAAGTCCAGACAGGGATTGGCCGGACAGGAAAGCCATTTGCGTTTCAGCATTACCAATTGACTCCTGATATTGTTACATCTGCTAAGGCACTTGGAAATGGCCTGCCAATCGGTGCGGTTATAGGGAGAAAGGCACTTGAGGATGTTTTTGGCCCTGGAAGCCATGGTTCAACATTTGGCGGAAATCCAGTATCTGTTGCAGCAGCCATAGAAACCATGAAAACCATCTTTAACGAAGAGTTTTTGGCATCTGTTGAACAAAAGAGCCAATATCTTTCTAAGAAACTAGCAGAAAACCTAGAATCTTTGGCTGAAGTGACAACGATTCGCGGATTGGGAATGATGATTGGCATTGAAACAACCATCGAACTGCCAATATTATTAAAGAAATTAAGGGAAAAGGGCCTGCTTGCCCTGCCGGCCGGGCAGAACACATTGCGGCTTCTTCCTCCATTAACAGTAACTGAAGAAGAAATGGATGAAGCGGTTGAAATTCTTCATATGGTTTTAAAGGAATTTTAGATAAAAAAAGCTGGTAATATTTTTTCTGAGTTAGCTGGAGTGGAGGCTAACGGCCTAGTTTAACATAGTGAATTTTCAAGAACAGCCATTTCGGCTGATTCTTTTTCACTAGAAATGCATAAAAATAAGACGATTTAAATAAATATGCGAAAAGGTTGAGGTGGATCATGAAAGGATACTTATATATTAATGATAATTTGACAGGTGAAGGTAATTGGCTTTCAGGTCTGCCAACTGAAGATATCAGTGCAGAGATCGTTTTTTATTCCGGAATGACGGGTTTTCAGGAAGTTTTAACAAGTCCGGAATACAAAGGGAAGATTGTTGTATTTACTTACCCAATTGTTGGTTGCAGCGGAATTAGTGAGAAATTCCTGGCTGTTAAGCCGACTGTCGCTGGAGCAGTGGTGTATGAAGCTAGCAAATACCCATCCCATTTTGAAAAAGCAGCTTCATTGAATATGTATCTTAAAAAATGGAATATCCCGTTTATTGATCATGTGGATACAAGAGCTATTGTTAAAAAAATTCGTGGCAAACAATCAGTTAAAGCAATAATCACAGCTAAGCAAAACGAGATGCAGCATGATATGGAAAAAAGGAGTGTAATCAGCTATGTCTAAAAATCCCACTATTCAATCTATTCTAGTTATTGGTTCCGGTCCGATAGTTATAGGCCAGGCCGCAGAATTTGATTATGCAGGGACACAGGCATGTGCAGCCCTGAAAGAAGAAGGATACAAAGTTATCCTTGTTAATAATAATCCAGCAACCATTATGACTGATCCTACGTTTGCCGATCAAATTTACTTTGAGCCATTAACAGTTGACAGTATCGAAAAAATTATTAAAAAAGAGCGACCGGATGGAATTTTAGCAACATTGGGCGGTCAAACGGGATTAAACTTAGCCTTTAAGCTTGATGAGCAGGGCATTTTGGAAAAGTATAATGTAAAGCTTCTAGGGAGCTCGATTGAGTCCATTAAAAAAGGCGAGGATCGTGAGGCCTTCCGAAAATTGATGAATGAATTGAATGAACCTGTTCCGGAAAGTGAAATTGTTCATGATGTTGAAAAATCCATTGAATTCGCAGAAAAAATAGGGTTTCCAATCATTATTCGCCCTGCATATACACTTGGAGGCACTGGCGGCGGCATCGCCAATGATATGGATGAATTGATTTCCCTTGTGGGCGGAGGTCTCCATGAGAGTGCGATTGGCCAATGTTTAATTGAAAAAAGTATTGCAGGCTACAAAGAGATTGAATTTGAGGTAATGCGCGACTCAGATGATACAGCAATCATTGTCTGCAGTATGGAAAATATTGATCCTGTGGGCGTCCATACAGGGGATTCTATCGTTGTAGCACCGGCTTTGACCTTAGCAGATGATGAATTTCAAATGCTTAAAAAGGCCTCACTTAAGATCATCTCAGCTTTAGGGGTTATTGGAGGGTGCAACATTCAATTTGCTTTAGATCCAAATAGCAAGAATTATTATCTGATTGAGGTAAATCCTCGTGTCAGCAGATCTTCTGCTCTAGCTTCAAAGGCTACAGGATATCCAATTGCCAGAATTGCTGCAAAGCTCGCCATCGGGCATACTTTGGCTGATTTAACCAATCCGCTGACTGGTCAATCATTTGATCATTTTGAGCCATCTGTGGACTATGCTGTTGTAAAATTCCCTAAATGGGCATTTGATAAATTCCCATTCGCTGACCGAAAGCTTGGCACACAAATGAAGGCCACAGGTGAAGTCATGGCTATTGACAGAAACCTTGAGCGTGCATTAATGAAGGCTGTTCATTCTTTGGAGGGCAGTGGAATTGATTTAAAGGTTCCAGCGCTGCAAAAAATGACTAATGAACAATTAGAGGAACTACTTAAACAGCAGACTGATGAGCGCTTCTTTGTCACCTTGGAGTTATTAAGACGCGGCTATACTGTTGAAACATTATATGAGATAACGAAAATTGATTATCTTTTCCTAAATACTTTGAATGGACTTATTGAGTTAGAAAAAGAAATTTCAAGCTTGAATATGGATTCTGTAACGAAAGAGAAGCTTCAGCTATTTAAGGAGAAAGGCTTTAGTGATGCATATTTGGCAGCGGAGTGGGGAGTATCAGAGAAGGAACTGAGAAGTTTCCGCAAATCAATGGATATTCTTCCTGTTTATAAGACAGTTGATACATGTGCGGGGGTCTCTGCAGCTGACTCAAATTATTATTATTCCAGCTATTTTGGAGAGAATGAGCAAGTACAAAGCAATAAACGAAAAGTGCTGATTATTGGAAGCGGGCCAATCCGTATCGGCCAAGGGGTTGAATTTGATTATTGCTCCGTCCAGGGGGTCTTTGCCTTAAAAGAAGAGGGCATTGAAACCATTATGATTAATAACAATCCAGAAACGGTAAGTACAGATTATTCGACTGCGGATAGACTCTATTTTGAGCCGCTTATCATAGAAGATGTTTTAAATGTTATTGAGACAGAGGGAATAGATGAAGTCATTATCCAATTTGGCGGGCAGACTGCGGTAAATCTTGCTGCTGAATTAGAGACATATGGAGTAACAATACTTGGCACTGATTCACAGACAATTGACATGCTTGAAGACCGCAAGCTGTTTTATCAGCTCTTGGACGATTTGCAAATACCTCATATTGAGGGTGATGTTGTACTGAATGAGCAAGAACTTGATAAAGCAGTTGAAAAAATCGGCTTTCCAATTCTAGTCCGTCCATCCTATGTTATTGGCGGAAAAGGGATGGAAATTATCAATAACCAATCTGAATATGAAAAGTTTATTGAAAAAGGCGGGATTCCTTATCCGATTCTTGCAGATAAATTTTTACAGGCAACAGAAGCTGAACTTGATCTAGCGACAGATGGGGAATTTATTTTTGCACCAATGATAATGGAACATGTTGAAAAGACAGGTGTCCATTCTGGTGATAGTATTTCCATCCTTCCTCCAAAACATTTATCGCCTGTTGTGCAGGATAAAATGGTTAATTATGGTAAATTAATTAGTCAAAAGCTAAATTATAAAGGGCTAATGAATATCCAATATATTGTTGATGGTGAGAAGGTTTATGTGCTAGAGGTTAACCCGCGTGCCAGCAGAACAATACCAATTATCAGCAAGGTTACTGGAATCCAATTGGTTCACATTGCGACAAAAATATTGCTTGGGAAATTAAAATTGTCGAAAGATGAAACAGTAATAAATACTGAAACCGCATTTACATGTGTGAAATACCCTATTTTTTCCAATTATGCATTAAAAGGCTTGGATATTAAGGTTGGACCTGAAATGAAATCAACCGGGGAAGGCATCTCTTTGGCTAATAGCTTTGATGAGGCAATAAGAAAAGCTTACCATACTAATTTAAAGAAGTCAGACAAATGGCAGGTTGTTATCACAGATAATCTCGAGCAGGATGTTTGGTCAGACCTTGCTTCTAAAGCTGGGGTTGAAGCGATTTTCTCTGCTGATGCAGATTCGTTTCTTAAAGAAGAAAAAACCATTGCCTTATTTAATCCAAATCAGCAGGACTGTGATATTCAAATGAGGGAAACAGCCGTGAAAAATCGCGTCATCACCTTTACTGAAAAAGAAACATTTATTGCATTTTTGAATTCGCTGAAAATACAGGACTGGGAAGTCTTTTCTATTGGGGAATGGCAGGAACAAGCAAATATAAAAATGATGATCGGTTCCAAATAAAGAGGAGTGAAAACAGATGGCTTCAATACAATTGGCTAGCAAAAGCCTTAATATAAAAGGAAAGGATTTCCTTACACTTGAGGAATTTTCACCAGAAGTTATTCATGGTCTGCTTGCAAAAGCGAAAGCATTAAAGAGTGCTTCATTGCTTGGTGAAAATCCATCTCCATTAAAGGGGAAAATTTTAGGAATGATTTTTGAAAAGTCTTCTACACGTACACGCGTGTCTTTTGAAGCAGGCATGATTCAGCTGGGAGGAAATGCCCTATATTTAAACAGCCAGGATCTTCAGCTTGGCAGAGGGGAGTCAATCGCTGATACAGCTAAGGTTCTTTCCCATTATGTAGATGCGATCATGATCCGCACCTTTTCACATGATACCATTGAGGAGCTTGCCTTACATGCAACGATTCCTGTAATCAATGGATTAACGGATTTATATCATCCATGCCAGGCAATGGCCGACTTGCTGACGATTCAGGAAGAAAAGGGCACATTAGCAGGTTTAAAGCTTACCTATGTTGGCGATGGAAACAATGTAGCACATTCGTTAATGATTGCGGCAGCAAAAGTGGGTATGCATTTTACGATCGCCAGTCCTAAAGGATACGAGCCAGAAGCATCCATTGTCAAAAATGCAATGGAATATGCTAAAGCTAGCGGCGGAAGTGTAAAGGTTTTGAATGATCCAATGGAAGCAGTGCTAGACGCAGACGTTATCTATACAGATGTTTGGACAAGTATGGGACAGGAAAGCGAAAACCAGCACAGACTTCAAGTATTTAACAGCTATCAAATAAACGATGCACTTGTTGAGGGTGCTAAAAAAGACTTTACTTTCCTTCACTGTCTTCCAGCTCACAGAGGCGAAGAAGTAACAGCAGAAATCATTGACGGGCCAAACTCTGTTGTCTTCCAGCAAGCTGGCAACCGACTTCACGCCCAAAAAGCAATCCTTGCGGAATTACTATAGCACTTTAAAGCATCGGGGGTCTGTCCCCCGGCACTTTAAAGCGTTAGCGCAATGGGGGCCTGTCCCCCAATAGTTTAAAGCGTTAATGTGATAGGGTCAGTCCCCCAGTGGGATTGGCCCTTTTTTTGGCAAAATATTCTTTCATGATGATGTTAACTAGGGAAATAATATAAAGGATTAAATGATAAAGGAGGGGATCCCAAAGATGGGACAAAACCGTCAATTTAAGGCTGGCCAGAAGGCACCAAATAACGGTATTTATATTGAAGTTGGTGAAACAGGAAGCAATGTAGTGAACCCTCAAATGATCAAGCTAAAAGCTGGAGACAGTTTCCCGGAAAACGCGAATCACAACCGCGTCTGGACATACCAAAGGAAGCCTTAAATCTGTTTGTGAACATATTATGTATCCTCATTCGCCATCCTTTTAAGGATGGCTTTACATATGCTATAATTTATTTAAAGGTCAAAAAAGGTCAAAGGAGGTTACTGTTTATGGATTTGAACCGGATGACAGAGCGCTTACAGAGTGGGTTTGTGGCAGCCCAGACTCTAGCCTTAAAATGGCAGCATCAAGAAGTTGATGATATACATCTGTTTCTTTCCCTGCTTGAACAGGACAATAGCCTTGTTTTATCTATCCTTGAAAAGCTTAATATTTCTGGCGAAAAAGTCAAAACACAATTACAGCAGGCGCTTAGGAAAAAGCCGCAGGTGTCCGGAACTGGTGCCGAACAAGGAAAACTTTATATAACGGCTAGGCTGCAGAGAATTTTAGCGGATGCTGATTCGATCATGAAACGGTTTAATGACGAATTCCTTTCTGTTGAACATATTTTTATGGCAGCTACAGCCAGCAGCCAGTCGGAAATTGCCTCCATTCTAAGGGCGGAAGGCTTAAATGCGGACAATGCAGAACAAGCCATTAAAGAGCTAAGGGGGAATCAGCGAGTGACATCTCAAAATCCAGAAGCAACCTATGATGCATTAAAAAAATATGGCAGAGATTTAGTTGCTGAAGTAAAAGCTGGAAAAGTTGATCCGGTTATTGGCAGAGACGGAGAAATTAGAAATGTAATCCGCATTCTTTCCAGAAAAACAAAAAATAACCCAGTCTTAATCGGTGAGCCAGGGGTAGGGAAAACAGCCATTGTTGAAGGATTAGCGCAAAGAATTGTCCGAAAAGATGTTCCGGAAGGCTTAAAGGACAAGACGATATTTTCTTTGGACATGAGCTCGCTTATTGCAGGGGCAAAATTTAGAGGGGAATTTGAAGAACGCTTAAAAGCGGTCCTTAACGAAATTAAAAAAAGCGATGGGCAAATTCTGCTCTTTATTGATGAGATTCATACCATCGTGGGCGCTGGGAAGACAGAAGGTGCCATGGATGCTGGAAATATGCTCAAACCTATGCTTGCCAGGGGGGAACTTCATTGTATTGGCGCGACCACACTTGAAGAACACCGTAAATATATTGAGAAAGATCCGGCATTGGAAAGGCGGTTCCAGCAAGTTCTTGTTCAGGAACCAAACGTCGAAGATACCATATCCATTCTTAGAGGATTAAAAGAACGTTATGAAATTCACCATGGGGTCAATATTCATGATAGAGCATTAGTAGCGGCAGCCACCTTGTCCGACCGCTATATTACGGACCGCTTTTTGCCCGATAAAGCCATTGATTTAGTGGACGAAGCGTGTGCTATGATCCGTACTGAAATTGATTCAATGCCTGCAGAGCTTGATGAAGTAACTAGAAGGATGATGCAGCTGGAAATTGAAGAGGCTGCCTTAAGAAAAGAAAGTGATGAGGCCAGCAAAGCAAGATTGCATGTGCTGCAAAAGGAACTGGCAGAACAAAAAGAAAAGGCCCATGAAATGAAAGCGAAATGGCAGCTTGAAAAGGAAGGCATTCAGCAGGTTCGAGAAAAACGTGAGCTTCTTGAAAAACTAAGGCGTGAACTTGAAGAAGCAGAAAATGACTATAATTTAAACAAAGCGGCTGAACTTCGTCATGGCCGAATCCCGGCATTAGAGAAAGAACTAAAACTTCTGGAACAAGAAGTGAATGAAAAAAAGGGCGATCGTTTATTAAGAGAAGAGGTAACAGAAGACGAAATTTCCAGTATTGTGGCAAAGTGGACTGGGATTCCTGTTGCCAAACTTGTTGAGGGCGAAAGAGAGAAGCTGCTGCGGTTGGAGAGTATCCTCCATGAAAGGGTAATTGGGCAGGATGAAGCCGTGGAACTTGTATCTGATGCAGTTCTCCGTGCCCGAGCTGGGATAAAGGATCCTAATCGTCCAATTGGCTCTTTCATTTTTCTTGGACCTACGGGTGTTGGTAAAACAGAATTGGCGAAAGCCTTGGCGCAAAGCTTATTTGACAGTGAAGAGCAGATTATCCGCATTGACATGTCTGAATACATGGAAAAGCATGCGGTTTCAAGACTGATTGGCGCCCCTCCAGGATATGTCGGCTATGAAGAAGGCGGCCAGCTGACAGAAGCAGTCAGAAGGATGCCGTACTCAGTTATTCTTCTTGATGAAATTGAAAAAGCACATCCGGAGGTCTTTAATATTCTCCTGCAAATGCTTGATGATGGCAGAATTACAGATTCACAAGGAAGAACCGTTGATTTCAAGAATACGGTAATTATCATGACTTCAAATATTGGCTCGCATTTCTTGCTTGAACGCGTCGGCGAGGCTGAAAATATTAATGAAGAAACTCGTGAAAAAGTGATGGGTCAGTTAAGAGCGCACTTCCGCCCTGAATTTTTAAATCGGGTGGATGAAATCATTCTATTTAAGCCGCTGGCCTTAAATGAAATCAAGGGAATTGTTTCGAAGCTGATTAAGGAACTGCAAAATCGCCTGTCAGATCAGAATATCGATTTAACTATATCAGAAGATGCCAAGGAATATATTGCTGAAAATGGATTTGATCCTGTATTTGGTGCAAGGCCGCTAAAACGGTTTATACAAAGAAATGTGGAAACCAAGCTTGCTAGAAAGATTATTGCAGGCGATGTTAAGGATAACTGCGAAGTACTGATTTCTGTGAAAAACAGTGAACTTTCCATTGAGGTCAAATAAAAAAGTCATCCTCGTGCAGGATGACTTTTTTTCCTTAATGAAGGCCTTCTTTTCCCGCTGGTTCAGCCGGAATAATAGCTGATACAACAAAAATAAGGATTGTTGCAATAACACCAAGAATGGAAGCCGCTTGGAAGTCGTACGCTTCGCCAAGCATTGAACTAACAACATAAGTTAACATATGAACAAGAAGAAAAGTCCAGAAAAATGTCCAAAAGAACCTCATTATTTTCACCTCTGACAAAATAAAATCTCATATCATCTTATCATAAGCCTTGCAATAAAGGAAGTATAGGCGATCTTAAAATTAGCTGTGATAAAGATCAATCAAAGGTCTTTTACTTGGTAAAACCACCCATCCCCGTTTAAATTAGGCATTTCCCCCGTTCATTTTAAAAAATGCATCATACATTAATAGAAGTATGGTATAAAGGAGTGCTATCATGGAAAACCGGAACTTTCTGCTGGATACCGAGTGGAGTATGATCCACTATCCCGATAAGCCAAGTGGTTTCGGTATCCTCATTATCGGTGATGAAAGACATTTTGTTCATAGCGAAGGAAGCTTTTGGACGCAAAATGAAGGGAAATTTAATCTAATAAAGAAGCTCAATGAAGAGGGCTATACAATATTCTATTCAAATCTTTACGGGAAAAATTGGGGCAGCGATAAAGCTGTTAGGATGGCAAAAAGATTATATGAACACATGATGAGAACAGAAATATTAAATGGGAAAATCCATTTAATTGCTGAAGGCATGGGGGCACTGATTGCCCTAAAACTAATGCATGAAATGAGCAACAGTGATGAAGCCAGTCTGATTCGCACCTGTGTGTTAATTAATCCGATTCTTTCACTAAAGGATCACTTAGAGCAGGAAAGGGAACATTATTTTTTTTATAAAAATCTAGTAAAAGAGCTCGCAATGGCATTTGAAATGGATGAATCCCTCGTGCCTGCATCGATACAGGACCACCAAGGGAACTTTGAAAAATATCGTGTGCCTGTGAAAATCATTCATGTTTTAAAGGACAGCCGAGCGTATAAACAGGCAAAACGTTTAAAAGCATTATCAGTAAATTCCAGAAAAAAAGAACTCCCCATCTCGATTTGCTATCTTCTTCCAGAAAAAAGCAAAGAAACGGGTTCCCATATCATTAAATTTTTAAAAAGACATGAGCTGATACTATAAAAAATCTTTATTGCTCTGTCCAAATGAAATAAATCCACATTCTTCGCATAGGATACATGGAGAAAGTCCGGGGAGGTTTCGTAATGGACAGGGCAATTATAATTGGCGCATTTGAATTTTTAGGATTTCATTTTTGCCAAACCTTGCTCGAGGAAGGCTATGAGGTCGTTGGTGTTCACAATAGCAAAAATGAGGAAATAGATTTTCTTGAGCTAAAGCGGATGACAATTGGCAGAAATGCAAACTTTCAGGAAGAATCACTTGCCCAATGGCTGGGTGAGGGGGAAATTGATGAACAAACATTGGTTATTATTGATTATTATGATCTTTTCATAAGAAATGCACCAGACTTACCAGCTGTAAATAAACTTATGGATTTATTTTTTTCAAGGAATGAAGCAGCACTTAAACAAAATCATTCACAAGTGGTATGGCTATTGCCCATTCAATGGCTGCTTCCAGAAAACAGGCTGGAGTTAAATCGGATAAAGACCTACAGCCACCGATATTTTCTGCCCTCGATATATGGCCCATGGCAGCCTGATGCTTTCTTGCTGCAGCAGGGGATTTCAAAAGATCATAGTCAGCTTACACTGAATAAGCGTGAATGGATAGACGATTGCCTTTATATTGATGATATTGTTGAAGAAATCTTAAACATGACAGAAAGACGGGAGATGGCATCCCTGATTTTAAGGAGCAGCATTGATAATCATTGGCAAAAATGTGCTGAATTTATATCTATTCCTGAAAAATTTATAAATATAAGGTTAAGCGATGAAGAGGCTGAATTTAAAAGCATTGAAAGAAAACAAGTCAAATGCAAATTGCCTATTAGTGAAGGAATAGAAAAGCAAATCAGGCATTACAGGCTTTTTATCAGTGCAAAATAGTTAGTATACCCATTTATTTCATGAAGCTCACACTATTTTATAAAAAAAACTTTTCAAATTTTGGCGGTTAAGGGTAGAATGAAAATAGCCGGGTGTTTACTTCTAAATTCGAAAGATATTGGAAATAGATAAACGAATGCGGCTTTTGTTTGGAGGCGGATCAAAAGGATGCATAAAGTAGTTATACCTTTTGGGATTCTATTCTGCCTGCTTTTCTTGGTCTCTTGTGGACAAGCAATTTCTACGGGAAAGCTGGAAAAGGTTGGCTTGCTCGTGCCAGATACGGTCAATGATCAGGTATGGGGAACAAAAGGCTATAAGGGAATGCTAAAAATTCAATCCCACCATAAGGTTGAAGTATATTATAAAGAAGGAATGAATTCTCAGTCAATAGTTGAGCGGGCAGTGAAGGAATTTGATCAAAAAGGTGTAAATATCATTTTCGGCCATGGAAATGAGTATGCAGAATACTTTAATCATATCTCAAAGGATTACCCTGATATTCATTTTGTCAGTTTTAATGGCGATGCCAAAAATTCAAATACTACGAGCCTTAATTTTGAAGCCTATGCGATGGGATTTTTCGGCGGTATGATTGCTGGGCATATGACGAAATCTGACACAGTCGGGATCATTGCAGCGTATGAATGGCAGCCTGAAATTGAAGGCTTCTATGAAGGTGCAAATTTTCAAAACAAAGAGGCAAATGTATTAATCGAATATACCGGCAATTGGGACGATGATAAAAAAGCAATTGAACTGCTGGATAAAATGCTTGATAAGGGGGCAGATGTTGTTTATCCTGCAGGAGATGGCTATAATGTCCCGGTCATTGAAAGGGTAAAAGAAAGAGGAAAATATGCGATAGGGTATATTTCAGATCAGTCCGACCTGGGGCAATCAGCTGTTTTAACAAGTACAGTCCAGCATGTGGATATGCTTTATGAATTGGTAGCTGAACGGTTTAACGAAGGAAAATTAGAATCAGGGAATCTATGGTTTGATTTTCAGGATGATGTTATTTCTTTAGGAAAGTTCAGTTCTGATATTGATCAAGATTATATTACATACATAAATAAGGCAATAGAAGAGTATAAGAAGACTGGAAAACTTCCTAATCACAATTAAAACAATGGAGGCAAAAAAATGCAGCAATCAGAAAAAACAATGGAATTCTTACAAATTGCAATGAAATACTTGCCGGAAGCAAAGGAACAGCTGGAAAAGTCAGGAGTTGAATTATCTTTGGACATGATTCAGCCATTTATGGAGCTTTTCACAAAGGTAATGTCTGAAGCCTATGAAATGGGTAAAGCGGATGCAAAGAACGAATAAAGGAGAGTGAAGGCTGCCCCTCAAAGGGGGCATTACCTTCACTCTTTTTTTATGAAATTCTGGATAAATGGACTGATCTTTTTGTACAGAGGCTTTAATTCGTTTGCTGTTTTCATCAGGGTGTCTGCATGCTCCATTAATTCAGCCCAATTCACATTTCCAAGATCCATCTTATTGCCATTGGCGGAATGTTGGTCTCTCTGCACATGATCCGGCCTTTTGCCAAAAAGCCAATCCTCCTGTGTGCCATGATGGTGATCTGATCCAAGTTCATCAATTCCTTCAAATGCCTCTTGGTCTTGCCAATGGTGATTTTGTTCATTTTCATGCACATGGCCGCTTCCCCAGCCAAACATCAAATCGCTAAATCGATCACTCTTGGGATAATGGTCTTTTTTATCTTCCAATGATAATCTCCCTCCCTTTTACCTATCTGTAATAATTTATGAATCCGCCGCCAATATGGTATGGACTCATAAACAGATTGCTTATATATAGAACCTTGTATGAAATGGTTGCTAACTAATATAGTTATTTGTTAAAATTAGTACCAAGTCATAATATTTGATAATAATGTATAAGAATAAATGAAAATATTTATCCATATGAGTAAAGAAAGGGAGTTGGACCCTATGAATGCTGGAATCCTTGGAATTGGCAGATATTTGCCTGAAAAAATCCTTACTAATGCTGACCTGGAAAAAATGGTTGAGACATCTGACGAATGGATTAAGTCCAGAACAGGAATTGAACAGAGAAGAATAGCTGATGATAATATTAATACATCAGATATGGCTTATGAAGCGGCAAAACTGGCAATAACGAATGCTAATATAACTGCAGAGGAAATAGATTTAATATTAGTAGCAACAGTTACACCAGATCATCCTTTCCCGTCTGTCGCCTGCATGCTTCAAGAACGGCTTGGTGCTTGTAATGCAGCTGCAATGGATGTTAGCGCAGCCTGTGCCGGTTTCATGTATGGCATGATTACAGCCAAACAATTTATCGAAACAGGAACATACAAGCATGTCCTTGTTGTCGGGGTTGAAAAGCTATCAAAAATAACTGATTGGACCGATCGGAATACAGCTGTGTTATTCGGAGACGGAGCTGGTGCAGCTATTTTAGGGCAAGTATCTGAGGGAAGAGGAATCCTCTCTTTCGAGCTTGGAGCAGACGGTACTGGCGCAAAGCATCTTTACCAGGATGAATATATTATGATGAATGGCCGGGAAGTATTTAAGTTTGCTGTACGGCAAATGGGAGAAAGCAGTGTACATGTACTGGAAAAAGCCGGACTTAACAAAGAAGATGTGGACCTTCTAATCCCGCATCAGGCAAATATTCGAATCATGGAAGCTTCCAGACAGCGTCTTGAACTTCCTGAAGAAAAAATGACAAAAACCGTTCATAAATACGGGAATACCTCATCTGCCTCCATTCCAATGGCCCTTTACGAAGAGTGGGAAAATGGAAAAGTTAAAGATGATGATTTAATCGTCATGGTTGGATTTGGCGGCGGTCTTACATGGGGTGCCATTGCTTTAAGATGGGGAAGATAACGGTTTTATAGTATAATCGAATCTTATTGATTGAGGCGGAAGGGGAAGTGCCCTTCACAGCAATCAAAAAGTGTATAAACTCCCTTTTAGCTGAAATGGATTGAAGGAGATGAATAGAGTGGATAAAAGAAGAGTGGTTGTTACAGGAATCGGTGCCGTAACACCTGTCGGAAATGACGCTGAAACATCATGGAAAAATATCCTTGAAGGTGTATCTGGCGTTGGTCCATTAACAAGGGTGAATGCGGATGAATATCCAGCAAAGGTAGCAGCAGAAGTTAAAGATTTTAATATAGAAGATTTTATTGAAAAGAAAGATGCTAGAAAAATGGATCGGTTTACCCATTATGCGGTAGCGGCTTCCTTAATGGCAGTAAAAGATGCTAATCTTGAAATTACTGATGAAAATGCACCACGTGTTGGGGTTTGGATTGGTTCAGGAATCGGCGGAATGGAAACGTTCGAAAATCAGTTTGAAACTTTTTTAAACCGTGGCTATAGAAGGGTCAGTCCTTTCTTCGTACCTATGATGATTCCAGATATGGCAACTGGCCAGGTTTCTATTACCCTGGGAGCAAAGGGCTTTAACTCATGTACTGTTACTGCTTGTGCGACAGGTACCAACTCCATTGGGGATGCTTTCAAAGTTATACAGCGCGGCGATGCTGATGTTATGGTAACAGGCGGAGCTGAGGCACCAATTACAAGGATGTCTGTTGCTGGTTTCTGTGCAAATACAGCATTATCAACAAACCCGGATCCTAAGACAGCAAGCCGTCCGTTTGATAAAAACCGTGATGGTTTTGTCATTGGCGAAGGAGCAGGAATTGTTGTTCTTGAAGAATTGGAGCATGCACTTGCACGCGGTGCGAAAATTTATGCTGAAATTGTCGGATATGGTGCAACAGGCGATGCTTACCATATTACCGCACCGGCACCAGCTGGAGAAGGCGGAGCAAGAGCGATGAAAATGGCGGTCAATGACGCTGGCCTAAAACCAGAGGAAATCGATTATATTAATGCCCACGGTACCAGCACAGATTATAATGACAAATTCGAAACCTTTGCTATTAAAGAAGTTTTTGGCGACCATGCCTATAATTTAGCCGTAAGCTCAACAAAGTCGATGACAGGCCATCTTCTTGGAGCAGCGGGTGGGGTTGAAGCTATCTTTACTGTATTATCCATTAAGGACGGAATCATGCCTCCAACCATTAATTATGAAACACCGGATCCAGAATGTGATCTTGATTATGTAACCAACAAAGCCAGACAGAAAGAAATTAGTGCTGCTATGAGCAACTCCCTTGGATTTGGCGGACATAACGCAACCATTGTGTTTAAAAAATATAAATAATCATTACATTAGGAGCTGTCTAAGATCAGCTCCTTTTTGATTATTAGCAAATACTCACCTCAAACATAAAATAATTCTTGAGGTGATTCATTTGGGGATTATTAGAACAGATGGGTGGCTGGACGAGGACTATACAGCACCATTAAAAATCTGCACGAGGCTTTCAGATAAGTTCGAGAAAGAGGATCCCAGAAAGATATATGAATATTTGCTCCAATTTGGCATGTACGAGCCAAATCGCCAAACCCTAAAGAACTTTGAACAATTAAAAGACCGCCGTTATTGGGAGAAAGCCGAAAGTATATTTAAAAAGTATAAAAAAAAATGGAGTGGCCCCGATATCCCTATTTATATTTTTCCTCTTGCAGCAAAGACAACATTTTTTCGGAGTGCCCAGCCTGCAAAAGCCGGTGTAGCATTCAAGGATAAGCTTTTCCTATTTCTTACGCCACTTGATGATGAAAAAGAACTGGAGGCTCTCATGATCCATGAATATCATCATACCTGCCGGTTAAATAAGCAAAATAATAGACTAAAGGAATTTACGCTATTGGATTCCGTTATTCTTGAGGGCCTGGCTGAACATGCAGTTGAGGAAATCTTAGGTGAAAATTATATAGCCAGCTGGTGTAATTATTATTCAAGTGAAGAGGTGTCCTATTTTTGGCGGAAATTTATTAAGCCTAACCTCCAGGTAAAAAAAGAACACCCATTGCATGATGAAATCTTATACGGCAGAAAGGGATTCCCGGTAATGGCGGGATATTCAGCAGGCTATAATATTATTTCTAAATACAAAAGCAAAAGGAAATTCAACATTGAGGAAAGTTTTAATATGGAAGCTGATTCCTTTTTAAAAATATTTCAAAATAACATCAGGGCTGAGTGATCATTGCTCAGCCATTGTTTGTTTTTTTTATCAAACATCCGACCTCATCGCATTTATTATAAAAAATTTGAATATTTTAAAAACTCCTTGAATTCACAACCTCCATGTAATAATATACAGTTAAATAATCAAAATTTTCCAAAAGAGTGAATATCTATAAATAGTACCCCATCTTATATCATTCGACAATTTTCTTAAAATAATAGATTTGTTTCCAGTGATCAGATATATTAATAAATCTTCAGTCGGAGGGCGTTATGACAGCATTATTGGAACTGAAAAATTTAAAGACCCATTTTAAGAGAAAGAAAACAACCATTCCTGCTGTTGATGGTGTTGATTTAGTCATTAGAAAAGGGGAGACTGTTGCACTAGTTGGAGAATCCGGTTCTGGAAAAAGCATAACTTCATTATCTATTATGCGCTTAATACCAACTCCTCCAGGGGAGATTGTTGATGGAGAAATTCTCTTTGACGGGCTTGATTTAGCCAAGCTTTCTGAAGATGAGATGTGCAAAATTCGCGGCAACGAAATATCAATGATCTTCCAGGAGCCGATGACATCATTAAACCCAGTGATGACAATTGGCGAACAAATTATGGAGGTACTTATCTACCATCAAAAAGTATCAAAACGAGCGGCTAGAAAGAAAGCAGAAGAAATGCTTGAATTAGTAGGTTTTTCGCGTTCTAAAGCTCTTATTGATGAATATCCGCACCGGCTGTCTGGCGGGATGAGGCAAAGGGCGATGATCGCCATGGCAATGAGCTGTAACCCAAAGCTTCTCATTGCAGACGAGCCGACCACAGCCCTTGATGTAACCATACAGGCACAAATTCTGGATCTAATGAAAAACTTAAGCAATAAGTATAATACATCGATTTTAATTATAACCCACGACCTCGGTGTTGTTTCAGAGATTGCAGACCGTGTGGTGGTTTTATATTGCGGACAAGTAGTTGAAGAAGCCGCTGCAGCTGATTTGTTTGATGAGCCGCTGCATCCATATACTGTTGGATTAATGGGGTCCATTCCATCACTTGATAGTGATGGGGATCGCCTTTACTCAATAGAAGGGACTGTCCCGCCTCCCGAACACTTTCCGCAAGGGTGTCGATTTGCCCCTAGGTGTCCGCATGCATTTGACCGCTGCAGAATAGAGAATCCGGACTTAATCTCAGTAAAGGCTGCGCGTTCCGTTCGCTGCTTTTTACATGATAAGGGGGGAACAGCCAAATGAATCCGGCATCAGCTAAAGCGATAAAGGGTGGTAATTTAACTGAAAACTATGAATATATTTTACAAATAAATGACCTTAAAAAGCATTTTCCGGTTAAAGCAGGTTTTCTTCAGCGGACAATAGGATCTGTAAAAGCTGTAGACGGCCTGACTTTTCATGTAAAAAAAGGAGAAACCCTCGGAATTGTCGGAGAATCCGGGTGCGGCAAATCAACAGCAGGACGAACGATTATCAGACTCTATGAACCTACTAGCGGGGAAATCATTTTTAAGGGAAAAAACATAGCCCATATGAATGAAAATGAGCTTCGCCGCTCAATTAGACGTGACATTCAAATGGTTTTTCAGGATCCCTATGCTTCCCTGAACCCGCGGAAAACCCTTAAATCCATCATCAGCGAGCCAATGATTACCCACCAAATGTACAGTCAAAGGGAAAGAAAGGAAAAACTAGAGGATCTGCTGGAAAAGGTGGGACTAAATCCACTATTTTTGACAAGATACCCGCATGAATTTTCTGGCGGACAGAGACAGAGAATTGGAATTGCCCGTGCCCTTGCTGTCAATCCTGATTTAATTATTGCTGATGAGCCTGTATCAGCTCTTGATGTATCAATACAGGCGCAAATCATCAATCTCATGAAAGACCTGCAGGAAGAATTGGGTTTAACCTATATATTTATTTCACATGATTTAAGTGTTATTCGCCATATCAGTGATCGGGTCAGTGTCATGTACTTAGGTAAAATCATGGAATTTGCAGGGAAGAGCGATTTATTTGATCAGCCACTTCACCCATACACACAGGCACTGCTTTCGGCTGTGCCCGTCCCTAAGAAAAAGGGAATAAAGCCGAGGGATAGGATTATCTTAAAGGGGGATCTGCCAAGCCCGGCAAACCCTCCGGCAGGCTGTGTGTTCCATACGAGATGCCCGGCAGCAACCCAGATATGCAGTGAACTCATCCCTGACTATAAAGAGATTAAAAAAGATCATTTTGTTGCCTGCCATTTATATTAAGAAAAGAGCCCTATAGGTCTATTAATTTTTTGCTGAAAAAGGGGCTGTCTCAAAGTAAGGGGTGAACATCCTGATGAGGCAGCCCCTTCGAATAAAAATTTTTGAAGGGGGGCGTTGCATCGCAAATAAATAAGGCAATGACAAGTAAGTTAATAAAATTTTTCATGATAGGAAGAAGGGGGAATTTGAATGAAAAAAACGGCATGGTCGCTGATTAGCTTATTGCTTGTACTGTCCATGTTCCTTGCTGCATGCTCGGGAGGACAGCAGACTTCTCAAGAGCCTGCAGAAGAAGAAAAGCCAAACGAAACGCAAAAAGAGGAACCAAAAAATGAAGGACCTGTTCAAGGCGGCGACTTAGTAGTTGGTTCAACAGGTTCACCAACTATGATTAACACACTCTATTCAAATGATGCTTCGAGCTCCGATATTGAAATGATGATATTTGATAGTTTAATGGGATCAGACCTTGAATTCAATCCTGTTACTGATGGCGGATTAGCTGAAACCTTTGAAGCTTCAGAGGATGGAAAAGAATTCACCATAAAAATTGTTGAAAATGCGAAATTTCATGATGGGGAGCCATTAGACGCAGATGATGTTGTTTTTACATACAACATTCCTCTAAGCCCAGATTATGATGGCCCACGTAAATCTTATTTTGAAAATATCGAAAAGGTTGAGAAAATTGACCAATATACTGTTAAGTTTACATTAAAACAGGTTGATGCCCAATTTCCTGTTGTAAGCCTTGGTTTCGGTATTTTGCCTGAGCATATCTTAGGTGATGTGCCGATTGCTGACCTTGGAGAACATGAATTTAATACGAAAAATCCGATTGGTTCTGGTCCGTTTAAGTTTGAGGAGTGGAAAGATGGCGAGTATGTGAAGGTCGTTGCTAATGAAGAATACTGGGATGGCCGTCCATATTTGGATTCTGTAACATATAAAATTGTTCCAGATGCAAACGCAATCTTAGCACAGCTCCAAGCTGGAGACATTGATTATTATGCAGGCATCGCACAGCCGGATGTGCCAACTGTAGAAGGCTTTGCAGATTCTGTAGGTCTTCGCCTAGAATCAGGTCTAGCTCTTTCTTATACGTTCCTGGGATTCAACCAAAGAATAGAAAAATTTAAAGACAAAAAGGTCCGTCAGGCTATCACCCATGCAATTGACCGTGAAGCGATTGTTGAGCACGTAATGGCAGGGCTTGGCGAAGTCGCTCATGTTCCTGAAAGCCCATTAAGCTGGGCATATAATCCAGATGTGCCTAAATTTGAATATGACCCCGAAAAAGCAAAGCAAATGTTAGCAGAAGCTGGCTGGAAACCAGGTCCTGATGGCATTTTAGTTAAAGATGGAGAAAGATTCTCTGTTGAAGTGAAAACAAACCAAGGAAATAAGGTTCGCGAAGATATTGTTGTCATCCTTCAGCAGCAATTGAAAGAAGTAGGCATTGAAATTAAACCGCAAATTGTTGAATTTAGTGCGTTAATTGCTGATATTGACCCAGGCGTATGGAATTTTGAAGGAATTGTTCTTGGCTGGAGCTTAGGAATTGATCCAGATCCAAGCGGTATTTTCCATACGAAGGAAATTGAAAAAGGTCTAAACTTTACCGGGTATTCAAACCCTGAAATTGATGTGTTAATGGACCAGCAGCTTCAAGAGCTTGATAAAGAAAAACGTAAGCAAATGATCGGCGAGATTCAAGCAGCACTTGCAGAAGATCAAGCCTATACATTCCTGTATTATCCGAAAGAATTCCGTGCCCTTCCTAAGAATTTAGAAGGTTACGAGTTCCATCCGAAAGATCAAATGTACCATATTAACAGATGGTGGCTAAAACCTGAATAATAAATTAGTAATCTAGAAAAGTAAGGGGAAAATACCCTTTCCCTTACTTTTTTTATCCCTGAAAACTCTACTTGGCCTTTAGGGCTATGTATTAGAATAAACTATTTGAGAGGGAGAAAAGGCGATGGTCACATATATTATTCGGCGAACATTAATGGCTATTCCCTTGTTATTTGGAATTACCATCCTATCCTTTGCAATTGTTCAGGCAGCTCCGGGCGGACCAACATCCCTGCTCATGGACCCAAGCATGAAACCGCAAGACCGTGTAAAGTTTGAAGAAAAATATGGGTTAAATGATCCTGTCCATGTTCAATATGTCAAATGGCTTGGCAATATGGTTCAAGGTGATTTCGGAAACTCTTTAATAAAAAGGGGAGTTCCGGTCAGTGAATTAATTATGAACAGGCTTCCTAATACATTATTGCTAATGATTTCATCCACACTCCTGGCAGCATGCATCGCTATCCCGTTTGGCATCTATTCTGCGATGCGACCCTATTCGAAACTCGATTACTCTGTTACTGTTACTTCTTTTCTCGGGATTGCGATGCCTAACTTTTGGTTTGGATTAATTCTTATCATGGTTTTCGCAGTTCATTTCGGGTGGTTTCCAACAGGCGGTGTGGCAACACTTAACGCACCATTTAGCCTTTGGGACCGAATTCACCATTTGATCATGCCGGCGATTGTCCTGGCAACGGCCGATATGGCGGCTCTTACCCGGTACACAAGATCCTCCATGCTTGATGTGCTGAAGCAGGACTATATCCGCACAGCAATGTCAAAAGGATTTAAAGAAAAAAAGGTTGTGCTGAAGCATGGTTTGCGAAATGGAATGATTCCTATCATTACGTTGTTTGGCCTTATGCTTCCTTCCTTTATCGGCGGAGCAGCCATCACGGAAAAAATATTTTCGTGGCCAGGAATTGGTTCGCTGTTTATTGATTCAGCCTTCCAGCGGGATTACCCAGTCATAATGGCATTAACGGTCATATCCGCTGTCATGGTTGTAATAGGAAATCTAATAGCTGATATCTTATACGCGATTTTTGACCCGCGTATCGAATATTAGGGAGGGGGCAAGTCAATGTCACAGATCAATGTGAAAGTATCTCAGGATGATCTTCAGCTCGACCCCCGGTTAAATTCAAAAGCAGATACATTAACTAAGATATTTTTTAGGAAGTTTATGAAAAATAAACTGGCTGTTATTGGTTCCATCGTTTTATTTATCATAATTGTTATGTGCGGTTTAGCGCCGATCATAGCACCATATCCGTTTGAACAGATGAGTTTATTGGACAAGCTGAAAGCCCCGAACAGCGATTACTGGCTTGGAACCGATCGATATGGAAGGGATATCTTCACTCGCCTTCTTTTTGGAGGAAGAATATCGTTGCTAGTGGGATTTGCATCTGTTGCCGGGGCAATATTAATTGGTGTGACTGTTGGTGCTATTGCGGGTTATTATGGCGGTATTGTTGATGCTATATTAATGCGTTTTGTTGATGTAGTCATCTCGATTCCAAGTTTCTTCTTATTGATTACGATTGTCACTATTTTTGATCCAAGTGTCGGAAATCTTATTCTTGTATTTGCTTTAACTAGCTGGACAAGTACAGCGCGGATTGTCAGAGGGGAGTTTTTAAGCCTTAGGTCAAGGGAATTTGTCCTCGCCTCCAAAACGATAGGGACAAAATCATATAAAATTATTTTTGGGCATATATTGCCAAATGCAATGGGACCCATTATTGTAACAGCAACCTTATTAGTTGGGTCGGTTATTTTAGCAGAGGCTGCTCTAAGTTATTTTGGATTAGGAATTTCACCCCCTACACCAACCTGGGGAAATATGCTTGAAGATGCGCAAAACTATACCGTTATGTTAACAGCTCCCTGGTATCCTTTCTTCCCAGGATTATTAATTCTCATTACTGTATTGTGTTTTAACTTTATAGGTGATGGTCTTCGTGATGCGCTTGATCCTAAATCTGATGACTAACAAATGATAGGCAAGTGTCTGCCTGGCTGCTGGCTAATCGAGCTTGACAATCTCAAAGCTGTAAATGAGACATTCATATGTGTTTGAGTGACCTTTGCTATTGGCAAAGGTTTTTCATTTTCCTTTGAATGCTATTGGAGTTTCTCATTGTAAAAATAGGAATAATTTTACTTGCCACTGCCCATACTGAGTGACAAACAGTTTGTTAGAAGTGGGGGTAAAAAAATGTTATATCTTCATGACGTATGGGTAAATTGGTTTGAAGGCGAAGAGAATGGATACAATGTTTGCCACTTTCATGAATGGCGCAAGGATGATGGAGTAGAACTGCTGGATCAAGTACCGTTATTAAAAATTGAACCTATCCTATTTGATTACATTGAAAATGACCTGTCAGAACTGCCGCAGCAGCTTTTGGATGATATCTATCAAAAGGCATATCTTAGAAGAAATCACGAACGTGTGCAATTGGATTATTGCTTTGTTGTTTCTGATGGATCTGGAATTATGGCAATTGACACTATCGGATACAATATTCCGATTAGAAAAAGCAGGCTTATCCCCAGACAAGAACAGCTCGCATTTGAAATGCTGGAAAACCAAGAGGCAATTAAATATGAATTTAATGACCAAAGAGCTATGAAGGATTTTCATATCCTGTCGCCATCACCTCAATTAATGGGAGGATTAACAAGAAAAGAAAGGCAATTAAAACAGCTAATGTTCATGGCCCTTGACCAGCTTTATTCTTCCAAAAATGTAGCTGAAGTACGCTATTGGTACACAGAATGGAGCCCGGAAAATTATAAAGATATACAGCAGATGGAATTCGAAGATGCATGGCTAAAGCTTTATGAAGAGAGTAAATATGGATGGACAAGCAAGCATGAGCACTTCTGCGAAAATCTAATAAAAGGTCAGCCGTTTTTTGAAAAGCTTTGGGAAATGGAGCATGGGCCAAAGGTCAATTAAAGGAGCGGAAATGCTCCTTTTTTTAGTTGTTTAAGATACAGGATGTTAAATCTTAAAGTTGATTCTAACTGCTAAGTTGATTGGAACGGAAGGCGCGTAGACATCTGGGGATCAGCGTTGAAGCGAGACCCCGCAGGAGCGCAAGCTGTGAGGAGGCTCGCAAAACGCACCCCCGGAAAGCGAAGCGCCTGGAGAGGAAATCAACGGCCAATTTTACAGAAGCAAATAAAAAATCTACCACCATTGTGATAGATTTTTTTAATATTATCTGCGTTTTCTTCCAAGGCCCATGGCATTTTCCATCTTTTTAAGCATTTTATTAGCAACCTTTTGAGCTTTTTCAGCTCCTAGATCAAGGGTTTCGTCCAGCTTGCTTGATTCCATAAGATGAAAGTATTTTTCCTGAATCGGCTGTATTTCTTTAACAACAACCTCAGCCAAGTCAGTTTTGAATTCCCCGTACCCTTTTCCGTCATACATTCTCTCCAGTTCAGAGATCTCTTTTCCAGAAAAAATGGAGTAAATCGAAAGCAGGTTTGAAACACCGGGCTTATTCTCTTTATCAAATTTTACAATACCTTCGGAATCAGTTACAGCACTTTTAATATTTTTCTCGATTTGTTTAGGATCATCAAGAAGCTTAATGGATGCTTTTTTATTTGGATCGGATTTGCTCATTTTTTTCGTTGGTTCCTGAAGGGACATGACTCTGGCACCAACCTTTGGAATACTTGCCTCAGGAAGGGTGAAGATTTCATTATATTTCTTATTAAATCTTTCGGCCAAATCACGGGTTAATTCGATATGCTGTTTTTGATCCTCGCCAACTGGTACAAGATCTGCATTATATAAAAGGATATCTGCAGCCATTAATGGGGGATAGGTCAGCAATGACGCAGATACAGCTTCCTTCCCTGCAGACTTATCCTTGAATTGAGTCATTCTTTCAAGCTCGCCAATATAGGAAATGCATTGCATAATCCATCCGGCTTGAGCATGAGCCGGCACCTCAGACTGAATAAATAGTGTTGCTTTTTCAGGGTCAATGCCAACTGCTAAGTATAGGGCAGCTAAACTGCGAATGTTTTTCCTTAGTTCCAATCGGTCCTGCGGAACGGTTATGGCATGCTGATCCACAATACAGAAGTAGCAATTATACTCGTTCTGAAGCTCCACAAATTGCTTTAGGGCACCCAGGTAATTGCCAAGAGTAATCATACCGCTTGGCTGGATGCCTGAGAATATTGTTTTCATTTTTCTTCCTCCTTTTAAGCTCAGCTTGGCCATGACTTATAGGTTAGAATGGCGGAATAATTATATGTTATGTATAAAGAACAAAAAGGACCATCCATCCCCATAAACATAGGGACGAATGGTCCGTGTTGCCACCCTAATTACTCATTACTTTTGAGTCACTTTAGCTCCAGGTAAACAGCCTGGAATCCTCTGTAACGTGAGGAACGGAACGTGCAGGTCAAATGTGAGAACCGCCGAATGCAGGCTCAAAAGTCCATTCTACTTACCGTGTTGCTTGTTTGCACCAGCCACAAGCTCTCTGAAAACAAATAGGTAAATATACTCCTCTTTATCATAGCCTCTTGCTATATTCATACTACTTGTAATAATATAGCAATTGGGTTTGAAAATCAAGTTGCACTAAAAAATGCATAAATATTATATCAGACAAATAAAAATTCTGAATAAGTATTCATATTTTGTATTTAGACCTTGACGAAAATTGACGAAAAAAATATTTTTTTTTGGTCCATAATATATTGATAAATAAATATTTCGAGAGAGTTTCAATGTTTTTTGAGAATTATCTTACTTGAAATATAATTTCAAACTAATTATAATAAATCTAGCAAACTGTCTCTTTACAAAATTGTTACAAATATAGCAAATTCGTTAAGTCTTTAGCTAAGTAAATTATTATTGTATAAAAGTAAGTTAAATGTTTCCATGTAATGGTCGTATCCTCTTTTTTAAAAAATTGTCAGAATAATAGAGGAATTGATTCTTATATGATTAATGCAAACTTACTTTTTTAATGACTTAACTAAATTTGTCTGTTTATTTTTCACTGTAATTCACAGACTATTTAAGAAATATATTCATGAGCTACATTTGTGTTTCTTGAATGTATTTTGTAAAGAAAGCGTTTGCAAAAAATAGGAGGTAGAGACCGTGAAGAAA
>Ga0180215_1001043_pt1 | contig 31595 bp, 30 predicted proteins | sample eDN3rd37CBELigBY_FD_128871 | JGI IMG/M metagenome (GOLD analysis project Ga0180215, IMG submission 128871) | Enriched backyard soil microbial communities from Emeryville, California, USA - eDNA 3rd pass 37_C BE-Lig BY (version 2) (version 2) | ecosystem: Environmental > Terrestrial > Soil >...
CAGCTCCGGCACTGGCTGCTGCGGATCGCGGTCAACCTCTGCCGCGATCACCTGAAGGCGGGGGAGCGCCGCGAAGGGGCGATCGAGGAGGAGCTCCTCCCGGCGCCGATCGATCCCGAGCCGGATCCGGAGCGGCGGGCGGCGGGGCGGCAGACGGTGGAGGCGCTGGAGCAGGCGATCGGCAGGCTCCCGGAGAAGTACCGGGAGGCGTTCCTGCTCAAGCACGTGGAGGATCTCTCGTACGAGGAGATCCAGCAGATCGTGGGCGGGCAGATCCCGATGCTCAAGGTGCGCGTCTTCCGCGCCAGGGAGATGCTCCGGAAGATGCTGGGAGACGAGTGATGGCTGGCGATCGCACCGAGAAGCTGATCCACGCCTGGCTCGACGGCGAGCTCGATCCCGCCGGGGCGGAGGAGCTGCTGGCGGCGCTGCGCGCGGATCGCTCGAAGCTCGCGGAGCTGGAGGCGCTGGAGCGGATCGCCGAGAGCGCCCGCCAGCTCCCGTCGCCGCCCCTGCCGGCGGGCTTCGTGGAGCGCGCCATGGAGCGGGTCCGCGCCGCGCCGGCGCCCGCCCCCGCGCGTCCGGCGTCCGGGCGCCGGGCCACCTTCCTCCAGCGCCGCTTCGAGCTCTCCCTGGCCCACGTGGTGGTGGCCTGCTGCCTGCTGGTGGCGGCGGTGGGGCTCGCGGGATCGATCGGCTTCGACCGCGGCCAGCGCGAGGCGGCGCGGGTGATCGCCGCCTCCGAGGCGGGGGCGGCGGAGCTGGTCCGCTTCACCCTGCGCGCGGAGGACGCGCGCCAGGTGGAGCTGGCGGGGAGCTTCAACGGCTGGACGCCGGCGCCCCTCACCCGGCTCCCCGACGGCACCTTCGAGGCGGTCCTCCCCCTGCCGAAGGGGCGGCACGAATACGCCTTCCGGGTGGACGGCGCCTGGCAGCCCGACCCCGCCGCGAAGGCGGTGGTGGACGACGGCTTCGGCGGCAGGAACTCGGTGCTCGAGCTCTAGCCGGTCCGGCGTTGCCGCGGGCGGGGCGCGCGTGTCATCGTTGGGCACCCGTGCGCCTCCTCGCCCCGCTCGTCCTCGCGATCGCCGCAGCAACGCCCGCCACCGCTGGCGCCGCCGTGCACGCGCGCCTCACCCCGGAGCTGACCGCGGGCGGCGGCTGGGGCTCGGCGATCTACATCGGCGACGAGGCGGGCGCCGGCTGGCAGACCCACCTCACCCCGGGGGTCGGCTTCGATCTCTCCACCGGCCCGGTGGTCAAGCTCCTCAGCGCCTACCGCTTCACCTGGAGCCGCTACGCGCACGATCGCAGCTCCCTCTTCCACGACGCGGAGGCGACGGTGCGCGTCCGCCTCGGGCGCGACGTCGATCTGGAGCTGGCCGGCGCCCTCGACAGCATCGACTTCGAGGACGCCACCGGCACGCTGGCGGGCGATGCCACCACGCCGCCGTCGGTGCGGAGCACGGATGTCGACGCGGGGCCGGTGCTGCGCTGGCGCGCCACCGATCGCACCACCGCCGAGGCGGCCCTCGCGGCGGGGGTGCGCGAGAGCGATCTCGGCGACGGGAGCGAGGTGGAGGAGGACTACCAGCGGGCGACTCTCGGCCTGACCCACCGCTTCTCGCCGTGGGTGCAGGCGTCGCTCCGCTACCGCCACGTGCGCAACCGCAGCGACGATTCGCTCTGGAGCTACGATGGCGACGGCGGCCAGCTCTCCCTGGGCTGGGCGACGTGGGGCGACCTCGTGGTGCAGGGCTACGCGGGGATCCAGTGGAACCGCTTCGACCGGCGCACCGATCGCTACATCTGGCTCGGCGCCGGCGCCACCCTCCCGGTGGCGCGGGGGACCACCGCGGAGATCGCCTGGTCGTACGGCGACAACGCGGTGGTGGCGGACGAGACGGGCGGTGGGTGGAGCGGCCTCGAGGGCGATCGGCACCTGCTCTGGAGCGGCGTGCGCGTGGAGCTGCCATGGTGGCTCTGAGCCGCGTCCTGCTGCCGCTCCTGCTGCTCGGCGCCTGCGCCACCACGCAGACCGCCCACGGACCGGATTTCACCTCGGGTGTACCCCTGCGCGCCGAGGGGCTGCCGCCCGGCGCGCGGGTCCACGTCGCGGGTACCTTCAACCACTGGGATCCCGCCGGCCCCGAGCTGCGGGAGACGGCGCCCGGCGTCTACGAAACCCTCCTCCAACTCGCCCCGGGGGTGTACAGACTGCAGCTGGTGATCCGCACCGCCGACGGCGAGCGCTGGGTGGCGCCGCCCGGCCTGCCGCAGTACGAACCCGATGGTTTCGGGGGAAGCAACGCCGTGGTGGTGATCACCCGTAACCTGCGAGCCGACGGCTCGTCGATTGAACGCAAATGACGCTTCGCCGCACCATCCGCCGCTTCGGCAGGATTTCGCTCGTGATCGCGCTGGTCGCCGCTGCGTCGCCCGCGCTCGCGGCGGATGCGCCGGTGGAGGCGGCTGCCGCCCGCGCGGCGCGGGCAGGCGTCTCCGAGGCGCTCGTCGAGCGGCTCCTCGCGCGCGGCGCGGAGCGGCGCCTCCCCGCCGACGCCCAGGTGGCGGCGCTCTCCCTGGTGGAGGGGGCGGCCAGCCGCGGCCTGCCGGTGGAGGGCGTCGCCGACAAGATCCTCGAGGGGCTCGCCAAGGGCGTCCCCCCCGCCCGCCTCCTGCCGGTGGTGGAGGGGATGGTGGCCCGGCTCCGCGAGGCGGACGAGTCGCTCGCCGCGCTGCCCGCGAGCAGCGGCGCCAGGCCGGCGCTGATCGAGGCGGGCGCGGAGGCGCTCCGCCGGGGCGCATCCCCGGTCGCGCTGGCAGCCCTCGCGGCGGAGGTGGAGGGGAGCCCGGCCCCCTCCGATCAGCTGGAGGTGGCCATCCGCACCCTGGGCGATCTGGGAGAGCAGGGCGTGGCCGAGCCGATGGCGGGCGTGGTGCTGGGTCGGATGGTGGCGCGCGGCTACGCCGCGGGCGCGGTGCGCGGGGTCGCGGCCCAGGTGGCGGCGGCGCTCGAGGAAGGCGCCCCCGCCGACCTGGTCTTCGAGGAGATGGCGGCCCGGGCGGAGGGCGGGCGCCCCATGGACCGCCTGGTCGATCCCTTCTCCGAGCGGCCGGGCGAGGTGGTGCGCGATCCCGCCGCCCGGAGCAAGGAGCCGAAGCTCCCCGCCGCCAGGGGCAAGGGGCTGGAGAACCACCCGCTGGGCGGTCCTCCGGGCCAGACGGGGATGAACCGCCCCGGTGTCCCCACCGCCCCCGGCCAGCGCAAGAAGCTCGAAAACGCCGGCAAGGGGAACAACGACAAGTCGCCCGGGAAGGGACAGGGGAACAACAACGGCAAGGGCCAGACGCCGAAGACGCCTCCCGGACAGGGGAAGGGCAAGGGCCCGAACCGCTAACGAGTTGAGCGATTGGGAGAAAGGGCTTAGGATCCGGGCACTTTCATGGCCTCTCCCGTCGAGCCCTTCCGGCCCCAGATATTCGGCAAGTTCTTCCTGCTCCAGAAGCTGGGCGCCGGCGGCATGGCCGAGATCTTCCGGGGGAAGATCGCGGGCGCCGTCGGCTTCGAGAAGGAGCTGGTGATCAAGCGCATCCTGCCGGCGCTCTCCTCCGACCGGCAGTTCGTGCGCATGCTGGTCAACGAGGCCAAGCTCACCGTCGCGCTCACCCACCCCGCCATCGCCCAGGTCTACGAGCTGGGCGAGGTGGACGGGCAGCACTTCATCTCGATGGAGCTGGTGGAGGGCGCCTCCCTCCACGACCTGATGCACGTGGCGCGGCAGGCCAACCGCCCGCTCACCATCGAGCAGTGCATCTATGTCTGCCTCGAGGTGCTGCGCGGCCTCGACTACGCCCACAAGCGCACCGACGGCGCGGGCAACCCGCTCGGCATCGTCCACTGCGACGTCTCTCCCGACAACGTGATGGTGACGTGGGAGGGCGGCATCAAGCTGCTCGACTTCGGCGTCGCCCGCGCTGCGCAGAGCTCCCTCTCCAACTACCGGGAGGGGACGCTGATGGGGAAGCTGAGCTACGCGGCGCCCGAGCAGGCGGAGGGCGAGTGGTTCGATCACCGCGTCGATCTCTTCGCGGTGGGCGTGATGTTCTACGAGCTCCTCACCGGCACCCACCCCTTCGGCCGCGTGCAGACGATCGAGGCGCTGCGCGCCTCGCGCAAGAAGCCGGTGGCGCCTCCCTCGCAGGTGAAGCCCGACCTGCCCGCGATGCTGGACGCCTTCGTGCTCCGCGCCCTCGCCTACCGCCGCGAGGATCGCTTCCAGAGCGCGAAGGAGATGGCCGACGAGCTGGTCGACTTCCTCTTCCCCACGCCGATCATCGCGGTGCAGGAGCACGTCGCCGCCTCGATGAAGGAGCTCTACAAGGAGCGCATCGAGCGGCAGCAGCGCCTCCGCGCCAACGACCCGCTCCACATCAAGGTGCTGGTCAACGCGCGCGCCCGCGCCGAGCAGGAGAAGCTCGCCGCCGCCGTGGCGGCGGAGCGGACGCCGGAGCCGGACGGCACGCGGATCTTCGTCTCCGCCCTCGATCCCGACGGCGTCGCCCTGGCGCTCGATCAGATCCCGGAGCGGAGCACCGGCCGCCTCACCCAGACGATGCGGATGCCCTCCTCGCCCTTCCGGCTCCAGCAGGAGCGGGCGAAGCGCGAGATCGGCTGGGGGCGGATGTTCGCCGCGGCGGTGGCGGGGCTGGCGCTCGGCGCGGGCGCCACCTTCGGCGTGCTGCGCAGCGGCGGGCCGACGCTGGTGGTGCTGAGCGATCCGCCCGGCGCCGAGGTGCTGATCGGCGAGCGCAGCCTGGGCACCACGCCCCTCGTCCTCGGCGACGCGCCGCTGCCGGCGGAGGGGGGCGAGGTGCTGCTGCGCCTCGCCGCCCACCGCGACGCCACCGTGCCGGTGGCGGTGGAGGACGGCATCGCCCGCGCCGAGGTGAAGCTCGCCTCCTCGCTGGGCACCTTCCGGATCGAGTCGCGCCCCCCCGGCGCCACGGTGAGCGTGGACGGCAAGGAGGTGGGCGTGACGCCCGTCGACGTCGAGGAGCTCACCCTCGACAAGCCGCACCGCTTCGATCTGCGCCGGCGCGGCTACGAGCTCGACTCCTTCATCGTCGTGCCCGACGAGGTGGGCCCGTCGATCCAGCGCACGCTGCAGCCCGAGCGCTGAGACCGCGACCGGCGGCTCGCTCCGCCGGGTCCGGCCGGGTGGACGAGCCGCCTTCAGAACGTGAACGTGGGCGGGTCGATGCCGCGGCGGCGCAGCGCGCGCAGCCGCTCGAGCCGGCCGCGCAGCTCCCCGTCCTCCGGCGCCGCCGCCACCGCCTCCGCGAGGCGCGCCTCCGCGGTGGCGGGATCGTGTTGCCCGAGCGCGCACACGGCGAGCGCCTCCAGCGAGCGGGGGTGCGCCGGCGCGAGGGAGCGGGCGCGGGTGGCGAGCCTGCACGCCTCGCGCGGCAGCCCCTCCCCCAGGGCGAGCCGGGCGAGGTGGGCCACCGCCACGGGATCGGCCGGGTCGAGGGCGATCGCCCGCTCCAGCGCGCGGCGCGCCTCCTTTGCCTCACCCACGCGCTCGGCCGCTGCGGCGAGCGCGCGGAAGGCGGCGGGATCGTCGGGGGCGAGGAGCGCCCTGCCCCGCGCCTCGCGGAGGAAGGTGGGCTCGGTGGCGCGGACGCCGTCGACGATCCGCTCGAACACGCGCGCGTAGCCCTCGAGCGCCTCGGGGCGCGCGAGCACCAGCGTGTAGAGGAGCCGCCCCCTGGCGAAGAAGTGGGCGGTGAGCCGGGTCCGCACGCCGTCCACGTCGAAGGTGGCGTCGACCGCCGCGCCGAGCAGGCCGCCCACGTGGGCGTAGCGGATCGGCGCGAGGTGGACGTCGGTGATCCGCCCGGCGCGGCTCTCGCCCTGGAGCTCGCCCGCGATCCAGCTGCGCGCCGCCGCCTCGAGGTCGGGCGGCGCGTCGAGGATCCGCGCGCCTGCGGAGAGCGAGGCGCGCACGGGTCCCGCCATGCCGTTGCTCCAGGAGATGGGGCCGAGCCTGTCGGCGGCGGGGCGCCAGGTGGTGGGCACGGGGATCTCGAGGCCGTAGCGATCCTCGCGCTCCACCGCGAGGGGCGGCAGGCGCTCGGCGAGCCACGGCGCCGCCGCCACCGGCCCCGCCACCGCGAGGAGGAGGGGTGCCACCCGGGCGACGAGCACGCTGCGCGGCGAGGGGCGATCGCCGAGGAGGCGCGGGCGCAGGGGCGCGGTGGCGAGGGCGCCGGCGAGGAGCCCGCCCACGTGGCCCCAGTTGTCCACGCCGGAGGAGGTGAAGCCGATGTAGAGGAAGACGAGGACGGTGGGCACCACCGCGCCGCCGAGCACCGCCCGGTAGCGCTCGGGGAGGATGCGCCGGTACTTCAACCCGAAGACCATCGCACCGCCGAGCATCCCGTAGGCCATGCCCGAGGCGCCCGCGGAGACCGCGTCGGTCATCCCGTAGCTGAGGAGCGTGGTCCCCAGCGCCGCCGCCACCACCACCTGCAGGTAGTCGAGGGGGCGGTAGGCGTTCTCGAGTGCGGCGCCGAAGTGGAAGAGGACGAAGAGGTTGAAGCCGAGGTGCGCCCAGTCGCGGTGGACGAAGTTGGCGGTGAGGAGCCGCCACGCCTCGCCGAGATCGTGGAGGAGCGGCCCCGCCTTGGCGCCGAACGCCACCATGGTGCCGGTGTCGATCACCGCGCCGGCGCGCCGCTCGAGGAGGAAGACGGCGAGGTTGGCGAGGCTGAGGACGAGCGTCACCAGCGGGATCCGCCCGAGGCTGAAGGCGCGGCGGAAGTAGAGCGCCCGCGGCTCGTAGAGCCCCCGGAAGGCGTCGAGCTCCGCGGCGCGGACGAAGCGCTCGCCGGTGAGCGGCGGGAAGCAGACCTCGGTGGAGGGGGCGATCTCCCCGCGCTCCACCCGCGCCTCGAACTCGTCGAGCTCGACGATCTCGTCCCCCATGGGGGTGCGGACGATGAGGGCGGTGGAGGGAGCCAAGGCGATCGGGGCCTCGAGATGCAAAAAGCGGAGGGGTTCCGGCGGGATGGTAACTTCCCGCGGCGCCGTTCGTCATCTCCGCCCGATGTGTGCCCAGGTGCGACAGCGCATGCGGTTGGTGGTGCGCGGGCCGGACGGCTCGTGCGGCAGCGTCCCCTTCGACGGAGACGCGATCAGCGTCGGCAGGAACGAGGAGAACGATCTCCGCCTCGCCAGCCGATCGGTCTCGCGGCGCCACTGCCGCTTCGTCCGCTCCGGCGCCGGGATCGTGGTGGAGGACCTGGACAGCACCGCCGGGGTGTGGGTGGACGGCGCGGCGGTGCGGGGCCGGATGCACCTGGTGCCGGGACAGCGGATCGAGATCGCCGACTGGGTGCTGGTTCTGGAGGCGGAGGACGGCTCGCACGAGCCGTAGGCGGCTTCAGCGCCCGACGAAGCGCGGCTTGCGCCGCTGGCGCAGCGCCTCGACGCCCTCGCGGGCGTCCTCGGAGTGGAAGGACATCCGCCGCAGCGCCTCCACCTCGCCCACCACCGCCTGCGGGAGGTCGCGCCTGCGCAGGAGGAGGAAGATGCGCTTCATCCCCTGCACCGCGATCGGCGCGTTGCCGGCGATCACCTTTGCCAGCTCCACCGCCCGCTCCAGCGCCGCCCCCGCCTCGGTCACCTCGTCGACCAGGCCCATCGCCTCCGCGCGCGCGGCGGTGACCGCCTCCCCCGTGTAGAACAGGCGCTTGGCCCGGGAGAGGCCGACGATCTCGACGAAGCGCTGCAGCCCCGCGGGCGCGTAGACGATCCCCAGCTTCGCGGGCGGGAGCGAAATCCGCGCGGTGGCATCGGCGACGCGCAGATCACACGCCACCGCGAGCTCGGCCCCCGCCCCGTAGGCGGCGCCGTTGATCGCGGCGATCACCGGCGGTCGGGCGTGCTCGATGGCGGAGATGGCCACCTGGAGGGCCGCATCGGGGAGGGGATCCTCGGGGCGTGCCTGCTCCAGCTCGCCGAGGTCGTACCCGGAGCAGAAGGCCTTCTCCCCCTTGCCGGTGAGGACGAGGCAGCGCACCCCGTCCGCGTCCGCCGCCCTGCAGGCGTCGACGATCGCGGCGAGGAGGGCGGGATCGACCGCGTTGCGCTTCGCCTCGTTCTCCAGGGTGAGGACGCGCACGCCCTCGCCCACGTCGTCGACCAGCAGCTGCGCCACGCCTCCCCTCCCTCGCGCGCGCGCCGGCGCGCATGCAGACCGTCGCGAGGTGTAGTGCGTGGCTCGCGCCGGTTCAAACGGTTTCGGTCGCGGGTGGCGCGCTGCGCCATTTCTGGCAGCGCGGGGGCGGCTGCCAGAAAACTAACGCTCCGGTAAACACGCTCCGTTAACGACCGAAGGGCCCGGAACCGCTGGTCCCGAGCCCTCGATCGATTCGACCGTCTGTCCTGATCAGGCGACGCGGCGGACGTTCGACGCCTGGAGGCCCTTGGGGCCGCGGGTCACGTCGAACTCGACCGGCTCGCCCTCGGCGAGGGTCTTGAATCCATCCATGGTGATCGCCGAGAAGTGCACGAAGACATCCTCACCGCTGTCCTGGGAGATGAAACCGTACCCCTTCGCGTCGTTGAACCACTTGACCGTTCCCTGCGCCATCGGTGCATCCCTTCTCTTCCGGGGCCTCGACGCCCCAAAATGACGCCCCTCCCGGAAACCGGGTGGGAGGGGCGATCCCCCTCGCGTCGCGCCACCGAAGGAGCCCTCCCCCCCGGCGATGCCGCACGCTCGTTGTCAGGACAGGAGGAACGGTACCGTGGCGCTGAAAAGGGCGTCAAGATGGCGTTACCAGAATTCTGGCACCCGCCCCGTTTTGACCGGGAGTATTTTCAATAATACGATCCATCAGCGCTGAAAATCGCACCACTGTCTGATTTCGGATACGAAAAAGGCCGGGGCGCCCTGCCCCGGCCTTCGTCTTCCGGCCGCCCGTGGCGGGGCGGCGCCTACTCCTGACCCAGCTCCGCCGCGGAGGCGCGGCGCAGGAAGGTGGGGATGTCCAGCTCGTCCTCCGCCTCCGCGGAGAGCTCGCGGAGGAGCTGGGGCGAGGCGAACGGGCGGGTCTGCACCGCCGGCCGGCGCTGCTTCTCGGCGAGGGCGAGCTCGTCGGGCGGCGGCGGGGGCGGCATGGCGCGGCCCGGGCGGGCCGGGGCGCGGGCGGCGACCGGCGCCAGCCGGGGCGCCGCGGCGGGCCGGGCGAAACCGGTGGCGATGATCGTGATCTTGACCTCGTCCTGCATCCGCTCGTCGACCACGGAGCCGAAGATGATGTTGGCGTCCTCGTGGGCCGACTCGCGCACGATGGAGAGCGCCTCGTCCACCTCCACCAGGCCGAGATCCGCCGGGCCGGTGATGTTGATCAGCAGGCCGGTCGCCCCGTCGATGGAGACGTCCTCGAGGAGGGGCGAGGAGATCGCCGCCTGCATCGCGTCCATGCACCGGTTCTGGCCGGTGCCGCGGCCGGTGCCCATCAGCGCCATGCCCTGATCCGCCATCACCGCGCGGGCGTCGGCGAAGTCCACGTTGACGTAGCCGTGGTTCTGGATCAGGTCGACGATGCCCTGCACCGCGTTGAGCAGCACGTCGTCCGCGCGGCGGAACGCCTCGAGCATCGGCATCCGCGCGTCCGCCACGGTGAGCAGCCGCTGGTTGGGGATGGTGATCAGGGTGTCCACCGCCGCCTGGAGCTCGAGGATCCCCTGCTCCGCCTGCTTGCGGCGCTTGTTCCCCTCGAAGGCGAAGGGCTTGGTCACCACGCCCACGGTGAGCGCGCCCAGCTCCTTGGCCACCTCGGCGATCACCGGCGCGCCGCCGGTGCCCGTGCCGCCGCCCATGCCGCAGGTGACGAAGATCATGTCGGCGCCGGCGAGGAGCTCGACGAGCTTCTCGCGATCCTCGAGCGCCGCGTTGCGGCCCACCTCGGGGTTGGCCCCGGCGCCCAGGCCGCGGGTCAGCTCGGGCCCGAGCTGCACCTTGAACGGCGCGCGGTTGGCGGCGAGCGCCTGCGCGTCGGTGTTGCAGACGATGAAGTCCACGCCGGTGAGGCCGGCCGAGATCATGCTGTTGACGGCGTTGCCGCCGCCGCCACCGACGCCGACCACCTTGATGCGCGCGCCGGGAACACTGGTCTTTCCCTCGAAATCGATCATCTGGGTGCTCCTTCTTCCCGGCGTTTCAGAAGATCTCGGCAAACCACTCCTTCATGCGCTTGCCGACCTTCTTGTAGACGTTGTCGTCCGCTCCGCGGATCTTGAAGTTCCGCACGTCGAGGTGGCGGGCGCCGTAGTGCACCAGGCCCACGCCGGTGGCGTACATCGGGCTCTTCACCACGTCGACCAGGCCGCCGATGCCGCGGGGCAGGCCGCGGCGGACGGGAAGGCCGAGCACCTCCTCGGCGAGCTCCGGCATCCCGGCGAGCAGCGTCGAGCCGCCGGTGATCACCACGCCCGAGGCGAGCAGGTCCTCGTAGCCGCAGCGCTGCACCTCGCGCTGCACCATCTGGAAGATCTCCTCCACCCGCGGCTCGAGGATCTCGGTGAGGATCTTGCGCGAGAGCACCCGCGGCTGGCGGCCGCCGACGCTGGGCACCTCGATCGTCTCGTCGTCGTCCACCATCGATCCGAGGCAGCAGCCGTACTTCTGCTTGATCCGCTCCGCCTCGTGCGCGGGCGTGCGCAGGCCGATGGCGATGTCCGAGGTGAGGTTGTTGCCGCCCAGCGCGATCACGCCGGTGTGGACGATGGAGCCGCCGGAGAAGATGGCGATGTCGGTGGTGCCGCCGCCGATGTCGACGAGGCAGACCCCCAGCTCCTTCTCGTCCTCGCCCAGCACCGCCTCCGAGGAGGCGAGCGGCTGGAGGACGATGTCCGCCACGTTGAGGCCGGTCTTGTTGGCGCACTTGATGATGTTCTGGGCGCTGGAGACGGCGCCGGTGACGATGTGGACCTTGGCCTCGAGGCGCACGCCCGACATGCCGAGGGGATCCTTGATGCCCCCCTGATCGTCGATCACGTACTCCTGCGGCAGGACGTGGATCACCTCGCGGTCGAGGGGGATGGCGATCGCCTTGGCGGCGTCGATCACCCGGGCGATGTCCGCCTCGCGGACCTCCTTGTCCTTGACCGCCACGATCCCCTGGGAGTTGAAGCCCTTGATGTGGCCGCCGGCGATCCCGGTGAAGACCGTGTTGATCTCGCAGCCCGCCATCAGCTCGGCTTCCTCGATGGCGCGCTTGATCGAGGCGACGGTGGCCTCGATGTTGACGACCACGCCCTTGCGCAGCCCCTTCGACGGGTGGCTGCCGATGCCGATGATGTCGATCCCCTCGTCGGTGGCCTCGCCGACGATCGCGCAGATTTTGGTGGTGCCGATGTCGAGTCCGACGATCAGCTCGCCCTTCTTGCCCATGCCGGACGTCCTTTCGCTCCCCGTTTCCGGGAGAGCCGCTGCGACATTGATCGGCTGACGCCTTTCGACCGCCGTGCCGCGTTCCCCAATCCATCTGGCGGCTCAGGGAGTCGCCGTCTTCCGCTCCTGCCCGGAGGCGTCCGCCAGCCGGGCCGCGATCCAGCCGGGCCGCGCCCGGTTGTCCAGCCGCACGAGCTCCACGCGCTCGCCCCGCCGCTCCACTTCGACGAGCACCCGATCCAGCCGGTCGAGCTTCCGCTCGAAATCACCGTGACCGAGCTTCACCGCCGGCCCCAGGTCGCCGAGGTAGAGGGTGACGCCCTCGCCCTCGTCGAGATGGACCTCCGCCACGGGAAGCGATCGGGACCGCTCCCGTTCCCCCCACGCGCCGAGCGCATGCAGCGCTTCGTCCAACCTCTGCCGCGCCTCCTCGGGCCGCGCCGCCCAGTCGCTCCTGGACAGCCCGGTGATCACCGGGAGATCGAGGGGATCGCCCGGCTTTGCGCGCTTGAAGACCTCTCCCTCCTCGTCGAGTAGGTAGAGGTGCCCCAGATCTACGAGAGCGAGCGGGCGCCGCTCAACGACGGTGAGCTCGATCCCCTGTGGAAAACGCCGCGTGATCGCGACGGAGCGCACCCAGGGGTGGCTCGAGACGCGATCGTGCGCCGCGGCGAGATCGGCGCGGAGGAGGTTGTCGCCCCTCGCGATCCCGAGGAGGGAGAGCAGCTCGGCGTCCGTCGCGCGCTCGTTGCCGGTGATTTCGATCGTCTCGATCGCGAGGCGGGGCGTGGTCAGCGCCCATCGGAACGCGGCCCGTGCGCCGGTCCCGATCGCGGCGATCACGCCGGCGACCGCCGCCAGGCGGAGGAAGAGGAGGCCGGCGCGCTTCGCCAGCGAGAGAGCCCTGCGCGCCTGCTCGGCGCGATCGATGCGTCGACGATTCGCCACGCGGCCATTGATCGGGCCGGTGATATCGCCGATCCAGTTTTCTGCCTGTGATCATCGGCGACGTTTCGATGATCACGTTCGAGGTATCACGGGAAGGCGAAGGCCTGCAGACCGCCGGTGTCGGCGACGTAGAGCGCGTCGCCCCCCGCGGAGAAGGCGAGGCCGATCACGCTCGAGGTGTCGAGGGCGGCGAGCGGCCCCTCGTCCGCATCGACGAGCAGGGTGCTGCCGACGAGGAGGTCGGGGGCGCTCGGGCTGCGGATGCCGCCGGAGCCCACCGCGACGACGCGCTCGTCGGGCAGGAGCGCCAGGGAGAGGGGGCCCACCGGCGCCTCGAAGGTAGCCAGCTCGGCGATTCCGTCGGGGCCCAGCTCGAGCAGGCCGTACGAGCCGAGCCCCAGCTCGAGGGCCGCCACCGCCCAGCCGTCCACGGCGGCGATCGCCGCCACCGGCCAGGGGAGGTCGAGGGTCTCCACGCTCCCGTCCGCCGCGTCCCACAGGGCGAGCCGCCCCGACGAAGCGAGAGGCTCGGTGAGATCGAGGAGGAAGATCCCCTCCCCCAGCGCGGCGATCGCGCGCACCGGGCCGTCGAGGGAATGGGTGTCGAGGACGGCGGCCGCCTCGAGATCGAGGCGGGTGAGGGCGAGGCCGGCGAGCAGGGCCAGGCCGCCCTCCCCCGCGGCGCTCCCGTCGTCGAGGCCGACGATGCCGGGGACGTCGAGGGTGCCCGTCAGCCGCGCCCAGCGCGCCTCGCCGGTGGCGAGGTCGATGCGGAAGAGGTTCCAGTGGTAGTCGGAGACCCAGGCGACGCCGCCGGTGACCAGGGGCCGGTTGGGCTCGAAGGCCAGGCGCGTGCAGCCCTCGCACGCGGCGGGGACGGCGAGGGGGAGCTCCGCCTTCACCGCGCCGTCGGGGGCGAGGATCACCACGCCGCCGGTCTCGTCGAAGGGAGCGTCCCCCTGCGCCACCGCGAGGATCACGTCGCCGTCGGGGGTGAGGGCGACGCCGCGCGAGCGCCCCGGCGCCCCGTAGGTCCAGGTGGCGGAGAACGGATCCGGTTCGCCGCCTGCCTGGCGGCTGCCGCTGCCGGAGCCACCGCAGGCAGCCAGCGCCATGCAGAGGAGGAGGATCGAGAGGATGCGCATGGCGCGATAGGGACCACGGCGGACCGGTGCGGTCAATCGTGCCACGGGCCCTTTCCACAGCTACAGTCGGCCGCTGCAGGAGGTGGCGATGGCGCTGGATGAGCGGCAGGAGAGGTTGCGTGCGGCGGCGATGCGGGCGGCGGAGGGGGCGGAGCCCGCCCACGACTTCCTCCACGTGATGCGCGTGGTGGGAAACGCGGAGCGGATCTGCGCGGCGGAGGGGGCCGATCCCTCGATCGCGGTGACCGCCGCCCTCCTCCACGAGCTCTTCAACCACCCGAAGGGCCATCCGGCGTCGCACCTCTCCGGCGAGGTCTGCGCGGAGCGGGCGCTCGCGCTCCTCCGCGCGGAGGGCTGGGACGGCGCGAAGGCGGAGGCGATCGCCTACGCCATCCGCGTCCATCCCTTCTCCCGCGGGATCGTCCCGGAGACCCTCGAGGCGAAGGTGCTCCAGGACGCGGATCGCCTCGACTCGATCGGCGCCATCGGGATCGCGCGCCTCTTCGCCAGCTGCGCGGCGATGGGGCGGCCCTTCTACGAGCCGGCGGATCCCTTCTGCGCGGCGCGCCCGCCCGACGACAAGCAATGGGGGGTGGATCACTTCCACCGGAAGCTGCTGCGCATCCCCGACGTGCTCCACACCGCCACCGCGCGGGCGATGGCGGCGGAGCGGATGGCGTTCATGGAGGCGTACCTGCTCCAGCTGGGGAGGGAGATCGGATGGCAAGGGCGCGGGGAATGAGCCAGCGCTCGCCGCGGCTCACACCCCGGCGAACCACTCGTAGCCCTGGTCTTCCCAGTAGCCGCCGGTGGGGCGGTCGAGGAAGTTCACCTCGGTGAGGTACTTCACCATCTTGTAGCCGAGCTTCACCGCGGCGTAGAGGCGCAGCGGCGCGCCCCAGGGCGGCGCGAGCGCTTCGCCGTTGCGCCCGAAGGCGAGGATGGTCTGGGGGTGGAAGGCGCTGGGGCGATCCCACGAGGACCAGTAGCCGTCGTCGAAGGAGCGGAACTCGACGTAGCGCGCCTCCGGGCGCACGCCCACCACCGCGGCGAGATCGCGCACCGCCACGCCATGCCAGGAGGCGACGGCGCTCCACCCCTCCACGCAGTGGTGGCGGATGCGGTAGCTGGTGCGGGGCAGCCTCTGCAGCTCTTCGAGGGTGAAGGCGCGGGAGCGCTCCACGAGGCCGCCGACGCGCAGCCGCCAGCCCGCCGGCGCGAGCGGGACGCGCGGGGAGACGAAGTAGGCGGGGAAGGCGTCGTCGGGGGTGAGCGCGCTCTCCGGCTCCTCCGGCGCGAGCTTCTCCGGATCGAAGAGCGCCTGCTGGAAGCGGAGGTTGAACCGCTCCATCGCGCCGAGGAGACCGGCGCGCGGGCGGGCGCTGTCGCAGCCCGCGACCGCCGCGGCGGAGCCGGCGAGGAAGGCGCGCAGCAGCGCGCGGCGGCGCACCACGCGCGCGAGGCGGTCACGATCGGCGATCGTCAGGCGCCTGGTCATCGGGGACCTCCCGCGCGCCTCCGGTGAGCATCGAGGCGAGCGTCCGGGGGTGGAGCAGCACCAGGATCACGTGGCCGGCGGTGAAGACGGCGAAGGCCACGAGGGCGAGGAAGTGGATCGCCCGCGCCCCGTCGTAGCCGCCGAAGATCGAGGCGAGCGCGCGGAGCTGCAGCGGCTCGTAGATGGCGAGGCCGGAGGTGATCGAGACGAGGGCGAGAAGGAGCGTGCTCGTGTAGGCGAGGCGCTGCAGGCCGTTGTAGAGCCCCTGCGCCGGTGGCGTGGCACGGAGCCGGACGTAGTACGTCGCCGTCTCGATCGCGTTGCGGAAGTCGCGGCGCGGCAGGAAGAGGCGCCGCCGCCATTCCCCCGAGGCGGCGAGGTAGAGGACGTAGAGCGCGCCGGTGGCGACGAAGAACCAGGCGAAGGCGAAGTGCCAGTGGCGGGCGCCGGCGAGCCACCGCCCCACGGTGAGCAGCGGGCCGGGGCGCCAGCCCTCGAGGAGGAACCAGTCCCAGGTGGCGCCGCGGGGCCCCATCGCCGGATAGGCGACGAGGATCTGCAGCCCGCTCCCCGCCATCACCGCCAGCAGCCAGACGTTGAGCCAGTGGGCGAGGCGGATCGGCCAGGGCTGTTCGCGGCGCCGGCGGGACACGGAGCGGTCGTGCCCGCTGCGGGGCGCCGGTCTCCAGCCCCCGCGGCGGTCGGCCGGGTCAACCCGCGCGGCGGGAGAGCGCCCCGTTCGCGGCGCGGACGAGGCGCGCCGCCACCGCCTCGAGGTGGGGGGCGAGGTCGGCGGGCTCGAGCAGCTCGAACTCCTGTCCGCACAGGACGATGTGGCAGACGAGGCCGTCCAGCGTCTCCGAGCCGACGTCGAGCGTGCAGTGGCGATCGTCGAGCCGCTCCAGGGTGCCGCACCACGGCGGCACCGTCGCCGCCAGCTCCTCGAGCGTGCCCTGCAGCTTGATCCGCGCGCGGTAGGGATACTGCACGCGCGAGAGCGAGTCGGCGACCCAGGCGGCCACGTCCTCGGGCGCCGGCCTGGGGACGAAGCGCTCGCCGGCGCGGGCGGCGCCCTCGATCCTGTCGACCCGGAAGGTGCGCCACGCGCCGCGGTCGAGGTCCCACGCCACCAGGTACCAGCTGCGCCAGGCGGTGTGGGCCAGGCGCAGCGGCTCCACCCTCCGCGTGGTCGCCTCGCCCGCGCGGTTGCGGTACGCGAACTCGACGCGCTGGCAGTCGCGGCAGGCGGCGGCCAGGGTGGTGAGGAGATCGGGATCGATCGCCTCCAGCTTGCTGCGCCGCACCGAGACCGTCATCGCGTGGATCGCCCCGAGGCGGCTGCGCAGGCGCGCGGGGAGGAGCTGCTCCAGCTTGGCGAGCACGCGCACCGCCGTCTCGGCGGCGCCCGCGTAGGTGTCCGTGGCGCTGCGCAGCGCCACCGCGACCGCCACCGCCTCCTCGTCGTCGAGGAGGAGCGGCGGAAGCGCCGCACCCTTGCCGAGCTGGTAGCCGCCGCCGTGGCCGGCGGTCGCCTCGACCGCGTAGCCGAGGCTGCGGAGGCGATCGATGTCGCGCCGCAGCGTGCGCGGCGTCACCTCCAGATGGGCGGCGAGGTCGGCCCCCGACCAGAAGCGGCGCGACTGGAGCACCGAGAGGAGGCGGAGGAGGCGTGCGGAGGTCTCGAGCATGGGCGAGAGCATCGCACGACTTCGCGGACGAGGCCTGTCCGCGAGGGCGCCCTACGCTCCCCGGGTCCGACAACGGCCGGTCCGGCCAGAACGGAGCGTGGAACGATGAAGAAGACCTACAAGGGAAGCTGCCACTGTGGCGCGGTGCAGTACGAGGCGGACATCGACCTCTCGCAGGGCACCGGCAAGTGCAACTGCTCCATCTGCACCAAGGCGCGCAACTGGGCGGTGACCATCCGCCCCGAGAGCTTCCGGCTGCTGCGCGGCGAGGACGCGCTCGCCGACTACCAGTTCAACACCCGCACCGTCCACCACCGCTTCTGCAGGCGCTGCGGCGTACGCACGTTCGGGCACGGGCACCTCAAGGAGCTCGGCGGCGACTTCGTCACCGTCCAGCTCGCCACCCTCGACGACGTCGATGGGTCCGAGCTGGCGGAGGCGCCGGTGCGCTTCTCCGACGGACGCAACGGCAACTGGATGGAGCGCCCCGCCGAGGTCCGTCACCTGTGAGCGGCGTCCGTCCACGGCGCGAGGACCAAACGATGAAGCAGACGTATCAGGGAAGCTGCCACTGCGGTGCCGTGCGCATCGAGGCGCGGTTCGATCTGGCGGAGGGGACGCGGCGCTGCAACTGCTCCTTCTGCACCAAGGCGCGCGTCTGGGAGGTGATCGTCCCTGCAGCCGATCTCCGGCTCCTCGCCGGCGCCGACCAGCTGCAGAGCTACCGCTTCGGCCAGAGCTTCGACCACCCGTTCTGCAGGCGCTGCGGCACCCGCCCCTTCGGGACCGGCCACGTGGAGGAGCTCGGCGGCGACATCGCCTGGATCAACGTCGCCTGCCTCGACGGCGTCGACCCCACCCTGCTCGCCGAGGCCCCCCGGCGCTTCCCCGACGGTCGCAACGACCGCTGGTGGGAAGAGGCGGCGGAGACGCGGCACCTGTGAGGGAGACGGGCGCCGTGCCGGTCACGGCAGACGTGCAGGTGGCGAGCGCGGCGCGCGACAGCAAGGAGATCGTCTCATGTACGGACTGATCGGCAGGATGAAGGCGGTGCCGGGGCAGCGGGACGCGCTGGTCTCGGTGCTGCTCGAGGGGACGACGGCGATGCCGGGCTGCCTGAGCTACGTGATCGCCCACGACCCGATCGACGAGAACGCCATCTGGATCACCGAGGTCTGGGATTCGCCGGAGAGCCACCGGGCCTCGCTCGAGCTCCCGGCGGTGCAGGCGGCGATCGCGAAGGGGCGGCCGCTGATCGCCGGCTTCAGCGAGCGCTTCGAGACGACACCCGTGGGTGGGCACGGCCTGGTGAAGGCCGAGGCGCGCTGATCGGGGACGGCAACGCGCTCCCAGGCTCGGCTCGCGCCACCGCGGAGCGCACGCTCGCCGCGGCGGCCGAAGCCGCCGCGCCCGCGCGGACCTCAGGCCTTGAGCGAGGCGCCGAGCAGGATGCGCTCGCAGAGGGTGGGGAAGTCGATGCCCACGCCTGCGGCGATCTTGGGGAGGAGTGAGGTCTCGGTCATGCCGGGCAGGGTGTTGGTCTCGAGGACGACGACCTCGCCGTCGTCCATGAGGATCAGGTCGGTGCGGGTGGCGCCGGCGCAGCCGAGGGCCTTGTGGGCCTGGACGGTGACGTCCATGACCTTCCGGTAGAGGGCGGGCTCGAGGGGCGCGGGGTAGAGGTACTGGGTGGTCCCGCCGCTGTGGTACTTGGCGTTGTAGTCGTAGAACTCGGTGGCGGGGCGGACCTCGATGACGCCGAGGGCGACGTCGTCGAGGACGGCGCACTGCACCTCGCGCCCCTTGTGGTAGCGCTCGATGAGCACGTCGCCCTTGTACCGGGCGGCGTCGGCGCAGGCGGCGGCGAACTGGTCGGGGGTCTTGACGATGTGGACGCCGACCGAGGAGCCCTCGGCGCCGGGCTTGACGACGCAGGGCAGGCCGAAGGGCAGGTCCTCGGGGCGCAGGTCGCGCGCCGCCTGCGGGCGCACGGCGACGTAGTCGGCGGTGGGGATGCCCCGCATCTTGAAGACCTGCTTGGTGGCGACCTTGTCCATGCCGAGGGCGGAGGCGAGCACGCCGGAGCCGGTGTAGGGGATGCCCATCGACTCGAGCAGCCCCTGGATGCAGCCATCCTCGCCCCACCTGCCGTGGAGGCCGATGAAGGCGACCTCGGCCTTCATGGCGCGCAGCCGCTCGGCCACGTCGAGATCGACGTCGAGCAGCTCGGCGTCGTAGCCCAGGCCCACGAGCGCCTTGTGGATCGCCGCGCCGGAGCGCAGGGAGACCTCGCGCTCCGCGGAGCGCCCGCCGTAGAGCACGGCAATCTTCTTGTCCTTCATGACCACCTTCCGATCCGCTTCACTTCGGGCTCGAGCTCGACGCCGAAGCGCGCGCGCACCTCGGCCCGGGCCTTCTCGATCAGGTACGAGACGTCGCCGCCGGTGGCGCCGCCCAGGTTGACGATCCAGTTGGCGTGCCCCTCGGCGATCTGCGCCCCGCCCTGGCGCAGCCCCTTGAGGCCGCACGCCTCGATCAGCCGCCCCGCGTAGTCGCCCGGCGGGTTGCGGAAGACGGAGCCGGAGTTGGGCAGGTGGAGGGGCTGGGTGCGCCGCCTGTAGGCGAGGTCCGCCTCCATCGCCGCCCGCGATGCCTGCAGCTCCGCCTCGCCGGCGGGCCGGCGCAGCCGCACCCGCAGGCGCGTCACCACCCCGCCCCGCGGCAGCTCGCAGCCGCGGTAGCGCCACACCAGCTCGTCCCGCGCCCACCAGCGCGCGCCCTCGGGCGTGGCGATCTCCACCGCCTCCACCACCCGCACCGTCTCGCCGTTCTTCGTCCCGGCGTTCATCGCGGTGGCGCCACCGATCGTACCGGGGATCCCGGCGAGGAATTCCGCTCCCACCAGGCCGTGCTTCTTCATCGCCTGGGCGATCTTCGTGATCGGCTCGCCGGCGCCGAAGACGAAGGTGCCGCCCCCCTCGTCGAAGGTGGGCTCCTCGCTCCACGCGGGCAGCTTCACCACCACGCCCTCGACGCCCCCGTCGGCGACGATGGTGTTGGCGCCGCCGCCGAGCACCGTCACCGGCACGCCGCCGTCCGCCGCAGCGGCGAGGAGGACGCGCAGGTCCTCCGCGTCCGCGGGACGCGCGAAGAGATCCGCGGCGCCGCCCACCCGCACGCTGGTGCGCGGGGCGAGCGGCTCGTTCCGGCGCAGCTCGCCGCGGAAGTGGCGGAAGAGATCGGAGCGGATCGACACGCGCTTCACCTTCGGGCCGTCCCCCGGCCCCTCCTTGCCTCGCTCCCCTGCGTTGCCAGCCGCATGCCACGCGCGCCGCCGGGCGGGGGAGCTCGTCCCGCAGGCGCGAAACTCACCCCTGCAGCAGCGCCAGCAGCTCCGGACCGGTCTGGCTGATGTCGCCCGCGCCGAGGGTGATGACCAGGTCGCCCGCCCGAACCCGCTCGCGGAGCGCCTGCGCCAGCGCGCTCCGCTGCGGCACGAAGGCCACGTCCCTGTGGCCGCACGACCGCACCGCCTCCGCCAGCGCCGCGCCGCTCACCCCGGGGATCGGCTCCTCGCTCGCCGCGTAGATCTCGGTGATGAGCAGCGCGTCCGCCTCGTTGAAGCAGGTGGCGAACTCGCCGAGGAGATCCCGCGTGCGCGTGTAGCGGTGGGGCTGGAAGGCGGCGACGATCCGCCGCTTCGGGAAGGCCGTGCGGGCGCCCGCCAGGGTGGCGCGGATCTCCGCCGGGTGGTGGCCGTAGTCGTCCACCACGGTGACACCCGCCGCCTCCCCCCGCACGGTGAAGCGCCGCTGCACCCCGGTGAAGGTGGCGAAGGCCGCCTGCATCTGCTCCACCGAGACGCCCACGTCGTCCGCCACCGCGATCGCCGCCAGCGCGTTCTGCACGTTGTGGGTGCCCACCATCGCGAGGCGGAAGCGCCCCATCGGCTCGCCGCGGCGGATCACGTCGAAGCTCATCTCGAACGCGCTCGACTCGATCGCCTCCGCCCGGTAGTCCGCCTGGGGAGAGAGGCCGTAGGTGACGTGGCGCCGCTCCAGCGACGGCAGCAGCGCCTGCACCGCCGGGTGGTCGAGGCACATCACCGCCAGGCCGTAGAAGGGCACCTTGTTGACGAACTCGACGAAGGCCTTCTTGAGCTGCTCGAAGTCGCCGTAGTGGTCGAGGTGCTCGGGGTCGATGTTGGTGACCACCGCGATCGCCGGCGAGAACTTGAGGAACGAGCCGTCGCTCTCGTCCGCCTCCACCACCATGTACTCGCCCCGCCCGAGCTTGGCGTTGGAGCCGAAGTTGTTGAGCTTGCCGCCCACCACCGCGGTGGGATCGAGCCCGCCCGCGGCGAGGAGGTGAGCGATCATCGAGGTGGTGGTGGTCTTTCCGTGGGAGCCCGCCACCGCCACGCCGTACTTGAGGCGCATCAACTCGGCGAGCATCTCCGCCCGGGGGATGACCGGGATCGCCCGCCGGTGGGCCTCCACCACCTCGGGGTTGTCGCGGCGCACCGCGGACGAGGTGACCACCACGTCGGCGCCGCCCACGTTGGCGGCGGCGTGCCCCTCGAAGCAGCGGGCCCCGAAGGACTCGAGCCGGCGGGTGGTCTCGCTCGCCTTCAGGTCGGAGCCGGTGACCGGGTAGCCCAGGTTGAGGAGCACCTCGGCGATGCCGCTCATGCCGATGCCGCCGATTCCCACGAAGTGGATGGTCGGTCGCCTGCCTCGAAACATCGTCGTCCGCTCCCGCCGTTCAAACGAAGCGGCCGGCACCGCGGCCGGCCTTCGAAACGAAAAAGTTCAAAATTGTACCCACGACGGGGGCGCCGTTTCCAGCGCCGTGCGCGCCCGGGCGCCGCTCACCCGGCCCCCTGCTCCCGCCCCTGGTAGACGAGGTGGACGCAGACGTCGGCGATCTCCTTCGCCGCCTCCGGCCGCCCGAGGAGACCCGCCGCCCGCTCCATCCGCTCCCGCCGCTGCGGGTGCTCCACCAGGTCGCGGATCTCCGCGGCGAGCCGCTCGCCGGTCAGCTCCGCCTGGCGAATCATCACCGCGGCCCCCTTGTCGACGAGGGAGCGGGCGTTGACCTCCTGGTGGTTGTCCGCCGCGTGGGGGAACGGGATCAGGATCGCCGCCTTCTTGCAGACGGTGATCTCCGCCAGCGTGGTGGCGCCCGAGCGGCAGATGACCAGATCGCTCGTCGCGTAGGCCGCCGACATGTCGTCGATGAACTCCACCACCTCCGCCGGGATCCCCGCCGCCTCGTAGCCCGCGCGCGTCGCCTCGATGTCCTGCCTGCCGGTCTGGTGGAGCACCTCCAGCCGGTCGCGCAGATCGGCGAGGTGCCGGGCCGCCTCCACCGCCGCCACGTTGATCGCGTGGGCGCCCTGCGAGCCGCCGAAGATCAGCAGCCGGAACCTGTCGTGCCGCGCCTGGGGACGGAGGAAGTTCTCCATCAGCGCCTTGCGGATCGGGTTGCCGACGTTCTGCGTCTTCGCCTCGGGAAAGAACGCCCTCGCCTCGTCGAAGGAGACGAAGACCGCGCGCACCAGCCTGCCGAGGACGCGGTTGGTGAGGCCGGGCAGCGCGTTCTGCTCCTGCACCGCGGTGGGGATGTTGAGGAGCCAGGCGGCGAAGACCACCGGGAACGAGGCGTAGCCGCCCACGCCCACCACCACGTCCGGCCGCCAGGAGCGGAGGATCCGCATCGACTGGAGGATCGCCCGCGGCAGGCGGAAGAGGCCCGAGATCCAGCCGGAGAGGCCGCGCCCCTTCACGCCGGTGGCCTCGATCAGCTCGAGCTTGAAGCCCGACTTCGGCACCACCCGCGCCTCGAGCCCCCGCGCGGTGCCCACGAAGAGCACGTCGTTCGCGTGGTGGCGCGTCACCACCTCCTCCGCCAGGGCGATCCCGGGAAAGAGATGTCCGCCCGTCCCGCCGCCTGCGATCAAGACTTTCATCCGCGCGAAGTCCTCGACGTCTGCGGGAGGAGGTAGCCCCCGCTCCCGCCCGAGATGGCGAGCAGGAAGCCCGCCGCGGTGAGGGATAGCACGAGTGACGTGCCGCCGTACGAGACGAAGGGGAGGGTCAGCCCCTTGGTGGGCAGCAGCCCCATCGCCACGGACATGTTGACCACCGCCTGGATGCCGTAGAGCGCCGTCAGCCCGAGGGCGAGGAAGGCGCCGAAGGGATCGGAGGCGTGGAAGGCGGCGCGGATCCCGCGCGAGACCAGCAAGCCGAACAGCCCGACCACCAGGAGGATGCCCAGCAGCCCCGCCTCCTCACCGATCACCGCCACGATGAAGTCGGTGTGGCCCTCGGGCAGGTAGTGGAGCTTCTGCTTCCCCGCCCCGAGCCCCTGGCCGAAGAGGCCGCCGTTGCCCAGGGTGATGAGCGAGTTGGCGAGCTGCCAGCCGTGGCCGAGGCGATCGGCGAAGGGATCCATGAAGGCGGTGAGGCGCGCCATGCGGTAGCTCTTGCTCAGGACGAGCACCGCCACCACCGGCGCCGCGGCGAAGACCGCGCCCACCAGCCAGCGCAGCCTGGCGCCCGCGCAGAAGAGCATCAGCCACAGTAGCGAGAGGAGCACCATCCCCGAGCCGAAGTCGGGCTGGCCCAGCAGCAGGAGGACGAAGAAGCCGGTGACGATCACGTGGGGCAGAAAGCCGATCGAGAACGAGCGGACCTTCTCGCCTTTGCGGGCCAGGGAGCGCGCCAGGTAGATCACCATCGCCAGCTTGGCCAGCTCCGCCGGCTGGAAGTTGAAGCCGAAGAAGCGGATCCAGCGCCGGGCGCCGTTCACCTCGGTGCCGATCCCCGGCACCAGCACCAGGAGCAGCGCCACCGCGGTGAGGGCGAGCACGGGGTAGGCGAGCTTCTCCAGCCGCTTGTAGCCGTAGCGCATCGCCCCCGCCATGCCGGCGAGGCCGAGCCCCGCGGCGATGCCCTGGCGGGTGAGGAAGTACCAGGGGCTGCCGTAGTCGCGGGCCGCCATCACCGCCGAGGCGGAGTAGACCGACGCGAGGCCGATGCCGGTCAGGCCGAGGATCGCCCAGAGGAGCAGCGGGTCGTAGCCCGGCGCCTCCCCTCGATCCACGGCGGGCGCCTGCAGGCCGGGGAGCCTGCCGGAACCGCTCAGCGTCTGCATCCCATCCCTCCCGCGGGCGCGCTAGAGCGCCTCGACCAGCGCGCGGAAGACCGCGCCGCGGTGCTCGTAGCTCTCGAACTGATCGAACGACGCGCAGGCCGGCGAGAGGAGCACCTGGTCGCCGCCCGCCGCCATCGCCCGCGCGCGCCGCACCGCCTCGTCCAGCGTGCCGCACGGGGTGACCGGCACCACGTCGCCCAGCTCCGCCTCGATCGCCTGCGCGTCGGCGCCGATGGTGAGCAGCGCCTTGACCCGCCCGGGCAGTAGCGGCCGCAGCGGCGCGTAGGGCGCCCCCTTCCCCTTCCCGCCGGCGATCCAGATCACCGGGCCATCGAGGGCCTGCAGGGCGACGGTGGTCGAGTCGACGTTGGTCGCCTTCGAGTCGTTGATCCACTCCACCCCGCCGCTCACCCGCACCACCTCGAGGCGGTGGGGCAGGCCGGGGAAGCTGGTCAGCCCCTCGCGCACCGCTCCCTCCCCCGCGCCGGCGAGGCGGGCGGCGAGGATCGCCGCCATGGCGTTCTCCCTGTTGTGCCTGCCGCGCAGGGTGCGGCCGAGGGTCTCGTACGCCTCGTCCTCGCCGCCGGGAAGGCGCACCGCGATGCGGCTCCCGTCGTCCCGCGCGGCGCCCGGCTGCGCGGGGCCGTGGCCGAAGGTGAGGGGCAGGGAGCGGGCGCCGTCGTGGAGGCGGATCGTCTTCGCGTCGCCGGCGTTGAGCACCGCGTAGTCGTCCGGCGTCTGGGCGCGGAAGATGGCGCGCTTCGCCTGGTAGTAGGCCTCCGCCGACGGGTAGCGGTCGAGGTGATCGGGGGTGAGGTTGGTGAGGACCGCCACGTGCGGCCGCAGCGTCTCCACCGCCTCGAGCTGGTAGCTGGAGAGCTCCACCACCGACACGTCGCGCTCGCCGCCGGCGAGCACCCGCTCGGCGAGGGGCGTGCCCAGGTTGCCGCCGGCGAAGACCCGCTTGCCGCTCTGGGCGAGCAGGTGGGCCACCAGCGCCGTGGTGGTGCTCTTGCCGTTGGTGCCGGTGATCCCGACGATCGGCTCGCGCACGAAGCGGGAGGCGAGCTCCACCTCGCCGAGGATGGGCACGCCGGCGCGGCGGGCGGCGGTGAAGAGCGGCCCCGCCAGCGGCACGCCGGGGGAGCAGACGATCAGCTCGGCGCCGGTGAAGGAGGCCTCGTCGTGGCCCCCCAGCTCGAAGCGCACGCCGGCGGGGAGGAGCTCCTCCACCGCCTTCGCCAGCGCGCTGGCGGGCCGGGAATCGGTGGCGGTGACGCGGGCGCCCTCCCGGGCGCAGAGCTTCGCCGCCGCCACGCCGGAGCGGGCGAGCCCCACCACGAGAACCTTGCGACCGGAGAGCTCGATCACGGGGCTACCTCAGCTTCAGGCTGACCAGGGTGAAGAGCGCGAGGACGATGGAGGCGATCCAGAAGCGCACGATGATCTTGGGCTCCGCCCACCCCTTCAGCTCGAAGTGGTGGTGGATGGGCGCCATGCGGAAGACGCGCTTGCCGGTGCGCTTGAAGACCGCCACCTGGATCATCACCGAGAGCGTCTCCACCAGGAAGACGCCGTGGAGGATCACCGAGGCGAACTCGTTCTTGGTGAGGACCGCGAGGGTGCCCAGGCCGCCGCCCAGCGCCAGCGCGCCGATGTCGCCCATGAAGACGCTGGCCGGGTAGGCGTTGAACCAGAGGAAGGCGATGCCCGCCCCCACCGTCGCGGCGCAGAAGACCGAGAGCTCCGCGGCGCCGGCGATGGAGGGGATGTAGAGGTAGTCGGCGAGGTTGAAGCCGGCGATCACCGTACCCGCCACGTAGGCCAGCACCAGGAAGGTGAAGGCGGAGACGATGGTGGGGCCGATGGCCAGGCCGTCGAGGCCGTCGGTGAGGTTGACCGCGTTCGAGGTGCCGACGATCACCACCCAGGCGAAGGGGACGTAAAGCCAGCCGATGTCCGGATTGAGGTGCCGGGTGGCGATGAAGGGGAAGCTCAGGGTGGTATCGAAGATGAGCCTCGACTCGTTCCAGTCGATGCCGAAGACCAGGATCGAGAAGAGGAAGACGCCGGTCTGCCCCAGCATCTTGAGCTTGCCTGGCAGCCCCTTCGAGTTGCGCTTCGAGAGCTTGAGGTAGTCGTCGAGGAAGCCGATGACGCCGAAGCCGAGGGTGACGATCAGCACCATCCACACGTAGCGGTTGGTGAGATCGGCGAAGAGGAGCGTGGAGACGCTCAGGCAGAAGAGGATCAGGCCGCCGCCCATGGTGGGCGTGCCGCTCTTGCGCTTGTGCTGCTCGGGGGTGTCCTCGCGCACGTTGGAGGCGCCGTACTGGCGGCTCTTCAGCTCCCGGATGAACCAGGGGCCGAGGAGCATCCCCAGCAGGAGCGCGGCGATGCCCGCGGCGAGGATGCGGAACGAGGGGTACCGGAAGACGTTGAAGATCGCGATCCGGTCCGCGAGCGGAAAGAGCAGGTGGTAGAGCATCAGGCCTTCTCCCCGGCCACCAGGGGATCGACGATCCGCTCGAGCCTGGTGCCGCGGCTCGCCTTGGCGATCAGGAGATCGCCTTCGCGCAGGTGGCTGCGCAGCCACGCCAGCGCCTCGTCCGGCGCCTCGGTGGTGCAGATGGTTTCGACCCCCCTCGACTTCGCTTCCTCGGCGATCCAGCGGGCGCGGCTGCCGAAGGCGACGAGCCCCGCCACCTTCGCCGCCGCGGCGGCGGCGCCCACCTCGCGGTGGCCCGCCTCCTCGAGGCCGCCCAGCTCGAACATGTCGCCCAGCAGCGCGACCACGCGCCCCTCCCCCGCCAGCGCCCGCGCGGTGCGCAGCGCCGCCAGCATCGAGGCGGGGTTGGCGTTGTAGCAGTCGTCCACCACGGTGACCCCGCCCGGCGCGCTCTTGAGCTCGAGCCGGCGCGAGAAGCCCCGCGCCCGCACCAGCCCCTCGAGCATCCGGTCGGGCTCGCCGCCCAGCGCCAGGCCCAGGGCGAGCGCCGCGCAGGCGTTCTCCGCGTTGTGGAGCCCCACCAGCGGGATGCGCACGAAGGCGGCGGGCCCGCCGCGGAAGGAGACCTCGAAGGCGAGGCCGCGGCGATCGTGGGAGGCGATGCGGAGGAGCCGCACGTCCGCCTCGGTGTGCTCCGGCCCGCCGTAGGTGAGGACCGTCCGCCCGGAGGCCCTCGCCTCCGCGGTGGTGCGGGGGTCGGCGAGGTTGGCCACCGCGACGCCGCCCCTGGGCAGGCCGTGGTAGAGTTCGCCCTTCGCCTTCGCCACCGCCTCCACCGAGCCCAGCCCCTCGAGGTGGACCGGCTGGGCGCAGGTGACCAGCCCCGCGTCCGGCTCGGCGATCGCCGCCAGGCGCGCGATCTCGCCGGGGTGGTTCATCCCCATCTCCACCGCGGCGGCGGCGTGGCCGGAGCCGAGGCGGAGGAGGGTCAGCGGCACGCCGATCTCGTTGTTGAGGTTGCCGGCGGTGGCGAGCGTCTCGCCGAAGGCGGCGGTGAAGACGGCTGCCGCCAGCTCCTTGGTGGTGGTCTTGCCGTTGGAGCCGGTGATCGCCCCCACCTTGAGCTGCGGGAAGCGGCGGCGGTGGACGCGGGCCAGCGCCCCCAGGGCGGCCAGCGTGTCCTCCACCTCGACCAGACCGAAGCCCGCGGGGAGCGGCTCCGCGGGGACGAAGCCCCGCTCCACCACCGCGGCGCCCGCCCCCCCCGCGGCGGCCGCGGCGACGAAGCGGTGGCCGTCGAAGCTCTCCCCCCGCAGGGCGACGAAGAGGTTGCCCGCGGCGAGCTGGCGGCTGTCGGTGGAGACGCCGTCGAGGGGAAGGAGCTTCTCGCCGGCGCGGATCGCTCCGCCGGTGGCGGCCTCCACGTCGGCGAGGCAGAAGATGGCGCGGTTGGGGGGAGCCATGGTCGTTCAGGCGCCGAGGGCGCGCCTCGCCTCCTCGCGGTCGTCGAAGTGGATCTTCGTGGTGCCGAGGATCTGGTAGTCCTCGTGCCCCTTGCCCGCGACGAGGATCACGTCGCCGGGCCGCGCGCACGCGGCGGCCAGCTCGATCGCCTTGCGGCGATCCACCTCCACCACGAAGCCGTCCGCTCCGGCGCGGGCCTCGTCGTGGGTGAGCCGCCGCTTCGCCGCGCGCTCCACCCCCGGCACGATCATCTCCACGATCGCCTGCGGATCCTCGGTGCGCGGGTTGTCGGAGGTGACCACCGCCAGGTCGGCGCCGCGACCCGCCACCTCGCCCATCAGGGGGCGCTTGCCCCTGTCGCGATCGCCGCCGCAGCCGAAGACGACGAGGAGGCGGCGCGGCGTCACCTCGCGCAGCGCGGCGATGGCGCGGCGCAGGGCGTCGTCGGTGTGGGCGTAGTCGACGAAGGCCACCACGCCGTTGGGGCCGTCCACCCGCTCGAGGCGGCCGGGGGCGCCGCCGCTGGCGCACAGCCCCCGCTCCACCGCGTCGAGAGGCAGGCCCGCCGCGAGGGCGAGCCCCGCGGCGGTGAGGAGATTCTGCAGGTTGTGGCCGCCGACGAGGGGAGAACGGATCCGCGCCTCGCCCCGCGGCGTCACCAGCGTCGCCTCGATCCCGCCGATGCCGATCCGCACGTCGCTCGCGGTCAGCTCGCAGGCGGGATCCTCGAGGGAGAAGCGCCAGCACGGGATCCCCGCGGCGGCCAGCATCCCGTGGAGGCGGACGCCGTACGGATCGTCGCCGTTGACCACCGCGGTGGCCCCCGGGCGGAGGTGGGACTGGAAGAGCTTCGCCTTGGCGGCGAAGTAGTCCTCCATGTCCGCGTGGAAATCGAGGTGATCGCGGGTGAGGTTGGTGAAGGCCGCCGCCGCGAAGGAGAGGCCGAGGACGCGATCCTGCGCCAGCGCGTGGGAGGAGACCTCCATCACCGCCGTGGAACAGCCGGCGTCCACCATCCCCGCCAGCAGCGCCTGGAGCTCCACCGACTCCGGCGTGGTGTGGTCGGCGGGCAGGGCGCGCCCCGCCCAGCGGTAGTTGACCGTGCCGATCACGCCCGGGCGCCTGCCCGCCGCCTCGGCGATCGCCTCGTAGAGCCACGAGACGGTGGTCTTGCCGTTGGTGCCGGTGACGCCCGCCAGCGCCAGCTTCTCGCCGGGGCGCCCGTGGAAGTTGGCGGCGGCGCGGGCGAGGGCGGCGCGGGCCGAGGGCGCCACCAGGGCGGGGACGGGCAGCGCGAGGGGGCGCTCGCCGATCACCGCGGCGGCGCCCTTCTCCACCGCGCCCGCGGCGAAGTCGTGGCCGTCCACCTTCTGCCCCGGGAGGCAGACGAAAAGCGCGCCGGGGATCACCTTGCGCGAGTCGTGGACGACCGCGGTGATCTCCGGGTCCGCGCTTCCCGGCTGGAGCGCGAGGCCGGTTCCGTCGATGAGCTGGCTGAGGCGCATTCTCCCTGGCATCCCGTCCCGTCTCCCCTCTCTCCGCTGCCGCAGGAAGCAACCGCCCGGCCAGCGCCGTTCTGCCCGCCGGGCCGCTCCCCGGCCACGATCCCGCGGCCCTTCCTCTACACCCGCGCGGCCCCCGGACTACAGAGGCTGTAGAGTGACGGCAACCCGGCTCCCCCGATCCACGATCGAGCCGGCAGGCGGCTCCTGCTTCACCACCCGCCCCGATCCCTGCAGATCCGCCTCCAGGCGCGCAGCGGCCAGCTCGCGCACCGCCGCCCGGGCGAAGAGCCCCTCGAGCCGCGGCACCCGCACCAGATCGGGGCTCTCCAGCGGCGCCTCGTCGGCGACGGTGATCAGCCCCTCCGCCGCGGGCTCGGCCACCTTCGTCGCCGGCCTCTTCTTCGGCGCCTCTTCCTTCTTCGCCACCAGCGGCAGCGTGGGCGGGACGCCCAGCGCCTTGAGGGCCCCTTCCGCGATCTCGCGGAAGACCGGCGCCGCCACCACGCCGCCGTAGACGTTGGTCTCGGGCTCGTCGATCACCACCACCATCGCGAGGCGGGGATCCTCCGCGGGAACGAAGCCGCCGAAGGAGGCGATGCGCGCCTTGCCGTAGCCGCCCCGCACCGGATCGACCTTCTGCGCCGTGCCCGTCTTGCCGGCGACCCTGTAGCCCGGCACCTGCGCCCGCTGCGCGGTCCCCTCGGAGACCACCAGCTCCATCCACTCCGTCACCTTCGCAGCCGTCGCCGGCGAGATCACCCGGCGGACGACCTTGCGCTCGCCGCGGTGGAGCACGGTGCCGTCGGGCGCGGTGACGGAGCGCACGAGCCACGGCTCGAGGAGCTCGCCGCCATTGGCCACCGCCGCCATCGCGTTGGCGAGCTGGAGGGCCGAGACCATCACCGGCCCCTGGCCGAAGGAGGCGGTGACCACCGAGATCTCCGACTTCATCGGCGCCACCAGCCCCGGCGACTCCGCCGGGAGGGGCACGCCGGTGCGGGCGCCGAAGCCGAAGTCCCGGTAGACCTGCGCCAGCCCCTCGCCGCCGAGGAGGAGGCCCACCTTGCCGGAGCAGACGTTGGACGAGTACTGGAGGATCTCGCCGGGGGTGAGCCACTCGTGGTGGCGGTGATCGTGGATGGTGTGGCGCCCCACCTTCCAGCGCCCCTTCTCGCAGTCGAAGGACTGGCGGGGCTTGATCTTCCCGTGCTCCAGCGCGCCGGCGAGGAGGAAGACCTTCATCGTCGAGCCGGGCTCGAAGGCGTCGCTCACCGCGCGGGGGCGCACGGCGTCCCGCTGGCCCGGGCCGGGGATGACGTTGGGGTTGAACGCCGGCGCGTGGGCCATGGCGAGGATCTCGCCGGTGCGGGGATCGAGGACCACCGCGGTGCCCGCCTTCGCCCGCGCCTGCTCCACCCCCTTCTCCAGCGCCTTCTCCGTCAGGTACTGCAGGTTGCGATCGAGGGTGAGCTCCACCGTCGCGCCGGTGCGCTCCTCCACCGGCACCGAGACGTCGGGGAGGAGCCTGCGGCCGCGGGCGTCGCGCAGCGCGGGGAGCGCCGCCGCCTGGCCGCGCAGCTCCTCGTCGAGGGCGCGCTCCAGCCCCTCCAGCCCCCTGCCGTCGGCGCCGACGAAGCCGAGGAGCTGCGCCGCCAGCTCCTTCTGCGGGTAGAAGCGGCGCGGCTCCTTCACGGTGGAGACGCCCTTGCCGAGGCCGAGCTTCTCCACCGCCGCCACGGTGGCGGGGCTCGCCTTCCGCTTCACCCACGCGAAGCGGTTGCCGGGCGCGAGGGCGCGCTCGAGGAGCTTGCGCTCCGCCTTCGGGGCGAGGCCGGCGGCGCGGGCGATGCGCACCAGGTTGGCGCGCTTCTCCGCGTCGTCCGCGCCGAGGAACTTCGGGTCGACGAAGATCGACTCCACCTCGACGCTGGAGGCGAGCTTGCCACCGTTGCGATCGAGGATCTCGCCGCGCCGGGGCGCCAGCTCCGCGGTGCGCAGGTACTGCTCCCGCGCCATCCCCGCCAGCCAGTCCTGCTCCAGCACCTGCAGGTGGAAGGCGCGCCCCAGCACCAGCGCGAGGCCGCCGCAGAGCACCAGGCCCAGCAGGATGGCGCGCGCCTTGACCCAGCGGGTGCCGTCCCAGCTCCCGAGCGAGAGGCGGCTGCCCGGCGTCATGCGACGCTCCTCAACGCGCGGCCGGCGCCTGCGCCACGGCGGTGTCCGCGCGCTTCGGCCGGGCTTCGAGCGGGATGATCCGATCGGGCGAGGGCTC